>Ga0208856_1000224_pt1 | contig 24164 bp, 25 predicted proteins | sample LakMenEpi13Jul12_FD_150690 | JGI IMG/M metagenome (GOLD analysis project Ga0208856, IMG submission 150690) | Freshwater microbial communities from Lake Mendota, WI - 13JUL2012 deep hole epilimnion (SPAdes) | ecosystem: Environmental > Aquatic > Freshwater > Lentic | place: Lake Mendota, Madison...
CTCTCTTCGATTTGGGATTCTTCAGTCTCCTCGTTATAGCTTTCTTCTACGATCTTATCTATCTTCGCTTTGTCTTCTGGTGAAAGAGAGTTGTAGAAATTATCGAATGCCGCCTTAAATTTCTTATCTCCGAATGCGTAGTGACCTAGTTCGTGAGCGATGATGTCTCCAACATTCGCGTTCTTTTTAATGTAAGCATTGTTTACAATAAGGATTCCCAAGTCAGGGTAGTATGCCGCTTGGTATTTTTTCTCTTTATCTACTGCGTCATCCACTACATATACTCGGTCTGGAATCTTTCCACCGAAATACCTTTGGATTCTTTGGTTCAGTTTAACCTGCCCGTATCTTTCATTCTCTGGAAGCGGGTCTGGCTCTGATGCCATCTTGCGCCTTCTGCTACTGACAGGCTTCATGTCGTTCTTCTCGACTACTTGCGTCTCGCCTGTCTTCTCGTTCTTTACATTGTAATACTGCTCGCCGAACTTCTTGTCGTTGGCACTCTGCGGGATTACTTCTTCGATGGTGTATGTCTGCGGACTCTTGCCTAACTTGACTCGGTTGCCTACTGCGATGCCTTCCGGTTGAGCTGGTGTAGTCGTTTGTTTAGATACAATATATCCTTTTGTGCCAATTTCGGCCCTGCCTTCTTGAACATCTAAAATATCAGAAGCGGTTTGATCTATTTGAGAATCCGAATAATTTTCGTTGATCTGCCAATTAACATCGCCTTTTCTTTTTGCGTTATGACTTTTAATCATTTCGCGGGATGATGCTTTAGCCAAAGATGCAGCATCTTGAAGACTTGCTCCATTATCAATTGCTTTACGCATTTCAACAAGACTTGCTGCTTCTATCTGTTCTCTCACGCCTCCAGAGCCAACGGAAGTTCCTCTGCCTCCAGACACTTGATTTGCTTGTTCGTAAAGACGACCGACTCTTCCTGTTATTAAAGAATCGGATATTGATTTTATATCTGACGCAGGCGCAACCTCTGGCGCGGGAGCTTCTGCGGGTGCAGCTTCGACGGATTGAGCTTTAGGCTTGAAACTTCTAATATCAACAATCTCGCTTGTGTAAGCTGGTCTGTTTGGCCCCTTTGAAGGTTCAATAGTTACAATCCCATCGTAACCTGCATCTCGTATTGCTTGAGATAATTCAGCGCCTGTCTTACCTCCATACTGATTTGATAGAATGTTTTTCCAGTTGGATGAATCGCCATATCCACCACCAAATTCAACAACAAGCGGGTTTTCAAAACGAACTGTTCCTTTTTCAAATCTTGAGTCAAGATTTTGAGATGCACTTGGCGTTGACTCAACCATGTATTTCCCACTAGGTTCAATATCTTGTCCAAATCGTGATCCAAGTTGTGGAGATTTCTCTGTGTTTCGTATTGAGAAAAATTCAAATGGATTACCTGTAGTTGGAGTGGTTACAGCTTCTGTTGGTGCAGCTTCCCGCTCAGTAACAACTTGCTCTTCGGCGGTTATGGCAGGCTCTGTTATTCCCGTTCGGGAAGGTTCTACTACTGGCTCGGTGACTGGTGCGGTTGGTGCAATGGTTGGTTCTGCTTGCTGAGTAGCGATCCTTGCTTGGAATGCAGATGAAGCCGGATCGTTTTTAGCGTCCCATGCGCTAACAGTCTGATCTGTAACTCTGTCTGTAATGTCACCGATAGCCATTTCCCTATCTCTTGCCACTCTATCGCCATCTGTAACAAGACTTCTTCCAGACTCTGTTAGTTTTGGAACTTTTGTTTTTGTAACTAGTCCCGCTTCTTTCGCTGCGGTTATATTTTCTTCCGTTAGAGCGTCAGCGTTGTATGGTCGGCGACCTGCTTTATCTGAAATTGCTTTAACGATCTCGTATTCAGCAGAAGGTGGTGGAGGTAGCGATGGGTCAAGTGCTGCGAAATCACGACCTATTTGACTAGCTTCTTCTCTAGTTGCTGCGCTTTCTGCGCGTTGAATTAGATTTTCAATTTCTGGAGAAACCTGCGGTTCTTCCGCGATAGTAGGTGTTGGAGTTATCTCGGAAACTTGCGCTCCTTCTTCTGAGACAACAGGTGCTTCAGCAATAGGTGCTGGTGTAACGGCTTCTTCTAGTGCTGGAGTCGTTACGGGTTCTTGTTCAACAATAGCGGGGGCCGCTGGCTGCGCTAGGATCGCCGCTCCGTCTTCGTTAATAACAGGCTTGCCTTTGACTATATCGACCAGTCCTGCTTCGGATAGCGCGGAAATCTGTTCGCGGGTTGCCGTGTTATCCGCGACAGACCGCAAACCAAATATTACTTGCCCTTCTTCTTCGCCTCTCGCTGGAGGCTGTAGGCCACCGCTAACGCCTGCTTCTTCGGTTTCGACTTGAGTTCCGTCTTGAGGTTCTTGACGAACGCCTTCTTGCTGGATGATTTCTTGAGTGGCATCTGTTGGTATGGGTTGTGCAGTTGGTTCTGCGGGTTGTGTAATATCTAAAGGCTTTCTTCTTATTCCAGAAAATACATCGTATATTCCTTCTTCTCTTCCGTATGTAGCTCCGGGCGTCTCTACTGGTAAAAAATCAGTTGGCAGTTTTCCAGCTTTAGCAGGCTTTGCTTCTGGCGCGGCTACCCTAGTTGCTTTAACTTCTTTAATCGCTTCTAGGGCGTTCTGTGCGTTAGCACGGGCTTCTTCTGTAGCAGCAGTAGCGAGTTCGCTTGTGAATGATTGCTCTGCTCTTGTAAGCTCTTCTGGCGCGACCTGTGCAATTGCGGAATACCTTGCAACATAATCATCCTTTGTAGGGATCGCTGTTGGAGGTGCTTCAGTTGTCTTTACGGCTTCTAGCTGCTCGTCCAACTGCCTAGCAAGCTCGTCTTGGCGCAAGATACTTGAGGATTTATCCTGCAAAACACTTGCAGTAAGCGGTGCGCCATTCTCTGCAACTTTTCTTGCAATGTCGTTTGTAGCCTCAAAGTTCTCTTCGGTTAATGTTTTTTGCTTGATAGGAGACGGACGCTCTAAGCCTCCAACAACTCCACCCATTGCGGCTCCAGCGATGCCTTCCATCGTTCCAGCAGAGACAACGCCACGCATTGTCGGGACATCAAAGCCTTCCCTCTGTAGGGCAATGTTTGTCGCTAGTTGCTCTTGGGCGGCTTGTGCTGTTTCTGGAATAGCTTCAGTAATACCGCCCTTTAGAACGCGAGAAACCATGCCTGCTGTTGGCGCTGTTCCTTGCTTGGTAAGCATTCTAGTAATGATAGATTCAGCACCTATTGTAGATGCGGCTCCAAGCCCCGCTCCAAGCAGAATCTGATCTAGGTTCTTTCCTCCGTAAGATTGTGCATCTACCGCTGCCTTTTCTGCCTCTTGCTCTCCGATGCCAGCCTTGACTAGCTCATCCTTAACCTCACTGTAAATATTCCCCTTCGTCATACCAGCACCCATGCCAGCACCAACACCAGTTTGAACCGCTCTAATTCCCAAAGAACCTAATTTAGCAGCACTTCCCGCAAGCCCAGTAGCCAGCACGGGAGCCATCGTTCCCAAGGCTTGAGAGAGTGTATCAACGGGAGCAATGCTGAATGCCTTGATACCTGCCTTAACTTGCTCGCCGAATCCTTTGTCCTCGGCATCCTGCATGATCCTAGCAATCTCAGTTTGATCTTCCTTGGCTTGCGCCGAAAGAAGGTCTGCCATATACCCCTCAACTCCAGACAATGATTTCGATACAGGATTATCAGCACCGAGAATATCGGTCATCATCTTGATTCCCTGCACCCCACCTCTTGCGATGTTTACAGGAATATCGAGGGCTTGGCGGAATACGCTCTCTTCTTCTACCTTAGGCTTGGCTCCTAGTGCAGTTGCGCCTTTAGGCCGAAAACGAGATTTATCGTATTGGTATGGAATTGACGCTTGGGTTCCAATACTGGATTCATCAACTTCTTCAAATGGTTGATTTATATCAAAGGATGAAGCGGCAGGTTTTACAATAGGTTCCTCATTGATGGGTTCAAGCTCATCAACTTCTTCAAATGGTAAGGTAGGATCAAAAGCCATATTTCACGAATTCTAGGGCAATTCAACAAATTGTCCATTCGTGTATCTATACATCTTTCCGCCCTGCCTGTAAACCTTTCCTTCTTTAACCTGTGAATTAGTTGGCGTTGATGCAGTAGATGGCATTGATGGTTCTGGAATTCCTTGCTGTTTTGGTGTTGGCTGATTTACTGCTCCCATTCTAGCTTTCGCCGCATCCATCCTTTGAGCTTGTATGCTCATATATATTTCATCTTCTGAAGTAAATTCACTTTTATCCTTAGATGCCGTTAGTGCATTCATGTTCTTATATGCATCCTCGTATTCCTTGTATGCATCTCCTGAAGTTGGCGGCTTAATCTTGTTGATATATCTCTCGTTGATTCTATCCAGCCTGCCAACAGTTCTTGACATGAATTCCTTACTATCCTCGATCATCGGATATTTAATCAAAAGCTGATCCCGCTTTTCCTGATAGTCAGGGTCTTGAGGATTAAGCGATGCAAACTCTGGCCTTGCTTGTATAACTTGTTCGGCAATAGACCTATCTTCATTAAGTTTTGAATCGTAAGTATTCAATTGTGCTTCACGGACTCTCAAAGCTACTTCGTTGGATTTCCTAGCAAGGTTCTCCTCGTCTAGCTGATTCTGAATATACGAAGGAACCATCGGCATAACCTGCCTAGTAGGATACTTCTCTTCAAGCGATCCGTAATTAAATGCCTCAGGTGTTCTTGATAAAGCAGATTGACTAGCCCTTTCCCAAGGCGTGTATCCGCCTTCGTAAAGATCGACATCTCTAATGCTTGTCTGACCACCGTATCTTCTATCTCTTGGCATAATTATAAGTTTGAAAATGTTATATTATTTGCGAATTGTTCTGGATATGAATTTCGCTGATATGTAGGCTGTGAATTAAATTGGTAATAGTCAGGATTCGCTCTGCTTGTTCTTTCAGCTGCGATTCTAGCTTCCCTATCTCTTCTGACCTTTTCGGCAAGCTCTTTATTTCTAGCTTCGATCATACCTCTTTGTGATGCCTTCTGTCTAGCTCCCATTTCTTTAGGAATTCCAGCAGTATATGAGTTGATAAAATCACCAAGCCTGTATTGCTCTACATAATCTCCAGCCATACCAGCATTACGATATGCTTTCTTTAGAGATGATAGCTGTTTATTATATTGGTTTAATTGATCTTCACTAGACCTTTTAGCAGCAATATCCGAGGCGAATTGTGAATAACGCTGCTTTGATTCAGCTTCTCTTTCTTTTCTGCCAGAGCTAAGTCTTTCTAGATTCTGAAAATATTTATCTTGCTGTTCTTTTGTTGCGCCTAGATTTTGCAATTTGCTACGCAATACATCTTCTTTTGATTTTGGTTGTGCAGTGACATTTCCAATAGCTGCATTCTGCATGTATTGATCTCTAAGAGCCTCTTCTTCTGTTGCGGTTTTTGCCGGGAATTTAATCCCTGCAATAGCTCCAATATTCTTTTTTTCCTTACCAAGTCTTTTATTTGTTTCTTTTTCTCCAATGGTTTGCACCATGTAATCTCGTTCAGCTTTTCTTCTAGCTCGCTCCCTATCTAACGCATCTTTAGCTGCTTTTTCTGAACCATAGAATTTATCTTGTGATGGTTCGCCACCCTCAAACATTACGCGCCAAATTTTACTTGATTCAGCTTTTGGAATTGAAGTGGTAATTGCAGGAGTTTCCTCTCGCTCAACTTTAACTGGCTCCTCTTCAGTTTTCTGCGGTTCAGCCTGTTCGTCAAATTGAGTTGGGATATTGTAATACGGATACCTTCCAAAACTAGCTGGCTTTCCCGCAAGTCCATAAGCTGCCTCAGTTCCAGCAGCAGTAAGGTTTACAGATTGCGGATATAAATTAAGAAGTGGCTCTTGACCATATTCCTTAACAACATCCTCGATGAAGTTATATCCGCGCCCGATTCCGCTTTTAGCAGAACGGTATGCGCTGCCTAATGCAGATCGTGCTTTTCTACCGAGTTCTCCTGCTTCTGTGAATTCTTGTTCAGCCATATCTTTAATCTTTTATTGTTTAACAGTATTATAGACTACTTGATTTAATTTCAATGTATAAAATAGTTACTTCGGAGATGCGTTGTAATAAGAGGATAGCAATACATTTTTATTGAATCCAGTATTGCCTCCGTAAGCTCTTGATCTAGAACTAAGCGAGTCATCAGTTAGCAGAACCTTCCCATTTGGTAATGATGTATATATTGGATATTTATTTGATCCTGATGGGAAAACAACAGACGATGTAGTTAGTGCATCTAGATTAGCATCGTAAATTTGAGCAGATGTGGCGCTATTAGGGACAAGAAATATCTTTCCGTCCGGTAAAAGAATACTTCCATTCAGCCCAGAAATCGGAGTTGCTGATGATATAATAGATATATCAAGGTTTGGGTAATATATTTTAATTGATACTCCATTAAAAATAAACACTCTTCCATCTTGGAGTAATAATGAACGCCCACCGCCAGAAACATTTGGCGTTACAATTGTATTAGATACTGGATCATAAATTCTGCAAGAAGACCCTGATAAAAAAATCCTGCCATCCTTTAGTAGTATTGCGTTATTTATGGAAAAATTTATTGTTCCTCCTGCGCTTGAATATGTATTGTTTACTGTATTAAAAATACTTGCGGTGTTTGAAGAAGCACCATCTGGATAGCAATAAACATTCCCACTCGTCATCAATACGCCACCTCTAAGGTAATTAGGAGCGCCACCAATTATCTGTGATGGATATGAACGCGGAACATAAATATTTGTATTTCCGCCGTAATATGGTATAAGGAATATACTCCTATTTTTTAATAGGACTCCACCGGAAAATCTTATATTGTATGTATATTGAAAGCCAAACGCTTCATCAATTGAAAACGAGTTAGTTGATGGATCATATATGTATCCATTTATTGCCGGGAAGCCCTCAAACCAAAACGGAATCATATACACCTTTAAATTACCAGAATTATCCGGAAATGAAACGCATCCATTCACAAAAACGCTTCCGCCTGCGGCAGTAATGGCTGTAGCAGAATCAGAAACGGTAGCAGTTGCTATCGTTGAATTCATTGAATTCTCGAAAGCACTCCAATATGCAGGACCGATTAATCTCCAGTCTAATGCAGAGCCAGCGCCACTATAGTTTCTTGCCGCGAACATTTTTAGATACTATAAATTTGACCCGTAGTTATTCCTGCCCAATTTGATCCTATGCATGTAAATGAAAATATATCTGCCTTGGATGCAACTCCAGACAATATTGGTATACCATCATTAGGCCACTTAACCGTTGCAGGCCATGTAACTGTTCCGCCACCACTAACTCCCTGTCTCAATATAAGAAGAAATGATTTTCCGCTAGTTGCAGTTGGGAATGTAAGACTTATATTAGATGCAGGCAATGTTAAATTTTGTATAGAACCACCTGTTAGAGAAATTGCATACGGAGTAGAGGAGATCGTTACCGTGTTGACTTCTTCCGTATATCCATCTGTAAATGTTCCGTTTTGAATTGTTGCGGCGGTAAATGTTTTATTACCGCTAACAACTTGCAATGTATCTGTTGTCACTACATTTGTTGGGACAGGTCCAGTTGCGCCAGTAGCTCCAAAGTCTCCTGTGGCTCCAGCGTCTCCTACGCCTGTCGCTCCAGCAGGTCCAGTTGCTCCAACTCCTCCTGTAGCTCCAGTTTCACCAACTCCGGTAGCCCCAGTGCTTCCTGTGGTTCCGGTCACACCAGTTGCTCCTGTCGCGCCAGTTGCGCCAGTAGCGCCAGTAGCTCCTCCGGGGCTTCCTGCAGGGCCAGTTGCTCCCGTTGATCCAATACCTGTAGCTCCAGTAGCCCCCAATCCAGTTGCACCCGTGGCTCCAGCATTACCAGAAACTCCGGTTGCGCCTGTCGCGCCTATTCCAGTTGCTCCCGTTGATCCAGCAACCCCAGCAGACCCCGTAGCTCCGGTAGCTCCGGTAGCTCCACCGGGACTTCCAGCAGGTCCAGTTGCTCCTGTTGCTCCACCGGGGCTTCCTGCAGGGCCAGTAGCTCCTGTAGAACCAACGCCTGTAGCTCCCGTTGCTCCTATTCCAGCAGGGCCAGTAGCTCCAGTTGCTCCGGTTAATCCTGTTGCGCCATCAGAACCAGATGGGCCTTTAATTTGCCCAACATTATTCCAAATTGCTCCATTCCAAGAAAAACCAGCTCCCCCTTGATCAGTTACGATATAAATATCTCCGATGCTAGGACTTCCCGGCAGATTAATATAAGTTGGAACGGTTCCTAAAAGCCTAACTCCTGCGCCTGTAGAACCCGTGGCTCCATGTGATCCAGTAGCTCCCGTAAGACCAGTCGCTCCTATCGCACCTGTAGCTCCAACACCAGTCGCGCCTTCAAGACCAGTAGCTCCCGTAAGACCAGTCGCTCCGATTCCTGTTGCTCCTTGCGGTCCAGTTGCGCCTGTTGACCCAGTAATTCCAATTAATCCAGTTGAACCCGTAGCGCCGACACCCGTTGCACCCTGTTGTCCAGTGGCTCCTTGCGCCCCAACAGCGTAAAGAGAAGATACGGTAAGATCGTTAATTATTACAAACTCCCTAACGCCTTCATTCTGACCAATCGGAATGTTTGATAATTCAAATCTTCCAGACAATACCATTTGAGTGATATTGTCCTTTGTTCTTTTCAGATACCACTTCTTGTTTGAAATAGTTCCGATCTCACTTGTCTGTTCGTCTGTAAGAGTGAGATTAACAATCCTCGTTCCAACTATATCAACAGTGAGCGGAAAAGTAATCTCCGAAGGAAATTCATTAAGAACAATCGCAGCTTCAAATGTGAAGTCTGAAATCGTGTTTGTGAAGTTTAATGATAAAGCAAAATCAGTTCCTACAACTGCTTGAATATCTAACTCTCCGGGGGTTTGTGAAAAGGTAGGCATAATTTATCTTCCGGGCCAAAGGTTTTCAAACTGCATAGTTGATCTGTCAATGTTTAGCCTCCATTGTGATCCTCCGCGAACTTCACGGCTTTCTCCATTTAAAAGTTGTAACGCTTTCATGAAATACATTTCTGATCTATCCATATCACCCTCGTCTTCCCATTTCAATGACATTAGCATGTTTTTGAGTGCGCCGAGGTTTGATACGATAACTTCGTCTGTATCGTAAACGCATGGAACGAAGCGAATCTTGCACAGAACATCAAGATAATCTACAGTTGGCTCGTTAGGAACTGCGTAACGGTGATAGCTTGCGGTTGTCTCCGTGGACTCGTATGCGCCGATCTGTTCTTCGCTTGCTCCGCTAACAGCATAAAGGTTCACATTGCCAACGGTCATCGGCTTACTGAAGAATGTAATTGGCCCCTTGAATACTTGGGCGTTTGTTGCTGTTGGATTAGCAAGCATCACTTGAATTGTAACATCGTTATTATTCTCGTCCTTGCCTTTAATAACAACAGACTCATCTGCATCACTAACATTCTCAATCTCCAGCTTGAGCGTGTATGTCTCGTATGTCGTGTTAGCGAATGTCACGAATCCATCTCCAAGGTCATCAAAGAATGTTTCGTTGTAGCCATATCTAGGCCAATACGAAGCTGTCCACAAATCAGAGATAGGATTAAGGTATGAGAACCATCCGTTGCGAATCTTAATTGGTCCGGTAGCCCAGCTATCCGCTCCCGTGTTCTTATTCCACTTCGCAGCGAGTGCAGATACGAACCTGCGAGGAAGTGTAATCATCCCGCTAGGTGAGTAGAATCGGACAGGAAGGATCGTGCCGTTCCACTTCCCGCTGTTAATCAATCTTTCCTGCGCTAGATTAAGATATGAATTAAAGCGTTCTATACTAGACTGGCTATCTATAGATGGGACGATAGCAGAGTATAGTTGCGATCTTGCCTCTGATAGAGTTATTCGCATTTAATTAAATCAAATACTATTGTTATGCAATACCTTTAAGGTTTTTAAGATATGCTGAATAATCAGACATACTTTTTTTCATTGTTTCACGGCTTTGCCCTTTTCCAAGTTGACTTGATAATTGATTTTCGTATTGAGATAATGCTTTCTTTGGGCCTGCTACAGCAGACCTCGTTGCATCAAGACCTCTCATGGCAATGTTTGTTTGAATCCTAGCCCTTTCAGCCGCAATTTTCTCTTCATCTAATTTCCTTTGCTCTTCAAGACTTAAACGCTGCTGAGTAGCTGCGCTCAATTGTGGACCGGGGGTCGTCTGCTTGATTACAGGAGTAGCCCCACCAATTCTTTGATACGATGACGATATTGATGTTGTAGGTGTAGTTGCCATAATTTATTTATATTTACATGTTGAATTGAAAAAGTAAACAATAAAATGTTTCTGCGATTTACGGTGTTGGTCCAGTTGCTCCGCAGTCCGTTGTTTGCATCCACTCTAAAACCCCATCAACATATCCCAAAACAAATGTTCCTGTGTCTGATGGCGATCCCAGTGTTGTCCAATTGCTAATACTAGGATCATAGAAAATTAAAGATTTATTGCTTGCGACAATCCAGCTTGGAACTCCTGCTGTAATTGTTAATATTCCATCTGTTAGTGGTTTAGGAAATGTAATCCAGTCAACTCCATCATTATACAGCATGTCCCCTTGATCTCCCGGAACAAGCTCTCCGGGTGGTCCTTGAATCCCTTGCGGTCCTTGTCCGCCACCTGAATTATTTCCACCAGCCGATCCATTGACTCCAGCAAAATCAACTACATCTCCAGAAAATCCCCTTGCTCCCTCGCTTGGATGTCCTCCAAATCCAAATAATCCTTCGTTCTTTAAAGGTAATGGCTTTTGTTGATATTGATAATCGTCTGTCATCTTAATGTAACATATCCAGTTCTTTTAAACCAAATTCCAGACCTGTAATATTCAACATCAGAAAATATAACTTTTTCTAATCCGATCTGAGCTTGATACGAACTTCTCGATGGAATTGATGAAGGAAATGTAACAGTTTCACTTAATCCAGAATATCTCATATCAAACGAATTCGCTGTAATTGGACCTATCGTAACATTGTTGCATATCACATCTCCAAAGTTGAATGAAAATAATGATCCGTTAAATGATATATTTTGCGTTGATATTTGAAAAATAGGATCAGGAGTTGGTTGCGAAGAATAAAAGGTTGTAACAATTTTAATTGGAGCCGGAACACTTAAAGCTGCCCTTAGATTTGGTTGAACGGAAACATATTTATTTATTCCTGTTTGATATTGAGATTCATCTACGCTAATTGGAACCCTTCCAAAACCAAGGTTTAATGATGTTACGACAACTGAATCTAAAATTGCAGGAAATGTAAATTGTTGAGTTTTATATTCCGTTCTAGTTGGAGGCAAGTTTGCCATCCTGCTAGTAATTCTAAGCGTCTTCCATTGGTCAATCGGCCTATCGTTTGAAGTTAAAACAAGCGGAGGAGCGACATAAGGAGTATTGTGATCTATTACTGTCCTCTCGTTAATGATAACAACATCAAGTTGCTCATCCAAATCGTATGTCGTCAGATTTGGATACGAAGGAACAGTAACCGTTTCTCTGCGAGCTTTAGCTGAATCAATGGCGTTGATTTGATCTTGTAAAACAAATTTACCTCCAGCGGGAGTGTCGCCAATTGGAACAATTTTTTGAGCTACAGTTGCCTGAACTTGACCAACTGCGCTATCAACAAGAGATGTTGTTTCTAAAACAATTGGCCCAGTTGATTCTACTGTTGTCTTTTTACTCTTTGTTGAATCAATTGGATCAACAACTGAAGAAACGATTGTTTCAGTAAGTGTATCTGGTTCTGTTCCTGCCGCAACTATTTCTTCAGTAACAGTTGTCTCTCCAAGAAGACCATCTTTCTTTTGCCCACCAGAAAGAGTAGTTGGGCCTATTGAAGTAATAGTAACCTTTCTACTTTTAGCGGAATCAATAGGCTCGATTACAGAGGAAACCACTGTTTGGCTTAATGCGTCAGGATTTGATCCTGCGGTAACGATTGATTCTGCAACGGTAGTCTCTCCAAGCAAACCATCCTTGTTTTGACCACCAGACAATGTTAATGGCCCTAAAGATGATACTGTTACTTTCCTGCTTCTAACAGAATCTATCGGTTCAACAGCAGACGAAATAACGGATAATGATAATGGGTCTTCTGAAGTTCCTGCTGGAACAATACTTTCAACCGTTGATTTAAGCCCAAGCAACCCTTGCTCCCCTTGTTTTCCTGAAAGAGTCGGGGTGCTATTTATCACAACATTCTGCTTGATAGCCTTGCCGGAATCAACCTGCCTCACCTCGCTTGATAGAATGGTTGAGCTTACTGCATCAGGATTGGAACTTGGAGAAACAACGCTCTGAGTAGATGTAATGTCTCCTAACAGCTTCCCGTCTTTACTTTTTTGAGTAAGGCTAGTCGGGCCGCTTGAAGTAGTCGTTCTCTTCCTAGCTTTAGTTGCAGAAAATTGTTCAACAACAGATGAAACGATTGTCTGCGATAACGCATCTGGGTTTGTAGATGGCGCAACAATATCATCCGTTGTTATTGTTTCTCCGAGCAACCCCTCCTTCTTTTCTTTAATCTGAAGAAGCGAGTGGTCTTGAACTGTAGATGTTGTCTTTACTCCCTTGCCCATCTCTTCCTGCACAACTTGCGATCCAGTTACAAGCAAGCCATCTGGGTCTGGAGGGGTAAATGGAGGAACAGTCTGAACGATTACAGTCTCCAAGTCTCCACGCTCATTATATCTCTTCGTCGGAACTTCTGGCCCCGGCAATGTCTCGTAAACTCTGGTTACGCTGACATACTTGGAATCAAGTTCTCCTTCAATTCGATTAGCTTCTTCATCTACAAGAACTGCCGTAGGGAATAGCGGATCAGGAGTCCCGTCAGGCAGGGGAGCGTAACCTTCTCTAGGGACAACATATGTCCTGATGTAGATCGGGTGCTGTTGCGAACCCGCACTATACTTAATAGCATAGTTATACGAGTCTTGATTTACACGATCATTAACCCAAATGCGTTTGATCCATTGCCCATCCTCGCTAGTGGGCTGCTGATAAACCAGCTTGTGTTCTGGGAAGCTGCCTTGATTTGGCGCGTGGCTTACATCCTTCCAGAGCGTTCCGTATTCTAGCTTTTGGTAATCGCCCTTCCACGAATTGACTACCTCCGCAATAACAACATCGTCTATTACTGGAGTTGGAAATGATTCAATGCCCTTTGCTGGAGCTGGGTTCATTGCGTTCGTTGTTTTAATCGGCTGCATATATTAATACTTATTTCATTCAATAGATTCAATCAATGTAATTTTTGGCAGAGTCGCAACATCCACTTACTTTTGGTTTATCGCTAGGATGCGATTTGGAGTATCTGTAATTTAATTCATTAGCATAATCTTTATTGTTTTGGCTTGAACTAATACACTGTATGCAATTCCCGATGTATGGATGTCCGCCAAACAATCCTATTTTGCAAACAAAAAGATTCTTCGCTTTTGTTTCTATTTGATGTTCGCAAGAAATTCCACTTCTCATACATCTTCTAAATAAAATTGAATATTTTCAAATCCAACAGCTTCAAGTTCAGCTATACCTGTAAAACTAAATCCCATTGTTATTTTACTTGTTGTATTTATAATTATAGCTTCAGCCGTTCCTGTTTGAGTATTGGGATTTGATCCGCCGCAATTTTCAGAGTCCTCTAATGAATATCTTATTGTTTTTCCACCATTGCTTATCGTCCAAGGATTTCCAGTTGTTCCGCCATATGTAGTAGTCCATGTAATGCTCATGTCTGGGTCTAATGTGTAATTAGCCTGATAATATGATCCAACATGATATAATCCGTCTCCAGAACTAAAATTAATTCTCAATTTATACTGCTTGTTTTTTATTAAATTATATGGGGGATTTATGAAATATGTCTGAACCGCTGCCCCCATATCGCATCCTTGCCCACCACCAGCAGAAGTTGCAGATGCTAATAATCCAAATGGTGTAGCGCAACAAGAACAACTAACTTTCCCTTCTTTCGTAATAACCTTTCCTCCTTGTAGCGCAATCGTAGCCATATCAATATCTCTTCAATCTATTCTCAATATCTTCAACACTATAATTTAATTTACGCAAAAAGCAATCAGCCCGTGTTAGCGCGATGCAGATATGCTTGTCTTTAGCTCGCATTGTCTTTCCTTCTATTTCGCACTTCCACCCGTTTCTTGGGAAAGTGTTTTCTATAATGCACGGTTTCCCGTAAAATTGTGCAGTAAGAGTCCCGTCATGCACATATTTAATATTGCCCCGTTCATATATGCAATCAAACGCATATAGGCAAGTTTCTACTATAGATGGGGAGCCTAGCCCTACAGCAATCGAGTTAGGCGAGCTTTGATTGCCGATGAATAGGTCAGCACCCGTAATTGCAGTTGCGACATCGTATAGGTCATTTGTGAGCAAATGCGGGATGGTTCCGAACTCGTTGCAGAACGCTTGATGTTCTTCATTCAGTCCGACGAATAGCATGTGTTCTCCGTAGGCTTCTACTAGCTGCTTCCACGGAAAGAATTCTCCGTGCCACCTAGCTCCGCGACTGACGATGATATTGCCTTTCGTTTCTAGATTCTTTTCTTCTATGCGAATCCACGGCTTGGAAAGATCAACCTTAACCCCCATCCACCTAGCTACACGGGTTGCGATGTTGTCTCCGTATCGCATTCCTCCGTTCCTGTATGTCGATAGATCGAAGTCGATATGCTCTCCTTCGTGTTTCCTTACAAGTATCCCTTGTGATTCTAGTAGCCTTGAGAACGCTCCAATCCTATTAACAATTGGCTTTGTCCAAGGTCTATCGTCTACCAGAAGCGTTGTTGCCCCTAGAGCCTTGATCGTAGGGATAGAGTAAATAATATCCCCGATGCAGCCGGAATGAAATGCGTTCACTTGCATTATTGTTAAACAAGACTTGAAAGAATTCAATAGCATTTTTTCTTTCAAAAGATTTGACGCTCGTTGAAAATAGTGTATTGTATTTTCATCTTTCTTGATTCATCACAGGATTCGAGACAACAGTTTTCCTTCCCCGAAAATACCCGTCTTGATACTGTGATTATCAAGGCGGGTTTTTCGTTTAGCATGAAGCCTAACGGCAGTTCCCTAAAATGAGCCTAAAGATGAGCGTAGCACGGCAGGTTCTATCCCTGACTGCGGAACTACCTGAAAAGGACTCCCGTGTGAAGGAGAGGCGTTGGGAGGGTTAAAAGACTACCGACTTAATGCGTTCTGCCGAAAGGCTAGAAACTGCGAATCAAACTGGCTCTCGCCGCAAGGCGTAAACTAAAGTAAGGCTAGGCAAAGGACGACCTCTAGGCCGAGTGATTCATAAATGCATACGAACGGCTCCACGCGAGAAAGTGATATGTTGTTTAAGCAGTTTCCTAGAAGTAGGAACTGCTATGCCCGAAGCTCTCCATCAAGAAAGTGCTAGTTGAATAAACGAATAACCGATTAAATCCTGTTACAAAAATGTATCAATAATTGTAACACCAAGCTAAAGTCTAAACATGAACTGGAACGAATACGCAATTAAGATTGCTGAAGTAGTCGCACTGAAATCTAAAGACCCGTGGAAGAAAGTTGGGTGTGTTCTGCTACGACACGACAACTCTATTGCATCTGTAGGCTACAACGGCTTTCCTCCTAACGCAGAAGAAGACTGGAGCGATAGAGATAAACGCAGAGCATTCGTTATCCACGCAGAACAGAACGCTCTTAGGTATGTTAGGCCAAATGAATGCAGACTACTTGCCTGCACATTGCTCCCGTGCGGGAATTGTTTACGCATGGCGTCATCGTATGGAATTAACGCCGTTGTTTACAAAGAGCATTACGACCACGATTCTTCAGCTATTGAAATAGCTGAAAGGTTCGGGATAAACCTTATTAAGCTGTAGCTCCAATCCGATTGTATGAGCCTTGAAGATAAGACGGGGTGCTGATTCCCATCCCGCGATTTCTTTTCAATTTTTCAGCTTCGCTTCCAACGGATTTCTCTATTCCCATCGAGCCTTCAGGTTTGAATTTTTTACGAAATTCTTCAGTTCTGGCCTTGGCTTCATCCTTCATTGAGCCTCTTTCTGCCATTTTATCTCTAGGGCTTTTCTGCCCATTGTATGCATCTAGTGTAGAAGGACGCTTGCTAGGGAATGCAGGCTTGCGTTGAGTTGCTTTTGCCCCATATTTACCTGACTCGGACTCGTATCTTTCCATGTAATCCCCGTCACCCATATCTTCATCAATATACAAATCTGCACCTCTAGCTTCCCTTCTGGCATTAATTCTAGCCATTTGCTCTGGACTCCATCCGTGACTTCTTGGTTTTTGACCCATATTAGTAATTTAGTTTTCCAAGTTGACTTGCTTTAACTTTTCCGGTTTCACGATTTTTCGTAAAAGCCTTCTTAGCCTTCTGCTGTTCTTTCGTGATCTTCTTTCCGTCTTTCGGTTGATCGTAGAAAGATTTTAATGAGTTGTATTTTTTCATCGCTTGCAATATAATAACAATATATTTTTATGCGTAAAGATAAATTATTTGCATACTACCTGCAAAAGAACCCGTCACTCTTCACTCAACTAGAGAGCGGGAAGGTTACGCTAACCGCATCTGGGTTCAGGAAGTTCTTTAATACAACCTACGATGCTGCCTACAAGCAGGGCTTCAGCCAGCTTCCAGATACAGAAGAAGCAGAATTGGATGAATGTGAAGAGCCGCGAGCATACGGTAATTCTGCTGCATTTAACGATCTGCTGAATATTTTCGGAATGAAGTAAAATAGTCTTGACGATGGTTCGTGCGAGAATAAGATTTTTGGCTCGCACATGAAAAAAGAACTACCGCATGATCTAGATGCGGAGCATGGATTCCTATGCTCCTGCATGAACGAAAATAAGGTAATCGGGAAAACCGCAGATAGGGTAAACCTAGATTACTTCCACTTCGACGCCAACAAGCACATCTGGCAAGCAATGCTGGATATGTGGGTATCCAAGAAGCCAATTGACCTCCTGACTCTAACCTGTGAGTTGAGAGGCAAAGGCACACTGGATGAGGTCGGAGGAGAACAGCACATCACGAATGTCTATACATTTGTTCCATCCCATGTGAACTGGGATTCCTACTTGCACACGATGGAGGACTTGATGGTTCGCAGGAGAATCCTCAATACCTGTAAGAGGATTTTCTTGGATGCATTCGACAGGACGATTGATACCGAGACGCTACAGGCTTCCGCTAGTAAGGACATCACTGGAATGGTATCTACCAAGACGGAGGTAAGACTAGCTAAAGATGTTTTGTCTGCCTGCGTTAATCGGTGGGAAGAGGCCGCTAGAACTGGTGGCGAGATTAATCGGGGGCATCCATCAGGTATATCCAAGTGGGATATAGCAACGAGAGCATTCAGGCCCAAGACACTTCACATCATCGCTGGTGCAGCTAAAGCAGGAAAGACTACATCAGCTCTACAGATGGTTACAAATCCTGTAATCAAATGTAATGTCCCGATTGCGATTATCAGTATGGAAATGTCCGCTGAAGAGATCATGGACAAGCATATCGCCTCTATATCGCAGATTGCTCTATCTGACCTGCTAGACGGCAAGCTACGCAAGGAAGACCACGCTAGGCTCTCTAAGGCTATCTCTGAGACGATGAACAGACCGATCCATATCGTTGACGAGGCTTGCATGAATGTCAGCCAATTCAGGGCTAGATGCAGAAGGCTTGTCGTAGAGAACAAGGTTGAGATTATTATGGTGGACTATGCTCAGTTGATGGAAGGATCGAATGATCCCAAGAGCCGCGAGCGTGAGGTTGCCGAAGTATCTAGAACAGCAAAGATCGTCGCCAAGGAACTGAATGTATGTATTGTCCTTCTAGCGCAGCTAAACGAGAACGGGGCCGTCCGTGAATCAAGGACATTCTACATGGACTGCGATTCCTTCACTAAGATCATGCCAGACGAGGAAGGAGATAGTGGAGAGGATTACATAATGCATATCACGCATAATCGGCATGGTGGGACATTCTCCATCCCGCTCCGCTTCATCAAGCATCAAGCTAGATTTGAACAGAAGATTGTTGAACAATAACCCATGAAAACAATACAAGAAAAAGTGGACGAACTAATCGGGGAGGATGAGTCAATCCTACTAGCTGACGGATTCGATTCTGCCTTCATAGGTGTAGCTAGGCAGTTCAATACTCCGTTTGCTGTTTATGACAGGGAACAATGCATTGAAATCCTAATGGAAAATATGTCTCACGAAGATGCGGAGGAATATTTCCAATACAATGTTGAAGGCGCATATGTCGGTGAAAACACCCCAGCGTTTTTGATAAAATAAATTACGGTTTATTTTAAAAGAATTTGATTATCAGCCATGCTGTGATAGTCTAAAAATATAAACACACCCGCTGTTCCTCTAGCACAGCAATGAACATTATGGGCGGGTTAGCTCTTTGAAACATTTTAGGTCTGGGGCGCAGGAGCCAACGGGATATTCAGTTATCCTGTGAATCTGATTGAATTCAGACAGACTAAATTTAGGATTATTCCGTGACAAATACTACCCATTATTTGTCACGAATAAATCTGATTTTAGATTTGTCCGAACGGTTCGATGCATGTCTCCACGGCATGGGCAAAACCGCAGAGGATGAATCTTATTTTGATCGGCGGCGTGGAAGCCACTTCCCAATGGGTTGTGCTGTAGCCAAGGGCTATAGAGACACGCAGGTAGAGGATGACGAACACCTCATTAAAAACGGCTATCGAACTAGCTAGGGTAGCGTCTAGCCCGATCAATAATTTTCAGCAGGTAGGTGTCTAATTACCTGATGAGCGAACTGCGTAGCGGAACGCCACATCGAACTGGGGGAACGCTGGGTCGTTCACAAGTTTGGCAACCCCCGCCTAAAAAGAGGATGCATACTCGTTCCTGCTGAATATCCTTTATTCAGTATAAAATATAAATATACAAACTAACGCATATGAAACTAAAAAACAGCGAAGATAGAAAAGCCAGAATCAATCAGGTAAAATCTCAAACGACAGGAGCAGGGAAGGGCGATAGGCCAAGACCTGTGACAAGCAAGTATTGGGATAACTACGATTCCATTGACTGGAAGAAAAAATAAAACATAATAAATAAAGTTATAACACATGAAACATACATATCATATATTGGGGCTTCCACATACTGTTACATCTAAAGAGTTTAACGCTTGTGCATATACGCAAAAAGTCGTTAAGTTCGGAAAGATGATGACGGAGCGTGGACATGAAGTCATCCATTACGGACACGAAGATTCAGACTTGATCTGCACAGAGCATGTATCCGTCCTAACGAACGACGACTTCAAGAAGAGCTACGGATCGCACGACTGGCGCAAGACATTCTTCAAGTTCAATACGCAAGACCACGCATACCAGACATTCTACCGCAATGCGATTAAGGCTATCGGTCAGCGCAAGAAGAAGAATGACTTTATCCTTCCATTCTGGGGCAGCGGAGTCAGGCCGATTTGTGACGCGCATAACGACATGATTGTTGTAGAGCCGGGAATCGGATATGCAGGAGGACACTGGGCAAGATGGAAGGTATGGGAGAGTTACGCGATTTATCATGCCTATTGTGGCTTGAAGAATGTTGGTCAGTGCAATCAAGATTGGTATGATGTTGTAATTCCTAATTATTTCGATGAAGAAGACTTTGAATTTAACGATAAGAAAGAAGATTACTTTTTGTATCTTGGCAGGGTTTATTCAGGCAAAGGCGTTGATGTTGCGATTCAAGCCACGGAAAAAGCAGGAGTTAAGCTTGTCATTGCAGGACAGAAAGAAGAAGGCTATAAATTGCCAGCGCATGTTGAATATGTCGGATATGCCGACGTGGTAAAGCGCAAGAAATTGATGGCAAATGCGAAGGCTAGTTTTTTACCTTCCATGTATGTTGAGCCATTTGGAGGCGTCCAGATTGAGAACTTGCTTTGTGGAACTCCCACGATAACGACAGACTGGGGTAGCTTTGCAGAAAATAATTTGCATGGGATTACAGGCTATCGTTGCCGGACTATGGGTGACTTCGTAGATGCTATCAAAAGAATTGATGAGATCGACCCAGCGGATTGCCGTAAGTTCGGAGAGAACTTCACGCTTGAAAAGGTAGCCCCGATGTATGAGAAGTATTTCAACGATGTCATGGATGTTTATACAGGCAAGGGTTGGTATGCAGATGGAAATGACATTGACGCAATGACACGATTCTACCCCAGCATTTACTAATCATGCCATTTTCAGCAGATGTATTTAATGGACTAATTGAAAGTCACATTAAAAAAATAAATCCGCAATCAATCTTGGATGTTGGAGCTGGAGCCGGAAAGTATGGAAAGATTCTCAAGTCAATCTCTACAGAATTCAAGGTTGATGCGGTTGAGCCAACATTGCAGTATCTAGTTGACTACAAGTTGAATGATATTTATAATAAGGTTCATTGCGATACAATCCAAGACTTTGCAAAGCGCAATTCAAGGAACAGATATAATGCGGTAATATTCGGAGATGTTCTTGAACACTTTTTTAGATCAGAAGCTATAGATTACATTGATTACTTTTTGTATCGCAGTGATTGGGTATTTGTATTGTGGCCCACGTTCATGCCGCAGGATGATGCTATGGACAACTCATACGAAATTCACAAATCAAACTTCAACCTAATTGATTTGGCTGCAAAGTTTGACATACACCATTATGAAAAAAGGTTTGGATGGTATCATTGGAACGATCCGCAGTTTACGCATTGCGAATACAACTACTGTCTAATGAAAGGATATGTCACACGCAGGCATTTAGGATTATGAAGAGAGTTCTATTCTACACGCAGAATAGGTGGGCATTCGGTTCTATCCATCACGGGCTATGCAAGGAATTGTATAAACATGGAATATACGCCAACCTACTTGACTGGACTATTCCGTATTCACAGCATGAATTTGATTTCCTAAATAGAACATACGATGTATTTGTGACAACGCCGGAAGCAGTAATTCCGCTTCACCAACGAGGCATTGCGCTAAACAAGATTGTAAGTATTGCACATGGTCAATGGGACATCTTGCTGGCAAGGCGAAATTATGGCGTTGACTTCTACTCGCAGCTTAAAGGTTATGCCGTTATATCAGATGTCCTAAAGAATAAATCGATTGAGTTTGGAGTTAGCCGAATTCCAGACATTGTAAAACTTGGAATCCATACAGATGTATTTAAGCGGAACATATCTGACAGGTTGCTCGTAGTTGGATATGCTGGAATGAAGGAAACCAAAAACTTCTTTGGTGATGAGATCAAGCGAGGCAAGTTGGTTGAAGATGCGGTAATCGGAATGAATGTGGACTTGAGGTCATTTCCAGAAATGAATCACCTATGTATGCCGTCATACTATGGCATCGTTGACTGCGTTGTGATGTCATCAACAGAAGAAGCTGGAGGCTTGCCAATGATGGAAGCAGCAGCGGCAGGAAGATTGACTATAGGAACTCCAGTTGGGTATTATGCAGGAGACGCAATCGAAAGCGGAGGAGTTATAGTCTCGATTGAGCCGAATGATTTCATCAAGGAAACAAGAGAAGCGATTCAGCGATACCAACAAGACAATCAGTTGTATCGCTCCACTTGTGCAAAAATACAAGAATATGCAATTGAGACATTTGATTGGAGCAATAGAATAGAAAGCTGGATTAAATTATTTAATAAATAAATATGAGTGACTATACATTTGAAGCAAACTACTGGGGCGATTGTTGTAATACATTTGACGAAGACCAAAAGCACTATGTCTATGCAAGATATATGGGATTGAAGCGGGTTGGTTACTCGTTCGATGTAGAGGGTAAATCCATCATAGATATTGGAGGAGGGCCAACATCCATGCTTCTCAAGACGATTAACCTTGGACAACGCGGAACTGTAGTTGATCCACTAAAGTATCCAGATTGGACTTATGATCGGTATGCCGCAAAAGGAATTAAACCAATCGTAATGCGAGGAGAAGATTTAATTATCAAACATTTCGCAAAAGGATATGACGAAGCGTGGATATACAACTGCCTCCAGCATACCGACGATCCAGACCAAATCATCAAGAACGCACTAAAAGCCGCAAAGACATTAAGAATCTTTGAATGGGTGGACATCCCGCCGCATGACGGGCATCCAGTAGAACTCACCAAAGAGAAGTTAGATGAATGGACTGGGGGTCTTGGGCAAGTAATTACACTTGCGGAGTCTGGATGTTTTGGTAAAGCGTATTACAACATGGTAACACAATGAAAGTTGAAGAGATACTAAACGATCTAGACTGGGCTATTGCCGAGATAGAGAAGCCAGACTGCAATTTCGAGAAGATCGGTCCTGTAATTGTTAAAAGCTGTCAGTTTATGACAGATTCTATCAAATTGAATAAGGCAACAGACTCGGAGTTGGAGAAAGAATTGAATGACGCATACGAGGCAATCGACGCTCTAACCGAGGAGAACGAAACCCTCCAGATCGACCTACAGATAATCTTGGGATTCCTAAAGAAGAACAACATCGACATCTCGTATATCGTAAGCAAGAGCGAGAAGAAGAAAAAGAAAATCTAAGCACAAATGAAAGATACGCCTGAAACACAGGAAGCCGTAGAGCGGTGGAACCAAGGCAAGATTAATGCCTTTGACGAGATGGCTAGGCTGGAGCGCGAGCGCGACGATTATATGGAACGATGCAGATTTGCACTTTCCGAACGGGATAGCTGGAGAATGCGAGCAGAGCAAAAATATGCAATGCGACGAGAGCTTGAAGAATTACTCGGCGTTGATCGCAATGATGCTTCTGATGAGCAGTTTCAAAAAGGACTTGATGCTATTAAAAATATAATACGCGAGCGCGACAAGGCTAGGAAGTTTCTACTGGAAATCGCAAATGCCAGTCATTTTGACAATATTGGGAACTGGGCAAGGAATAAGGCAAAGGAAGCATTGGGGGGAGCGAAATGAGCGATACACCTGAAACGGATTCTAAGACAAACTCTACATTCGGGAACCACTCCTGCGCTACCGTGCTTGCAGACTTCGCTAGGAAACTGGAACGCGAGAGGGATGAAGCAATCCGCCAACGAGACGAAACCAACCGTTCCTCAAAATATGCCTGCGATTACTATCAAGATGAAAAGGTAAAAGCGGAACGCGAGAGAGACGAGGCGCGACACGAAATCGAAGGATGGAGGAACAAATGGGAATGCGCCGTAGAGATGGCTGCAAGAGCAGAGATTGAGAGAGATGAGGCTAGATACGAATCTGACGCACAAGCCAGACTGCTAGGTATGAGCGCGGAGAGAGAAGAATCCGTTAAAGGGAAACTATTCCTAGCAGAGAGAGAACTAGCAAAGCTAAAAGCCGCCGCAAAGGAAGTCGTTAAAGTATGGGAAACCCCACCGTGGAAAATAGGCGAAACCCCAAGTAATGCGATAACCCAACTCAGGGACACAATAGGCTACGAAGACTAGCCAAATTGCAATCTAGACCCCAAAATGCAATTTACCCTTTTTCTAAAAACAACAGGTGATCTACCCTCGATAGCGTAATGATTAAGTTATCCGAGGAAGACAGACCAACGCAGAACACACAATACCTCTAGATTAGCGTATAAGCCTCTAGGAATGCTCGGAAGTAGAAAACCGATACATCGTAGCAGTAAGGTAACAAAACGCGTTTAACGGGCTTCTAAACGAAATTACGCCCTCGTAGCTCAATAGGACAGAGCGACAGATTTCTAATCTGTAGGTTGCTGGTTCGATCCCAGCCGAGGGTAAGTATCTCAATCAACGAGAACTTACGAAAACTAAAACCTACTAACTGCGAAAAATTGCGAAAATAGCGAGATAGTAGGTCGAGAAAGGCGTAAATATTTTATTTTTATATTTTTATATTTTTACCTAGGTCTTGTTTTACGCCTGATGCACGGCCCGCGTCCCCCCACCCCCTGCCACCCC
>Ga0208856_1000228_pt1 | contig 23901 bp, 26 predicted proteins | sample LakMenEpi13Jul12_FD_150690 | JGI IMG/M metagenome (GOLD analysis project Ga0208856, IMG submission 150690) | Freshwater microbial communities from Lake Mendota, WI - 13JUL2012 deep hole epilimnion (SPAdes) | ecosystem: Environmental > Aquatic > Freshwater > Lentic | place: Lake Mendota, Madison...
GAAAATCTCCGCGCCTTCGTCCACGCCGCTTTGCACGAGCGCGGTTATGCGCTCGAGCTGCTCGCGCGAATTGATCGCGCCGAGGTCCGTGTTCTTATCCATCGGATCGCCGACTCTCAACACGGCGATGCGCCGCTTGAGTTTCGCGAGCACGGTGGCTGCGACACTTTCCTGCACGAGCAGTCGCGAGCCGGCGCAGCACACGTGGCCCTGGTTGAAAAAGATGCCGTTCACGATTCCCTCGACGGCCTGGTCCAGCGGCGCGTCGTCGAAGATGATGTTCGCCGCCTTGCCGCCGAGTTCCATTGTCATCTTTTTGTCCGTGCCCGCGAGCGAGCGCATGATGATTTTACCCACGTCCGTCGAGCCGGTGAAGGCGACCTTCGCGGGAATCGGATGCGTCATCACCGCCGCGCCGGTCTCGCCCGCGCCCGCGACGATGTTCACCACGCCCGGCGGCAATCCGGCCTCCTGCAAAATCTCGCCAAACTTCAGCGCCGTGATGCTCGTGGTCTCGGCGGGTTTGATCACGACGGTGTTCCCCGCCGCGAGCGCGGGCGCGATTTTCCACGCGAGCATGAGCAGCGGGAAATTCCACGGGATGACCTGCCCGACCACGCCGTACGGCGTGACGCGGCGGCCCGGTGCGAGGCAGTCGAGTTTGTCCGCCCATCCCGCGTGGTAGAAGAAATGCGCCGCCGCCATCGGCACGTCGAAGTCGCGCGATTCCTTGATCGGCTTGCCGCCGTTCATCGTCTCCGCCACGGCAAATTCCCGCGCCCGATCCTGCAGCAGCCGCGCGATGCAGTAGATGTATTTGCCCCGCTCGCTGCCCGCCATTCTTCCCCACGCGCCATCGAACGCCTTCTGCGCCGACTGAAATGCCGCATCCACATCCGCCGCGCCCGCGAGCGCGATGTCCGCGAGCTTCGCCTCGTTGCCGGGGCTGATCGTCGGGAAATATTTCCCGCTCTTCGGCGCGACGAATTCACCATTGATGAAAAGGTCGTAGCGTTTCTTCAGCTTCGGATCCGCCGTCTCCGGCGCAGGATCGAATTCCCAAAGGTCGCCGAAGACTAGTTCGCGCGCGGAGGTGCGGCGTGGGGCGGATTTTTTTGCGGGCGGTTTTGGCATTAGCGTCAGCAGGGTGAGTGAGCTGTCAGTGAACTGATGCAACAACCAGTGTGACACACTTAGCCGTTAGCATCTGCAGCGCTTGGTTAGCAGTTGCGGTCATTTGGTTAGATGGACTGACCATCTGGGTTCCGGGCGCAAGGTGAAGTCTGTGCCGTAAAGCATAGTATAGATGATAGGAGTGCGCTCGAAAACGCCAGTGATGCGAAGCACGGGAGTGCCTGCAATTAGTGATTTGTAGGAGTGCAGACTGGAAACCTTGAGCTGTCCGGGGGCGATGCGGGTGTCACGAGTGCCCTTGATTTCGAAGCTGATTATTTGCTCACGGTGCTTGAGTGCTATGTCGGCGCCAGGAGGAACTGGTGCACCCTCGGAACCGGGATATAGCCGTGCTAAGTAAATGCGAGCTAACTGCGTCGCCCGCAGGCCAACAGCGCTTCCACTGCCATTGTCCGGCGTCGAACGCTGAAGCTCGGAAAATTCCTCGTCGCTCAGCGTAAGTGGTTCTGTGCGCATGGTTGGGGTGTATTCAGCAATGCTTTGTTCTCAGTGTGCGCGATCGACGGCTAACATCTCAATACCCCTCCGTCGCATCGCTAAAAATGTAGGGCGCCTGATACGCGCCGGTGCGCTTCTTTTCGATCTGCCGCAGCATATCATTCAGCAGCGCGGATGCGCCGAAGCGGTAGCGCGAATGGTGCAGCCACTCGATGCCGGGCACTTTGTTCATAGGAGCTTGTCGAAATCGCCCCGTTCGATTTCGGCGTCTTTGAGGATTTGGTTGAACACCCCCGGCCCGAGAGTTTCGCCCGCGTGGATCGGAACCACAGTTGTCCGACCATCGGGATGCCGGACGAAATGATGCGATCCCTTGGTGCGAACGAGAATGAAGCCGGCACGCTGGAGTGCCTTGAGAACCTGCCGCCCGGTGACGCGCCGGAGCCGGCTCATACTTCGACCGCGACGCGCTGAACGCCGACAAACTCAGACTGCGTGCTCTCAGAATCTTGAACTTCGAGGCAGAGTTCGATGGCCTCCTTGATACGCGTGAGCAGTTTGTCGAGCGAGCGAGCCTGGGTGTGGCATCCGTGCAATTCCGGCACACTGGCGACGTAGTAACCCTCGGAGTCCCGTTCGATGACGACGCTGAATTCACGTTTCATGTTCGGAATGTGGCAGAGGCTGCCGTGTTTGGCGAGAGGATGGATTCACGCTGGACATTTCAATACCCCTCCGTGGCATCGCTGAAAACATACGGTGCCTGATACGCCCCGGTGCGCTCCTTTTCAATCTGCCGCAGCAGATCATTCAGCAGCGCCGAAGCGCCGAAGCGGTAGCGCGAATGGTGCAGCCACGCGTCGCCGAGCGTCTCCTTGATCGCGATGAGGAAGTGCAGCGCCTGCTTCGCCGTGCGGATGCCGCCGGCGGGCTTCATGGAAATGGCCACGCCCGTATCGAGGTAAAAATCGCGGATGGCCTCGATCATCACCTGGTTGTTGCCGAGCGTCGCATTCGCGGAAGTCTTACCCGTGCTCGTCTTGATGAAATCGCCGGGCCGCAGCACGCGCATGGCGAGGAACGACGCGGCGCGGATGTTATCATACGTCTCCAGTTCGCTCGTTTCGAAAATCACCTTCAGCGTGGCGTCGCCGCACACTTCGAGCACCTGCGCGATCTCGTCCTGCACGAGCGCGAGTTCGCCCGCGAGGAACGCGCCGCGGTTGATCACCATGTCAATTTCATCCGCGCCATCTCCGACTGCCGCGCGCACTTCCGCGAGCCGCGTCTTCAGCGGTGCCTGCCCCGAGGGAAACGCCGTCGCGACCGAAGCCACTTTCACCGTCGAACCCGCGACGCCGCGTTTCGCGTGCCGCACCATCGCGGGATACACGCACACTGCGGCAGTGCTCGGCACGTCCATGCCCTCGTGAGGCGTGATCGCCTTGCGGCAGAGCGACGCGATTTTCCCCGGCGTGTCCTTTCCCTCCAGCGTCGTGAGATCGATCATCGAGGCCGCGAGCTTCAGTCCGAAGAGTTTCGATTTCTTCTTAATGCTCCGCGTCGCATATTTCGCGACGCGCTCCTCGACGCCGACGGCGTCCACGGAACCGACATCATCAATCAGTCGGCGAAGGGCGCCTAGGGAAACAACGGGCATCGTGCCATGCTACGCGTGCGGATCGTGCGAACAATTCAAAAACGCGACCATGAACCAAAACCCGGCAATGGGAGGAAAGGATGTCACGCAAAGGCGCAAAGGGATGTGCATCGGATCACACTCATCCGATAGGAGGAAGGCTGCTTGTTGGCATCTGCTTCTCCTTTGCGCCTTCGCGTGACATCCCATCGCCGGTTTTAGGATGAAGGGAAGCTTTAGAAACACGCGAGACGCCTTGGTGCGGCGGGTAGCGCGGGCGTCCCGCCTGCCGTGCTGCGCGTTCCGCGCAGCGCATCAGGTGTCCATAGGCTTCCTGAACGCAAATGCTCGTCGCGTGTATTCCGCGGGACGCGAAATACGGTTGGCGAGACGCCCGCGCTACCCGAGGCGCGCCGTCCTGCTTTCTGTCCGGATTCAGGCGCAAAAAGTCGCGGAGGGGTCAGGGTTCAGATTCGCCTCTGGAAACCCTGACACCTGACACCCGACTCCTGACTCCCTTCTGATCTTTTGCGCTCACCTCTGTCCAGTGATCAGTGCGAGACAATATAAAATCTGCCCGCGCCATGCTGCCATACCTCGGATCAGGGCAGCAGAAGACACTCGCAGTCCGAGACTGCGCGCTCCCTTCTTTGCAGAGGTGTTCTCTCGGTTTTTCCTAGATGCGATCCGGCACATTCACCTGCACACGAAGATGCCCAGGCGAAGTCAGCGGACGGAAGTGGCCATATGGATGAAGACAGGCGGCCGTCATGTTTGACGGAACCGATATGCTCGATTCACACGGGGAAGGGAAACCCTAGGCAGAATTGCCTGAGTCAGCACCACCGGGGAGAACGGCAATGAGGGCGTTATTTTTTCCGGGCCGAAAAGTTCCGTGCGTTCCAGAAGTCCTGTCACGCAGCAGTCGCGCGAGCGCGTATTTTTCGAAGGCGCGATCTGCAATCATGCAGCCCCGCCTTGCACACGCGATCCGCTGATGCACAGCAAACCCAGGAGGCGGATCAGCGAACTGATCCGCCTCCCGTTTGCTACCGGCAGGACTACTTAACGTGCTTCGAGACGAGCTTCGTCATCTCGAACATCGAGACCTTCGCCTTGCCACCGAACACTGCCTTCAGCGCGTCGTCCGCGTTGATCTGTGTGCGGACCTTCTTGTCCTGCAGGTTGTTTTTCTTGATGTACACCCAGAGCTTTTTGGTGAGCTCGGTGCGGGGGAGGGGTTTGGTCCCTACGACGACTCCGAGAACCGCGTCCGGCTGGACGGGCTTCATGAATGCGGCGTTGGGTTTACGGGTGGATTTTTTGGGTTTGGTAGCCATACGCGGGCGGTGATAAGCAAGGTGCCAGAGGGCGACAAGTGCAAAATCGCGGAATCTACGAGTGAAAGCGGAGCGTTTTTACAGTGAAGTTTCATGCCACGCCGCATTTTTTTCGGCGGGTCAGAATTCCGCAGAAGCCGGGGCCTGCGATGCTGCGGAGCCGTGATTGCCTTCGTGCGGATGTTAAAAATTTAACATCCGGGTTCCGCGCCGCACGCTGCTGCGGGTTGCCGCGGAAAAGATTCCCGCCGTGTGTGCGGGGAAATTTCCGCGTGCTACCGCACTCCCGGAAATGTCCGGCACCGGCGGCGACTTTGCCTTGAAGAGCAGAGGCTCCGCGATCACTGCGTGGTTTTTTCCAGGCGCGCTTTTTCCGCGCGCCTCGATGTCAAACGACAGCTCGCACATGCGCCAGGCCGGCAGCGTGATTTTTCGCGAGGCATCCGCGCCGGTCATCATTCCGCTGTCGAAGACCGCCTCGCCGTCCGCGTAAATCCGGAATGCCACGCTGTCCTCCGCGCCGAGCGGCGCGTACAGGCCCACGCAGCACTCGAAGCGGTCATAGGTTATCGCCGGCAGCGCGTAGCTCACACGGCTGTGTGTGCCGAGGCCGAGGCCGCGCGGGAATGTGCGCTCGGCAGCCGTGCCATTTTCCATCACGCGCAGCTCTCGCGAGTATCTTTCGTCGAGATGTCGAGGAGGACGTTTGAATCAACGAGCACCATGCGCTCAGTCCTCGCCACGCGTCGTGGCCTTGATTTCGTCGGTCGTCAGCCCCGTGGTCGCGCTGCCTTGGGCGTTCTTGAGGCATCACTGAAATCGCATCTCGGGTTTGGCTTTTGCCGGACGGATGGCCACCGCATCGCCTTACGGAAGGAATTCCACGTTGGTCCCGGGCAGAAGATGGAACCACTCGCGGATTTTCTCCGGAATGGTGATTTGGCCTTTGGTCGTGACCTTCATAATCGGAATCATGCCTGTGAACTGAGGTTCCCTCAGGCTGAGAAAAAAAGCCACCACGGTTTCCCGGGGCGGCTTTGGTGAGAATTTGTGTGTGGCTTACTTGATCGCGAGCAGCTCGACCTCAAAGATGAGCGTCGAGTTCGGCGGAATGGGGCCGCCCGGCGTGCCGCGCTCGCCATAGGCCAGCTTCGAGGGAATCGTGAACTGATACTTCGCGCCGACCTTCATGAGCTGCACGCCCTCGGTCCAGCCGGGGATGACGCGGTTCAGCGGGAACTCGGCGGGCTCGCCGCGCTTGATGGAGCTGTCGAATTCCGTGCCGTCGAGCAGCGTGCCTTTGTAATGCACCTGCACGTTATCGGTGGCCTTCGGGCTCTTGCCGTTGCCTTCCTTGAGCACCTTGTATTGCAGTCCGCTGGCGGTGACTTTCACGCCTTCTTTCTTTGCGTTTTCAGCGAGGAACGCTTCGCCTTTTTCGGTATTGGGATCAGCCATAAGGCTAGGGACGCTGAACACAGCGAGGGTGGCTGCACAGCAGATTTTTGCGAGGTTGGGGATTTTCATGGGGCGGCAGAGTAGGGAGTCGTTGTGTGCTGGAAACAAAAAAGCCGCTCCGGTTTTCTGAAGCGGCTTTCGTGACTCGTGCGAGTGAGCGTGTGAGTTGCTTCTTCTTCGCGGCGCGCTTCTCATCGATCGCGGCCTGCGCGGGTGCGAGGCGCGCGACCGGCACTCGGAACCGGAACGAAGTGGAGACCGCCTGCCGCAGGCAGCCCGCAGGGCGAAGGCGAAGCCGAGGCAACGGCGAGCAGCTCACGTAGTTCAGGCCCACGCGGTGCAAGAATGGAGCGGAGCGACACAGCCGAACATTCTTCGTCCATCACAAATGAGGCAACTTCACACTATCCGGATCGCCGCCGTGTTCGCCGCAACCGAGCGGAGCAAGATGGACAAATGCGGAGCCTCTGTGCGAAGCGCGGGCGCGTGGCGCGGCCCTTCTTGATGGCGATCTCCACGAGCTGGCCGACGCCGCTCTGATCGAGCGAGGCGAACGGGGTCTTCTTGAAGACTTCGTTCTCGGTGTAGGCGTTCAGGAAGTTGCCCATGTCGTCGCGTGAACCGAAGCGCAGCGAGTTAGATGCGTGAGCCCTGTTCATTCGATCTTGTGCTGCAGGTGCTCTATGCCTATGCCGCGAAGATGAAGACCCATTGCGGGGCCGACTACTACGCACAGATCACCGCGCGCCCCCAAGGCGCTCCGGCACAGTAGCGGCACAAGGTGAGTCACTCACCGCAACCCCTGATCCTAAGAAGCCCCGCACGCCACGCTTTGCAAAACCAACTCCACACATGAGCAAGACCAAACCCACACAGTATCGTTTTTCATTCGGCCCCTGGAACATCAGCGAAGGCGCGGACCCTTTCGGCGGCGAGACGCGCAAGGCGTTTCCGCACGAGAAAAAGTTCGCGCTCTACCGTCCGCTCGGTTTCGAGGGCGTGCAATTTCACGACGACGACGTGGTGCCGGGCTTGGATGCCCTTTCACCCGCGCAGGTCATGAAAAAATGCGCCGCCGTGAAGAAGATGCTCGGCAACCACGGTCTCACGCCGGAGTTCGTCGCACCACGGCTGTGGTTCGCCGGGCAGACGACCGACGGCTGCTACACCTCGAACAGCGCGAAGGATCGCGCCTATGCATGGGATCGCACGCGCAAATCCGTGGATATCGCGCGGGCGATCGACAGCAATGCCATCGTGCTCTGGCTTGCGCGCGAGGGCAGCTACATCCGCGAGGCGAAGGACGCGCGGCTCGCGTATCAGCGGCTGCTCGAAACCGTGAATGCGATCCTCGACTACGACTCCAAAATCGAAATCTGGATCGAGCCGAAGCCGAACGAACCGACGGACCAAGCCTACGTTCCGACCATCGGCCACGCGCTCACGCTTTCCTACGCATCCAAGGATCACAAGCGCGTGAAGGGCCTCATCGAGAGCGCACATGCGCTGCTCGCGGGCCTCGACCCGAGCGACGAAATGGCCTTCGCGCTAGCGCACGACAAGCTCGCGAGCGTCCACCTCAACGACCAGAACGGGCTGAAATACGATCAGGACAAAAATTTTGGCGGGGCCAATCTGCGCGTCGGGTTCAACCAGGTCCGCGTGCTCGAAGAATCCGGCTACGGGAAGCGCGGCGAATTCATCGGGCTCGACGTGAAAGCGATGCGCACCCAGCGCGGCTGCCCCGTGACGGATCATCTGAAAAACAGCCGCGAGCTTTTCCTGCACCTCGTGGAAAAATCGCGCACGCTGAATGCGAAGCTCGTGCAACAGTTCCGCGACGCGCGCGACTACGAGGCGCTCGAGCTTCATGTGCTGAAGCACCTCATGGGAGTGAAGTGAGCATCCTGCGGCAGCGCTTCGGTTGAATGTTAAGCGTTGGACGTTTGGCGTTGAACGTTGAGCCCCGCGCAGCGGCCTTGCGATGTCACAACGCATATCAAAATTCGCCACGCGCCTGCGGCGGGCTTTAACTCTGAAAGCTGGTATGAGCTGCGTCCGCCCGCCGTGTGACTGCCCTACAACAAAATGGGATGCAGCAGCACCGCCCTTGCCGTTGTTCCCGCGGGCGGAAAGTTCGGGCCGTTCGACGGACAGCTCATGGTCGCCGAATTCCCCGATGCGAAGGTGAGCCGCGTGTTCCTCGAAAAAGTGGACGTCGAATATCAGGGCGCGACGTTCCCATTTCTCGCGAGTTTCGCGTCGGGGATCGTGCGGCTGATCCTCGCTCGGCACGAAGGCAGACGGCCTCCAGCGCGTGCGTTGGAAAGGCGCGACGCCCTTCGCGATCCGCGGATGCGCGCGAAGCCGACGGCTTCGAGCTTGTCTTCACCGCGCCCGTGGACGCCACCACCGCCGCCAATCCCACGTCCTACTCGATGAAGAGCTTCACGTATTTCTACTCCGGCGCATACGGCAGCGATGAGATTGATGTGAAGCCCGCCCCCATCGCTTCCGCAACCGTGAGCGCCGAAGGGCTCAGCGTGCATCGGAAAGTGGACGGCCGCCGCGCACTGTGCGACCACGGAACGCACCAAGAGCGTTTTGCCGTCAGGCTGCCAATAATCGGGCGCGACATTCCTCAATGATTTCTCGCCGCGCAGATGGGCCGGCGGCAGATGGTCTTCGGAAGGTGCCTGGGCCTCGCTTATTTTCCGAACCGCTTGAGATTCACCCGATTTTCTCCGCGCCGAAATATGGGCGCAGGGGCTCCGGGATGGCGACAGTACCGTCGGGCTGCTGGTGGTTTTCGAGGAGTGCGACGTAGAGGCGGGCGAGCGCGGTGCCGGAGCCGTTGAGCGTGTGGCAGAATTGGTTTTTGCCGTTCTCGTCCTTGAAGCGCAGCGCCATGCGGCGGGCTTGGTAGTCGCCGAAATTGGAGCAACTCGACACTTCGAGGTAGCTGCCCTGGCCGGGGGCCCAGACTTCGATGTCGTAGGTTTTCGTGGAGCCGAAGCCGAGGTCGCCGGTGCAGAGTTCGATGATGCGGTAGTGCAGGCCGAGGGTTTGCAGGATGCGTTCGGCGTCGGCGGTGAGCAGTTCCAATTCGGCCATGCTCTGTGAGGGGTGGCAGATTTTCACGAGTTCGACTTTGTCGAACTGGTGCATGCGGATGAGCCCGCGCGTGCCGAGGCCGGCGGCTCCGGCTTCGCGGCGGAAGCAGGGCGTGTAGGCGGCGTATTTCAGCGGGATCTGATCGAGCTTCAGGATTTCCTCGCGGTGGAGATTTGTGACGGGGACCTCGGCGGTGGGGACGAGGTAGAGGTTGTCCTCGGGGCAGTGGTAGAGCTGGTCGGCGAATTTTGGGAGCTGCGTGGTGCCGATGAGCGCGTCGGCGTTCACGAGGAGCGGCGGCGCGATCTCGGTGTAGCCTCCGGTGCGCGTGTGTGTGTCGAGGAGAAAATTGATGAGCGCGCGTTCGAGCCGTGCTCCGGGGCCGGTGTAGCAGGTGAATGCCGGGCCGGCGATTTTCGTCGCGCGGTTGAAGTCGAAAAGGCCGAGATTTTCGCCGAGTTCGACGTGCGATTTCGGCTGGAAGGCGAATACGGGCTTTGTGCCCCACGCGCGGAGTTCGGGGTTCGCGGCTGCATCGGTGCCGTGCGGGCACTGCTCGTGCGGGGTGTTCGGGATGCCGAGCAAGAGATCGCGCTGCTCGGTGTCGAGTGCGGCGCTCTCCTCGTGGAGGAGCTTCATGTCTTCGCCGAAGCCGCGCACCTCCGCCTCGATCGCGCTCGTGTCTTCGCCGGCTTTTTTCTTTGCGCCGATCTCCTTGCTGATGCGGTTGCGGTCGGCCTGGAGCTGCTGGAGCTTCGTCTCGGCCTGGCGGCGCTGGATGTCGCAGCGGAGGACGGCGTCAATTTGTGCCGCCCAATCGCCGGCGCGGCCTGCGAGGCGGGCTTTGATTTCGTCTGGCGTTTTGCGGATGAGCGCGATGTCGAGCATGGGGCGCGGAGGCTACGCGCGAGTACGCGAAACGCAAGGCGGGGGGCGTGGCGAGCGAGGATCACAAGGGGAACCGCGGGACACAGGGAGGAGCTTCAGTTTGAAAATCACCCACGACACTCTCCACCGCGCTAGGCGGCTACCGGCTCGTACTGCTCGCCGTGTTGTCGGTCAGACCGGGATTCACATTCAGCGGGAGGCGGATGTTCGGGAGATCCTTGAGCGTGAAGGAGAGGGTGACGCCGTAGTCGTTCTGAGACTTGGCGGCGGTGCCGTTGTTGCGGGCGGTGAAGCCGATGCTGGCGACCCAGCTCGTGAGGTTCCGGTGGATTTCGTAGCTCTGGAACTCGAAGATGTTGTCGCGGAATTCGTACACGCCGCGCGCGGAGAGACTCCAGTCGTCGTTGAGGCGGTAGTAGGCGCCGATGTTCACGAGCGAGCTGTCCAGGAAGAGCACGTTGCCATTCAGGTAGCGGTGGCCGATGCTGAAGTTCATGCGGTCGTTTGGCATGAAGTAGATGTCGGAATTTACCTCGGTGAAGCCTTTGTCGAGGAGCGGGAGCTGCGATTCCACCGTGACGGCGGCCCACGGGACGGGGTTCCAGCGGATGCGGTTGACGAAATTCGAATAGCGCCCCGGATCGGGATCCAGGGAGCCAAAGTTCGGGCTCTGGAGGCGGATGTCCATGAAGCTGTCCATCTCCAGCCAGTTGAAGGTGGAATCGTCGCGGCGCGTCTGGAGGCGGTTGCGCACGCCGACGCGCGCGATGTTCCAATTGGTAATGGCGTCAATGCTGTTAAAGGTCGGGAAATCAATCCCCGGCAACTGCGAGGTGCGCTGGAGGCGGTCGATCTGGTAGATCTGTTTGCCGTTCGAGTCGGTGGTGACGTAGCTGAGATTTGCGTACGGCTGGACGATGTGCCTCATGCCGTCGAGCCCCCACTTGCGGCTCTGCACGCTCTCGTAGGCTTTCGATGCCTTGAACGAGGTCTCGACGCCCGCATTGAAGACGGGACGGAAAACGGAGCCGGTCTTCATGAGGCGGTTGATCGTGCCGTCGGCGTTTTTGATTACGAGCGCGCTGCGTTCGAGCGGGGTGAGCGGCGTGGTCTGAACGGTGCTGCCCGTCTCGGAATACCAGGTGCCGCGGACGCCGACGCGCGGGACGACACTGAGCCAGCCGCCGTAGGTCTGCGGGAAAAGGAACTGGTGGAACGAATCCACGCGCGTGTAGCCGTAGTCGGGCAGCGCGGTGCCTTGTGCGAAATTCCGGTGGTAGCTGCCGACCGACGTCTGCCCTTCGTAAAATGCCCTGCTGCCGAGAATGGGCTGGCGGGTCAGGTCGATCGCGAACTCGGGCAGGCGTTCCGTAGTGTCGAAGAATTCGTTCACCTGCTTCCGCGCGAGCAGCGTCATGGTGTATTCGTCGGCGAATTTCGTAATGCTCACCGTGTTGTCGGGATTCGGATTGCGGATGAATTCCGACTGGTCGAAGTCCTGCAGAAAGCGCGTGTCGCTCAGCTTGTTGATGTTCACCGAGGCGTAGATGTCGTCGGTGAGATATTGCCGCGCCTGGAGCGAGACACGGTAGCGGCCGGACGAGATGGTCTCCCGTGCGAGGGCGGTCCTGTTGATTTCTGTCCCGGAGTCGTTCAGCCCGTACGCGCTGAAGCGGCCCCAGCTTTTTCCGCCATCGTCCTCCGATGACCACTTGGTACCGATGCCGACGGCGAAACCGCGACTCGAGAGATAGTCCATCCGCAGCGTTGCGCCGAGTTTTTCGGTGAGCGGGAAGGTGAACTTGGTCTGCAAGTAGCCGCCCCACACCGAGCGGTAGCCGGGGACGATGCTGAAGGCGTTGTCAGCGCTCAGCGAATGGTAGAGGTAAGGCAGGCGCATGATGGGCGTCTCGCCGATGTAGAGATCCACGTCGTAGAGGATGACGCTGTCATTTGGGTACATCCGGATACGGCGCGCGTGGAGCGACCAGTCCTGCTGGAGCGAATCGCTCGTGGTAAAGACGCCGCCCTTCACGAGGTAGCCGTTGCCACCGGCGTTGTTCTGGAAGGAATTTCCCGAGAAGAGGTAGGGGAAATGATCGCCATTCACCGAGACGCTCATGATGTCCTTCGTCTCAAGATTGTACACGGCGCGCTCGGCGGTCACGAGTTGGCCGTCGCGGTAGATGCGCACATTTCCCGTGGCGATCACGTCGCGCGTGGCCGGGTCGTACTGCGCCTCGTCGGCAAAGATCGTGGTGGCGCCGTACGAGAGCTGGACATTGCCCGAGGCGACGGAGATCGAGCCCGAGGCGCTGAGGTTCTCCGCGGCGATGTCAATCGGCATGTCGCCGAACTTCCCCGGAGAATCGGAATCCCCGAGCAGCGGCTTCGGTGCCCCGTGCGCGCCGGTGCAGAGCACGGCGAGGGCGAGGGCGAAGGTGCGGAGTTTCATTGCGGAACCGGCGACGCTATCGGTTCCGCCGTGCGCGTAGCAAGCCCGCGCATGGAATGTGGGGCCGGCAATCTGTCGGCCAGATTCATCCCGCGCGAATGCTGTGATGACCGGATGCACGCACGGCCTTGGACAATCCAAGGCCTCTGCAAAATTCCACGAATGGTACAGGAGGAACCACGGATTACACGGACGGCACAGATGAAAGCATCCTCCTCTGCAAGCCATCCGTGTAATCCGTGGTGAATTTCTTTTTCATCCGAGTGCCAGCGGTTTTCGCAGAGGTCTCGGTCCATGTGAACCACGAGCACGGAAACAAAAAACGGGCCCACAGATTGTCGGCCCCGCTTTTCCTCCGCTCTCGACACGCCCGCGCCTGCCCGTCACGTTCCGCGCCGCCCATGCCGATGACAGACCGCAAGCTCACTTTTCTCCGCCGCTTCGCCAGCACGGTCGTGCTGTGGAGCCTCGCTCTGTGGACCATCCTGAGCGGGAATGAGACGGGCTTCGTGCTGCTGATCTCCGGGCTCGGGCTCGTGGGGCTGCTCGAATACTACCTGATGCTCGATGCGAAGAAGCTGCCGAACTTCAAAATGTTCGGCCTGTTCTGCGGTGCGCTGATGCTCGGCGGGAGCTTCTACCTGCTGGGCTGGCGCAGACTGGCGCCGGATGCGCTCTACAATTTTGAAATCGGTGCGCTGCTGCTTTTCATGCTCGTGGTTTTCGCGCGGCAGATGTTCGTGCGCGTGGTGGAACTCGTGCCGCTGGAGACCATGGCGCTCACGCTCTTCGGGCTTTTCTACGTGCCGTGGCCGTTCAGCTTCGTGGCGAAGATCGTGTATCTCACGCCGCGCATCAATGGGGATCCCACGGGCCACTGGTATGTGCTCTTCCTCGTCCTGGTGACGAAGTTCAGTGACATGGGCGCGTATCTCACCGGCTCGCTCATCGGCAAACACCCGCTCGTGCCGCACATCTCGCCGAAAAAAACATGGGAAGGATTCTTCGGTGCGCTCGCGTTCAGCGTCGGCGGCGGCTGCGGGCTGGTCGCGCTGATGCCGAAGCACCTGAGCTTTTTGAACCAGACGCACGCGGTGATCCTCGGTCTGATCCTCGGCTTCGCAGCCATCGTCGGCGACCTCGCGGAGTCGCTGCTGAAACGGAGCTGCGGCGCGAAGGACAGCGGCAAATTCCTCCCCGGCATCGGCGGCGCGCTCGACCTCATTGACAGCATCCTCTTCACCGCGCCGATGATGTTTTTCTACCTCCGCTTCATCATGCCCCGATGAAGAAGCGCCGCGTCGTCATCCTCGGCTCCACCGGGAGCATCGGCGAGAGCGCGCTGAAGGTCGCACGCGACATCCCCGAGCGCATGGAGATCGTCGGCCTCGCCGCGGGAAAAAATGTCGCGCGGCTGATGGAACAGGCGCGGGAATTTTCGCCGAAGGCCATCGCGATCGGCGACGAGGCTTCGGCCACCTCAGAAATCAGAAATCAGAAATCAGAAATTCCGCTCCACGTCGGCGAGGACGGCCTGTGCGAACTCGCGACGATGCCGGAAGCGGACATGGTGCTCATTTCCATCGTCGGCACCGCCGGCCTGCGACCGGCGCTCGCGGCGATCGAGGCGGGCAAGGACATCGCCGTCGCGAGCAAGGAAATCCTCGTGATGGCCGGCGAAGCCGTGATGACCGCCGCGCGAAAAAAGGGCGTGCAGGTGCTGCCCGTGGACAGCGAGCACAATGCGATTTTCCAGTGCATCGAAGGCCGCCGCCCGGAGCAGGTGCGGCGCATCATTTTGACCGCGAGCGGCGGCCCATTCCGCACCTGGCCGGCGGGGGATTTGGAAAAAGTGACGCGTGCACAGGCGCTGAAACATCCGACGTGGGTCATGGGCGCGAAGATCACGATTGATTCCGCGACGCTGTTCAACAAGGGCCTCGAAATGATCGAGGCGCGCTGGCTCTTCGACGTGGAAATGGCGCGCGTGGATGTGATCGTGCACCCGCAGAGCATCATCCACTCGATGGTGGAATTTGTGGACAACTCCGTGCTCGCGCAGCTCAGCGCGACGGACATGTGCTTCCCGATCCAGTTCGCCGTGACATGGCCCGAGCGCGTGCCAAACCGCCTGCCGCCGCTCGATTTCACGAAGCTCGCAAAACTCGAATTCGAAGCGCCACGCTCGAAAGATTTCCCAGCGCTCGACCTCGCGCGCTGGGCCGGCACGGACGGCGGCACGCTGCCCTCCGTGATGAACGCCGCGAACGAAGTCGCCGTCGCCGCGTTTCTCGAAGACCGCTGCACATTCCCCGCGATCTGGCGCACCGTCGAAAACGTGATGCGCGCGCACACGAACAAGCCCCACGCCACACTCGCAGAAATTCTCGACGCGGATGCGTGGGCGCGCGCCATCGCGGTGGAAAAAATCGCGGCTGTCTGACCAGTGCTGTGGACATGCGCGGAAAGAATTCCGCTGTGCATGGGCGTGCGCGCCGCGTCGGTAGCCGGAACTTTCCAGTCCCGGCATTCGTGCGCTGGAAGAACGCCGGGACTGGAAAGTCCCGGCTGCCAAGTTTCCGCCGCATCCGCCCGACGAACTTCGCTAACGCGAGGTTCGTGTTGCTGAACGCCCCGCGCCGAATACTGTCCGCCCCTCTCACATGCATTCATTTTTCGCCGTCCTCAAAGTCATCGGCATTCTTCTTGAGGTCATCCTCATCTTTAATCTGCTCATCATCGTCCACGAGCTGGGCCACTTCCTCGCGGCGAAATGGCGCGGGCTGCACATCGAGGGCTTCGGCATCTGGTTTGGAAAACCGATCTGGCAAAAGCGCATCGGCGGCGTGATGTACAGCCTCGGCTGCATCCCGGCGGGCGGCTTCGTAAAATTGCCGCAGCTCATGGATTCCGCCATCGAGGGTCAGGGCGAATTTGCCGCAAAGGATCTCCCGAAGCTCAAGCCGCTCGACAAAATCATCGTCGCGTTCGCCGGGCCGCTGTTCAGCTTTTTGCTCGCGGTGGCCTTTGCGATCGTCGTGTGGCAGGTCGGCAGGCCCGTCTCGGAAGGCGAGCGCACGACGACGATCGGTTTTGTGCAGCCGGATTCGCCTGCTGCGAAGGCCGGCCTCAAGCCGGGCGACGAAATCCAGCGCATTGACGGCCACGACATCAAGCGCTGGGGCGGACAGGCGCAGGACACGGTCATGTGGAGCATCGTCGGCAGTGAGGAGGAAAGAATCCGCCTCGACGTGAAGCGCGATGGCAAGGTGGAGCCGATCGAGGTCACGCCCATCGTCGAGCCGACAAAGTGGTATCAGCGCAAGGGCCTGAAGATGATCGGCATCGAGGCGATGAACCGCCCTATGGTCGCGACGGTCGTGGCAGGCAGCGCGGCGGACAAGGCCGGCTTCAAGCCGAGCGACGTGCTCGTCCGCGTGGGCGACGATCCGATCTTCGGCGCAAACAGCATCGGCGAATGGATGAAGGCAAATCCCGGGAAACCGATCGCCGTGACTGTCGAGCGTGGAGCGAAAAACGCGGACGGCACATTCCCGACCACGGTTCTCAATTTCGAGCCGCGCGGCTTCACCGTCGGGGGTGTTTTCCCCGGTAGCCCGGCTGAAGCCGCGGGGTTGAAGAAAGGCGATCGCATCGTCTCCGCGGACGAAAAGCCAATCGTGTACGGCTCCGCATTCATCGAGCACATCTGGGCGCATGAGGGCAAGGTCGTGACGCTCGCCGTCGAGCGCGGCGCGGAGAAAGTGGAAGTGAAAGTCACGCCGGAATTGCCGCTCGCGAGCGACGCTTCGCCGAAGCTGCGACCGAGCATCGGCATTTCCATCGAGCCCGGCGACGGTCTTGTTTTTGATCAACGCGGGCGCACGTGGCCCATCTACCCGCATCCCGGCGAGCAGCTCAGCCAGGCGGCGGGCCAGATCGTCGAGACGGTGAAAAAGCTCCTGCCCACCTCGAAGAGCAGCATCGGCATCCAGCAGCTCGGCGGGCCGGTGATGATGATGCGCATTTACTACATGCTGTTCGAGAGCCCGGACAGTTGGCGGCTCGTGCTGTGGTTCAGCGTCGTGATCAATGTGAACCTCGCGCTCATGAACATGCTCCCCATCCCGCCGCTCGACGGCAGCCACATCACGCTCGCGCTCGTCGAGCTCATCCGCGGCAGGCCGCCCGGCGCGCGCACCGCAAAGATGGTCGAATACGTGCAAATCGCCGGCACGCTGCTCGTGATCGGACTGATGCTATTCATCACGCTCTTCGATGTGCAGGACGTCTTCGGCGGCAAGAAGGAGAAGGCGACGATGCGGTTCAAGCCGCGCGCCGCAGTCGAGAAACCGATGTAGCTGAGGCCTGCACGCCAACGTCCATTTTCCATGCAGCACTGTCCTTCGCTCTATCGTTTTCAGCGCCGCGCCACGCGCGTCGTCCAGGCCGGTAACGTCGCCATCGGCGGCGAAAACCCCGTCCGCGTGCAGTCCATGATCACCTGCGACACGATGGACACCGAGGCGTCCATCCAGCAGACGCTCGATCTCGTCGCGGTCGGCTGCGAGATCGTGCGCATCACCGCGCCGACGGTGAAGGACGCCGCGAACTTGCAGCACATCGTCGCCGGACTGCGTGCGCGTGGATGCGACGTGCCGATTGTCGCGGACATCCACTTCAAGCCCGAGGCCGCGATGGAGGCGGCGAAGTGGGTGGAGAAAGTGCGCATCAATCCCGGCAACTACGCCGACTCGAAAAAATTCGCGGTGAAGGAATACACCGACGACCAGTACGCCGCCGAACTGGAGCGCATCCGCGAGCGCTTCTCGCCGCTCGTGAAATTTTGCAAGGAGCACGGCCGCGCGCTGCGCATCGGGACCAACCACGGCTCGCTTTCGGATCGCATCATGAACCGCTACGGCGACACGCCGCTCGGCATGGTCGAGAGCGCGCTGGAATTCGCCCGCATCGCCCGCGAGCACGACTACCACAACTTTGTGTTCTCGATGAAGTCGTCGAACCCGAAGGTGATGATCGAGGCGTACCGGCTGCTTGTGGCGCGGCTCGCAGAGGAAGGACCAGATTGGAATTACCCCATCCACCTCGGCGTGACCGAGGCCGGCGACGGCGAGGACGGCCGCATCAAGTCCGCCATCGGCATCGGCTCGCTGCTGAACGACGGCATCGGCGACACCATCCGCGTCTCGCTCACCGAGGACAGCGTCCACGAAATCCCCGTGGCGAAAGTGCTGGCCAATGTAGGACAGGCTTCCAGCCTCTCCCCGGCGCTCGGCAGCGGAAACGAGCCGCCGGTCTCGTTCGATCCGTTCAGCTACCGCCGCCGTGCCACGTCCCGCATCGAAGTGCCTTCCGCAGTCTCCGCCGCGGAGGGACAGGCTGGAAGCCTGTCCTACATTGGCGGCGAGGAAGTCCCGCGCGTCGCCATCCGGCAGGCGAAGTTCAACCAGATCGCGCACAAGGTGAAATCGCTCGGCGATTTCCAGCCCGACTTCGTGTGCGAAAAATCCGGCGTCATCGAAGTGGACCCGCGCGACGAGCGCGCCATCGCCGAGCTGAACGCAGCCGACGAGCCGCATCTCGTCACCGTGCGCGACGGCGTCGGCATCCCCGTCATCGCCGCATTCCGCCTGCTCGCCGCGCAGCTCAACGCCGTGCATCCCATCCTGCTAAAGGACACCTTTTTCCCCTCCGCCGACGCCGCGCGCCCATTCCTCGACACGCTCCTGGAAAGCTCCGTGAACATCGGCTCGCTCCTCTGCGACGGCATCGGCGACGCCATCCTCGTGCAGGGCGAGGAAGCGCCCGGACAGTCGCTGCGCCTCGCGTTCAACATCCTGCAGGCCGCCGGCGCACGCATCTTCAAGACCGACTACGTCGCGTGCCCGAGCTGCGGGCGCACGCTCTTCGATTTGCAGAGCACCACGGCAAAAATCAAAGCCTCCACGCTGCATCTCAAAGGCGTGAAAATCGCCATCATGGGCTGCATCGTGAATGGCCCCGGCGAAATGGCCGACGCGGACTTCGGCTATGTCGGCGGCGCACCGGGAAAGGTGAACCTCTACGTGGGCAAGCAGCCCGTGAAGTTCAACATCCCCGAGGCTGAAGCCGTGGACCGGCTGAAGGATCTCATCCGCGAACACGGCAAATGGGTAGAGCCCGCGCCCGTCGCGGCGGTGTAGCCGCGCCCCGGCGTAGCCGCGCTTGTGAAAGCGCGGGCACTTCCTCCCAGCCCCGCGGATCAGCCCGCACACCCACGGGAGCCGCAGCAAAGTGGTCTTGAGCTTCGGCCCTGATGGAGCGCCGCCCAAGGGGCGCCGTCCGTCCCCGGCGGCCACGTCCCCGCGCGCGCAGCGCCATTCATCTCCCGCGCGAAAGCCCACGGGATGCATGCGCGTGGTGGAGCTTTACGACAGCGACTGGGATCATCATTCGAACCTCGCGAATTCGCTGCCGCGAAAATGCAAGGACGTGGACAGGCCGATGTCGGCGCTGATTTCCGATCTGAAGGAGCGCGGGATGCTCGACGACACGCTGGTGATCTGGGCCGGGGAATTTGGCCGCACGCCGCTCGCGCAGGGCATCGGCGGCGACGGCGAGAAGACGAAGCCGGGACGCGATCATCACAAGGACGCGTTCACCGTGTGGCTCGCGGGCGGCGGCGTGAAAGGCGGCACGAGCCACGGGCGCACGGATGAGTTTGGCTTCAATGTCGCCGCCGATCCGGTGCATGTGCATGACCTCAATGCGACCGTGCTGCACCTGCTCGGGCTGGATCACGAGCGGCTCACATTCAAATATCAGGGCCGCGAGTTCCGCCTCACGGATGTGCATGGAAAGATCGTGAAGGCGCTGCTGGCGTAGCGGGTTTTGCGTGGGCACGCGGTCCGCGAGGCCCCGGCAAGGCGAGCCATCCAGTTCAGAAATGCCTCGACCGAAACACCGTCTTGGATGAAACGCACCGGGGGCATTTCTTGATCATGCCGCCACGCGCACCATGCCAAAACTCAGCGAATTCTACGGAATCCAAATCTTCATTTATGGCCGCGAGCATGGCATCCCGCACTTTCACGCGAAATACCAAGGGAGCGAGATCGTCATCGCAATCGGCACACTCGCCGTCCTCGAAGGCTCCATTGCTGGCCGCGCCTTCGGTCTCGTCATGGAATGGGCCGCACTCCACAACGCCGAACTCAGCGCCGCGTGAGCCGCGTTGCAAAGCGGCAATGTCCCCGCTAGGATCGAACCGTTGAAATAACGCCATGCCTTACATCGAAAGACTTACATCGGCACTCCCTCTCGGCGGGCACCGCCTCGCGCTCACCTTCGCCGATGGCTTCACCGCCTCGCTCGATCTCGAGCCCGCGCTCGAAGGCCCGCTGTTCGCGCCTTTGCTCGATCCCGCCGCCTTCCGCGCCGTCACGGTCGAGGATGGCGTTCCCGTCTGGCCCTGCGGCGCGGATATGGATCCCTCCACGCTCCGCATCTGGGCGGAATCGGGCCGCGTGCTTTCCGATGAAGAAACCAGCAGCGCTCCCCTTATTGAGCGCCGGACGCTGGCACAGATCTGACTTTCACATGGAACGCCGTACGGTGTGAGAAAAATGCGTGGAGGTTGCGGCGATCATCACAACTATCAGTTCGTCCCTCGTCCCCATCCACGCAAAGCGAACAACCATGCAACCGAGTGACATCATAAGCTTAATTGCGCTAGTCGTGGCACTCGCCGCTCTTTGCATCAGCGTTTATCAAGCTTTCGTAGGCCAGCGTTCCCTCGAAGCAAGTCGGCGTGCTATCAAGCACTCTCTTCGCAGCACACACCTCACGCTGCTTCCAAAAGCGAACTTTGTGATCTACCTCCGAACGAAACTCGAGAAGTGGATCAAACATCTGGAACACGCTACCCAGCAAATGCACAGAGCCGCTGCAACCGAAGATCCTCATCTGCTCGTCGCCTTGAGCGAAGGCGCGCCTCAATCAGCACAGGATATAATCGACCGCCCGATGTATGAGTTATCCCCGGAATGGCTGCGAGTGCTCCTAACCTGTGGTGCGCAGCATTACTATGCCGCCGTCTGCAACTTTCATCCGCTAAGCGAATTTCAAGACGCAGACTCCGGATTCGAATTTACGAGCGACCTCATTCAACGCTGTGGTAAATCGCATTTTTATCTCAAGGAGCTTTTGAGCTACGTCGATGAGCTTGTTCCTGAAGCGTATTTGCAATGTCCCGCGAGCATCAAAGATGAAGCATTTCTCACACTATGATGAACGGACCAATGTCATCCAATAATCGGTCCGGTTCTGACGTACGTGTTTTGGAGGCGTGAAGGTTGGGTTACTGTGGGTCTTGCGCCCGGTGGGGCTTTGGTCACGCGATCACGACCGACTAGCGAAGCGCGGGTGGACTCTCCGGGCCGGAGAAGGTCATCGCCAACTCGATGTCTTGCGGTCGCCGAGCATACCAAGCATAGCGCCCCAGACGATCCAGAGGGGCATTGTGAGTGATACGCTGCCCATACACCGTGAATGACGCCGAAAAACCCGCTTCCTTGATCACCTCCAACACTTCTGGATTGTACCGTCCCTCCGGGTAGGCAAAGACGGAGCACTTAATGCCTAGCTTGGTCTCGATGAACTGCTTTGACTCGATGATCTCCTTGTGGAGCCATGCAACATAAGCCTCTGGGGATTGCCCGTGCGTTTCGCGCAGATTCTGGTGCGTGGTGGTGTGTGCGCCAATTTCCACGCCTTCGTTGCGCAGCGTTGCAAGCTGCTCCCATGTGATGCTCTTGCCGCCGGTGCCGATGAACTTGGTGTAGATGAAGCAGGTCCAAGGGTAGTCGAATTTCTTCAAAATGGGACGCGCGGTCTCGAACGCGGACGCGTAGCCATCGTCAATCGTGATGAGCGCGCTCTTCGGAGGGATTGTCTTTTCATTGCGCCGCCATGCGAGAAAGTCCTGCATCGAAATCACCGCGATGCCGTTGTCCTTCAGCCGCTGCATGTGCTGCTTGAAAAGATCCGGCGTGATGCTCAACGTGCCGCCGTCCTCGCCCTCGAAGCGGTGGTAACAGAGCACGATGACCTGTGCGGTCTTACCTACTGCCGCAGCAGGTGACGATAATGGGCGATTGATCGCGAGTGGTCCCGGTGCGGCCAAAATCAACTTATCGTTCTTGTTGTCAATTTTCCACTCCTTGAATCGTGAAAGAAAACTTTGCCCCAGAAGAAGTGTGGCATCCAAGCCGCCGACACTCGCCTCAACATCCGAAACTGTCGACTCGCCCACTTTGATAGAACGTAAAATAAAACGGTCGCTTTTCACCTTTGAGCCATCGGCGAGAACGAAGGTCTTGCCGGGGAGAAAATCCCGCTCCTTGATTGTCTCAGTTCGGATCAGCGTGAGAAATACGTCTTTCGGGACCTGAACAGTGGAAGCCCCGCTATCGATCACGAACTTTAGGGAGATCACCCCATTAACCTGAACGGGAACTTTTAATACTCCATTTTCCCTGACCATTGCGACCCCTGTTGTATGGTCCTCTTGCTGGGCGTTGATGCACTGGCAGAGAAAGCCAGCAGCGAGGAATATTGCGGTGAAAAAGGCGTTGCTTCGTGAAGGGCTGCGCATGGCTTGGCGTTACCGTGCGCGGCGAGACACTACAAGCACGAACCGACGCCCTCCGTGCGCTTTCTTGCCGTGCGAAACGCCGTGTAAGAGTACGCGTTGACCGGCGCTGTCCGCGTGGCGTTTCATGGAACAAGGGACAGATTATCCGCTTCAGTTCAGCGCGTCTCCGCGCTGGCGTTTCAGATCCAGCAGGTCGCGCAGCCGCATCAAATCCGCGCGATCCTGCTCGCGGCAGGGGGTCTTGCTTTTGATGAGCATTTCGAGGTTGAGGAAGGGCACCCGCACGCCTTCGATCGTGACAGCCTCTGCAAGTCACGGGTTGCGAAGTGAAGATCGGGATGGCATCATCCGCTGCATGAGCACCGAGATCATCGAGCAGGAACTCGCCACACTGAAGCAGCGCGTGGAGAAGCTGGAGGCAACCGTCGAACACAAACCGCAGGATGCCTGGAAGGAAATCGTCGGCGCGGCGAAGGATGACGATCTGTTTGAAGAAGCCATGAAGCTGGGCGCGGAATGGCGGGCCAAGGCGAACCAGGAAGGCAGATAGCCGCGTGTTCGCCGTCCTCGACACGAATCACTTTTCCGAAATGGCGCGTCATTCGGTGCGCGGGGCGTCGCTGGAACGGCGGCTGTCCGCGAGCGGGGCGCAGGTGTTCACCACCATCGTCACGCCGCAGGAGGCATTCGAGGGCTGGTTCATGCTCATCAACCGGCAGTCCGCAGGCCGCGAGCAGATTCGTGCATACGCGCAGTTCCAGCACTGCATCACGCTGCTGATGAAGCTCACCATCCTTCCCTTTGACGGGGAAGCTGCGGAGCACTTTCACCGCTTGCAAAGCGAGCGCGTGCGCATCGGAACGATGGACTTGAAAATCGCCGCGATTTGCCTCGCCCACGACGCCACACTGCTCACACGCAATCTGGTGGATTTCGAAAAGGTGCCCGGTCTGCGCGCCGAGAACTGGCTGGATTGAAACAAGGGACTGAATATTCGATCAGGCGCTTCCGTACGCTCTTTGGAATGCTTGAGGTTCGGCAGGGAGCGGCTACTTTCCGGCCATGAGCAACCGCGAAATCGTGATCGATCTGATCCAAAAGCTCCCCGAGGACACGTCCCTGCACGACATCGCCCGCGAGATTGAATTGATCGCCGGGATTCGCGGGGCGCGGGAGGAAGCCGCGCGCGGCGAGGGTGTATCGCCGGAGAAAGCGAGACAACTGGTGGACTCGTGGGCGTCCCGGTAGTCATCACTCCTACGTTCATCGGCGATCTGGAGGAGATTTTTTCCGCGCGCAATCCACCGCACGCACGCTACGCCAGCAGCGGCTTCATGATTTCGCCGTGGATGTCGGTGAGGCGGAAGTCGCGGCCTTGGTAGCGGTAGGTGAGCTTTGTGTGCTCGACTCCCATGAGGTGCATGATGGTCGCGTTGAGGTCATGCACATGCACTGGGTCGCGGACGATGTTGTAGCAGTAGTCGTCCGTCTCGCCGTGCGTGGTGCCTTTTCGCACACCGGCTCCGGCGAGCAGGATGCTGAAGCAGCGGGGGTGATGGTCGCGTCCGTAGTTCGTCTCGGTGAGCGTGCCCTGCGAGTAGATGGTGCGGCCAAATTCGCCGCCCCAAACGATGAGCGTGTCATCGAGCAGGCCGCGCTGTTTGAGGTCGGTGAGGAGCGCGGCGGTGGGCTGGTCGGTGTCGCGGCACTGGCCCTTGAT
>Ga0208856_1000231_pt1 | contig 23754 bp, 13 predicted proteins | sample LakMenEpi13Jul12_FD_150690 | JGI IMG/M metagenome (GOLD analysis project Ga0208856, IMG submission 150690) | Freshwater microbial communities from Lake Mendota, WI - 13JUL2012 deep hole epilimnion (SPAdes) | ecosystem: Environmental > Aquatic > Freshwater > Lentic | place: Lake Mendota, Madison...
TTGGGCTGGCGCAGCATGGATTCGAGTTGTTTCCGCTCATCGCGGCTGAGGACGATTGGCGTGGCTGGGCGTGACATGCCCTCCCCTTACGTTAGGTCTCGAACTTATGCAAGTAAGTACTAGCACCAATCCACCTGACAAGCGTTTGTGGTCCGGCAAACGCAAGAGAGGTCATGCAGCAGCATTGCTGCCGCTGATTGCCCTGCTCATCGGGTTGTCTGGGCAAGCCGGCAAGGCGCGCGCCCAGGCAGGCGTCGCCGGGATTCAGATTCGCGAGGGTTTTGTGGTGGAACGGATTTATGTGCCCAAGGGGCAGGGCTCGTGGGTTGCGATGTGTTTCGATGACAAGGGACGAATCTACGTCTCCGCCGAGCGCAAGGAGGGGATGTTTCGCGTCACTCCGCCGCCATTGGACGGTGTGGGGGAATGCAAGGTGGAGTTGGTTTCGGACCAGTGGGGGCATTGCCAGGGGATGAGTTTCATCAATGGCGCGCTGTATGTCGTGCAGCATGGAAGCATCCGGGAGAAAGACTTGCCGCCGGGCGCCATCCTGCGCCTGAAGGATACCGACGGGGACGACAAGCTGGACACGGCGGAACCGATCTTTCTCATCCCGCCGATTACCGACAGCCGGCAGGCATGGTGGGAGCACCACGTTCACGCAGTCGTGCCCGGGCCGGACGGCAAGTCGATCTACGTCGTTGGCGGCGACCGCGACGGAGTGCTGTGCGAAAAAGGGCGCACGCCGAAACATTGGAACCGCGACATTTGGGATTTCAACTCGATCCCGGCTCCCTACAGCGGCGGATGGGTGATGCGGGCCGACCTCGACGGTAAGAATGCGGAGTATCTCTGCATGGGGTTGCGCAATCCCTACGACATCGCCTTCAACCGGCAGGGCGACCTCTTCACCTTCGACAGTGACCTCGAATATGATGTCGGGATGCCGAATTACCGCCCCACGGCCATCCGGCAGATTCTCAGCGGCACGGACAGCGGCTGGGCCGGCCGGGCAAACGAAATGCGGTGGAGCTGGACGCCGAAATGGGAGGAGTTTCAGCCGCCGTTGAAGAATATCGGCCCGGGATCACCGACGGGCGTGTGCTTCGGATACGGGGCGAAGTTCCCGGCAGCCTATCAGGAGGCATTCTTTGCATGCGACTGGACGTTTGGACGGATGATCGCGGTCCATCTGACGCCGAAAGGCGCGACCTACCAGGCCGATCCGGAGCTGTTCCTCAGTGCGAAAGGCATGCCGATCACCGATCTCGCGGTCTCGCCGAAGGACGGCGCGTTGTATTTCATCACCGGCGGCCGTGGCGCGGGGTCCACATTATTCCGCATCACGTATCGGGGGAAGGAAAGCACGGCGCCGGCTGTCCCGAAGGCGCCCGATCCAGCCACGGCGGCATTGCACAAATTGCGTCGTGAACTGGAGACCTTCCATGGCGGGCCGAACCCCAAGGCGCTCGCCGTGGTCTGGCCGCTCCTCGGGCACGAGGATCGCGCTATCCGCGGCGCGGCCCGCGCCGCGCTGGAGTGGCAGCCCGTGACCGAATGGAAACAGCGGGCGCTCGATGAAACGAAGCCCCGGATCGCGTTGCAGGCGCTGCTCGCGCTTGCCCGCTCGACCGATCGCGATGCGACCGTGCAACCCGCCCTGCTCGCCGCCCTCGAGCGGTTCAACTTCGAGAAGCTCGGTGCGGACGAGCAATGCTGGTACCTGCGGATCCTCACCGTTTCGGCGAGCCGGCACGGCATGTATCCGGCGGACGTTGCCGCGAAGCTCGTGGCGAAATTGCGGCCGTCGCTCCCCTCGACGGACAGCCGGGTGACCGAGGAACTCGTGGCGATGTTTGCCGCGTTCCATAGCGACGCGGTGATCGTGCCGGCGCTCGATCTCCTGGAACACAGTCTGGCGCAGGAGGAGCAAATCTTTTATTCCGACGCGCTGATTACCGCCGCGAAGGCCGGTGCGTGGACGCCGGCTCTGGGCGAACGGTTTTTCAATCTCGTCGCGGAGCGCGCGCCGCGCTGGAAGGGCGGGGCATTCGTCAACCCGAAGCGCGAAGCGGTGATCAAGGCCGCCGCCGCCAAGCTCACCGACGGGCAGCGACAGCAGTTCGCCGAGCGGATCGAAGACTTGATGAAACCGCCGGTGAAGGGGGCAGGGACGCCGCGCACCCCCGAGACGCCGCGCACCTTCGTGAAGCTATGGAAGCTCGAAGACCTCGCTCCGGCTCTGGAAGCGGGATTGAAGGAGAAGCGCAATATCGGGAACGGACGGGCCATTTACACGGCCTCAACCTGCATCGTCTGCCACAGCTTCCAGGGCGACGGCGGTTTCTCCGGCCCCGACCTGAGCAATGCCGGCGGACGATATGCCCCGCAGGACTTGCTCGACAACATTCTGAACCCCAGCAAGGTCATCAACGAGCAATACGGACGGTCCGTCTTTGTATTGAAGGATGGGAAGGAGATCCTCGGACGACTGCTCGAAACGGCGGGCGATACGCTGGTGATCGCCACCAATCCCGTGAACCCCCGCGAAGTTATCCGCGTGGACAGGAAAAATTTGGCAAGCACCACCCCGTCTCCGGTCTCGGCGATGCCCGAAGGATTGCTCAGCACCCTCACCAAGGACGACGTGCTCGATCTGCTTGCCTACCTGCTCGGGAAGTGAATCCATGCCGGCCCGCGGGAAAATGCTTGGCAATGCGGGGCTGACCGACATGCTCCGGAATGAACCCAAGTGAATCCATGAGTATCTCTCCAGCCAAAGTTTGCCCCGCAAAATCCACCGGGTTGCGCTTCGCTCGCACCTTCATCCGCAGGATCGCGGCTTTTTTCTCCCCTCAACCCGCCTCACGCCCCGAAGCCGGCACACCCGCCGCGAGTGGGCGCACCGGCGGATGCACGGGCAAGTTCATGAAAGTCCGGACCGGCGGGAGCTTCGGGATGACCCGACGTTTGCATGCCGTTCCGCGGATTCTTGGCTGCTGCGTGCTGGCCGCCTTGGGAGGCGTCGCCATCGCCGCCGATGCAAACCCGCGCATCGTGAATGCCCAGGATCCCAAGCTCAACAAGGAGTTCGAGTACCTCGTTTACGATCTGGGCAAGGGAGTGGAATTGAAACTCGTGAAGGTATCGGCGAAGGGGAAGTCCTTCATGATTGGCTCGTCCCCGGAAGAGCAGGCGGAGGTGTCGAAGAAATACTACAACGGCGGCCGGCCTTCGCACAGCGATGAAACGCAAACCAAGATTACCTTCACTGACGATTTTTACATCGGCCAATTGGAGATCAATCGCGCGCAGTTCCGCCGCTTTGTCGAGGAAACCGGCTACACGACGGAGGCCGAGCCGGCCGAGGGCGGATATGGCTGGAACGAAGAGCTGCAAAAGTTTGAAGGGCGGCTCAAGAAATACAACTGGCAGAACACGGGGGCTCCCGGCGCGGGGGAACTGCATCCGGTGACGAACGTCACCCGGACCGATGCCAGGAAGTTCTGCGCATGGCTCTCGAAAAAAGGGGACGGCAAGGTCCGCCTGCGCGAGGTCCGGCTGCCCGGCGAGGCGGAGTGGGAGTTCGCCTGCCGGGCCGGGAGCACCAGCCGGTTCAGCTTCGGCGATGATGATGAAAAACTGGTCGAGTATGCCAACGTGCAGGACGGGACTTGGCGGGACAAGTTCCCAAAGGCGAACACGATCAACGGGAAGGACGGCCATGTCTTTGCGGCGTCGGGAGGGCAGTTCAAGCCCAATGCCTTCGGCATTTATGACATGCATGGCAACGTCTGGGAATGGGTCGAGGACGTCATCAGCCCTTACTCGGCCCTCCCGAAAGAACGGAATCAGATTCAGACAACCCCGGGCGACGAACGCGGACTCTTACGCGGCGGGGCCTGGGGGTTTGGTCCGCGGGAGGCACGCAGTGCATACCGCTACGTCGTCGGGGCCGGGGCCAGTCGTTACGGCGCGGCCGGGTTCCGGATTGTCTGCATGCCATAAGGAGTGAGGCGGGACGGCCACGGTGTCTTGGGTAGCGTGGTTGCGACCAGACACAATTCCGTGATGCCGGCTTCTTGCACTCGGACTGATTCCTGCCAACTAAGACATCCCTCAACCAAGACCGTATGACCCCGTCGAATCCCATCCGAAACCTGGTGACCCCAGCCAACCTTGACCGGCGGGCGGCCCTGAAGGGCATCACGCTCGGGGCGGGAGCCGTGGTGCTCCAGCCGTTCCTGAATTTGCTGGCGGCGGAGACCGCGGGTAAGTCGCCGGCGCGGGTGATTTTCGTGCTGGAAAGCAACGGTCTCTATCAACATCACATCCAGCCAAAAGGGATCGCTTACAAAGGAGGCTACAGGTCCAGCGATTGCGCCCGGCTGCTCGACCTTCCGCTGGCTGACTATGACCTGCCGGAGCCGATCTCTGCGCTTGCCCCGTTCAAGGATCGCATGACCGTCCTCCAGGGCCTCTCGCACAAGACCGCGGGCGGCGGCGATCACGGCAAGGGGTTTGGCGCGCTCGGTTGCTTCCACTGGCGCAAGGGCGTCGCCGGGCAGACGATCGATCATGCGCTCGGCATGGCCCAGGCGAATACGATCCCGGTCGTCGGTCTCGGCATTCATCCGAAGGCATCGATACCGTCGGTCAACAGCGTATCCGCCAGCGGCCCCAACAGTCCGATACCCATCCTCTGCCAGCCGGACCTGGCCATCCAATCAGTCTTCGGCAGCGCGACCGGCGGGAATGCAATGAAGGCATTCAATGCGCGCAACAAGCTGCTCGATTGGATCCGTTCCGACGTCCGCCGGGTAAGGAATGAGTTACCGCAGATGGAACGCTCGAAGCTCGACATCTACCTCAACGCGTTCGAGCAGATGCGCACGCGGCAGGACAAGGTGGCGTCGATGAGGGAGCATCTGAAGGAACGCATGCCCGCGCTCGACAAGTTCAACAGCCAGTTGACGACGGAACGGTTCGAGGCGCAGTGCGCGGTCGCCGCCGCCACGATCACATCGGGGATCACCAACGTTGTCACCATTGACGGCGCGGGCGGAGTGGGTTCGTACCACACTTGGAAGGAACTCGGTGTCACAACCGACGGCCACAAGATCGGGCACATGGCCGGCCAGCCGGCTCAGGAAGAGTTTTCGGTCCCGATTCGAAAATTCCACGCGGAGAGAGTCGCGGATCTCGCGCGGAGGCTGGACGGAATGCCGGAGGGAAACGGCACCATGCTCGACAACTCGCTCATCGTTTACATGAGCGATTCGGGGGAGGATCACCATGGCTCCTGCCTGCAATGGCCCATGGTGCTGATCGGAAATCTCGGCGGGAGGCTGAAGACCGCGGGACGATACCTCCAGTACCCGAAGTACAACACGTCGGGCCACCGGACGGTCTCGAACTTCTACCTCGCGCTCCTGCACGCCATGGGCGACAGGCGCGCCACGTTCGGCGATCCCGATCCCGAGCTGAAGGATATCGACCAGTCCGGACCGCTGGCGGAGATTCTGGCGTAATATCCGATGGACCTATTTCCGCGGACAACCGTCCGTGCCCCGGAGCGGGCGCAGGATTGACGAAGGACGCGAACGGAACTTTTCTCCCGGCAACCCGCCCCGCAAACATTTTCGATCCATCCATGACACCACACCGAACCCTCCTGTCATCATACATCAGCATCTTCGCGGCCTCGCTGGCGGCGCTGGTCCTTGCCACCGCGCCGGGACGCGCGCAGCTTCCCCTCCGGGAAAACGACGTCGTCTGCGTCATCGGGAACGCGCTGGCCGACCGCATGCAACACGACGGCTGGGTCGAGACGGTCATCCAGAGCAGGCTGGCCGACAGGAAGCTCACCTTCCGCAACCTCGGCATGGTCGGGGACACCGTCGCCAAGCGCCCGCGGCACCAGGGTTTTGACAAGCCCGAGAAATCGCTCACCCTCTGCAAGGCCGACGTGATTTTCGCCTTCTTCGGCTACAATGAATCCTTCTCGGGCAAGGATGGCGTCGAGGGTTTCAAGAAAGACCTTGGCGCGATGATCGAGCAGTACCGCGGCATCCAATTCAACGGAAAATCCGCGCCGCGCATTGTCCTTTTTTCGCCGATTGCCCACGAGAACCTGAAAAGCCCGAACCTCCCGAACGGAGCCGCCAACAACGTGAACCTGGCGCTTTACACCGGCGCGATTCAGCAGGTTTCCGAGGAGAAAAAGGTCGCCTTCGTCGATCTCTTTGCCGCATCGCAGGCTCGCTACTCCCTTTCGAAAACACCCCTTACGATCAACGGCATCCACCTTCTCCCCGAAGGCAACCGCCAGCTCGGCGAGATCATCGCCAGCGCCCTCACAGGCCAGGCCGTCACAGCCGCCTCCGCCCTCGAGCCCCTGCGCCAGGCGGTCATGGAGAAGGACTGGCACTGGCACAACCGATTCCGCGCCACGGATGGCAATGACATCTGGGGCAATCGTTCCGGCCTCAAGTATGTCAACGGACAGTCCAACGCGGAAGTCCTCCAGCACGAACTCAAGATACTCGATGTGATGACGGCGAACCGTGATCCGAAGATCTGGGCGCTTGCCGCCGGCAGGAGCCACACCGTTTCAGACGCAAACGTGCCGCCGCCGATCGAGGTCATCTCGAACCTCAAGGACAAGCCGGCGACCGAACTGGCCTATTTGAGCGGACAGGAAGGGGTCGCCAAACTGAAGGTTCCCGAGGGTTTCGAGGTGAACCTTTTTGCCGACGAGAAGATGTTCCCCGCGCTCGTCAATCCCGTCCAGATGCAGGTGGATGCCAAGGGCCGCCTCTGGGCCGCATGCTGGGGCACTTATCCGAAATGGGAGCCGCTCAAGCCCATGAACGACAGCCTCCTCATTTTCACCGACACCAATGGCGATGGCGTGGCCGACAAGGTTACCGAATTTGCCAAGGTGCATAACCCGCTCGGTTTCGAGTTCTGGAACGGCGGCGTCATCGTGACTTCGCAGCCCGATATTCTCTTTCTCAAGGATACTGACGGTGATGGCGTGGCGGACGTGCGCATCGTGCTTTTCCAGGGGATTGACTCGGCGGATACCCACCACTCGGCGAACAATCTCATCTACGGCCCCGACGGCGCGATCTATTGGCAGAGCGGCATCTTTCTCCAGAACGCCTTCGAGCATCCGTGGGGGCCCGCGCTCATCTCGAATGCGTCCGGGATGTATCGCTTCGACCCGCGCCGCTACACCATCACGTTCCACGCCGCAAACAGCCCGAACCCTCACGGCATTTCCTTTGACCGCTGGGGTTACCACTTCGCAAACGACGGCACGAACGGCGAATCCTTCCAGGTCCGCCCGTCCGGCAACGGCTTCGCGATGCACAAGCTGGTCAACAAACAAGTCCGCCCCGTCCCGGCTGACGCGATCGTTTCCAGCGAGAACTTCCCGGAGGACATCCAGCAGGATTTTCTCGTCTGCAACTCCATCGGCTACCTTGGCATCAAGCGCTACAAGCTCCACCGCGACGGCTACACCGGGGAGGGCAAGAACATGATGCCCGGCGAAATCTGGGGCACTCCGACGCCGGATTTCATCAAGAGCCAGGACAAGAATTTCCGCCCCACCGATGCCGTGTTCGGCGAGGACGGCGCGCTCTACATTTCCGACTGGCAGAACGTCATCATCGGCCACATGCAGCACAACATCCGCGACCCGTACCGCGATCATGCCCACGGCCGGATCTATCGCGTCGTGAACAAGAACCGTCCGCTGCAAAAGAAGGTCGCCATCGACGGCCAGCCCATCCCGGTGCTGCTGGAGAACCTGAAGCATCCGGTGGATGGCGTGCGCCAGCGCACCCACATCGAACTGAGCGGGCGCGATTCAAAGGAAGTGATCGCCGCCACCCAGCAGTGGATCAAACAGTTCGACCCAACGAAGGCCGGGGACGCGCATCATTTGCTCGAGGCGCTCTGGATTCACCAGCAGCACAATGTGCGGAACCTTCCGCTCCTCGAGGCCGTCCTCAACTCGCCCGAGCCGCACGCGCGGATTGCCGCCGCCACCGTGAAGCACTACTGGGGCCCGGCGGATCCGACCAAGGGCAAAATGCCCAGCGTGATCGTGCAGGAGGAGGCCAGTGCCCCGGTCAAAATCCCCGCCCATCTCACCGGCGATGACGCCAAATCTTATGCGCTCGGAGCCCGCGTCTTCGCCCGCGACGGCCACTGCGTCACCTGTCACCAGCCGAACGGTGCCGGCCTTGCCCCGACGTATCCGCCGCTCGACGGCAGCCCGTGGGTCACAGGCAGCGAAGAGCGCCTCATCAAGCTCACGCTCCACGGCCTCTGGGGGCCGATTGAAGTCAAGGGCGTCGCCTATGATCCGGCAAAAGGGATTCCACCGATGACGCCCTTCGGCGCACTCCTCGGCAACGAGGAAATCGCCGGCGTGCTGACTTACGTGCGGAACTCGTGGACAAACAAGGCCACGCCCGTCCAGCCGGCAACCGTTGGAAAAGTCCGCGAGGCAACCAAGGACCGAAGCATCTTCTGGAAGCCGGAGGAACTCCTGAAAGCCCATCCCCTGGAGTAAGGGCAGGACAACGAGGGAAGTCCGGACAGCACCGTCGTCCGGCAAAACCATGCCGCGGGAAATCCCGCGCTCACTTGATGATCCCGCGCGCGCTCTGCGTGACGAAGCCGTGGCGTTCCATGCCCACCTTGTCGATGCCCCGGATCCGCGCGGGGTTGCCGTCGGCCAGCAAGAAGGGCGGCACGTCCTGCACGATCTTCGAGCAGCCGCCTGTCATCGCGTGCCGGCCAAGACGGCAGAACTGATGCGCGGCCGTGAGTCCACCGAGGATCACGTGGTCCTCCACGGTGACGTGCCCCGCGAGCGTGCCATTGTTGGAGAAGATCACGTCGCCCCCGACCGTGCAGTCGTGCGCGATATGGCAAGAGGCGAGGGTAAACCGGTCAACGACAACTATAATTTCCCTTCAGCGGCAACTGAAATGACCCCGATTTGATGCGGCGGGTTTGGGGTGTCTTTGGTGGCGGGGGTGTGACTTTTTTCAGTCTGGAATGGAGCCCGTGCTCGCAGGGCTGCCGCGAAGCGGCAAGGGCGCAATGGAGCACTGAAAAAAGTTCACGATCCGGGGGGGATTTTACTTTTTGACGTTTTCCTTGGAGGCTTTGGCGCGGTGGCTGTTGCCGACGGACTCCAGGATGATGGCGTGATGCACGAGGCGGTCGATCGCGGCAGATCCAGTGGCAGAGGCTGAAATCAGGTTGCACGAATCGGCCTCGATCCGCTCCGTGACCTCCACCGGCGGGGATCAGAAATCGATGCGGGCCGTGTAAACCTGCTTCTCATCGAGCTTGTCGTCGATGCTCTCGATCAGCGCGGTGACGCTGGGTTGCACGAGGGCGCGAAATGCCTCCTCGCCATTGACCCGCACGGTCACCGGTCGGGCAAGGTCCACGAGTTGGTCGTTGAGCAGGATACTGAACCCGCCTTTGAGCCGGGTGGTCGTGATCTCGATCGCGTTCCCCTCGATGCTGGCTTCGATCCGCTGAAACATGGCCGGCTTCCCGACGCGGAGCCAGTGGAAGTGCTTCACGAAGGATCGCGTCGGTTCCCAGAGCAGGGTTTTAGGGTTGGGGTTCCGCGTATATTGCAGAATCCATTTCACGGATTCGCCGATGCCGCCGACAGTGGACTGATGGTCGCCATTCGGGATCTCGACGTAGCGGTGGATGAAGTTCCCCGGATGCTTTTTCGCAAGGTCGTCGAGAATGCGATTGGATATCTGGTCGCTCCACACCGGCGCCGGCCCGTCCTTTGTGCCATGCGCAAACGTGACCGGTGTGTGTTTAAGATTCCCGATCACGCCCCATCCCCATGCCTCGCCGATGCTGTGGCCCGTGAGGATTCCGCCGGACGCCGACACCAGCCCGGCAAACACGTCCGCCTGGTGGCCGCCGATGTGCCACGCGCCGTAGCCGCCCATTGAGTGGCCGCCGACATAGATTCGGTTCGTGTCGATTTTCCAGGTGCGCTTGGCGGCCTTGAGGATTTCCTTCACATATTCCTCCTCGATCGGGTTCTTGCCCCACTCCGCGTAATGCTTATGAAGAACCGAGGGGCAAATGAAGAGCCCTTTCTTCCATGCCGCCCGCGCGGGACCAACGAACAGCCCGCTGCCGCTGGTCCAGTCGCCATCATTTTCACCACCGCCGTGCAAGGCGAGGAACACCGGGAGATCCTCGGACGGCGGCTGATCCTTCGGATGAAGCTCCACGTGGACGACGCCAGGGAACCTCGGGTCGGAGAACTTGTTCGTCCCGACGACGAGCTTGGTGCCGTTGAGGGCAAGCTCGCGAATTCGTCTGGAGAAACCAGCCACCTCGTCGGCCGGCAACGTGTCGCGTTTGCGCAGGGAGGCCAGGATTTCGTCCCGCTCCTCCGGTTTGCCAGCCGCCCCGAAATACGAGGCGATGAGCCGGTCGAGTTCCGCCTTCTCGTCGGTGCTGAGGCGGGCCTTGGGCTCACGAGCCGCGGCACGCGGCGGCCCGCCTTCCGGCTCCGGCCGCTGCTCGATGAGTTTCACGGCCGCCTTGGGAATCTTGTGCGAAAATCCCCGGTAAATCTCCAACTTGTGGGCGTCTTCACCGTCGGGCGATATCGCCTCCCCCATAAGCTTCGCTCCGTTCTGACCATGCACGATCACCTGCGCCGGAGCGGATGCCGGCAGCAATAGCACCAGAGACAGACAGACGGAGAAGGCAGACCTATTCATCGAGCTTCCTCCCTGGCATGAATCGGCTCCTGTTCGCAGCCTTCCTGCGAGGCGCGGCCTTGGGACGCCGTGTTAATCGTCGTGGTCTCTTTCACTCGTCGCGCGGGCTTAGCTCCCGGCTGTTCAGGGGGCAAGCACCTTGTTGCCAAATCCCGCCGGCCGCGCAGGGTGCTATTCAGCGAACAATCCCGCATTTTCCCCGAAGGACTATCGCTTCCGCAAGCCATAGACGGCCTGCGCATTGCCGAGGAAAAATCTTGCCGCGGCCTTCTCCCCCTTTTCGGTAAAGTAGTCACTCACGATTCCCAGCACGGTTTCGTAAGGCGCCCCTCCATTCGAGATCGGCCAGTTACTGCCGAAGATCAGGCGGTCCTCGCCAAAAAGCGTCCAGAGCGTATCGAGAACCGGACGATAGTAAGCCACGTCGCGCGGGGCCGGCTTCTGTCCGGTCTGCTCGACCAAAGCCGAGACCTTGCAAGAGACATTCGGGTTTTTCGCGGCCGCCTCCATGCCTTCCCGCCATTTGCGCGGTGGCTCCTTTCCGTCGATCCGCAGGTTCGCGGCGTGGTTGATCGCGATCCGCAACTTTGGCAGCTTTGCCGCGAGGATGGCGACATCCGCAGGCATGTCCGGGCCGCCATTCACGTCCAGCGCAAGATCCAGTTCGACCATCAGCTTGAGCCGATCGACAAGAGTCCCGTTCAGGCCGGTCTTCACGTCGTTGTGCGAGATGCGAATGCCACGAAAAAGCGGATTTCCGGCAAATCGGCGAAGGTTCTTCTCAAAATCATCCGCCGCGGGATCGAGTCGTCCCACTACGCCAGCGATGAAGGCGTCCTTGGCCGCCAGATCGAGCCACCATTGGTTGTCTTCCAGCAATGGGCTGGCCTCGATGATGATGGCGCCCACGACCCCGAGCGGTTGGGCGATCTTCTTTAGATCGTCCGGCAAAATGGGTCGCGGCAGCGGCTTGCCTTCCTTCAACCGCGGCGGAGCGGTGGGCCGCGTCTCATCGAAGAAGTGTATGTGGGTGTCGAGGACCTGAATCTTTGGGCTCTCCCGGGCCATGAGGGCCAGCGGCACGGTGCCCGAAATCACAATTCCGCCAATGCCGATGAGAAGGAAGTCGCGTCTTTGCACGGAGCTTTTCTCCCCGCTGTCGGGACTGGCGGCAAGCGTATTTTCGCTTATGACGAATATCTGTCCGCGACTGGACACGACAGCGGGTGGACCGACCGAGTCCTGAGCTTGGCACTTGCGCACGGGAAGACAGGAGGGCAAGTTGCTGAAGATTCCTTCCAAGAAAAATGAACGATGTCGATCGTCTTGCCGTGAACTTCCGCCCCGCGTCACAAAGGAACATTTGCCGGAAGGCGACAGGATTAAGCATGGCGTCGTCCTGTGCAGGCAGATTTGCGGAACCGCTCGCGTGGCGAATCCCGGGACTCCATTCCCTTGATGCCACGCTTCCGCCAGCGGCGAGGGCATCTGCTGACGCGGTGGTGGCTGGGACCAAGCCGGCCCGTTCAGCCACGCACGGGCGCATGAAGTTCACCGCCGCGATTATGGGGGCGCTTGGCCTGCTGGCGTCAGCCGGGGTCGCCGCAAATGCCGCCGTTCCCTCCGCGGACTTGAAGTCCGCGCGGGCGTTCCTCGATGAGCACTGCATCCGCTGCCACGGCGAGAAGAAGGCGAAGGGGGATGTGACGCTGCACACCTTCACGGATGCGAAGTCCTTCCTCAAGGAACGCAAGCTCTGGGAAACCGCCCTGCGGATGGTCGAGAATGGCGAGATGCCGCCGGAGAAGGAACCCCGGCCGGGTGGCCGGGAGAATTCCGCATTCGTGAAAAGCGTCCGGGCTGTTTTCGAAACGGCCGACGCCGGCAAGCCCGACCCAGGGCGAGTCCCCATTCGCCGACTCAACCGCACCGAATATGCCAACACTGTTCGCGAGTTGTTGCAGTTGGATTTGGCGTTATCGCCCGAATCGGAATTGCCGACGGATGCGGTCACCCACGGCTTCGACAACATCGCGGATGCCCTCACGATTTCGCCTGTGCTCCTGGACCGCTACCTGAATTCGGCGGAAATGATTGCCGAGCGGGCCATTCGCGCAGAGTTGCCCAAGCGAGTGATCGTGAGCTTGGAATCGCCTCTGGCTAATCCCAACCCACGTCCGGAGAATGTTCCGGTCGTCAAGCTGGTGGAGAAGTTGGCGATGCTGGCCGAGGCGAACCCCAAAGACGCTCTCGTCCGTTATCGCCTCGCTCAGGCTCACAGCGCGGCTTATGGGCTCAAATCCGAAACCGTCTCGATCACCCCCGGCGGAGAGGCTCGTGGGGTGTGGTTCGGTTTCAACCGCGGGCACTTGCCCTTCGAAGTCCGTCCCATCAACGACCCGGCAAAACTGAAAACGGCCAAGGACCACCTTGATCGAGCCATGGTTCGGTATCGCGAAGTGCTTGTCCTGCAGCCAGAGAGCCTGCCTGCGCGGTTGGGGTTGGCGTGGTGCCTGGTACAGGCGGGCGACAAAGAGGCTGCTGCCCGTGAATTTCGCGCAGTGAACGAGGCCGCGTGGATCAAGGAAAAAGACATGAAGTCGGCCGAAAGGGAGTTTCCTTCCATTACGGTCGAGGCTTTCAATCAGCTTTTGCCTTTGCTCGACAAGGACAAGGACGCCAAGGAGATCGCCATCCTGAAACAGCGCAGCGGGCAACTCAATGCGATCCCCTGGGGTCGTTATCGCCTGCTCGATTCGAGCGAGACACAACCTTGGCTCACTGGCCCATTTTATTACAACGACCGCGAGGGGACCACGTTGATCGTGAAGTACTCAGCCACGGACGAGTTTCTCTTCCGGGCGACGGTCTTTGCCGAAGCGTCGGGCACGGAACCCGTTCGCGTGGCCCTGTTTGCTTCTGGCCTTGCCTTGCCCGAGCATTCCACGAACGCCGAGTTGGGCAAGTTCTTTGGCACTTTTCCGACGAACCCAACTCAGGCGACCACCAAGATCCTGAAAATTGCCGAGGTCACCGCACGGTCGATCGACGCTCCGCAACAAATCGAAGTGCTGGTTAGCCGCCGCGGCCGACTCGGGCCGATCCAGAATCTGGGGATCGCCTTGCTCAAGCCCAAGAACGATTCCCCGCCGGTTCGGCTGCACTTCAAATTGGAGGCCGAGGGGCCGCTCCCGCCGCTCTCGCACCAGCATATTCTCGCCTGTTCCGCCGACAAATCGCAGGCGGAACAGACACGCGAGATCGTCGGCCGACTGCTCCCGAAAGCGTTCCGTCGCCCCGTCACGAAGGACGAGATCGAAGCGATCGCGAAGTTCGCGGATCGGGCCGTCGCCGACGGACAGAAATGGGAAGTCGGAATGCAGCATGCTCTGATCGCGATGCTCTGCTCGCCGAAGTTTCTGTTCCGTGCCGAACTCGATGATCGGCCCGACTCCGCCGAGTCGCACCCGACCGGCGAGTTCGAACTGGCCTCGCGACTCAGCTACTTCCTGTGGAGCGGCATGCCGGACGACGAGCTGTTCAAGCTGGCCGGCGAAAAGAAACTGTCAGCCAATCTCGAAGCCCAGGTCCGGCGGATGCTGAAGGATCCGAAATCCATCGCGCTGGTGGACAACTTCGCGACGCAATGGCTGAACCTGTCCCAATTGCAGACCCACGCGCCGGATGCCAAGCTGTTTCCGAAGTTCGACAAGGAGCTTCGCGAGGCGATGCTCGGCGAATCGCGAGCCTTCCTGCACCACCTCATCCGGGAGGAGCGCAGCCTTCTCGACCTAATTGATTCGGACTACACGTTCATGAACGGGCGCCTGGGCCAGCACTACGGCGTGGCTGATACGCTCGGCAATCGCCCCGGCCCCAATCCGGCAATCAAAGGCGGCTCCCCGATTCCCCGGGATCTATTTGTGCCGGTGCAACTACAGGGGACGGAGCGCGGCGGTTTGCTGACGCATGCCAGCATCCTCACGATGACCTCGCCCACGACGCGAACCTCGCCGGTGAAGCGGGGTGCGTGGGTCCTGGAAAAGATCCTCGGCACGCCTCCGCCTCCACCTCCGCCCAATGTGCCGGAACTGGATCCGAAGGAAGTGACTGCCACGAACCTGCGCGAACGCCTGCAACAACATCGCGCCAACGCGGTCTGTGCGAGCTGCCATTCCAAAGTCGATCCGCTGGGCTTCGCCTTCGAAAACTATGACGCCATCGGCGCCTTCCGTAGGAAAGATGGGAACCAGGACATCGACGCGAGCGGCACGTTGCCGGACGGCCGGAAGTTCAGCGGCATGGGCGATCTCAAGAAGTCGCTGCTCGCGGACAAGGAACGCTTTGCCCGGAATGTGACGGAAAAACTGCTGACGTACGCCTTGGGGCGAGGCGTCGAATATTACGACAAACGCGCCATCGATCGGATCGTGTCCGAGGTGGCCAAAGATGACTTCAAATTCTCCCGGATGGTGATCGCGACTGTGCAAAGCGATCCGTTCCGGTTACGTCGAGGAAAAGACCAGACACAATGAACACACACCAGACACAATGAACAAACAACTATCGCGTCGCACCGTGTTGCGTGGCATCGGGGCCGGACTCGCCCTTCCCTGGCTGGAGGCGATGGGTCCGCTCGCCTCGTGGGTTCACGCCAGCGCAAAATCGCCGTCCGCTCCCAACCGGCTGGTCTGGCTCTATGTGCCCAACGGCGTGGCCATGCCCAACTGGACACCGAAGGAAGAAGGCCCGCTCCGGGAACTCCCTGAGATTCTGCAAGAGGTGAAAGATTTCGCGGGCGACATCAATGTTCTCTCGGGGCTGTCGGCGCGGGCGGCCAGTGGCTCAAACGGTGCCCATGCCCGGGCCATGGCGGCGTTCTTGACCGGCGTGACTCCGCTCAAGACTGAGGGCGCGAACTACCGGGCCGGCATCAGCGCCGACCAGGTCGCGGCGTCGCGGGTTGGCGATCAGACCCGCCTGGCCTCGCTGGAAGTCGGCACCGAGGAGAACACCGGCTTTTGCGACTTCGGCTATAACTGCGTTTACAAGGGGACGATGTCGTGGCGCTCGGCGACCCAGCCCATGGTTAAGGAAGTGCGCCCACGGATGGTCTTCGAGCGCCTGTTTGCAGGCAACGACGCCAATCGCGCCCAGCGCGACGTAGTCCGCCGGAGCGTCCTCGACTACGTGCGCGAAGACTCCCGCGCCCTCGCCCGGCAACTCGGCGCCGACGACCGTCGCCGTATGGACGAATACCTGACGGCCATTCGCGAGATTGAACATCGGATCGAGCGCGCCACCAGCTTTCCCGCCCTGCCGAGACCGGACCTGTCGATCGCAGCGGGCATTCCGAAGGATTACCAGGAGCATTGCCGCTTGATGTGCGACATGATCGTCCTGGCGTTCCAGTCGGACATCACGCGCATCTGCACCTTCGCGCTGACGAACGAGTTGAGCGAGCGGGCGTTTCCGGAACACGGCATCAAGAAAGGACACCACGGCATCACGCACGAGGGCGCGCGCGGCCATGAGGAACTCACACTGGTCAACCGGCTGCACATGCGGCAGATGGCCTACCTGCTCGGCAGACTGAAATCCGTGCGTGAAGGCACCGGCTCGCTCCTGGATCGCTGCTTGATCGCCTACGGCAGCAGCCTCAGCGATGGATCGGCGCATTCAAACTCCAACCTGCCGATGCTGCTGGCAGGCAACGCCGGCGGCACAATCCAGACGGGCCGCCACATTCGTTACTCGGCGGACACCCCGCTCAACAACCTCTGGCTCTCGATGCTCGAACGCGTTGATGTCCGCGTCCCGTTCGTCGGCGACAGCACCGGGAGCTTGAAGGGGCTGTAGGCCAGGTTTTCCAGCGCCAAAGGCATGAACGACATCGGGACATAAAATGCGACCGCTGAAACAATATCGCCCGTGTCTTGCACTGACGTTGTTTGTTGCAATCGTCGGTGAGCCTTGTCGCGCTCAGGATGCGGCCGACATCGCGAATGTCATCGTGCCGTTCGTCGAGAAGCATTGCGTGAGTTGTCACGGCGAGAAGGAGCCCAAAGGCGATTTGTCGCTGCATCGATTCAAAGACGACGAGTCGATTCTCAAAGACCATAGATTGTGGTTGACGGTTATAGAGAAGGTTCGCGCGGGGGAGATGCCGCCCAAGCGCAAGCCTCGACCGTCGCCGCAGGAATTGGAGCAGTTCGAGAAAGCGGCGAAGGGGGTTTTTGAAAGGTTCGCTCGCTCGGGAAGACGTAATCCGGGGCGGGTCGTGATGCGCCGGCTTAGTAAATATGAATACCAGTGCACCATCCGCGATCTGCTCGGCATCACCATTCCGCTGGGCGACACATTCCCCGGCGACAACGTCTCCCAGGGGTTCGATAATTTAGCCGACGCCCTCGCGATTTCGCCGGTGCATATGGACGGGTACCTGGCGGCGGCGGAAACGATTCTGAAGGCGGCGATCGTCGTTGGCGAACCGCCCCCTCCCCCGAAACAATCGCGGGGCGGAACGCACGGTTTGCAGCCGGGCGTTGCCAAGGGACGTGATAATAACGGGCGGCTCGTGACCAGCCCCGATGGCCAGCCACTCGATGCCAAATCGCGCGTGCCCTCTGTCCCGGGCGATGGCTGGCGGCTGCACTGCGAGAAAGGGCCGCTCGAAGCCAATCTCCAGGATCTTGTTGATCCAGGTGACTACAAGGTTGTTGCACGCCTACAAGGATACAAAGTCGGGAAGGAAGCACCCAAGTTCGCTCTGCTGGTCAACGGCAAGGAGGTCTTCCAGGGCGTTGGCAGCGACATGGCGGAAGAGCATGTCGTTCCTCTGCAATTGAATCCGGGCAAGATGCGGATCGGTGTGTCGCTCCTGACCGAGGACGCCGATCCGACGGACCCACGAAACAAGAGCGGGATCATCGTGCAACACCTCGCGCTGATCGGCCCGATGATGCCGGTCATGCATGCCGCGCTGCTCGCGGCGCCCAAGGAATTGGAAGGAGATGCGAAATCCCGGCACGTGATCGAGCGATTCGCCAGCCGAGCCTATCGCCGACCGGCCGCCAAGGCGGAAGTTGACCGCCTGATGGAAATCGTCAAGAGGGCGGAGCAGGTTGGCCAGTATCGACTGAGAGAAGAAGACTGGAAGAAGTTGTCCACAAGCAAGGCGGTCCCCGAAGACGTCCTCAAGGACATGCGGTCCCTGACCCGCGACTCCAAGCGATTCGTGGAAAGAAGCGTTTTCGTCGCACGACTCACGGAGTTTCTCGGCCCCGAACGAACGCAAGCCCATCTTGATACGATCCTAAAAACTGCGGACACCGCCAAACGGCCATGGGAAGCGGCAATCGCGCTGGCGATGCGAGCGGCGATCTGTTCCCCCCACTTCCTCTTCCGCGTCGAGCCGGAAACGCCGGCCGAAGGGACAGGGCCGCAGCCGATCGACGATTTCGCTCTCGCCTCGCGGCTGTCGTATTTTCTTTGGAGCTCGATGCCAGACGCGGAACTCTTCGCGCTGGCGGCGAAGAGGCAGCTTCACCAGAATCTCCCCGCCCAGGTCCAACGCATGCTTGCCGACCCGCGGTCCAAGGCGTTGGTCGAGAATTTTGCCACGCAATGGCTGAACCTCCAGGCTCTCAGCGCCTTCGACCCGGATCCCAAAGTCTTTCCGGAGTTCAAGGCTGTCGGCACGAATTCCTCCAAAAAATGGCCGGTGCTACGGGACGCGATGCTTACCGAGACGCAACTGTTCTTGCACGCCCTCATGTCCGAGAATCGCAGCATTTTGGAAATCGTCGATAGCGACTACACGTTTCTCAATCGGCAGCTCGGGCAGCACTACAACATTCGCGATACGAACGGGAACCCTTATCGCGACAGCGCTGGGCGGGAGATCACGAATCCTGACAATCCGGGCGATCCGCTTCCCGAATACCCGTTCGTTCGCGTCAGGCTCACCGGCGCCAGCCGCGGCGGATTGCTCACCCAGGCGAGTGTGTTGTCGTTGACTTCCACGCCGTCGCGAACCTCGCTGGTGAGACGGGGTGCATGGATCCTCGACCGGATTCTCGGTACTCCTCCTCCGCCACCGCCGCCCAATGTGCCACCTCTTGAAGCGGGCACCAAGGAGGATCCGAAAGCCGGATTGAAGTCGCTGCGCCAGCAAGTGGAGTTGCATCGCGCGCGAGCGGATTGCGCCACCTGCCATGCCCGGATCGATCCCATCGGCTTCGCCTTCGAGCACTTCGATGCGATCGGCCGCTACCGCGACACGATTGGAAAGGAACCGATCGATGTGCAAGCCGAACTGCCCAACGGAAGGAAATTCAACGGCGTCAAAGAACTGAAGAAGATCCTGCTCGAACAAAAGCGGGGTTTCGCCCGGTCGCTTTCGGAGAAGACGCTGACCTACGCCATAGGCCGGAAGCTCGAGTATTACGACATCCTTGCCATGGATGAAGTTCTTGCGAAGGTGGAAAAAGGGGATTATCGCTTCCACACGCTGGTAACCGCCATCGTGGAAAGCGATCCATTCCGGATGCGGCAAAACTAAAAACACGATCCTTTATCGGAGGCCATTTGCAATGTCCAGATTATCGACCATTCTTCTCCTCGGTTTAATTTTTGCCGGACTGTTTCCTCGGCGAATCGGCGCTCAAGACAACGACTTGGCGAAAGCCAGCCGGTTGACTGTTGAACAGGCGACGGAACTTCTAAAGCGTCCCGGAACATTGTACCTGGCCATCTCGGAACTCTCCCCGGACACTGCCTCTGTTCTTTCGCGGCACAAGGGGTGGATTCTGTTGCCGAGATTAACGTCCCTGTCCCCGGCCGCTGCGAAGGCGTTGTCGCCTTTGAAAGGCAAATTGTCCTTGCCGGCGCTGAAGGAACTTCCCCCCGACGTCGCGAACGCTCTCGCTCCGCATGCCGGAATGTTGGACATTGAAGGCGTGAAGTCGCTTTCCGACGCTTCCGCGGCCGCGCTCGCCAAGCATGTCGGGGAAGTGTCGCTGCAATTGCAGATCGGGGAACTCTCGCCCGAATTGGCGGCGATCCTCTCGCAATTCCGGGGACAGATCAGCCTGTCGAATTTGACTTCCCTTTCTCCGGCGGCTGCGAAGGCCTTGGCGCCGGGAAAATCCAAGCTGGCTCTTGTTATCAAAGACGTGCCGGGACCGGAGATCTCGGCCGAGGTTGCGGAAATCCTCGCGTCCTATTCGGGCGAACTCCATGTGGGGGGGCTCACGAAACTGACTTCTCTGCCTCTTGCCCGGAAATTGGGCCAAAATCGCGTCGTTTATATGGGTAACATGACGGGGATATCCGCCGAGATCGCCCGGGCATTATGCCCGCCGGTCGATCGGACAGGCACAAGCCGGGAAAACCGAGGTTTGCAACTTACCATCCGTGAATTGCCTGCGGAGGTGGCGAAAGCCTTCGCCGTCCGCCAGGGCGGCGAGATCAAGCTCCACGAGCTCTCGAAGTTGTCGGACGAGGCAGCCGCGGCGTTTGAGGGGTATAACGGCCAACTCACCCTCTACGTCTCGGAACTCTCTCCGGCGGCCGCCAAATCACTGGCGAGCGTCAAGCGAGTGGTGTTCTTCGTCTTGAATCAACTTTCACCGGAAGCGGAACTGGCATTGGCCGCGAGCAAGGGCTGTATGGAACCCGAAGGTTTACGAAGAGTCAACACGGGGCCGTTGGCGGTACGTTTGGTTGACATAACCGCTTTCAATTCCGTGCCATTCGGACACGACCATATGCGGGCCTGGGGGCTCAAAAGATGCGAGTATCTCTCCGCCGAGGCGGCTCTCGCTCTTGCCAATGCCTCCGACAAGCAGGTGCCGCTCGAAGGCCTGAAGGAGCTAACGTCCGTTCCGCTGGCGGCAAAGCTCGCGGCCATCCACCCAAATCTCGAACTGACCAAGTTGACCGAGATATCGGATGACGTTGCCAAGGCGCTCTCGAAGCACAAAGGGAAGCTCAACCTGTCCGGGTTAAAATCTTTGTCAACAGAGGCGGCGAAAGCGCTCGCGAACCATGAAGGAGAACTCATGCTCGACGGGATCCAAACCCTCTCCGCCGAGGCGGACAAGGCTCTGCGGGCCAACCCGGGGATTTCACTGCCTGCCAAGAAATAGCAAAACATTCGCATCAAGAAAACTTCTCATCAAAGGAGCCAAATATGAATCAGCACTTATCACGTCGAACCGTCCTCAAGGGCCTGGGAGTCTCCTTGGCTTTGCCCTGGCTGGAAGCCATGATGCCGCGTTCGGCTCTGGCGGCGAAGTCGGCGAAGCATCCGCTCCGCATGGCGATGCTCTACGTTGGAAACGGCGTCCGGAAGCGTGACTGGACGCTGGCCGAAACCGGACCGCTTCCACGGAAATTACCGTTCATTCTGGAACCGCTCGAAGGGCTGCAGGCCGACTTCAGCGTGCTCGGCAACCTCTCGAATCGCGCATCCGTAGCCCCAGACGGCGCAGCGCACACGCGACCGCAAGGCGCGTTCCTGACGGGCATGCGTCCTCGTCCCGGCACGCGAGCGGATGCCCGGTTGGGCGTCTCCGCCGATCAGGTGGCTGCCGCACGGATCGGAGATCAGACTCGGCTGCCTTCCCTTTCGGTCACCTCGCAATGCGCGCGCGGAGAATACGACTACGGCGACTGGTATCACAACCTTTCCTGGCGCGATGCAGTCACGCCGATCGTTCCTCTAAATCAACCTCGACAGATCTTCAACCGCTTGTTCTCGGCCGACGACGGCGATCCATCTTCGACCGACGACCGTCGGAGCATCCTCGACTTCGTGAGAGCCGAGGCTACGGCGCTGAGGCCGCGCGTTTCAAGCGCGGACTGGCACAAGTTGGACGAATACTTCACCTCGATCCGCGAAATCGAGGGGCGTATCGAACGGGCCAGCCGTTGGTCGGTGCCAACGCCCCCGCGCGGCCTGACTCCCCCCGCGGCATCCAGCGACCTCGACCATAAGGACAACTGGGAGGAAACCGTTCGCCTGATGGGCGACCTCATGGTGCTCGCGTTCCAGACGGATAGCACGCGAATCTGCACGTTCGTGGTCGCGCAAGAACGAGAGCACATCCCGAATCGTTACAAGGCGATTGGCATCACAGAGGATCACCACAACCTATCACATGCAGGCGAGCCGGAGCGGGTCGAACAATATGCGAAGGTCGGCCGCTACCACGTATCGCAACTGGCGTACATCTTGCGAAAGCTCAAGGATGTACGGGAAGGTGAAGGAACGCTGCTCGATAATTGCATGATCAGTTACGGTGCGGGACTCAGCGATGGCTCAGGCCACACCATCGACGACCTGCCGATTCTGCTGGCCGGCCGCGGCCGCGGCACGTTGACGCCGGGCCGACATATTCGCCTCCCTGGCGAACCGCCGATCTGCAACCTCTGGCTCAGCCTTCTCGACCGCATGGGCGCTCCGGTCGACCGCCTCGGCGATAGCACGGGAGTGCTGCGTGGGCTGTAGGTCGGTCTTTCCAGCCTGCCGACGGAGATCACTATGAAGGGACAATACATCATGATGAGAGTTCGCGTTTCGATGTGGTCGTTATGCTTGGGTTTGTTGCTGCCGTTGGGCGGCATCGTCCGAGCCGACGAACCGAAGCCGGCGATTCCCGCTCCCTTGCGGATGTGGCACGTCGGGAACAGTTGGTCCGCCACGTTGCCGTTCGAAGCGATGGGGTTGCCGCGAGTCTTCTACCACCACACCCACAACTTCGGGCCCACGAAACCAGAGGACGTTCTGGTCAAGGGCTGGATCGGCGAGGCGCTGAAGAAGGACAAGGCGCAGAAAAACCTCCTGGAGAAGGGCGACTTCGATGTGGTCTACCTCGGATTCGTGCAGCTCCACTCACCGCTCCCGGCCATGGACGAATTCTTCGACATCATCCAAAAGCACAAACCGGGGGCACGAATCTATCTGCAACACGCATGGGCACACGGCGGCAACGACAAGCAAACGCACGACGAGGACGACCTGGACAAGTACGACGCCGATTGGGCGAAGAAGCGAGCCGCAATCGAGGCCGCGGTCGATGCGGCCAACAAGCGGGCGGGCAAGCAAGTAGTGTTCATCATTCCGCTGCACGACGCCGTGATGAAAATGCGGCGGATGGTCAAGGCGGGACAGTTTCCGAAAGTGACGAAGCAGGAGCAGTTGTTCGTCAGTTTCGACGGCAAACGCGACGAACATGGCAACAATCAAATCTATGCTCTGGGTGCGTATTGCGCGTACGCGGCCATTCACGGCAAATCGCCGGAAGGGATGAGGCCTAAATTCCCCGCCGACGGGAATCTCACCGGCAAGCGCGACGGGAATGTTCCGCTTGACGACGAGCAGAATGCTGTGCTCCAGAAGCTCGCCTGGGAGACAGTGTCGAAGTATCCGTATGCGGGCGTGGCGAAGTAACCATTGCCAACAAGAGTGAAAAGTCGAAGCCCCCTCTCCCACCGGGCGCCGATCCCCGTTCTGACCGTTTTCGGTGCGGCGGGCGTGAAAGCGAATTCCATCTAATGCAATGCCACCCGGAGGATTGATTCACCGGGCTCCACCCTGAATAGAAATCCCAATCCGCGTTTTCATCCATGACTCATATCTCCACACCCCCTGACGCCCGTCTGCGTTCTGATCGTTTCCGGTGCGGCGGGCGCGAAAGCAAATTCTTGCATTTTAACTTTCCATGAGGTATTCGCAGTGATTACAAATTCCTGCAGTATTACTGTGACCCCATGCTGGAACGAATTCGATGAAGCCCCTCACTAACATCACTCTCGCATTCGCCATCGCCTTGCTTGTTCCCGTCGGCGCAGACGCCCAGGAGCCAGCCGACGCGAAGTTCGTCGAAGTTTTTTTGCAGTCTCACTGTGTGAGATGCCACAATGCGGATAAGAAGAAAGGTAAGCTGAA
>Ga0208856_1000233_pt1 | contig 23594 bp, 20 predicted proteins | sample LakMenEpi13Jul12_FD_150690 | JGI IMG/M metagenome (GOLD analysis project Ga0208856, IMG submission 150690) | Freshwater microbial communities from Lake Mendota, WI - 13JUL2012 deep hole epilimnion (SPAdes) | ecosystem: Environmental > Aquatic > Freshwater > Lentic | place: Lake Mendota, Madison...
CCGATGTATCGAGGGCCAAAGGCCCGGTGACATGCCAGCCCAGGGCAACGCCCTGGGTCACGACAATAAACAGTCCAAGCCCTGAAGGGGCGGCGCCATGGCTCTCCGCTGTCGCGCCCCTTCAGGGCTTTGTCCTTTTTGGACCGCAGACCCAGGGCTGCGCTCGTTCCCGCGTAAAAGGGCCTTACAGCCCTCACACGGCGCACTCGCTTTCCCTGGGCTGGCATATCACCGGGCCTTTGGCCCTCGATGCAGAGTGTCTGTTGCGCCTCAGCGCCGTTTTCTAAATCCACCAGTTTTCAACTGCGTTTGGCATTATCGCTCCACCGCCATCGTCTATGCCCATCAGCTTCAGGTTTCCATCGGCCAGTGCATCGCCGACCTCGAGTTGGTGGCAAAAACCGGCGGAGAAGCGGATGCGCGCGGCCATGTCATCTATCTGCCGTTGGGATAGGGTGACCGGCGGACAGGGATTTACATCCGGCAATGCACTCACGGAAAATCAGCCAGCGCGCCTTTCACCGCGTCCCGCTGACTATCAGTCTGTCCCTTGTCCTTTTTCCTCGATTCCGACTGGGGCGAGTGGTGCCACTCTGATGCCCTCACCTTCAACCTGAAGTCTCCCGCCTCCAGTCTCGCTTCAAAACCGCTGCCAAAACTTTACAAAAATATAGTTTGGCCATGCGGAGCGGGTCATCATGCTCGGGAACAACAACTGAGCGCATGAATCCCTCCACGACCGCATGCTCCTGCCGGAAATCTTCATTGCGGAGCCGCGTGAAACCTCCCATTCATCCTTCTGCCTTCATCATTCAACCTTCCGCCACCCCTCGCTGCCCCCCAGACCCCCTCACTCCCCGACGCCGGTTCCCGTTCTGACCGTTTCCGGTGCGGCGGTCGCGAAAGCAAATTTCTGCAGACAGACTAATAACCATGGCCACGCACGCAACTCTCCTCGCCCTCCTGTTTGGAGCAGCCTTGTCACTTTCGGCGGCGGAACCCAAGGAGGCCCCGCTCGACTTGAGCAAGCTTCCGCCCGCCGCCAGCGGCCTGGTGGATTTTGCACGCGACATCCAGCCGCTCTTCGCTGCCAAGTGCCATTCCTGCCACGGTGCGGAAAAGCAGAAGGGCGGCCTGCGCCTCGACATCAAGGTCGCGGCCCTCAAAGGTGGCGACAACGGCAAGGTCTTCATCCCCGGAAAGAGCGCCGAGAGCAAGCTGATCCACGCGCTCGCGGGTCTGGGCGAGATCGACATCATGCCGCCCAAGGAGAAGCCGCTTACTTCCGCCGAGATCGGTAAAGTGCGCGCGTGGATAGATGCGGGCGCAGTCTGGCCGGACGACGGCAAGCTCGCGGTGAAGAAATCGGACCACTGGGCGTATCAACCGGTGAAGCGGCCAACGGTGTCGGCGACGGGGCATCCGATTGATGCGTTCATCCGCGCCCGTCTCGCGCAGGAAAAGCTCGCCCCCTCGCCCGAAGCCGACCGCCCGACGCTCATTCGCCGTCTCTCGCTCGACCTCCTCGGCCTGCCGCCCAAGCCGGAGGAAGTCCGCCAGTTCGTCAGTGACACTTCGCCGAACGCCTACGAGAAGCTCGTGGACCGTCTCCTGGCGTCGCCGCACTTTGGCGAACGCTGGGCGCGCCATTGGCTGGACCTCGCGCGCTATGCTGACAGCGACGGCTACGAGAAGGACCGCCCGCGTCCTTTCGCCTACACCTATCGCGATTGGGTCATCGCCGCCATCAACAGTGATTTGTCCTTCGACCAGTTTAGCATTCAGCAGCTTGCCGGCGATCTGCTGCCGAACGCCTCGCGCGCGCAGAAGGTTGCCACCGGGTTCCACCGCCAGACGCTCACGAACACCGAGGGCGGAGCCGATCAGGAGGAGTTCCGTTGCAAGGCTGTCGTGGACCGCGTGAGCACGACCGCGACCGTCTGGCTGGGCACGACGATGGGCTGCGCCGAGTGCCATTCGCACAAATACGATCCCTTCACGCAGCGCGAGTTTTATTCGCTGTTCGCCTTCTTCAACAACGCGAATGAGAAGACCATCCCCGCTCCGAATGCCGAGCAACAAGTGGCTTACGACAAAGCCAAACAAGCGCACGACGCCGACGCCGCAAAGCTCAAGACTGTGCTCGACACCTACGCGAAGAGCGAACTCACACCGAAGCTCAACGCGTGGCTCAAGACTGCTTCGATCGACGCCGTCCCGTGGCGCACGCTCACGCCAGACAAGCTCGCGGCCAAAAACGGCACGACGCTCAAGGCCGACAAGGAGTCCGTCATCACCGCCGGCGGCGCGGTGCCGGCGACGGACACTTACACGGTCGAGGCGAAACTCGCGCTCAAGCGGCTCACCGGCTTCCGGCTGGAGGCCATTGACGACCCCGACCCGAAGAAGGGCGTGGGCCGCTCGAAGGACGGCAACTTCGTGCTGACCAAGTTAGCGGTGAAGCTGTTTGTGCCCGGCCAGTTTGTGGCGAAGGAACTGGAGCTGCACAACGCGAAGGCAGACTTCGCGGAAAACAAGTTCCCAATCGAAGCCGCGCTCAAGGGCGAGGACACGTCCGGCTGGGCGATTTCGCCGCAGCAGCAAAAATCGCACGTCGCGGTCTTCGAGTTGAAGTCGCCGCTCGACGTGCCCGAAGGCGCGCGGCTCGTCTTCACGCTGGACCACCAATACAAGGAGACCTACCTGCTCGGTCAGTTCCGCCTCTCCGCCACGGACGCCAGCGGCTCGCTCAAGCCAGACTTTACGCCGGATGCAGTTGCCGCCGCGCTCGCGGCCAAGCCCGAGCAGCGCCCGGCGAAGCAGACCGAGGCGCTCGCCAAGTTCTTCCGCGAGCAAGTGGACGAGCAAGGCAAGAAACTGCAAGCCGCGCTCGACGACCACGCCAAGAAAGCTCCCGCCCCGTCCGCCACCACCGCCGCCGTGCTCGCCGAGGAGCAGGAGCCGGGTGTGCGCAAGACCTTCGTCCATGTGCGCGGCAACTTCCTCAACAAGGGCACCGAGGTCCACGCCGCCGTGCCCGACGTGCTGCATCCGCTCAAGCCACGCGCCGCGCAACCCGACCGCCTCGACCTCGCGCAGTGGCTGTTCGCCCCCGAGAATCCGCTCACCGCGCGCGTCTCGGTGAATCACATCTGGAAGAACCTCTTCGGGCGCGGCCTCGTCGCCACGGTCGAGGACTTTGGCAAGCAGGGCGAAAAGCCTACGCACCCGGAACTGCTCGACTGGCTGGCCTCGGAGTATCCCCGTCTCGGTTGGAGCCGCAAGGCGCTCATCAAGTCCATCGTCACCAGCGCAACTTACAAACAGGCCTCGCTCAACCGCCCTGAGTTGCAAGAGCGCGACCCGAACAACCTCCTGCTTGCACGCCAAAACCGCCTGCGCCTCGAAGCCGAGACCGTGCGCGACGCCTACCTTGCCGCGAGCGGCCTGCTGAACCCGAAGATTGGCGGCCCCAGCATCCGTCCGCCTCTGCCGGCAGACATCGCCGCGCTCGGTTACGCGGGCACCGTGAAGTGGACCGAGAGCAAGGGCGACGAGAAGAACCGGCGCGGCCTATACATCTTCTTCCAGCGCACCGTGCCGTATCCGATGCTGATGACCTTCGACGCGCCCGACTCAAACTCCACTTGTGCACGCCGCGAGCGCAGCAACACGCCGCTCCAGGCACTCACGCTCTTGAACGATCCGGTCTTCTTCGAGTGCGCGCAGCAGCTCGGCGCGCGCATGGCCGAGGTGCCCACCGCCGATGCCACCGAGCGCATCCGTCACGGCTTCGAGCGCGCGCTGGCCCGCCCGCCGAGCACGGAGGAACTGGCACGCCTGCTGAAACTCTACGAAGCCCAGCTCAAGCTCGCGCAGGCGAACGCCGAGGGCGCGGCCAAGATTGCCGGTGCGAAGCAAGCCGCCCCCGAAGTCCCCGAGAAGGCCACGCTCGTGGCGCTGGGCCGGGTGATACTGAATCTGGATGAATTTTTCACGCGTGATTAGCCATGAACCTGCAACCCGAAATGTCCCCGTCCGACGTCGTCAACCTCACCCGCCGCGACTTTCTCGCCAGCACCGGCATGGGCACGCTCGCGCTGGCGTCGCTCTTGACCGAGAAGGGTTACGCCTTGCCGTCCGCCGACCCGCTCGCGCCGCGCGCGCCGCATTTCACGCCGCGTGCGAAGAACTGCATCCTCATCTACTTCGAGGGTGCGCCCAGCCACATTGACCTCTACGACCCCAAGCCGAAGCTCAACGCGATGGCCGGCCAGAAGCTGCCGGACGACATGCTCGAGAAGGTGCGCTTCGCGTTCATCAAGAAGAAGGACGCGCGGCTCATGGGCAGCCCGCGCAAGTTCACGAAGCACGGCCAGTGCGGCACGGAGATGAGCGATTTGCTCCCGCACATCGGCTCCATCGCGGATGACATCTGCCTCGTTCGCTCGATGAACACGACGCAGTTCAACCACCACCCCGGCCAGCTCATGATGAACTGCGGCTCGCCGCTCTTCGGCCGCCCGACGCTCGGCTCATGGCTCACCTACGGTCTTGGCAACGAGTCGCGCGACCTCCCGGCTTATGTCGTCCTGCACGCGGGCCGCGGCTCCAGCGCCGGCGCAAGCGCGTGGACGAGCGGCTTCCTCCCCAGCACTTACGCCGGTGTGCTCTTTCGCAACCAGGGCGACCCGGTGCTCAACCTCGGCAATCCGCCGGGCTTCACCGACGAAATGCAGCACCTCGGCCTCGACGCGATTGGCGACCTCAACCGCCTTCGCCACAAGCACGTCGCCGACCCGGAAATCGCTTCGCGCATCGGCGCGTATGAGCTGGCTGGCCGCATGCAGGCCGCGACGCCCGAACTGATGGACTTGAGCAAGGAATCGCAGGCGACGCTGGACATGTATGGCGTGGGACGGAAGTCCCGCGAGAATCCCGGGCGCGGCGGCGGGCCGGAGACTTACTCGACCTTCTCGCGCAACTGCCTGCTCGCACGCCGCATGGTCGAGCGCGGCGTGCGCTTCGTCACGCTGCTGCACGCTTCGTGGGACCATCACGACAACATCAACCAGGAACTGCCCTTCTGCGCCGGCATGGCGGACCAGCCCATCGCCGCGCTCGTCCGCGACCTCAAGCAGCGCGGGATGCTTGATGACACGATGATCATCTGGGCCAGTGAGTTTGGCCGCACGCCACTCGGGGAGACCACTTCAGGCGTGGTTTCCGGTCGTGACCATCACCCGTTCGCATTTTCAATGTGGCTGGCCGGGGGCGGCATCAAGGGTGGTCAGGTCATCGGCCAGACGGACGAAATCGGCTGGGGCATCGTCAAGGATCCGGTCTCCGTGCCGGATTTGCACGCAACTATCCTCAAGCAGTTTGGTTTCGACCACGAGCGGCTCACTTATCGCTCCCAAGGGCTCGACTTCAAACTCACCGGCTTCGAGGGTGCGAGAGTGGTCAACCAGATGCTGGCTTGACCCGTTGCGTCCGTTGCGTCCGCCCCGCCGTAAACCCGCGAATCCTTGACCGGCCAGACTGGTCTGAACACTCATCATGAAGCGCAATCGCTTCCTCCTCACCCTTGCCAGACCCCCTCATACCATCTTTCATACTTAACCTAAATCCGGCGATGGGATGTCGCGCAAAGGCGCAAAGAAGAAGCAGATGCCAACAAGCAGGCATTCACCCACCGGGTGAGTGCGAACCAATACGCATCCCCTTGCGTCTCTGCGCCTTTGCGCGACATCCGCTCCTCCCATCGCCGGATTTAGGATAATTCCGCCGCCGCTCACCTGGCAGAGGAAGTGTGAAATCTTCCGGCCTCCGCGATGCAGCTCCTCGACGAACTCCAGCCCGCCCACGCCGTTCCCGGCGCTCACATGCGGGTCACGATATTTCTGACCCCCTTTTTCCCTTACCAGGGGGAATCCCCGGTCGCAATCCGGGCCAACCGGAAGCCAATCTGGCTGCCGGCATAGGCCTCGGTGCTCAGGCTGCGGGCCGTGGCGTTGCAGGTTCTCCCGTGGCTGTCCCATGCGTTGCCGCGGTTCACGCAGATCGCCCCGCCGTCCGGACCATGTGGATCCGTCGTCTGTGTCTCAACGAAACCTTTCTTCCAGGCCTCGGCGAGTTGCTTGGCGGTGGGGAGCTTGCCTTTGATGTCGGCAGGGAGTTTGGGTTGAAGTTGGTATTCCGCGACGCCGATGGGGTTGCCCTTGGTCTTGAGGGCAAATTGCTTCGCGCCCGCCCCAGGGCGCTCCTCCCAAGGGTGAGGGCGGCGTTTGATCGCGGGCATCAAGCGGTCTCCGGTTCGGCGAAAGGGTTGACGATTTCCAGTCCGGCAACGTGTTTGAAATCATCCACGTTCCGCGTCACCAATGGCAACTGATGCACCAGCGCCGTTGCCGCGATGATGGCATCTGCCAACCCCATCTTCCGTTCCTGTCGAAGGGAAATCGCCCGCGCGACCACGGCATCTTCGAGCGTGAGCACCGTCATCCTCGCGATGGCGGCCTCCAGTCCCAGACGCTCTGCGTCGCTCAAGCGGTGATAACCAAGTGTCTCGATGCAACTCACGCTGGCCACGGCGAGATCGGAGCGGGCGAGGATCGCATCGAGTCGCGGTTCGCCTTCCTCGGTGCCGTAGATGAGAATGTTGCTGTCCAGCAGCATGGTTCAATCGCGGCCCGGCAAGGAACGCTCCGCCCGCTGCTCGCGCTGCCACGCCACCGGGTCGGGGATGACGCGTCGGAGCCCGCCCATGGCCCGCAAGACTTTGAATGCCTCCAAGGGTGTGGCGTTCGGGGGACGGGCCCCGGGGCCGGACGGCTGCGGCAGAGCCTCCAGCTTCGCTTCCACCCGCACTTTGCCGTGGCGCATTTCCGGCGGCAGTGGCAGGTGCAGACTTCCGTCGGCGTGCGGTTCGAGGATCGCGGTGATCGTGCTCATTGCAGGGGAGGCTACCGGTTTTTGCGGGAAAGGGAAGTCCCTTGGGAGGAGAGGAACGCCCGCCGGATTGTAAGACTGGCGCTTGGTCGGTGAGGGAACTTCATGGCAGACGACCTGGGCGAGCGCGCTCTCATTCATCCGGATCCAGCTCGCCGACGGCCGCACGAAATGGGGGCTGGCGTGGACGCGAACGTAGAACTCGCCGCGATCAAAGAGATGCGCCGGTGACAAGCGCGGTTTTTCGTTTCAAATCAATGCTGATGTTCATGCGGGGCGTTGGATGATTTTTCAGCAAAATGAACCGTGAGCGGAATCCGTCGCAGGGCGATGGCGGATTGCAAAAGGGTGTCCCGTCCCCCGGTGTCGCGCCCGCAGGCCTGCGCAGGCGCGCAACATCCGCCCAGCATTGGGCAAGCACCGGGGAGCATCGAACCGCGAACAGGGAGAGTCTCTCCAAGAGACAAAATGCTCCGCTGTCCCGAGCCCCAATTTCGATCCGGGTGAATTCCGGCGGAGGCGCGGTTCGGACGGGAAGAGCCCGCAACAACCAACCCCAACCCACCACGACCATGATCGCGAAATACAAAGTCGAATACGCCGTTCCCTTCCACGGCCACGAACAAGTGCAGCACTACCTGACTGACGATCCCGTGACCTGCGAGGGCTTCATCGCGCAACTCCTCGAGCGCGGATTCAAGATCAAGGCGGTGATGCACCAAGGCACCGAACTGCCGAAAGTGGACTTCGACAGGCTCGTCAAGACCGCCGCGGGAATCCTCTCGACCAGCCTCATCTGCCGGTCACTCGGCATTGACAGCTCCGAGGCACACCATCGCTTCGGTGTCCCCGCGTAGGCACGCTCCGAACCGCGAAGGCCGCAGGACGCCCGCACGCGCAGCGGCACCCTGATGCGCCGGAAATTGCGGACGATGATCATTCGCAGCAAACTCTGAACGCCCATGGACTGGAAACCGATTCCCAAGTCACCGGCGGATCTGCGCGTGACGCCGAACCTGCAGGACTACGACGCGGCGCGGCGCGAGTTCTCGTGGGATGCGGTGCGTCGTGAACTGGGCGGCTCGCCGGGCGGCGGGCTGAACATTGCGGACCTGGCGGTGGACCGCCACGCAGCAGGGGCGCGCTCCAGCCATCTCGCATTGCGATGGCTCGGCAAGGATGGCGCCCGCACCGATTTCGCGTATTCCGATCTGGCGCGCAGGAGTGCGCGCTTTGCGAATGTGCTGCGGACGCTCGGCATCGGAAAAGGCGAGCGCGTCTTCGCGCTGCTCGGGCGGATTCCCGAGCTGTATTTCGCGGCGCTGGGGACGCTGAAAAACGTGAGCGTCTTTTGCCCTCTCTTCTCGCAGTTCGGCCCCGAGCCGGTCTTCCAGCGCCTCAGCCGCGGCGATGCGAAGGTGCTCGTGACCACGAGCGCGCTCTACGAGAAAAAGGTCGCCGCTCTGCGCGAACGGCTGCCGTCGCTGAAGCACGTGCTGCTCGCCGATGCGCCCGATCACGTGGGCGCGGACGTGCTCTCGCTGCCGAAGCTGATGGCGGCGGCCAGCGAGGTTTTCGCGATTCCTCCGACGGATCCCGAAGACATGGCGGTGCTTCATTTCACGAGCGGGACCACGGGCATGCCGAAGGGCGCGGTGCATGTCCACGAAGCGGTGCTCACGCATTACGCGACGGGAAAATACGTGCTCGATTTTCACGACGACGACATTTTTTGGTGCACCGCCGATCCCGGCTGGGTGACCGGGACATCCTACGGCATCTTCGCGCCGCTGCTTCACGGCGTGACGAATCTCGTGGACGAAGCCGACTTCGATGCGGAGCGCTGGTATCGCATCCTGCAGGAGCAGCGCGTGACCGTCTGGTACACCGCCCCCACGGCGATCCGCCGGCTCATGCGCATCCCGGGCGAGCCGCGCACGAGCCACGATCTGTCGGCGCTGCGGCTCATCCACAGCGTCGGCGAGCCGCTAAATCCCGAGGCCGTCGTGTGGGGCAGCAAGGCGCTCGGCCTGCCGATTCACGACAACTGGTGGCAGACGGAAACCGGCGGGATCATGGTCGCAAATTTCGCCGCGCTCGAAATCCGCCCCGGCTCGATGGGCAGGCCGCTGCCGGGCATCGAGGCGGCGATCGTGCGGCGCGTGGATGGAAAAATCGAAGTCGTCACGACGCCCGACACCGAGGGCGAACTCGCGCTGAAGCCCGGCTGGCCCTCGATGTTCCGCGCGTATCTGCACGACGAGGAACGATACAGAAAATGTTTTGTGGACGGCTGGTATCTCTCCGGCGATCTCGCGAAGCGCGATGCCGACGGCTGGTTCTGGTTCGTGGGCCGCGCGGACGACATCATCAAGACCTCGGGCCACATGGTCGGTCCGTTCGAGGTGGAGAGCGCGCTGATGGAGCATCCGTGCGTCGCCGAGGCCGGCGTGATCGGCCGACCCGATCCGCTCATCGGCGAGCTGGTGAAGGCATTCGTCGTCCTGAAAAGCGGCCACTCTGCGAACGAGGACACGCGCATGTCCCTGCTCGGCTTTGCGCGCAAACGGCTCGGCCCCGCAGTCGCGCCAAAGGAGATCGCATTCATCGCGAGCCTTCCAAAAACTCGCAGCGGAAAAATCATGCGCCGTCTGCTGAAAGCGCGCGAACTCGGCCTGCCCGAGGGCGATCTTTCCACACTGGAGAACGACTGATGAGCACTCTTCCCGACCACGATCACGCCCGCCGCCTGCTCTGGCAGATGGTGCGCATCCGTCGCTTCGAGGAGAAATGCGTGGAGGTGTACAGCGCGGGGAAAATCCGCGGCTTCATGCACCTCTACAATGGCGAGGAAGCCGTCGCGACCGGCGTGATGCAGCACCTGCGCGCGGAGGACTCGGTCGTGGCCACGTATCGCGAACACGGGCAGGCGCTCGCACGTGGCGTATCGGCGGGCGCGATCATGGCGGAGATGTACGGCAAGCAGGAGGGCTGCGCGCGCGGGCGCGGCGGCTCGATGCACCTCTTCGATGCGAAGACGCGTTTCTACGGCGGCAATGCGATCGTCGCCGGCGGGCTCCCGCTCGCCGTGGGCCTCGCGCTCGCGGACAAGATGCAGGGTCGGAAGAATGTGACGGCCTGCTTTTTCGGCGAAGGCGCGGTGGCGGAGGGCGCATTCCACGAGTCCATGAATCTCGCCGCACTGTGGCAACTGCCCGTGCTGTTCCTCTGCGAAAACAACTTCTACGCGATGGGCACCGCGCTCCGCATCTCGGAGTCCATGACCGATCTTTTCCGCAAGGCCGACGCGTATGGCGTGGCCGCCGCCGCCGTGGATGGCATGGACGTGCTCGCCGTCGGGGAGCAGGCGCGCAAGGCGATGGACTCGGCGCGTGAAGGGCGTCCGTTTTTTCTCGAATGCCGCACGTATCGCTTCCGCGCGCACTCGATGTTCGACGCGGAGCTGTACCGCTCGAAGGACGAAGTCGCCGAATGGAAGAAGCGCGATCCGATCCCGGCATTTTTCGAAAAAATGAAGTCCGCCGCGGTGCTGACGGATGCGGACTTTGAAAGCATCGAACGCGAAGTGGCGGAGGAAGTGGACGCCGCCGTCGCATTCGCGGAAGCAGGAACAATGGAGCCCGTCGGCGACCTGACACGCTTCGTGCATTCGGAGGTGAAGCCATCATGAGCGGGCCCGCACAGGGCAGGACGATCACGTATCGCGAAGCCGTCCGTGAAGCGATGCGCGAGGCGTTGCGCGACGATCCGCGCGTGCTTCTCATGGGCGAGGACGTGGGGCACTATGGCGGGTGCTTCGCCGTGAGCCGCGGGCTGCTCGCCGAATTCGGCCCCGAGCGGATTCGCGACACGCCGCTCGCGGAAGTCGCATTCGTCGGCGCGGGCATCGGTGCGGCGCTCGGTGGAATGCGGCCCATCGTCGAGATCATGACGGTAAATTTCAGCCTGCTTGCGCTGGATCAGATCATGAACACCGCGGCGACGCTGCTGCACATGTCGGGCGGGCAGTTCAATGTGCCGCTCGTGATCCGCATGGCCACCGGCGGCGGCAAGCAGCTCGCCGCGCAGCATTCGCACAGCCTCGAAGGCTGGTACGCGCACATCCCTGGAATCAAGGTGCTCACGCCCGCGACGGTCGAGGACGCGCACGGGATGTTGGGCACGGCACTGCGCGATCCCGACCCGGTGCTCATTTTTGAAAACCAGACGCTCTACAACATGAAGGGCGAACTGCCGCCGGACGCGGGCCTCGTGGACATCACGACCGCGAAGGTGCGACGTGCGGGCAATGACGTTTCCATATTCACGTACGGCGCGAGCCTCCAAAAATCGCTCGATGCCGCGGAGTCGCTCTCGGAGGACGGCATCAGCGCGGAAGTCGTGGACCTGCGCGTGCTGCGGCCTCTCGACGACGCCACGATCATGGCGTCCGTCGCGAAGACGCACCGCGTGCTCATCGTGGATGAAGGCTGGCGCAGCGGCGGCATCGCGGCTGAGATCAGCGCGCGTGTGATGGAGCAAAAATTCTACGAACTGGATCAGCCCGTCCGCCGCCTGTGCAGCGCGGAGGTGCCGCTGCCTTACGCGAAACAGCTCGAACAGGCCGCGCTCCCTCAGGCGGAAGGAATCGTCGCGGCGGTCGCGGAAATGGTGCGCCGTCATGGCTGAGTTCCTCATGCCCAGCCTCGGTGCGGACATGGCCGCTGGCACGCTCATCGCGTGGCGCGTGCAGCCCGGCGCGGCGATCAAGCGCGGCGACATCATCGCGGAGGTGGAGACCGACAAAGGGCTGATCGAGATCGAATGCTTCGAGACCGGCATCGTGGAAAAACTCGCCGCGGAGCCCGGCGCGAAACTGCCCGTCGGCGCGCTGATGGCCGTCATCAAGACCGACGGTGCTCCATCCGGCGCACCCGCCGCGCCATCGCCTGCGATCGCCGCCCCGGCACCGATTCCGATCGCAGTTCCGCCGCCGGAATTTCCACCGCCCGCGCCCATGACTGCGCGACACAGGGCCTCGCCCCTCGCGCGCAAGCTTGCCGCGGAACTCGGCGTGGATCTCGCGACCGTGGAGGGAACCGGGCCGGGTGGCGTGATCGAACGCGCTGATATCGAGCGCGCCACTGCGGGAAAAGAGGTTGCGCCTGCGACGATTGCTGGCGCAAGCGAGACAGGGGCGCAGCAGATCAGCCCGCCTCTTTCCGTCGGCGGCTACGAAGGTGCTGACAAGGGCCGCGCCGGAATGCGCAGGGCGATCGCCGCCGCGATGTCGAAGTCGAAACGCGAAATCCCGCATTACTATTTGCAGACACGCATGGACATGAGCCGCGCACTCGCGTGGCTCGAAGCAGAGAACGCGAAACGCCCGATTGCGGATCGCCTGCTGCCGGTCGTGATGACACTGAAGGCCATCGCCCTCGCGCTCCGCGACGTTCCCGAAATGAACGGCTTCTGGATCGCCGAGGAGCACCGCGTGTCCGATGCCATCCACATCGGCTTTGCGATTTCGATGAAGGGCGGGGGCCTTGTCGCACCTGCGATCCGCGACGTGGACAAGCAGAGCCTCGATCAGCTCATGGCAGCACTGCGCGACCTCATTCCCCGCGCCCGCGCCGGACGCCTGCGCAGTTCGGAAATGACGGATGCGACGATCACGCTGACGAACCTCGGCGACCTCGGCGTTGAGGCGGTGTTTGGCGTGATCTACCCGCCGCAGGTCGCGCTCGTCGGCATCGGCAAGGCGATGCCGCAGCCGTGGGCGCAGGACGGAATGCTCGGCGTGCATCCCGTGGCGATCGCCACGCTCGCAGCGGATCACCGCGCGACGGACGGGCACCGCGGCGGGCATTTTCTCGAAGCACTGAACCGCCGCCTGCAAAACCCGGAGCAGCTATGAGCGAGGAAGAAATCAGGACAATCATTTTTGCCGGACTCCGCAAAGTCGCACCGGAAGCCGATCCTTCCACGCTGCGCCCCGGCGACAAAATCCGCGAGTCGCTCGACATAGACTCGTTCGATTTTCTGAATTTCCTCATCGGCCTGCACGAGAAGCTGCATGTCGAAATCCCCGAGGCCGACTACGGCAAGCTCACGACCCTCGCGGACATGCTGGCCTACCTCGCGCCGCGCGCAAAGTGACGCCGCCTCGGTTCAGAGCAGCGGATCAATTTGGATGAGAAACGGATCATTCCGTGAAGCGCCGCCACACGCCCGGAGCTTTTTCATATTTTTGTAGCCGTGCTCCAAATTCCGAATTGAGCGGCGCGGAGCACCTCCAATATCCACAACTCCCCCGCGCCAGTCTCAATCTCAGACAACGGCCATCCATTTCCAAAATTGCTCCAAAGCCGCGCCTTGGACCCGCTTGGATGTTGCGTTGCATCGGGCGCTCGCGTCTTGCCGCATTCCACACTGCCCCATGTCCGAACCATCCGTCCCCAGTTCCATCCGCCGCGTCGTCATCGCGAGCTTCATCGGCACGGCGATCGAGTGGTATGTTTTTTCCTCTACGGCACGGCATCGGCGCTCGTGGTCAACCGGATTTTCTTTCCAAATTTCAATCCGATCGCCGGCACGATGGCCGCGTTCGCGACGTATGCCTTCGGGTTCTTTGCGCGGCCGCTCGGCGGTGTGATCTTCGGGCACTTCGGCGACCGCGTTGCTGGAGGCTCTGGAGGAGTTCGCGCCAGTGGACCTCGGCTTCGCTGAGGGCGACGCTCACGCCGAGGATCTGGCGTCTGCCATCGGGAGCGATGCCCAGGGCGACGAGCACCGCACAGTCGAGCACGCGGCCGCCTTGGCGGACTTTCTCGTAGCGGGCGTCGAGGATGACGTAGGGGAAGGCACCCAGAGGCCGGGTGCGCCAGAGGAGCAGATCGGCGTCGAGGCGTGCGGCGCAGTGGCTGACCTGGGTGGAACTCACGGAAGTGCCGCAGAGTTCTTCAAGGATGGCGGTGACTTTGCGGGTAGAGACGCCTTGGACATACATTTCTGCGAGCGCCAGAGTGAGTGCCTGCTCGCTGCGGATGCCCTTTTCGAGAGCCGAAGGGTAGAACTCGACGTCGCCGCGGACTTGAGGGACAGCGAAAGTGATGGGGCCCATGCGGGTCTTGAGGGTCTTTGGTTTGAAGCCGTTTGAGTGGCCCAGACGGGCCTCGGTGCGCTCGAAAGGCCGGGCCTGGAGCACGTGGGAGCGCTCGGCCTGCATGGCCTCGTTGACGAGCAGGCGCAGCCCTTCGGCAAAGCCATCGGAGCCTTCGTCATTGAGGAGTTGCAGCACGGATTGGAGGAGTTGAGGATGAGTGAGGTGGGGCATGTGTGGTTTGGATGTTGGTGTTTTTGAGACACCCCAACCTGAACCCATTTGACCCACCCTCTGCCAGACCATGAGCGCGGCAGCGCCCCTGCGGGAGCGGCAAAGGCAGAGCAATTTACAGAAAGACTTTTACACCGGCTGTTTTCAACTTGAGTTGGTATGACTCGTTCCGTCATGCCTCGCTTTCGATGACCTCTGCGATAGTGCGCGCGACGAAGCGGAGTCATGACTAATCCGGTTTCGGGAACCGTTTCGGGCACAAGATCGGATACGTATTCACCAAATGCGGACTGGCGAGCGTGTTCTTACGGGCCGAGTGTTCTTGGCAATGAATTCACGCCATTTTCCGACTGCTATGCTCACTATTCTGCTGGCAGTTTCCAACGTCGGCACCTCAATCGGAGATGAAGCTGGCGAGGTGAAAGGTGTGGCCAAACAAAAGGAACAACAGTCGGCATCGAATCCCACGGACCCTGTTATTCTCGCTGCGGTCGCGGTGGCCCGTGAGCGCGCCAAATTGCTTCACGACATTTACTCGACCACGCTAGACGTCATCCATCGCCACTATTTCCGGCCGGAACGGGCTGTGCTGCCGGCTCGCGCCATGGAGGATGTGTTCGACGACATGGCCCAGGTTTCGGGAGACAAGGCGCAGTGGATTTCCGTGAACACCAAGGCCATGAGCAATCAGCACACGCCCAAGACACCGTTTGAAAAGAAGGCCGCAGCGGAACTCTCCGCGGGGAAAGAGGAATACGAAGTGGTCGAAAATGGGGTGTATCAGCGGGCGGGGGTCATTCCGCTGCGGGGGATTTGCGTCAACTGCCATGACAAACATTTTTCCGGCCCCTCAAAGTCACCGAGGCTTGCCGGACTGGTGATTAGCATCCCTCTCAAAGTGGCGAAGAAGTGACGACAAACACTGCCGGGATGCGTCGCTCATTGTCCCTCGGCACGATGAATTCAAAAGCCGCGTAAGCCATGCTCCTGATGTCGGGCCTGTCTGCCTTCCTGGCCGGGGATGCGCCACGCATCGCGCTGGACCACGGCTTGAATTCGCAAGAGCGCTACGTCTGTGAGCGCAATTGAATGCTATGCCATGGCGAGCGTGGCAACGGGCTGGGGACGCCTTCCGGGTGCTTGCCACCGGGCTGAATGGCACGCCGATGGAAAGTCTTACGCAGACGCTGACCGTGGGAGACTCGCAGGTGCTTCTTTCCAAAGCACGCGCTCGACCCAGTCGCCGAAGCGCTCGGTGCCGGCGAGGCGCTCAGCTTTCCAGCGCGCGAAGAGCGGCTGCAGCTCGGTGATGATGTCGGGCTCCTTCACGAGATCGCGCCAGACTTTGTTCAAGCGCGTGCAGTCCGCATTGCCGCCGAGCCAGAGCTGGTAGCGGCCGGGGCCTTTGCCGGCGAAGCCGATCTCGGCCATGTACGGGCGCGCGCAGCCGTTCGGGCAGCCGGTCATGCGGATGATGATTTCCTCGTCGGCGAGGCCGAGTTCCGCGAGCGATTCCTCGATGCGTGTGAGCAGCGCGGGCAGATAGCGTTCGCTCTCGGCGAGGCCGAGGCCGCACGTGGGCATGGATGGGCAGGCCATGCTCGCGAGACGGATGGCGGTCGCCTGATTCTCGACCGGGATGCCGTGCTCGGCGAGCAGTGCGGTGATGGCGGCTTTGTCGGCGGGCCTGATGTTGGCGAGGATGAGATTCTGCGACGGAGTGAGGCGCACCTCGGTCTGGTACTTTTCCACGATGGCACGCAGCGCGGTTTTCTGACGGCAGCCGTCCTTGTCCTGGATGCGGCCCGTCTGCACGTAGAGTCCGAGGAAGAGCGAACCGTCGAGCGCCTGGCCCCATCCAAAGGTGTCTCCCTGCCCCGTGAACTTGAACGGCTTTGCGTCTGCGAGCTTGTGGCCGAGGCGCGCTTCGAGTTCGTCGCGGAACCACGCGGCACCTTTTTCTTCGAGGACGTACTTCAGCCGCGCGTGCTTGCGGTCGGTGCGATCGCCGAAGTCGCGATGCACGGTGAGCACGCCGCGTGAAACTTCGGTGAGCTGTTCGGGCGTGACGAATGCGATCACGTCCGCGATGCGCGGATACGTCTCGGTGTTGCCATGCGCGCGACCCTGTCCGCCGCCGACAGTGAGATTGTAGCCGATGATTTTTCCGCCCTCCTCAATGGCGATGTAGCCGAGGCAGTTCGTGAGAATATCCACGTCATTCAGAGGCTGGAGCGCAAAGGCCACCTTGAATTTCCGCGGCAGATACGTCTTGCCGTAGAGCGGGTCCACGAAGTCCTTGTTTGCCGGATCTTCGAGATTGAGCTGCACGCCCTCCACCCAGATCGAGTGATACGCCTTCGTCTTCGGCAGCAGCGCCTCGGAGACGCGCACGGCATCGGCGAGGAGTTGCGCGTGCTGCGCGCTCGCGACCGGCGCGGGCGGGCTCATCACGTTGCGGTTCACGTCGCCGCAGGCCGCGAGCGTGTCCATCATCGCCGCATTGATGGTCTTCATCAGCGGCCCGAGGCCGGTCTTCACGACGCCGTGAAACTGGAAGCTCTGCCGCGAAGTGATGCGCAGCGTGTTGTTGCCAAACTTCGTCGCGAGATCGTCGTACACCGCGTAGCCCTTCGGCGAAAGCACGCCGCCGGGGATGCGTCCGCGGATCATGAAGATGAATTTTTTCCCCGTCTTGCGCAGGTCGCGGTCATCCTGCTGGTAGATGCCGTGGAATTTCATGAACTGCTGGTCGTCCTCGGAAAACCGGTCCAGCGCCGGATCCGCGAGCGTCGCGGCGAGCGTGCCGGCGAGCGTCGGGATCGCGGTTTTGATCTCCTCGTTGTGCGTGGGCTTCTTTTCCTTCGGTGCCGTTGGTGCGGTAGGCGCTGCGGTCTCGCTCATGGTCTGTCGTTCGTTGTCGTTGTGTTGAAAATGCGGATCGTTCTGCGATTCGGGGCACGTACTGTGGAGCACATGCGCGCGGAGCGCAAGAGACTCATCCTGCGGACCGGGCGTGATCGGACGTTCGGGGTCCGACGCACCGAGGGTCTGCGTCTGCGGCAGCTTGGCATCCAGGCCGTGGGATTCACCCGTGGCGCATGTGCTTCACACGCGAGCCATCCGCGACTGAGGTAAAACTTTTGCAAGAAGCGATCGCCGCCCCGCCCTCAGTTTGTCGAAAGCGCTCACCCGTCGCGTGCATCCGGAGCATCGTCTGCAGCGCCATGGGACTTGTAAGACTTGCAGTATCTTTCCGATCCTTCGACCGGATGTTTGTGCTGAAGATCCACATCGTTCGCGCTTTTTTCCTTGCCCCATGAAAAGAGCCGCTCGAACAGCGGCATGAGCCGGTCCTTGCGGATCTGATCGAGGAAATACACCTCGTGCTCCTTCTCCTTCATCCCCATCTCGTAGAGCATCGCATCGTGCTCGCGGATGCCGAGCGAGTGAAAGTGGCGCATCATCACGAAGTATTCGCACACATTCCCGCTCTCGAGTTTCCCCGCGAAGAAGAACGGCATGAAGCGCCCGATCACATGGCAGCTCGCCGAGATGAACTTCCCGATGAGGTAAAACCGCACCTCATTCCACCGCGAGACCGGCACGCCGTACCGCTGCAACAGTCCGAGAATGTTCTCGCGGTGCTTCCATTCGTCATTCTCGATCTGCTTCACCGCCGCCTTCGCCTCGGGAGCCTTCAGCGAGGCCGCATGGCCGATGTAGGCAAAGGCCGCGGCGCGTTCGGCCGAGTAGGCTTTCTGTAAAAGTTTTTCGAGCGCTGGATGCGCGGGCGTCACACGAGGATTTCCTTCACGACTTCACCATACACATCCGTGAGCCGCATGTCGCGGCCGCTGAAACGGAAGGTGAGCTTCGTGTGATCCATGCCGAGCAGGTGCAGCATCGTCGCGTGCAGATCGTGGATGGAAATTTTGTCCTCCACGGCCTTGTACCCGTAGTCGTCGGTCGCGCCGAAGGTCACGCCGCCTTTCACGCCGCCGCCCGCAAGCCACATCGTGAAGCCGAAAGGATTGTGATCGCGCCCGTTTTTTCCCTGCGCAAATGGCGTGCGGCCGAATTCGCCGCCCCACACGACGAGCGTGCTGTCGAGCAGGCCGCGGGATTTCAGATCCTTCAGCAGGCCCGCGATGGGTTGGTCCACGAAGCGCGCGTTTTTTTCGTGGCCGTCCTTGAGGTTGCTGTGCTGGTCCCAGCGGTCGCCCGCGCCGTCCGGGCACGTGAGCTCGATGAACCGCACGCCTCGCTCGACGAGCCGGCGTGCGAGCAGGCATTGCGCACCGAAGGTCCGCGTCTGCGGCGTCTTTGCGTTGAGTCCGTAAAGTTCGCGCGTCGCGTCGGTCTCGCCTTTCAGATCCATGAGTTCCGGCACGGCGGACTGCATTCGGTACGCGAGCTCGTAGTTGCCGATCGCACTCTCAAGCGCGTCGAGTTTTCCGAAGCGCGACACGACTCCGCGATCCAGCTTTCGCATCAGCGCGAGCTTGTGGTTTTGCAGCTCGGCGCTCGCCTCGGTCGGCGTGACGTTTGCGACGGCGTTCGCGCCCGCTTTGAAGATCGATCCCTGATACGACGCCGGCAGAAAGCCGCTGTTGAAATTGTCCAGCCCGCCCGGCGGGATGAGCCCGCCGTTCAGCACGACGAATCCTGGCAGCTCGGCATTCTCACTGCCGAGACCGTAGCCTGCCCACGCGCCCATGCTCGGCCGCCCTTGCAGCCCGCTGCCCGTGTGCAGGAAATAATTCGCGTTCGTGTGCTCGGAAAATTCGCTCGTCATCGAACGCACAATCGCGAGGTCATCCACGCACGTCGCGACATGCGGGAAGAGTTCACTCACCGGAGCGCCGCACTTGCCATATTTCTGAAATTTCCACGGTGATCCGAGCGTGCTGCCGTTGTTGTTGAACTGCGTCGCCTCCATTTTCATCCCGAACGGCTTGCCATCTTCCGCGGTGAGCCGCGGCTTCGGGTCGAACGTGTCCACCTGCGACGGCCCGCCATCCATGTAGAGGAAGATGACGCTCTTCGCTTTCGGCGAAAAATGCGGCTTCCGCGGCGCGAGCGGATTGCGCGACTCCGTGCGGACGATCTCGCCGAACGCCCTGTCCGCCATCAGCGCCGTGAGCGCGATCGCACCGAAGCCGTTCGCGCAGCGCGCAAGCATCTCGCGCCGCGTGAGCGCGCGTGGGATGAAGTTTCCGCAGTGGTGCATGGGGTCGGTGGTGGAGTCTTAATCCTAATCTTATTCTTAATCTTAATCCTTTTCAGCGTAAGGCAGCAGCTTGGATTAGGATTAGGATTAAGAATAAGAGGCGAGTTGTGTCAGTTGAGGTAGATGAATTCCTTCACGTTGAAGATCACGTGCGCGAAGTCGGCCCATGCGCGTTCGTCTGCGTCCTTGGCGGCGTGGAGCGCGCGCTGTTCGGTGAGGAAAGTGTTTGCGTCGGCGATTTCTTCCGGCGTCGGCGGACGGCTGAATGCGGCGAGATACATCTGCCGCACGCGCTCGGTCGGATTGGCAATTGGCGCGAGCTTTTTCGCCAGGAGCTTCGCCTGCTCCACGATGAACGGATCGTTCATCAGGATCAGCGCTTGCGCGGGCACGTTCGAGACGTTGCGCCGGCCCATCGAGGTGAAGGGAATCGGTGAGTCGAATGCCAGCATCATCGGCGAAAGAAAATTCCGGCGCACGGCGGTGTAGATGCTGCGCCGGCCGTTTCCGTCGAGCGGGCCGCCGCCGGGCTTGCCGCGTCCGTCCATGAATGCCGTGAGATGCACCGGCACGCTCGGGCCGCCGAGCTTCGGATCGAGCCGGCCGGAAATGGCGAGCGCGGCGTCGCGGATCGCCTCGCCCTCGAGGCGGCGGAGGTTGGCGCGATGCAGCAGCAGGTTTTCCGGATCGGCGAGTTCGGCGGCGGCGTCCGCGGGCGCGCTGGACATCGCGTAGGTGTGCGAGAGCACGAGTTCGCGGATGAGCTTCTTCACCGACCAGCCCTGCTCCTTCACGAAACGTGCTGCGAGATGGTCGAGCAATTCACGATGCGACGGCGGCTGGCCGAGCACTCCGAAATTATCCACGGTCGGCACGATGCCGCGTCCGAAAAGATGGTGCCACACGCGGTTCACGATGACGCGGGCGGTGAAAGGATTCGACGGGTCGGTGATCTGGCGCGCGAGTTCGAGCCGGCCGGAGCCGGTGGAAAATTTCTGCGGCTGCGTCCCCGCGATCGCCTCGATAAAACGCCGCGGCGCGGGCTCGCCGGGCAGTTTCGTCTGGCCGCGCACGAGGACGAACTCCTCCACGCCGCTCCCGTCGAGCATCGCCGGTGCGGTGTGCGATTCGGTCTTTATCTTCGCGATCAATGCCGACTGCACGCGCGCAAACGGCGCAAGTGCGGCGGTCAGTTGCGGCTTCCCGGCCTCCTGTTCACTCTCGAAAAGATCCACGCGCCGCATGAGCCAGTCTGCGATCGACGCAGCGGACGCGGAGGTCGCGAGCTTGTCCTCGCCCATGAGCCTGGCGGATTGTGAAAATGTCGCCTGCACCGCCTTTGCCATCGCTTCGGGTGAAGTCACCGAAGGAGCGGCGATTGCAGATTCGATCAGCTCATTCAGCGATTCCGGCAGCGGCGGCTTTGTGTCCGACTGCACGACCATCGCGATGTTCAGCGGCTCGGCGCCCGCGGGGTTCGGAGCCTTGGTCTTTCCGCGAGCGCGGACCTTGCCCGCATCGGCGGGCGCTTTAGTCGCCGCCCCGGGGCTGAACTGCACGTGAACCCGATGGCCCGTGTAGCTCGTGAGCTTGTGCTCCACCCACTGCCAGCGGTCGCCTTCGCCCTTCCATTCCTTCAGCAATGCACCATGCAGCGGCCCGGCGATCACAAGGTGGGAATTCACCGCCGCATACGCGCGGCCCGGCCCGCGCACAAGGTACCAAAGGCTGCCTGCGCGCAGTGTCACGTCCGGCGTGCGGATGACATTTCCGCTGCGCTCCCACGCTCCCAGCGTGCCGTGATCGTGCTCGTTGCCTTTCGTCGTCAGATCATTCCAAGCGGCATCGCGGCTTGCACACCCGCGGACTGCGAAGCCCGACAAAGGCTGCTCCGGATCGCTTCCAAAAATCGGATCGCCCGCCTTTACCGGACGCTGTCCAAAAGTGTGGCCATCCTGAATCCAGTCCTTCGGGCCGGGCTTTGCAAAATCCACGACGATGCTTTCCGGCGGCACCGTCCCGGCTGTGTCCTGCCGTCGCTTCTGCCACGCGGCCCGCGCCGCCGGAAGGATCTGCGCAAACTTCGCGGTGTCGTTCCCCTGCACCTCGAGCGCGACTTTTGCAAAGGCATGAAGCGGATGATCGGCGGCAGTGCGCGCCTTGCGAAGTTCCTCCGCCCAGAGGCCGAGCTGATCCGCATTCACCGAGTGCCGCGCAGCGATCGCAGCGGCGGCCTTGTCGTCCTTCGCCTCGATCAAATCGCGCGCGGCCAGAAGATGCGCGGCGGTCTTTTGCAGCGCAGGATCGAGCGATTTCGCCACGGCCTGCAAGATGCGCGGACGCTCGCGCGTGCGGAGTTCGTCGAGCTGAGTGGCGATTTCGCGGTGTGACTCCATCGTGTCGAAACGCGCCTGCCGGTACGTGCTGCTGATGAGGAATCCCGCAAGCGCGTAGTAGTCGCGCTGCGAGATGGCGTCGAACTTGTGATCGTGGCAGCGCGCGCACGCGACGGTCATGCCGAGGAAGGTCTTCGACATCACGTCGAGCCGGTTGTCCATGCGGTCCGCCTCGTCCTGCCGGATGTCCACGGGCGAATGAACCTCTTCGCCGAGGAACCAGAAGCCGGTGCCGACGATGGATTCATTTCCGCCCGTCTCGGGATGCAAGCGCGGACGCGGCATCAGATCCCCCGCGATGTGCTCGGTGACAAACTGGTCGTAGCGCACATCCGCATTCAGCGCGCGAATCACGTAGTCCCGGTATTGATACGCATTCGGAATGAGCGGCTCGAACTCATGCCCGCGCGTCTCAGCATAGCGCATAAGGTCGAGCCAGTGACGCGCCCAGCGTTCGCCGAAATGCGGCGAGGCGAGGAGGCGATCCACCGTCGCCGCGAGCAGTGACTGGTGACTGGTGACTGGTGACTGGTATTCGCGCACGAACGCCGTCACTTCGTCGGGCGTCGGCGGCAGACCGGTGATCGCAAAAGTCACCCGTCGGATCAAAGTCGCGGCGTCAGCATCCGGCGCGGGCTTCAGCCCTTTCTCCTCCAGCTTCGCGAGGATGAAGCGGTCGGCATCCGTGCGCGGCCATTTCGAGAGCGCGGAATTTTTCACCGCGGGCACCGGCGGATTCACCACCGGCTCCCAGCACCAGTGCTCCGCTTTGCGTTTTTGGAGATCGAAAACATTCTTCGTCGCGACCTTCGTGCCTGCCTCCTGTGGCCACGGCGCGCCCGCCTTCACCCAAGCCTCGATGTCCGCGATCTGCTGCGGCGGGAGCGCCTTCTTCGGCGGCATCTGCATGTCGGAATTTTTCCAGCGGATGGCCTCGACGAGCAGGCTCTTCTCCGGATCGCCGGGCTTGATGGCCGGCCCGGTGTCGCCGCCTTTGATCCATGCCTCGCGGCTGTCGAGCATCAGCCCGCCCTTGAGCTTTTCCGAAGTGGAACTGTGGCACTTGTAACACTGCTCCGAGAGCACCGGCCGGATGCGCTTCTCAAAAAACTCCGCGCTCTCCACAGGCTCCGCCGCGGCGGAAATGGCGCATGCAAGGAGCGACAGAGTCCCGGATAAAATGGGCACCGTGCGGAGTGATGTTTGGGCGAAACTCATGTGGGAAAGAAAAGCTGCGGCCCGCGCACCCATTAGAGGCTGCGACGCGGAGGCCATCGGTGTTTCAATAGTGATGCCTCAACGTGGCGATTTCCACAGCGTTTTCCGTCACGCGATAGACGAATCGATGCTCCGCATCAATCCGCCGCGACCACCATCCGGCCAGTTGATGTTTCAGAGGCTCCGGCTTGCCGATGCCCTCGTAGGGGCTGCGCCGGATGTCTTTGATGAGCTGGTTGATGCGGCGGACCATCGAACGATCCGTTTCCTGCCAATGCAGGTAGTCCTTCCAAGCTTCCTCGGAAAAGACGAGCTTGCGCTTCATGCGTTCAAGTCCACGGCGCGCGCGACGCCTTTGCCGGCATCGAGCTGCGCGATGGCGCTCATGATGCGCCTGGCGTTCTTGGGACTCTTCAGCAGGTAGGCGGTTTCCTCCAATGCCTCATAATCCGCCAGCGAC
>Ga0208856_1000234_pt1 | contig 23548 bp, 26 predicted proteins | sample LakMenEpi13Jul12_FD_150690 | JGI IMG/M metagenome (GOLD analysis project Ga0208856, IMG submission 150690) | Freshwater microbial communities from Lake Mendota, WI - 13JUL2012 deep hole epilimnion (SPAdes) | ecosystem: Environmental > Aquatic > Freshwater > Lentic | place: Lake Mendota, Madison...
CTCTCCTGATCGGGAACGCCAACTCCGCCGCCACGCGATCCATGATCCGCGTCGCTTTCCAGATGAAGCTCAAGCCAAGCTTTGAAGCCGAGTATCAGCGCCGGCACGACGCCCACCCTACTACTGCAAGGAATTCGCTTTCGCCCCCGCCGCACCGGGGACGGTCAGAACGCGGACGGGCGCCGGGGAGTGAGGGGGTCTGGTCAACAGGACGCGAAACTCCCTGACGTGCTCGATGCTGATCGCCACGTCCCCGAAGATCGTCCGCAGCTTGATGGGCGCAAGGCTGACGACGCCCGTGAGCTTGTCGCCGTTGCATAGGTCGATGGACGCCGTTTCGCGGTTCTCGTCGACCTTGATGGCAAGGACCTGTTTCAGAGGCACGTCCATCTTGGCATATGACGTCTGTATGGGCACCGATTCGATGGTTGGAACGCCGATAGTGCGCGAACCATCAATCAGCTTGAGTTCAAGCCGAAGTTCTTTTGGGGCTTGATTGGTATTGTCCTGCCCAGCCCTCGCGCTTCCGCTCAGACCCAGTGCCACAAGGAATGCTATTCCGGTCTCGGCCTTCAATGTTCTTGTCTCCTTTTGAATCCGAACGGCAGCACTGAGGCGCGAGCTTTCGCGAGTCGCCTCGGGTGCATTGTTGTCCTCTGCGTCTCCTTGTGCTGGCTCACACCAGTCGGCCAAGCTTACTCATCATTTCGGTCGCTGAAATCCGTCTTGGCGTGGCTCCATATCTTGAGGTTGTCGAAAACAACACTGCCCGTCTGTGTGCCTTGATGGGACAGGAGACCGAAGCGCCCGTTTGTCGGGACGGCCAGTTTGTCGCCGGTGCCCCCTCCCCAGAAACCCGTATTGAGTTTGCCGTCAACGTAAACAGCAGTTTTTCGTTTGCTGTTGTCCACCCCGGTGATGCCGTCAGTGGCCCACACAAGGGCATAGTGGTGCCAACCGTTGACCTCGTTCGAGTTGAGCGCCCTGGCATAGGTCCAGGACCCGAACTCGCCGGTTCCCGCACTGCTCAAGCCTGCGACCCTGGCGCAGAGGCCCCCGTTGGCGGCGCCGTCGTTGCCATTGAAATGGAGCATGAAGCCGGCGCTTCCGTCCTTGTCGCATGCGGCAATCAGGCCGGGGCGGTCACCCCATGGCAGACTGGCAGGGAAATTGACCAGTTTAGCCCAGAACTCGATGCAGCCGTCGGGGCCGGGCACGATTGCAGGGGGGAAGGTGACTCCGAACTGTTCCTGCATGTTCAGCTCGATGCCTTTCCCAAAACGGCCCTCGACGAAACGGCCGGCGTTCAACGTGCCGCCCGGACCGACGCGGCTATTCCGTACATCGCTCTCCGAACCAAGCCGGTTCCACAGAACCAGACCTTTCCGACCTGTCCCGCCGCCCAGCACGACATCGAACTTCCGGATGTGTTGAATGCCGACCGCCACCTTCCCGAACACCGTCGCAAGTTCAATCGGCCCAAGGGTGATCACACCCGTGAGTTTATCACCGTTCTGAAGGTCAACGAATACCGTCTCGTGATCGTCGCCCATCTTGATGGTATGGATCTGTGCCAACGGGATGTCCATCTTAGCGTAGGATGTCCGCACGGGCACGGTCGCGATGATGGGAGTCCCGACGATGTGCGAACCGTCAACGAGGTCGAGTTCAAGACGAGGCAGAACTGCGGCTTGCTCATCTCCCGCCCATGTGGTGCCGAACAACGCGGTGGCAGAAGCCACTGCAAAAAGTAATGACAATCTTCTCACCCAATTCTCCTTTTTTGCCAGGCAGTTACTTTCGTGCCCGCCGCACCGGAAACGGTCAGAGCGGGGATCGGCGCAGGGAAGTGAAAGGGGCTGTTTTGAGGAATGACGATTCGTGTTCATGGGCTGGATGTGTTCAGGGCACTCCCATACCACTTCCGCCGAACCGACGAGTCAGAGTGCGGTAAAGGAACTGTCAAAGAATTGTGAAGCGCTGGGGAGATCGCTACAAGGCAATTGCTTTCGCACCCGCCGCATCGGAAACGTGTCCGCTTCTCTGCGTTTGAAAACTTTCCCCATGCGGCACCTCATCATCCTCCTCGCGCTCACCCTCGTCGCCCGTGCTGCTGATGCGCCGCTTCCGACCAAGTGGAACGGATTTGTAAGACATGATTTCTCCCTCGACGGACGCCCCGGCCTCGTCGTGAAGCCCGCGAACGCCGCGCCTGGCAAGCCTTGGATCTGGCGCACGGAATTCTTCGGCCACGAGCCGCAGGGCGACATCGCGCTGCTGAATGCCGGCTGGCATGTCGCCTTTTTCAAAGTGAGCGACATGTATGGCGATCCGAAGTCCGTCGCGCTCATGGATGAGTTCTATGACCGCGCCGTCAGTTCGTTCGGTCTCTCGAAGCGCGCGGTGCTCGAAGGCTTCAGTCGCGGCGGGCTCTATGCGGTGAATTACGCCGCCGCGCATCCCGACAGGACCGCGGCACTTTACCTCGACGCGCCGGTACTCGACATCCGCTCGTGGCCCGGTGGCAAGGGCAAGGGCAAGGGCGACGCGCGCTGCTGGAAACAGGCTCTGGAAATCTACGGCCTCACCGAGGACATGGCGAAGGAGTTCAAAGGCAACCCGCTCGACAAGGCCGAGGCGCTCGCGAAGGCGGGAATCCCGATCGTGGCCGTCGTCGGCGATGCGGATGACGTGGTGCCTTACGCCGAAAACACGAAGCCCTTTGCGGAAAAGTATCGCGCGGCGGGCGGCACCATCGAGGTGATCGTGAAGCCGGGTGTTAACCATCACCCCCACTCGCTGAAGGATCCGAAGCCCTTCGTGGACTTCCTGCTGAAGCATGTGAAGTAGCGCGGCGGCGTGATCCGTAGCTGCGCTTGTGAAAGCGCGGGCTGATCTTCGGGGCGCGCAATTCATGTTGAGCGGATGGCGCATCCCGCGTGGAGCACGCGAGTCGCGTGCTCCACCCGGGAATCATCGCCCGCATGCGACGTAAAATTTTTCACAATCCAATCCGAACCGGCATGGGAAAAAGCAAACCGCCGCCACCGGTTTCCCAGTGGCGGCGGTTGTGAATTTTTTCGCTGTCTGCCGAATTAGGCGAGCAGTTCGCTGACGACCTGGCCGCCGCGGACGATGTCGATCGGGCGGTTACCTGGGGCCATGAGGCGCTTGTCGGCGTTGATGCCGAGGCAGCGATAGACCGTACAGGCCATGTTCTCGACGGTGAGGCCGTCTTCGGCGGGCTCGGCGCCGGTCGGATCCGAGGAGCCGTGGACGTAGCCGCGCTTGAAGCCGCCGCCTGCGAAGACGACGGAGAAGACTTTCGGCCAGTGGTCGCGGCCGGCGTCCTTGTTGATCTTCGGCGTGCGGCCGAATTCGGAGCTGACCATGACGAGCGTCTTGTCGAGCATGCCGCGGCGGTCGAGGTCGTTGATGAGCGCGGAGTAGGCCTGGTCGAATTTCGGTAGGGTGCGGTTCATTCCGTTCGCGATGCCGGAGTGCATGTCCCAGCCGCCATACGTGAGGCTGACGAGGCGGACGCCCGACTCGACCATGCGGCGTGCCATGAGCATGCGCTGGCCGGCGTCGTGCATGCCGTATTCCTCGCGGACTTTCTGCGGCTCGGCGGCGAGATTGAACGCCTCGCGGGCGGCCGGGCTGGAGACGAGCTGGTAGGCGGCCTGGTAGAAGCCGTCCATTGCGGTGAGCGCGTCGCTCTTTTCCAGTGTGCGGAAATGCTCGTCCACCGTGCTGAGGATGCTGCGGCGGCGGTCGAAGCGCTCGTTGGTGATGCCCGCACGCATATTCAGGTCGCGGACGGAGAAGCCCGCATTCGCCGGGTCGCCGCCGAGGCTGAACGGCCCGTAGGCGCTGCTGAGGTAGCCGGTGCCTGCGAATTCATTTGGCTGGTTGGGCACGCAGACGTAGGGCGGCAGGTTGTTCCGCGAGCCGAGCTCATGGCTGATGACCGCGCCGAAGGACGGGAACTGAATCGCGGGCGACGGACGATAGCCGGTGAACATGTTGTGCGTGCCGCGTTCGTGCGCCGCTTCGCCGTGCGTCATCGAGCGGACGATGGTGAGCTTGTCGGCGATCTTCGCGGTCTTCTCGAGGTACTGAGAGAGCTTCACGCCGGGGATCGGCGTGTCCACTGTTCCGAGCGGGCCGCGATATTCGATCGGTGCAAGGTGCTTCGGATCCCACGTTTCCTGATGGGCGCAGCCGCCGGGCAGGTAGATGTGGATGAGCGACTCGGCAGTCGCCGGAAATGTGTCGGTCTCGTTGGCGCGGAGCTTGAAGAGGTCGCCCATCGTCAGCCCGATGCCACCGGCGAGGCCGGCATAGAGAAATTCACGACGGCCTACTTTGCGGAAATGCGAAGGGTCGTCGTTCCAAGTTACGGTTTTGGTGTCGCTCATAGGTGTGGTGGTGTTCAGGAGTTGTTTGAAAGGGAGCAGAAACCCAATGCAGGGTCGCATTGGCAATCCCACCGCTGAACCCAGCTTAGTAAAAAGACCGGTGTTTTTTACAAGGGGGAAAGGTGCAACCTTTGCAGGAGGCCGCCGCGAAAACTTGGATGACCCGGATGGGGAAGAAGTTCACCACGGATGGCACGGATGGATTTCAGGGCGAAATTCCTTCATCCGTGGCTTCCGTGAATCTGTGCTTCAAGCCTCCGCGTTCATCAGAGCGCGAAGATTGATCGCGCGGGGGTTTGCGTCCGCAGGCGCGGGCCGCTAGATTTTTCCGAACCCGTGAACACTCCGCGCCCGAAGCTTTCCGCAGACGATCAGCACAGGCTGGAGGACCTGCACGCGCGGCTCAGCGGGCTGCGGCGTTACTACGTCGGCTATCCGTGCAATGAGGACTTTGATTTTTCGGAGCTGCTGCCGTTTTTTCAGTTCGCGGTGAACAATGTCGGCGATCCGTTCGGCGGCTCGAACATCCCGCTAAATACGCATGACCTCGAGCGTGAGGTGCTGTCGGATTTTGCGGAGTTCACGCGCGCGCCGAAGGACGGCTGGTGGGGCTACGTGACGAGCGGCGGCACGGAGGGAAACATGTACGGGCTCTACGTGGCGCGGGAGCTTTTCCCCGAGGGCATCTGCTATTTTTCCGAGGACACGCACTACTCCGTCGCGAAGGTGCTGCGGCTCCAGCACACGCGGAACATCATGCTGAAAAGCCAGCAGAACGGCGAGCTCGACTACGCCGACCTGCGCGAGACTCTGCGCATCCACCGCGACGTGCCGCCGATCATCTTTGCAAACATCGGCACGACGATGAAAGGCGCGGTGGACAGCCTCGCGAAGATCCGCGCGGTGCTGGATGATCTCGCGATCACGAATTCATACATTCACGCCGACGCGGCGCTGAGCGGGATGATCCTGCCATTCGTGGAAAAGCCGCAGCCGTGGGACTTCGCGGCGGGCGCGGACAGCATCTCGATCTCAGGCCACAAGATGCTCGGTTCGCCGCTGCCGAGCGGCGTGGTGCTCGCGCGCAAGTCGCACGTGGATCGCATCGCGCGGAGCATCGAATACATCGGCGCGCTCGACACGACGATTGCAGGATCGCGCAGCGCGTTCGGGCCGCTCTTCCTGTGGTACCGGCTGCGCACGCTCGGGCGCGAGGGCATCACAAAAATGGTGCGCGACAGCCTCGATCGCGCGGCCTACGCGGTGGAGGCGCTGCGTGCGCGCGGCATTGACGCATGGCGCAACGAAAACTCCGTGACCGTCGTCTTCCCGCGCCCGCCCGAGGCCGTGATGAAAAAGTGGATCATCGCGCCGAAGCGCGGCATCGGCCACCTCATCACGATGCCGCATGTCACGAAGGACATCGTGGACGAGTTCGTCACCGATTTTGCAGCCGCGATTGAAGCTGAGAAAAAATCACACACGCCATGAAACTCCTGCACGTCCTCGCCCCGAACCAGCCCGGCGTCCTCGCGCGCATCGCGGAAGCGCTCGCCGCCGCGGGCGTGAACATCGAGGACTTCGACGTGGAGAGCCACGGCGCCGAGGGCATCCTCTCGCTCACCGTGGACAAATACGACGAGGCCCTGCACATCCTGCGCGACCTCGGCTACCGTGCGGTGACGCAGGACACGCTGCTCATCCGCATTGAGGACAAGCCCGGCGCGCTCGCAAAAATCGCGGTGGTGCTGAAGGACGCGGGCTGCGACCTCCGTTCGATGCACATCGTGCGGCGTGCGGACCAGTTCAGCATCGTGAGCCTCGTGACGAGTGACAACGCCGCCGCTGCCGCCGTGCTGCGAGACGTGCTCATCGGCGAGCCGCCGGTGTGAGCAGGCATCGTTGAACGTTCGACGTTAAACGTTTGGCCGCGCCGCAGGCGCGGTGCGAATTGGAACGCGCATCCAGAAACCGAAAGGCCGCTGCGCGGGGCTTAACGTTTAACGTCCAACGCTCAACATTCAACGAACCCCGCCCCGCCAAAAGCCCCGCCAAAAGCCGCCACTGCCATTGCGCGCGGCCCCTTCCCTGCTATACACGTCTCCCTTTCCGAAAAAAACAGATCCCACGAATGCCGACCTACGAATACGAATGCGACAAGTGCGAGGGCGCGTTTGAGTGTGTGCAATCCATGAAGGACGATGCGCTGAAGACATGCCCGAAGGAATTGTGCCGAATGAAAAAATGGGGCAAGGGCAAGGTGCGCCGGCTCATGGGCACGGGCGCGGGGCTTATTTTCAAGGGCTCGGGATTTTACATCACCGACTACCGTTCCGAAGGCTACAAGGCCGCGGCAAAGAGCGACACCGCGGCATCGAAGCCTGCGGAAACCAAGCCCGCCGAGAGCAAGCCCGCCGCGACGCCGAAGGCTCCCGCGAAGAAGAAAGACTGACCCGTATTTTACCAGCCCCGATCAGCCATGCCACCGCCAGATTCCCGCAAGCTCACCTGCACCGCGTGCCAGCACGAGAACGAAATCGAGCGCGTCTATTGCCATAACTGCGGCGAGAAGCTGGACCGTTCCCTCCTCCCGAAAGCCGACATCACAAAGCCCTCCGAGGACAAGGCGAAGGTCGCGAGGAAGGTGAAAAAGATGATGGATCCCAACCGGTTCAACTGGTGGCTGAACTTCAAGACCCTCCTCCTCGTCGAGTTTCTCGCAGTGTTCGTCGCAGTGGGGTATCTCATCGTGCAGGCGCCTCCGTTTGTGGTGCCGCTCAGCAAGGAAAAGATGCCCGACATCGAAGTCGGCGAGTTGTGGAGCGAGATGCTCCGGCAGAAGCCGACGGTGTTCATTACCTTCAAGGAATTCGACGTGAACTACTTTCTCAGCAAGACCATGAAAGGCGGCGGCGGCAAATCAGAGGGCACCTTCGCGCACTTCGAGCCGGGCCTCGTCACGGTCGCCACGCAGCGGAGCGTGCTGGGCCTCTCGATCTGCAACTCCGCCAGCTTCACGCCCGCGCGCGACGGCGTGAAATGGAAAGCCGACGTCAGCCGTTTTGCCATCGGGCGGCTTACCGTCCCGGTCGTCCTTGCGAAGCTCATCGGGCTGAACTCGGCGACGCTCGGCGCATTCGCGCAGACCTTTGACAAGGACATCCAGCGACTCGACCGGCTGGAAAAAATCGAGTCCGGCGAAGGTTCGATTTCCTTCACCACCAAGCCGCAGCAATGATCCCGCGCCCCGCGAGGGCTGTCTTTTTTCTCCTCGTCGTCGTGCTGCTGCACGGCGCGCTGCGCACCGTGGCATCTGCCGTGGACCTCCGCCACCGCAGCGTGAGCAGCTCCGGGCAGTTTGTGATCTACTGCGGCGACCGCGATGCGCGCGGGAGGATCGTGAGCTTCGTCGAGGACGTGAAAGGCCAGCTCCTCCGCGTCCTGCGCGAGCACGACGAATGGAAAATACCGGTCGTCGTCACCATTGAGCCCGAGCCCGCCGCCCCGGCCCCGCCGCAGCCCTCCTCGATCACCAGCACGCTCGTGAACACCATCGCCGGACCGAAGGTGGACGTCATCGTGCGCATCGGCGACGACCCCGGAAAAATCTCCCTCCAGCGCCACATCGTCCACGTGCTCCTGATCGAGATCGCATATCGCGACCGTCCGCCGATCCGCGTCGGCGAGCGATTCGCATACCCGCCGTGGTGGCTCACCGAGGGGCTGCTCCAGGACATCCGCGCACGGGCGGGAATGCGCGACCCGGACATCTTCAAGAGCATCGTGAACACCGAGAAACTCCCCTCGCTCGAGAAGCTCCTCACGCAGCCGCCGTTCCAGCTCGACACCGCCGCCGGCGCGGTGGATCGCGCGAGCGCACTCGCACTCACCTCCGCGCTGCTGAACATGCCCGCCGGCCCGGCGAACCTCGGCCGCCTCATCCGCGCGTGGCCCGACGGCTCGCGCGATCCGCTCACGCTCCTTGCGCACCATTTTTCCGTGCTCGGCCAGTCACCGCAGAGCCTCGCGAAATGGTGGACGCTCCAGCTCGCGCAGCTCGGCCAGTCCGAGACCCTGCGCGGCCTTTCCTCCGCCGAGGCGGACGCGGAGCTCGCCGCGCTGCTCGCCTTCGACATCTCGTCCGGCAAGCCGCCGCGCAGCCAACGCTACGTCCTCGCGGACTTTGAAAAATACATCAAGCTCCCCGGCGCGAGGCCCGCATTGCGCCTCGCGCAGGTGAATATTTCCACCCTCAGCTCGCGGGCGCACGTCCTCTTCCGCCCCATCCTGAAGGAATACGAGGAGCTGTGCGGCCTGCTCGCCTCCGGCAAGACCTCCGGCGTCGCCGACCGCATCGCGCGCGCCGAGCGCTTCCGCGCCTCCGTGCTCCAGCGCAGCGAGATGATCACCGACTACCTGAACTGGTACGAGGCCACGCAGACGCCCGGCAGCACCGGGCAGTTCGACAAGTATCTCCGCGCCGTCGAGGATCGCGACGCGAATAAGCGCCGGCCCGCCGTGCCCGTGGATCCGAAAATCGCCGAATATCTCGACGTGCTCGAACAGGAATTCGCCCCGCTGCGCCCGAACATGATCCCCGGCGACGAGCCCGCAGGCAGCGCACGGCGCTGAGCCCGGATTTCTCACACTTCAGACGGCGGCGAGGACAGGCTGTTTCTCCACGAGGTAAGGCGGGGACGCGGGGCGCGCCTCTGGATACGACGCGTTTTTCTCCCCTCCCCCTCCCTCCGCAGCCTTGCGCGGAAAAATAATTCGGGTGCCGCGCAGAGTTGGAAACAGGCCGGGCAAACCGATCCGCCCGATCCCCACGCCGCCCCGGCCGATAAAATCACCCGCACGGGAGTGATCGAACGCCGCGTCGCAATCGGTGGCGAGACCACCGGCTGGGTGCTGCGCGACGAGAAGGGCAAAAAGATCGAACTCAGCCTTCCGCCCGCGGCATCCGCAACCATCCGCGAAGGCATGCACGTGGTGATCAAAGGAAAACTCGGCACCAAAAAATATGTCGAGCGTGGCGAGGTGAGCATGTTCCACGTCCGCGAAATCAGCGAAATCGTGCACTGACGTGCTTCACTGCGCGCGCGTCAGCGCGCCGTCTTGCATGTCCACCGGCAGAAGCTCCCGCTCGGCACGGGCAGCGTGTCGGCACCGCCGTGCAGCAGCATCTCGCCGTGGTGCAGTGTGCCATTTTCGCCGAACGCCTGGAGCAGCAGATGATGCAGCGAGATGGGCGTGAGCTCCGGCGTGTGGCAGGAGATGAGCACGCCGGACGGCTCGTCCGAGAGCAGGCGTGAGAGCAGCGTGAGCAGCTTTGGTAGATCATTTTCGATCTTGAAAATCTCGCCCTTCGCGCCGCGCCCGTAGCTCGGTGGATCGAGGATCACCAAGTCGTAGCGCTGGCCGCGGCGCAGTTCGCGTTCGAGGAATTTCGTCACGTCGTCCACGATCCAGCGCACCGGTTTTTCGGTCAGCGAATTTAGCGCCGCATTTTTCCGCGCCCATTCGACCATGCCCTTCGAGGCATCCACGTGGCACACCTCCGCGCCCGCGCGCGCCGCCGCGAGCGTGCTGCCGCCGGAGTAAGCGAAGAGATTCAGCACCTTCGCCGCGCGCCCGTGCCGCCCGCGGAAGGCCGCGCATTCCCGCGCGATGTGCTGCCACTGCTCGCGCTGTTCGGGAAAAATCCCGAGGTGCCCGAAGTCCGTCGAGCTGAGCTGGAATTGGATGCCGTCCACTTCGATGACCCACGTCGCCGGCAGCTTTTCGCGCCCCTCCCAGCGGTTGCCATTTTCGCGGGAAAAAGTCGCCGTCGCCGTGCGCCACACCTCGGGCCGCGACGGATGCCACACCGCCTGCGCGCAGGGCCGCGCGAGCACGATGTCGCCGAAGCGTTCGAGTTTCTGAAACCCGCCGCTGTCGAGAAGCTGATAACCGGAGACGTGCTGTGCGATGCGTCCCTTCATGCCACAGCCGCCGCCGCGGGCAAGCCCGGCAAGACATCAGGCGCAGGAGAACTGATACCGCGCAGACTCTAAAGCCCGTGCGGATGGCGCACGACTGCGCCATTCATCGGGCGTCCGCGCGTCGTCCACCGCGGGCCGTCGCCACCGCCCCAGCCGGTGTCGAAACGCAGCCCCGCGACCGTGAGAAAGACGTGGCCACTGCGCGCATAGACGCTGATCCATCGGCCCTTCCCACGAACGCCATAGCGGCGGAATGAGGAGGACGTGGTCGGCTCATCGAGAAGGCCCGCCTGGCACAGCACCCATGAGGCCGAACCGGAGCAGTCGTACGCGCTGCTGAGTTCGCGCGTGTGCCCGCTGCCGTAGCCGTACGGCAGGCCCGCGATCTGGTTGCCCGCGGCGATCGCGGCCTTCACCGCATGCGGCGCGCCCGCCGGTGCCACGGCCTTGCCGCCGTGCAGCGTGGCGGTCTTGCCGGGGATGTAGCGATAGCCGTATTGCCCGTGGCTGCCGCCGCAGCCGGCGAGCAGCACGATTGCCGGGATGATGAGAAACAGGAGACGAAACATGCGCGCGAGGATTGCGTGAAAGTGGTGAAAAGTCATGCCCGGAGTGCCACAGATTTCACGCCGCCTGGAGCTGCCTGCGGCAGAGCCAGAGGAGCGACTTCAAGCCGAGTTCCGCGAGATTGAAGGGCTTGCCGACGAAGTCATTTCCACCGCTGAGGCTGGCCTTGGCCTTGTTCAGAAAAGTGGCCATGCCAGTGATGAACACGACCGGCGTGTCCTTGTATTTCTCGATGGCGCGCACTTTCCCGCAAAGCTCGAAGCCGTTCATCTCCGGCAGTCCCACGTCGAGGAGGATGAGATCGAAATCGGACTTGTTCAGCTTTTCAAGCGCCTGCGCGGGAGACTCGGCGCACTCGCATTTCAAGCCGGCGAGGTCGAGCGCGGCAGCGATGAACTGCCGGGCGCCGTCCTCGTCGTCCACCACGAGAAGCGTCGCGGCGGCGGGGTCGGGAAGGCTCGCGAGACACGCCGGTGTGGCGATCCCTGCGAGGAAATCGAGCGTCTGGCTCACGGTGTGGATCGTGGATGCGTTCAGCTGATCGTGCGTCTGGTTCAGGTCGAACAGGAGCAGGTCCAGCGCGCCGGTGATCTGCGTGAAGGGCTTGTATGGAAGGAGCGCGACCTTCTGCGCAAAGGCGTGCGCGAGATTCCACAGCTCGTGCAGCGCGGGCAGTTCCGGCGGCTTCGCCGCGACGCCTGGCAGGCAGTGGCGCATGCGGTTGATGCTATCAATCGCGTTCGCGAAGATCGACTCGATCCAAAAATCTTCCGCCTTGAAAAGGTCCGCCCCATCGGATGCAGGGAGGATGGGCATCCCGAGGGTGTGGCGCGTGGCATCAATCACGGACGCAATCGGCTCGGTCGAATAATGGATCGCGTGCGTCGCACCGGCGTCAATGGCGTCGTGCGACGCTTGGGCGAGCACGTTCGGGAGGATGAGGATCGGGATCTGCGCATTCGCCGGTTCGGTCCGGATCGCCTTGAGAAATTCGAGCGGGTCGCTCTCCTGGTAAACGACATCCATCAGCACGATGTCGGGCTTTTTTTCCGCGAGGAGCTGCGCGGCCTTCCCGAGATCCCTCGCGCTAAAGACGGTGAAGTCGCCCGCCGTGAGCTTGTCCTGATAGAGCTTGAGCAGGAGCTTGTCATCTACGGCGAGGAGAACGCGTTTGGGTGTCATACCGGTGGGCTGTGGGCTGTGGGCTGTGTGGGCGTGGGTGGCGTGAACTGCGGCGGAATGAGAACGCAGGGATCGTGCCGGGCCGCACGTGATTTTTGGCGGCGGCTGGAATGCGTGATGCTCCCGTTTCTTGCACCCCGATGAACATGAAAACCTCGCACAACGCCCGCCCGCGCCGCAGCTCCCGCTCCGGCCCGTGGAGCACCAAAAACATCCGCCTCCTCCGCGCCGCCCTCCGCGTGTGGGAACTCAAGCACCGGAACGCGGCCCGCTGACTCCGGCCCCGTCCGCGCTGGTGTTAGAGTTTTCCCACCGTGATTTTTCCGCGCGCTATCGCAGCGCCGCGGCCGCGCGGTCTTGGAAGACCTTCCGCGGCTCCGTGAAGTCGCAGTCCTTGTAACCTCCGCGCTGGATCATCAGCACGGTGACCGCGTCGCGCCTCGGGTCCGCCCAGCTCTGCGTCGCATACGATCCGCCGTGGCCGAATGAGCCCGCGGAGAGCCCCGCCGTCATCCCCTGCGGCGACCGCACGATCTGGAAGCCGAGGCCCCAGTTCACGCCCGCGATGGTCCCCGTCTTCATGCCGCCGGTCTGAATCGTGATCATCCGCCGCACCGATTCCCGGCTCAGGAACTTCCGCGAGCCGATCGAACCGCCGCCGAGGATCATCTGGTAAAAACGCCCGACATCCGCCGCCGTGGAAAACAGGCCGCCCGCAGGCAGCGCCGGACGCGAGGTGTCGCTGATTTCCCCGGGCCGCGCATAGATGGACGTCTCGGCGAGCCCGCTCCCACCGGGCCGGTACGCCTTTGCCACCCGCCGCTGCGAAGGCCAGAACGTGGTGTCGCTCATCCCGAGCGGCGAGAGCAGGCGCTGCCGCAGGAAACTCGCGTATGACTTCCCGCTCACGACCTCGATGATCCGCCCGAGCGTGTTGAACCCGCTGTTCGAATAATCGAACCTCGACCCCGGCGCCGACCTCATCGGCGCACGCGCGTACGCCACCACGCGCTCGGCGAGCGGAGCCCGTGAGCCCAACTGCGCATCGCCGAGCCCGCCCGTGTGCGTGAGCAGGTCGCGGATCGTCACAGGCCGCGGCGGCGGTGCACCGTGCAGCCGCATGCGGGAAAATTCCGGGATGAACTTCGACACCGGATCGTCAATGCGCAGCCGGCCCTCGTCGGCGAGCATCATCACGCACGCGGCGGTCAGCGGCTTCGTCATCGAGGCGATCCAGAAAAGATCGCCCGTCCGCATCGCGCGCCCCGCGGCGATGTCCGCACTCCCCACCGCGGCGAGATGCACCAACTTCCCATGCTGCGCCACGAGCGTGACGGAGCCGGCAATCACATTGCGATCCACCAGCGATTGCATCCCCGCCGTGATCGCCGCAAAACCGCCCGCTTCCGGACGCGACGCGGCAGACGCGGCAGACGCGGCAGACGCGACGGACGCGACGAGGACGAGCGCGAGTGTGGAAAGTGTGGAAATGATTTTCATGCGCGACTGCTATTGCGATTTGCCCGCGCGGTCGAGCGCGCTCCGTAGCTGCGCTCGTGAAAGCGCGGGCCGATTCATCCGCACGCATCCCACAAAAAAGGTCAGCCCGCGCTTTCACAAGCGCAGCTACGGAGCGCGCCCCCGCAGACCGCAACGCCTCACTTTTCCCTCATCAACGAATCTTTCGCCTCGGCGAGTTCCCTCAGCTTGGCCTTGTCCACCTTCGGGAAATGCAAATCGAGCGATTGCAGCGTCTCGATGATCGCACTCGCGACGACGAGCCGCGTGAACCACTTGTTGTCCGCAGGCACCACATACCACGGCGCATCCTTCGTCGCCGTGTGCCGGATCATGTCCTCGTAGGCGTCCTGATATTCGTCCCAGTGCGCGCGCTCCTTCACATCGTTCGCGGAAAATTTCCAATTCTTCTCCGGCTCGTTCAGCCGCGCCAGGAAACGCTTCTTCTGCTCTGCCTTCGAGACGTGTAGGAAAAATTTCCGCACCACCGTGCCATTCCGCGCAAGGTGCCGCTCGAATGCGCGGATGCTCTCGAAGCGCTCATCCCAGATCCCCTTCGTGATCAGCTTCGGCGGCAATTTTCCACCCGCGAGAAATTCCGGATGCACGCGCACCACCAGCACATCCTCATAGTACGAGCGGTTGAAAATCCCGATCCGCCCGCGCTCCGGTAGCGCCTTCGCCGTACGCCAGAGAAAATCGTGATCCAGCTCCAGATCGCTCGGTGCCTTGAAGCTCGACACCTCGCACCCCTGCGGATTCACGCCCGACATCACATGCTTGATCGTGCCATCCTTCCCCGCCGCATCCATCGCCTGGAAAACCAGCAACAGCGCCCACCGATCCTGCGCATAGAGCTTCTCCTGAAACTCGCTCATCAGCCGCACACTCTCTCGCAGCAGTTCCGTCGCCTTCTCCGGCGACTTCAGTTTCCCAGTGTCGCCCGGGTCCACATCCTTCAGCCGGAATTTCTTCCCGTTCGTGATGCGGAAACGTTCGGCGAGATCGGCGAGGGATGAGGGCATGGTGAACGGGAGTGCTGCTTGCACATACCTCGCCCGGCGGTCGCAGCCGATGAAAATCGAATCGTTCGCAAACTACCACGCCCGCTCGATCGAGCGGCGCTTCCACAGGAACTCGAACATGTTTCCCTCGTGCGGCTGATCCCATGAGATCGCCATCGTAGAGATTGGGCCGATGTTCAGGCGATCGATCTCACCGAAGGCTTCGAGTTCGCCGATGAATTTCGCGTCCTTCGTGATCGCCGACACCGCGAGCGAGTAGCCGATTTTGCCGAGCATTTCGGACTGCGGGCATTGCACGACGCTCGCGTAGGGGCAGAGGAATTCCTTGTTCGACAGCGGGTGCGCGAAGCTCTCGCAATGCACGATCGTCGGGCGCAGATAGACGCCGCCCTCGAACTCCACCTTGCGCGGGCCGCCGCGGTATTTTGCGGTCGCGTCCGTCGCGCCGGACGTCTTCAGGCCGTCGTCGATTTGCGCGTCGATGAAGTCGGCCATCTTCACATTCGCGAAGCCGGAGAGGCGGGCGTTTGCGTCGTCGTTCTTCGTCGGCTGGATGGGGCCGAGCTTTTGCGCGAGTGCGTCGGCGATCTCGGCGGCGTATTTCGGCACGACGATGGCGCTGGCATTGATGCACGAGCGGCCGCCGTTGTCGCTGATCGCACCGGCGATCACGTCAATGTATTCGCGCCAGTTCTCGATGCAGTCGTCGCCGATGAGGATTTTGCTCCAACCCGGCCCGTGCAACTGGATCGCAGGGTTGTTCGCATACTGCGCCATCGTGTTCTTGTCGCCGAAGATGAGCGCGCGTCCGCACGACTTCAGAATCTCGCCCGCGCCCTCGTGATCCGTCGGGTAAAAGCCGAACGCCTCGCTTGGCACGCCCGCCGCGATGAACGCCTGGATGAGCCGGAACGGCGTCCATGGCTCGTCGCGACCGGGCTTGATGACCACCGGCGTCTTCAGCGCGATGGCCGGCAGCCAGAGCGAATTCACCGCGGGCGAATTGCTCGGCATCACGAGACCGAGCGCCTCGCACGTCGGGAAAAACGAGAGCTTCGTGCCGAACTGCTCGCCGAAGCCGCGGTCAATGATCGTCATGTCGAGCCCGCGCGAGAGGCCGTTCAGGATCACGTCGAGATGCGTGAGCGCGTAGTGAATCTTCGTCATGTTGCGGCGCACCATCACGTGCGGCAGACCGCTCGTGCTGCTGAGCGTCGCGACGTATTCGTCCGCCGACTGCGTGTGCCCCTTGTCGCCGAGCGGCAGCGTGCCGTTCAGGAAAAATTCGCCCGCCTTTGCCGACATCGCGACGAGTTGCGCCACGGTAAATTTTTTCAGCGCCGCGCGCGCATCGCCGAGCTTGCGGAAATCCTTGCGCAAAATGCCCGCATTGATCGAGGACACGACCGCCTTCACCTCGCCGGTGCGGTGGTCCTTGATTTCGAGTTTGTCGAGGCTCTCGTAGCTGCGGCCGAGACGGAGGACGGGAAGATGCGGGACGTTGCTCATGGCGATGGGTGTGCGTGGAAGACGGGAGCGCGTTTGATACGTGAGCGTAATAACCGTGGCAAAGGTTTTTCTCAGCCGGCGACGGGAGGGAGAGTGCTCAGTGCACGGTTCTCAGTGCTCAGCCCGAACGCCGCGGTTGAGGGCCGAAGGCCCGCCGCCATACCAGCCTTGGGCAACGCCCAAGGAATGCTTTCCCAGACGGAGAAAGGGCTGAAAGCCCGGCACCAATCGTGCACAAGTCCGTCAACAAATGGATCGGGCCTTCAGCCCTCACGCCGTCTTTGGCTCCAGACCTGGGCCGACGCTCGTGCCCGCGTAAAAGGGCCTTACAGCCCTCACGCGGCCAGCTCGCTTTGGCCCAGGCTGATATGATGCCGGGCCTTCGGCCCTCAGCCGCGGCATCGGTGCGCAACGCGTTTCTGAGCACTGTGAACTGAGCACTGAGCACTCCCGCTTTTCCCCTCGCCGAGCGCATGCAAATCGCGACACTGCGCGGCGCATGAAATCCCTCCTCGCCCTCGCCAGCCTCGCACTTTTCACCATGAGCACCATCGCCGCAGACGGTCCCGTCTTCCACATCGTCCATTTCAAATTCAAGGCCGAGGCCACGCCGGCGCAGATCACGCAGGTGGAAAAGGATTTCGCCGCACTGAAAGGGAAGATGGACATCGTGCAGTCGCTCGACTGGGGCACGGACATCTCGCCCGAGAAGCTCGGTGACGGCTTCACGCATTGCTGGGTGCTCACTTTCAAAAATGAAAAGGATCGCGACGCCTATCTCGTCCATCCGGCGCACAAGGCGTTTGTGACGACCCTGAAGGACGTGCTGGAAAAGCCGCTCGTCGTGGACTTCATCCCGAAGAAGTAGGCATGGACTTCTTGGCGGAAATTCCAACGATCGCGCTCATCGTGGCTGCGGCTGTAGGTCTCATCGTCCTGACTTTCCGCCTGGCTCGCAGGGACAAGAAGACCGTCAATAAAGTCGGGAAGGACACCGCAGGCATGTGGATGGGGGACAGTTTTTCCGCAGGGGCCCATGCGTCGTCCGATCATTCCTCCGATTCCGGCGGAGGCGATGGTGGCGGCGGTGGCGACTGAAATCTAACGAACACGAATGCCATGATTGAAGTTTCCACCCATTCCGACCCGACCCGGTTGGCTCACTGCCGATCAATTCTCGAGGAAGCCGGCATCGCATGCTTCATCCGCAACGAGGAAACCCATGACCTCATCGCGGGCCTGCCCGATCCGTTGCGGCAGCCGTCCCTGTGTGTGACCGATGACGCCGACGCGGCACGCGCGCGTGAGCTTCTGCGTGAGATCGAGGGCGCTGAAACGAGCGACAAACCCGACTGGAAATGCCCCCAATGCGGCGAGACCGTGCCGGGGAATTTCGGCTCGTGCTGGAAGTGTGACGCGCTGCGGCCCGCGCAACCGTAGCCGCCGACGGAAGGAGGCGGGCACTTTGCACCGCTCGCGGGACTCGCGAGCGAAACCTTGGAGAGAAATTCAGCCCGCCTCCTTCCGTCGGCGGCTACTGTTTTACGCGCCAGTTGCGGCGCGATACGCGGCGGCGTCCATGAGCGCGTCGCGCTCGGCTGGGCTGCTGAGTTCGAGCTTGAACATCCAGCCTTCGCCGTACGGTTCGGTGTTCACGAGCGCGGGGTTCGCGGTGAGGCCCGCGTTTGTCGCGACGACTTTTCCCGAGACGGGCGCGTAGATGTCGCTCGCGGCCTTCACGCTCTCGACGACGCAGACGACTTCGCCGGCCTTCACGACCTTGCCGACTGCGGGCAGGTCCACGAAGACCACATCCGTCAGCTCATGCTGCGCGTGGTCGGTGATGCCGACCGTGCCGTCGGCGCGGAGCCATTCGTGGGATTTTGCGTAGCGGAGATCGTCGGGGACTTGCATGGGAGTTGAGAGGTGAGAGTTGGGTATTGAGAGGCAGCAGGCGTGATCTGGACGGTGCTCGGTTGTGGAAAAGGTGCGGTGTGTTTGGAAAAGAGTGGGCCGGAGGTCGAGAGCCGAGTCTCAGCGCTGAACTTTCAACTCTCAACCGGCTTGCGCCACAGCGGTTTCTTTTCCACCTGCGCGGGGAAGCGGCGCCCCCGGACATCTATCTCAATCGTGGTTCCGGGCTTCGCAAATTCGGCGGGCAGGTACGCAAGGCCGATGCCGCAGCCGAGCGACGGCGAGAGGCCGCCGCTGCACGTCTCGCCGATTTGCGCGCCGTCCTTCCACACGGCGTAATGGCTGCGCGGCGGCGGCGTTGCACCGATCATTTTGAATGCCGCAAGGCGTTGCTTTGCGCCTCCGGCCTTCTGCTCCGCGAGCACGCTGCGTCCGGTGAAATCGCCTTTTTCCAAATCCACAAAAAATCCGAGCCCGGCCTCGATGGGTGTGCGCTCTGGCGAGAGATCATTTCCATTCAGCGGATAGCACATCTCCATGCGCAGTGTGTCGCGCGCGCCGAGGCCACAGGGCTTGATGCCGAATTCCGCACCCGCCGCGAGCACCGCGCCGAGCACGCTCACCGCATCCGCCGCGGGGCCGAAGACCTCGAAGCCGTCCTCGCCCGTGTAGCCCGTGCGGCAGATGAAAAGCTGCGAGCCCGCGGCCTCGATCTGCACCACACCGTTGCGCGCAGGTGCGGTTTTTCCGTCGGAGAATTTTGCAAACCACTCCGCCGCGCGCGGCCCCTGCACGGCGAGGCCGAAAAATTCTTCGCTGCGGTTTTCGAGCGTCACGCCTGCGGGCGCGCGCGGATTCAGCCATTCGAAGTCCTCGGTGATTTTCGCGGCGTTCACCACGAGCAGCCATTCGGCGTCGGCGATGCGGTAGATGATGAGATCGTCAATCACGCCGCCACGTACATTCAGCATCAGCGTGTACTGGCCCTGGCCGGGTGCGAGCTTGTTCACGTTGTTCGTGAGCATCGAATTCAGCCACGCCGCCGCACCTGTGCTTCCATCGCTGCGGGCAAAAAATTGCCCCATGTGCGAGATGTCGAAGACGCCGAGCGCCTTTCGCACCGCGTGGTGTTCGTCCATGATTCCCGTGTACTGCACCGGCATGTCCCAGCCGCCAAAGCCGATCATTTTTCCACCGAGGCGGACGTGCTCGGCGTGGAGTGGCGTGCGTTTCAAATCGGCGGCGTCGGACATGGGGCGCGCAGGTTAGAAGGCGGCTCCGGTGTGTCAACGCCGTGTGGGACAGGCGGCGCTGCTCGTCGTCAAAAGTGTAACGTTGGACGTTAAATGTTAAACGTTGAAGCCCCGCGCAGCGGACTCATGAATGAAAATCTTGCGCGCAGCCGTGGCACGCCTGCAGCGGGCCAAACGTCCAACATTTAACGTCCAACGTCCGGAAGTGAGCCTACCGCGAGGTGCGCTCCAGCCACGGCACGAGGCGCGCGGACGAGAAGCCGAGCAGCGCCCCGATCACCAGGCCGCCGACGTGCGCGCCATTTGCGATCGGACCGAGCAGGCCGGTGAAACAAAGCACCATCCACATGAGCATGAGCTGCACGGTCTGCGGGTGCATCTGCCAGTTCTGGTCGCGGCCAAATTTTCCCTTCATCCACAGGAAGCCGAACAGCCCGTAATTCACGCCTGACATGCCGCCGAAGTAGGGGTGCTCCGCCGACACGTACTGCACGAGATTCGAGCCGACACCGATGGCCATCACGAGCGCGAGCAGCTTCGCCCCGCCGAAGCGCGACTCGATGAACTTCCCGAATTGCGCGAGCCACATCATGTTGAAAATGATGTGCATGAAGTCGCCGTGCAGAAAAATCGGCGTGATGAGCCGCCACACTTCGCCGGCGCGGACTTCGGGGAGGAAATGCGACGGCCCGTCCTGCCCGCTATGGGCGTATGGAAAATGCGAGATATACAGCCGGTCAATCACCGCGCGATCCACGGACGACGAACGCATGAACCCCGCATAAACCGTGATCGCGACCGTGAGCACCACGAGCAGGATCGTGATCATGCCACCGCCCGCAAAATTCCGCTCGTAGCCGACGCGCGCCTCGTCCACCACCGCCGAGCGGCGGCGGCCCTCGGACTTCACCAGTTGCGCGCGGATCACCTTCGCCGCCGCCGTGGCGTCGCGGAATTCCGGCGCATCCGGCGATGTTCGGAAAAGCGCGAACAACCGTGCCGCCTCGGTGATCTGATCGTCATCATGCACCCAGATCGAAAATGTCCCGGTGTCCTCCTGCTCGGCGTTATTCCCGATGCCGCGCGACACGAGCACATCGTGAAATGTCCGCGCTTGGTTTTCGTCCTGCAATTCTCCGACTCTTCGCATCCGCGGGATTTAGCAGCGCATCTGCGGCGGCACAAGTTGGACGATGTGCCACGCACGATGTGCCGTCGGGAGGTGCCGGGGCTGGAAAGCCCCGGCTACCGACGCGCTGCGTCACACGCTCCGCGCCATCAGGTAATCGTCCATCACGAAGCCGCCGCCGATGTCAAACACGGCTTCCTTTTCGATATGGAATCCGGCCTTGAGATACGCGCCGATCGCACGCCCGTTGCGCTTGTTCACCTGCATCCACATCGCGTGTGCGCCGAGCGCGCGTGCGCGTGCGGCGATGTGATCGATCATCTTCCTGCCGAGGCCAAGGCGCTGGTGCTGCGGGAGGAGATAGAGCTTGCTGATTTTCACACGGCCGTCGTCCTCGCGCTGCCACGAGAGGAAGCCGGCGGGCGCGCCGTCCACCACGGCGATTTCCCACGGTGTGCCCGCTGCGAATTGCCGGCGGATTTCTTCCTCGGAATACATCCAGCCGAGCATGAATTCTATCTGCTCCGGCACGATGATACCGGGGTAGCACTCGCGCCAGATGCGCTGCGCGAGATCGCGGAGCAGCGGGATGTCGGCTTCGGCGGCAGGGCGGATGTGCATCGCGCGAAAGGTGGAGATTACCCAGTGTGATGTCAGGCTTGGAATGACGGGGAATTCTTCGTCAGCGTGCGCGCAATGTGGGGCCGACAATGGGTCGGCCCGGCTCGGAGCGGTGTCCCGTGTCGGGCCATGTGCGCGCGGCTGCTCACAAGCTGTGAGGCGATCAGCCCGCGCTTTCACAAGCGCGGCTACGGGAGGTCGGCCCGCCTCCTGCCGTCGGCAGCTACGGGTTTTCTTTCTGCTTCGCCGGAGCCGGGGCGGCGTCGGATTTTGACGGCGCACCATCTTCCACAGCGGCAGGTTTCGCAGGATCGGATGGGTGTGCCTTGTCCGTGCCGCGCCGCTGCCACATCATGATCGCAACAAGCACAAGGTTCGCGGCGGCGATGCTGAAAAAAATCAGCCGCACGCGCTCGGCTGCGCGTTTGCCTTCGGGGGAGATGGGCGCTGTTTTTTTCGCAGGCATCGTGGTCAGTGGAGGCCTTCGTAGAGAGCGGCGTAGCGCGGCGCGAGCTTTGCCCAGTCGAAATTCTCCCATGCCCAATCCGCGAGTGCGGCGCGGTCGGCTTCGGTGCGGCGCGGCTGGGAAAAAAAGCGCGCGAGCTGCGTGCGGATGTCCGCTGTTTCCGGTCGTGCGATGAAGCCGCGTTCGCCGCCGAGCGTGTCGGCCCACGGCGTCTCGGTCGTCGTGAGCGCGGGCGTGCCGACCTGGCAGGCTTCGAGCACGGCGAGGCCGAAATTTTCCGAATGGGTGGGCAGGCAGAAAAGATCAGCGCCTTGAAAATACGGCCAGCGATCGTCGCCCCAGACGGGGCCGAGCCAGTCCGTGCGCGGGAGCCGCTGGGCATTTTGCACAATGAAATCACGGCAGCGCGCGGCGTAGCCGGGCTGCTCCTCGGGGCCGACGATTACGAGCCGCGCCGGCGCCGGCAGTGTGCCGTGAAGTTCCGCGAGCGCGGCCAGCAGCAGATCGAGCCCCTTCTTCTCGTGGATGCGCGAGAGGAAGAGCAGCACGGTTTCGTCCGTGTTCCAGCCGAGCTTCGCGCGTGCGGCTGCGTGATCGGGCCGTGTGTCCGCCGTGAGTCCGAGCGGCAGCGACTCGATGCGGCTGTGCGGAAAAAATTGCGCGAGGCGATCCGCCTCGGGCTTGGCCGTCGCCAGCACGCACGCGGCCCGTGCGATCCAGCGCTTCTCGATGAGCTGAAAGTACGGCCACTTCTTCCACCATTTTTTCCGCCGCGCCCACGGCTCCAGCATCCCGTGAGGACTCACGACATACGGGATGCCGCGCCGCCTGCACTCTCGCGCGAGCACGGGGAAATTCCGCTGCCACAGCCCGTGGAAATGCACGGCCGTCTCCGGGGAATCCAAGGGCTGCCCCGCATTCACCGAGACGCTGTGGCCGAGCTGCCTCAGCGCTGCGCCGAGCGAGCTGATGGCAGCATCGAGTCCGCCGATTTTCTCCGCGGGTGGAGGTTCGAAGAAACGGATGTTCACGCGCGGCGTTGCAAGGTCTCACGGTAGAGCGCCTCGTAGCGCGCGGCCATGATGTCGAACGAGAACTGTTCCTCCGCGAGCCGCCGCGCATTTTTCCCGCGCACCGCGAGTTCGCCGGGATCGGCGAGCGTCTCGGCCCACGCATCGCCGTCGCCGATTGCCACGGAGTTTGTGTCGTTCAGGAATGGCATTTCGCGGAGCAGGTTCGGGGAGATGGCGCACGGCAGCCCGGCGCTGAGCGCCTCGAGAATGGCGAGCGGCAGCCCCTCGAATTCCGCGACGTGGAGAAAGGCATCCGCGGCGAAAAGCATGTCGCGCACATTGCTGCGCCACGCGAGGCGCTGGATCACGCTGCCGAGCTGCCGGTCGCCGACCCAGCGATCCCACTCGGGCGCGAGATTGCCGTCACCCACCCAGATGAAGTGCGCGTGTGGCAGGCGTTCGAGGATCCGCGCGGCGTATTCGAGAAATGCGATGGGCCGCTTCTGCGGAACCATCCGCCCGACAGCGACGAGCAGGAGGGAGTCCTGCGCGATGCCGAATTCGCGGCGCACAGCATCGCGGGTCTTTCCGCGTTCGGAGAGATCGTAGAGTTCGACACCATTCGGAATCGCGTGGACGCGCTCCGCGCTGCCGAGGAATTCCGCGAGGTTGCGCTTCCGTTCCTCGATGACGGCGACCATCGGGCCGCGGTAGCGCGTCAGCGCGCGGCGCGCGATCCAGTCACGAATCCACGGCGTGCGTGCGCGGAGGTAGCGCGCACTTTGCGTGAGGTGGATCGTGCAGAGGCTCGGCAGTGCGCAGTCGCCCGCGGCGCGCAGGAGGTCGAGCAGGGCTTTTGGTTTTGAGTCATAGGCGCATTCGCAACAGGGCGAGGGCGGAGGAGGGGTGGGCGGCGAGGCGTTCGGTTTTGGCAGGCAGCCAGTCA
>Ga0208856_1000235_pt1 | contig 23445 bp, 14 predicted proteins | sample LakMenEpi13Jul12_FD_150690 | JGI IMG/M metagenome (GOLD analysis project Ga0208856, IMG submission 150690) | Freshwater microbial communities from Lake Mendota, WI - 13JUL2012 deep hole epilimnion (SPAdes) | ecosystem: Environmental > Aquatic > Freshwater > Lentic | place: Lake Mendota, Madison...
TGCCCCTGCGGCGATCCGCGGCGCTCGAGACGTTTGGCCGCGCGGGCCGGCCGCTCGACAAGGCGGCGATGGCGGGGCTGCAGGTGCCGCTGCTCGCCGACGCCGACCGTCTCGACGGCACGGTGGTGGCTTTCGAAGGCCGAAAAGCTTCCGACCTGCCGCTCGTCGTGCGCAGCGTCCACGGATTCGGCACGATCACCTGGCTGGGTATCGACATCGATCGGCCGGCGTTTCGCTCGTGGCCAGGCACCGACACGCTGCTCGTCGAATTGCTCGAACAGCATGAGCGGACGGCGGCCGGGGGCAGGGCAGGGGAGTCTGCACGTGGCGCGTTCGATCTCGCGGGTCAGTTGCGCACGGCGATCGACAGGTTTCCCCGGGTCGCATCGGTGCCGTTTGAGCTCGTCGCCGGCCTCGGGCTGCTCTATGTCGCCTGCCTCTATCCGCTCGACTGGTGGCTTACGGCCCGCGGCGGGCGGCCGGCGCTTGCGTGGATCTCGCTGCCCTTGATCGTCGCCATGTTCAGCGGCCTGGCGTGGGGCACCGGGCAGCGGTGGAAGGGGGCCGAGTGGCAGGGGTCGGCGGCCGGCATCGTGGATGTCGACGCGGTGAGCGGCGCCATGCGCGGCCGCGGCTGGTCGGGCACGTGGTCGCCTGCCAATGGTGCGCTCGATGTCGCGGCGGCCTCCGCCGATGCGCTGGCTGCTGAGGGGCGCGAGCTCGCGGTGTCGTGGTGTGCCGCCACCGGCCGAGGGCTCGGCGGCACCGATGCCCCGACATCGCACCCGGCACTCGGTGCCCGTGACTATCGCTATGCGGAAAGCCTGGCGGGGCTTGCCGGCGTGCCGATCGCGGCCGATTCGAGTCGGCTCTTTGAGGCCGAGTGGACGGCCCGTGCCACCGCTGCCGACGGGCCCGTGCCGATCGCGTCGACGCTCGTGCGCGACGCCCAGGCGGCATTGCGGGGCGCGGTCGAGAGCCGCCTGCCATTCGCGCTCGAGCGATGCGTGCTCGTGCATGCCGGCTGGCTCTACGACGTCGGCCGGCTCGAGGCAGGCGGCCGCTTCGAGCCTGCTGCGGGCCGCGGGCCGCGGTCACTGGCCGGCGCACTCACCCGCCGTGCGGCCGCCAAAGACCGCGACGTCTCCGAGCGGTGGGACACGGCCTCGACCGACGTCGATCGCATCCTCGAGATCGCCGGCCTGTATCGGGCCGCTGGAGGCAGTTCCTACACGTCGCTCGATGCGGGGCGGCTCGCCCGGCTCGATCTGTCGCCCGTCCTCGACACCGGCCGGGCGGTGCTCATCGGCCGTGGGCCGGCGGGCACCACGTGGCGCGTGCAGGCGGGCACGGGGCAGGATGCCTCGCCGCTTGCAGCCGCCGCCGACCAGACGACGATCTGGCGGTTCGTCCTTCCGTTGGAGCCTCGGCAGCCATGATCGAAACCGTCGACCTCACCAAGAAATACGGCGACTTCTTCGCCCTCGAGTCGCTCGATCTCAAGCTCGAGCAGGGCGACCTGTTCGGCTTCATCGGCCCCAACGGCGCGGGTAAGACGACGACGATCCGCATTCTCTCCACGCTGCTCGCGCCCACCTGGGGCGAAGCCTACGTGTGCGGCCACTCGATCTACACGCATCCGCGTGAAATCCGCCGGGCGATCGGCTACATGCCCGACATCTTCGGCGTCTACGACGATATGCGGGTGATCGAATATCTCGAATTCTTCGCCGCGGCCTACCGGATTCATGGGGCCGAGCGGCGCAAGGTCGCCGAGCGGTCGCTGGAGCTCGTCGATCTGACGGTGAAGCGCGATGAACTGGTGACGAGCCTCTCCCGCGGCATGACGCAGCGGCTCGGCCTCGCCCGCGTCTTGCTCCACGACCCGCAGGTGCTCCTGCTCGACGAGCCGGCGAGTGGCCTCGACCCGCGGGCCCGGATCGAGATGCGTGGCCTGCTCAAGCGGCTGCAGGGGCTGGGAAAGACGATCCTCGTGTCGAGCCACATCCTTCCTGAGCTCGCAGACATCTGCAATCGCGTGGGCATCATCGAATACGGCCGGCTGCTCGCCTGCGGCAACGTGCAGGACCTGCTCGCGCAGGTGCGCGGGCGGCCGGTGTTCCGGATCGCGGTGGCCGGTCCGCCGGAGGCCGCCGCGCGGCTGCTCGACAAGGCTCCTGAAGCCGGTGGCGTCACGGTGCGCGATGGCGAGATTCTCGTCACGCTCGCCGACGGCGTGCCCGACGCCTCGCCGCTCGCGGCGCGGCTGGTGGCCGAGGGCTACAAACTGCTCTCGATGCGCGAGTCGGAGGTGAACCTCGAAACCGCCTTCCTCGAGCTCACGAAGGGCAAGCTCGGCAAGGAGTAGGGCAGGCGTCAGCCTGTCGATTCCGTACCGTGTGTGTCGGTTCGCAGGAAGCCCGAGGCGCGAGTCGAGAGGACGCCACGGTGTGCCTATGGCCTTCGCGGATTGGTGTGAATCAATCGCGATGTTAATATGCACGCCGCGGGCACGACCGAGGCTGCTCTCGTGCCGCCGAAAGGTTTTCGCAGGAATTGCCCATGCCTCCGTCCGCCGATCGCCGTGCCGCAGGCCAGCGTGCCGGCCTCAAGCAGATCGCCGAGGAACTCGGCATCTCGATGATGACGGTGTCGCGGGCGCTCAACGGCCGCGGCGACGTGGCCGAGGCGACGCGACTCCGCGTGCTGAAGGCGGCCAAGCGGCTCAAGTATCGTCCCAACCGGCTCGTCCACGCGCTCAAGAGCGGCCGCAGTCGCACCGTGGGCGTGATGATCTCTGTGTGGTTGTCGTTCAACGCCAAGATCATCCACGGCATTCACGACGTCTTGGCCGAGCACAACTGCCTGCCCGTGCTGCATTTTCACGGCGAAGGGCCGCAGGCCAACCGCGACGAGGCTGAGCTAGCATACCTGCACCGACTGCTCGACCAGCGGGTCGACGGCATCATCTTCTGGCCGTCCGACGAGGCCGTGCCGCAGATGTACCTCAAGGAGGTGTGGGAGCGGGGCGTGCCGCTCGTGGCCGTCGATCGGTGTCTCCCTCTCACGAAGGCCGACTTCAGCGGCACCGACGACGTAGCTGGTGGACAACTCGTCGCCGAGCATCTGCTTGCGCTCGGCCACCGCCGGATCGGCCACATCACTGGCGAACCGTGGGTCTCGACATACGCCGACCGGAGGCGTGGGTTTGAGCAGGCGCTGGCCCGGCAGACAGGCGTCGATCTTTCGGTGGCGGAATGCGCGGATGTGAACTCCGGTGAAGCCGCCCACCGGATGCTGTCGCGGCCGAATCGGCCCACGGCGATCTTTGTACCCAACGACCGCATGGCTCCGCCTATCTACGGCGTCGCCGAATCGCTCGACCTCGAGATCGGCCGCGACCTCTCCGTGGTCGGCTTTGGGACGCTTGAGGAGACGAAGTGGCTTAGGCCGCGGCTGACGACGGTCGATCAGAAGCCGTATGAGATTGGTCGTGCTGCGGCCGGCCTGTTGCTCGACCGGATCGAAGGCCGGGTCGCAGTGTCGAAACCGAGGTCGGCCCGGGTCGTCCCTGAGATCGTCGGCCTCGAATCGGTCGGCGAAGCGAGATCCTGACGCACCCCGTTCGCCGCCGCAGAATGCGACGACATGTTCGGTGGCAACCGCGCCTATGGCGGGCAACACGCGCGTGCAAGCAGACACGACCAACGCGATGCGTTAAGCTTATCGAGGCTGGCGTCACGATGAGACGTGCCCATGCCAGGGATGGTCTGCGTTGCTCGATGCGGGGCGATCATGCGGAGCGAGCCTGCCATCGGTATTCGTTGCAATGTTCAACGCTGGGGATTCCGCCGCATGCACGACGGTGACGAAAGCGCTGGCGTGGTCGGCAACCCGGTCGCGACGAATGCCAGGCAGCGTTTTCGCGCGTTCACGCTCGTCGAGCTGCTGGTTGTCATCGCAGTTGTCGGCATTTTGATCGCGATGCTCATACCGGCTGTCCAAGCCGCGCGGGAGTCGAGCAGGACCGCCGCGTGCAGGAACAATCTTCGGCACCTGGGGCTCGCGCTCCTCCAGCATCATGACCACCTCAATACCTTCCCGTCGGGCGGCGAGTCGATCGACCCTCAGCCTGGGTACCACGGAACGCCGTATGGATTCAGTTGGTATCCACGAATCCTCCCGTTCCTCGAGGAACAGTCGCTCTATGACCGGCTGTTCTTTGGAATTCACTGTGGCTGGAGACGCGAAACGTATTCAGTGATCAACGGTGTCGTGATTCCGGCTTTTTTCTGCCCGTCGTCTCCCTTGCCGCGTCTGGCCATCGACCAGTTTCCAGGGTATTCGAGAATCGCCGGCGCCTCGTATGTCGGCATTGCGGGAGCCGCGCCCGGACTCATCCCTAATTTCACGGAAGCCCGTGTGAACTCCAACGGGTGGGGCATCGCCGGCGGTGGAGGCGTTCTGATTCCAAACGGCGCCAATCGCGCCGATGGGCGGAGGATGCGGGTTGCAAGAATCGGCGACGGCACGACAAAGACGCTGATGCTTGGAGAGCAGAGCGGGCATCTGATCACCGCGGATGGTGTGCAACGGAATTTCGCCTCACCCAACCGGCACGGCTGGTTCATCGGCGTGCCCCTGGGAGGAACCCCGGGAATCCCGCCGGGATGGGTCGGAGATCGGATCTGGAACATCACGACGATTCGATACGGCGTGAACCCAGGCGGTTTGACCGAGTCCACACCTGCTGGAGTATGCGGATCGAATCCTTCGATGGGGTGTCTGAACATCCCGCTTCTCTCTGCGCATTCCGGGGGTGCACTCAGTTGCCGCGCGGACGGATCGGTCCAGTGGCTCGAGAACACCACGGAACTCGACGTGCTCGCGCGGCTCGCGACCCGTGATGACGGCACCGTCGGAAAGGCTCAGCCATAAGAATGCGCTAGGCATTGGTCATTTGCTGGCTTGCCGGGGGCGGCGGCCCGTCTGCTGCCCTGACGGCCCCCAGCGATCCCGTATGGTCAGCGGGTCGCAGGCCGATGGTGCGGTGGCGTCGTCGTTCTCGAGGTGGGAAACGAGGAACCCCGCGCCGGGCGACGCGATCGATCCGTAGCCAGCGTTACCGTTAGGGCAAGTACCGGTAATGGCCTTCTCGTTAACGAAAAACAGGGCTTTCGCAAGGGCAAGAATGTTGTTCAAGAAAAATTGACGCCGACGCACAAGGCGTTAACATTAACGAATGTCGGGGTGCTGGTGAACGTTCCAACGACCTTCGCACTGTGGTGTGGTCACGAGGTTTTATGATGTACTCATTCAAACGTGTCCATTTTCCGTTCCTCGGGCTTGCTTTTGCCTGGCTTGGCTTGTGTTGCGCGACGGTCACAGCCCAGGTGACTTGGGACGCCAACACGACGACATCAGGTCCGCAGGATGGCAGCGGCACGTGGTCCACGAGCGATTCCAACTGGTGGAACGGCTCGGCCGACGTCGTCTGGCCCAACCTGACGACGAGCGGCGCCGTGATCGGTGCCAACAACGGTGCGGCCGGCACGATCACCGTCAGTGGCTCGCTCGCCATCAACTCGCTCACGTTCAACGCGCCGGGCTCCGGCTCGTACACGCTTACCGGCGGCACGCTCGGTTTCGGCGGCACGACGCCCACGATCACCGTGAACACGAGCGCGGGCACCATCTCTTCGGTGCTGGCTGGCTCCGCCGGGTTGACCAAGAGCGGCACCGGTACGCTGATCCTCACCGGCGTGAACACCTTCACCGGCACGACCACTGTCAGTGGCGGCACTCTGCAGATCGGCAACGGCGGCGCTCTCGCGACAATCGCGAGCACTCCGATCGTGAACAACGGCAACGTGTTCTACAACATGAACTCCACTGGAGCGTCGTTTACCGTCGCGCCGATGACGGGTTCCGGAAACCTGACGGCGACGACCGGCGGGCAAGGCAACGGCTACATCCGGCTGGCCGGCAATATCACCTTGAGCGGATCGGTCTCGATCTCGTCCGGTGTCGGCTCTGGCGCGGGGCAAAACGGCATCCGGCAGTCGGGGCCTACGACGATCACGGCTTCGGCCATTACGGTGAGCGGAAATTTCGGCAGCGCCGGGAACGACAGTAATTTCGCGCTGACGTTGGATACGAGCGCCAGCAACGGCCCGATCTCGATCGACGCCTACAACGGCATTGGAGGGCATACGTGGGCCGGTGTCTCGACCGTGATCGCCAATTCCGGAACGGGCGCCGTCAACATCGCGGGCGCGCAGGCGGGCAAGGCGGGGGTCGGCTCGTGGTCGGCGACGCTCACGGGGGCCTTGAACATTTCGTCGAGCTATTCCCCGGGCGCGCTGACGCTGAACGCCACGGCGGGCAGTTCGATCACGGGCAACCTGTCACTCGCCGCAAACTCGGCGAACGTCTGGACCGTGAGCCCCGGCGTCACGATGGCCGTGTCGGGAGCGCTGTCGGGCAGCAACGCCGCCATCACCAAGAACGGCACGGGCCTGCTCACCTTCACCGGCAACAACACCTACACGGGCACGACCACGATCAACTCCGGCACGCTGCAGATCGGCACCGGCTCCACGGCCGGCTCGATCTCCGGCTCGACCGCGATCACCGGCTCCGCGGGGGGCGTGCTCGCCTTCAACCGGTCCGACAACTATGGCGGCAACGTGTCCAATACGATCGGCGGCGGGGTCGGACTCACGCTGTCGGCCGGCACGCTCGCCCTCACGGGCAGCAACAGCTACACGGGTCCGACGAGCATCAATGCCGGCGTCCTGTCGCTCGGCAGCGCATCGGCGATTGGCTCCTCCGGCACGATCTCGTTCGGCGGAGGCGTGCTCCAGTTCACGGGGTCGAACAGCACCGACTATTCGAGCCGCTTCAGCACTGGCGCGAACCAGGCCTATGCCCTCGACACGAACGGCCAGAACGTCACCGTCGGCAACGCCCTCACGAGCTCCGGTGGCTCGCTCCGGAAACTCGGCAGCGGCACACTCACGCTCACCGCTGCCAACACCTACACCGGCACGACCTCCATCAACGCCGGCACGCTGCAGATCGGCAACGGGAGCACGGCTGGTTCGCTCGCGAGTTCGAGCGCGATTACGGGCTCTTCAGGGAGCCTGCTCGTTTTCAACCGCACCGACAACTATGGCGGCAATTTCGCGAACCCGATCAGCGGTGGCGTGGGCCTGACGCTCTCGACGGGCACGCTCACGCTCACCGCCACAAACACCTACACCGGCACGACCACGATCAACGCGGGCGCCAGGCTCGTCAGCGGAACCGGCGGCGCGGCTGGCTCGCTCGCCACCACCGCGATCGTGAACAACGGCGACCTCATCTACAACCTCGTGAGCGACGGCGCGACCACGGTCTCGCTGCCTGCAGGGATCAACGGATCGGGCAACCTCTCCGTGAGCGGCGGACGAATTCAGTTCAACGGCAACATCACGCAAGGGGGCAGCCAGACCTACACGCAGACGAACCCGTGGCCCAACAGCATGCGAATGACGGCCAATACGACGTTGACCGGTTCGGCCATCACGATGTCGGGGTTGCTCGGCCAAGATCTGAACAACTCGTACGTCATGAGCCTCGACACGAGCGCCACCAACGGCCCCATCGATCTTACGCTCACCATCGGTCAGGCAGGTCGATACTACGGAGTCAATGCTTTCACCGTGAACTCGGGCACGGGAATGCTCAGCATGATCGGAAACCCAGCATCATGGTCGGTCAACACCACGACGCTCACTGGCAAATTGAACATAGCCTCCTCCTTGTCCCCGTCTGCCGCAAATTCAGGCTCGACGACCGCCCTGAATCTGAACGCCACGGCGGCCAGTTCGGTCTCGGGCAACATGACGTTTGGTGCGAATACCACGAACACGTGGAGCGTGAGCTCCGGCGTCACGATGGCGGTGTCGGGAATTCTGTCCGGCAGCGGCGCATCGTTCGTTAAAAATGGCTCGGGCCTGCTCACCCTCAGCGGGAGCAACACCTACACCGGCACGACGACGATCTCCGGTGGCACGCTCTCCGTGGGCAACGGCGGCACCTCCGGGGCCCTTGCGGGCAACGTCGTCAATAACGCGGCGCTCATCTTCAATCGCTCCAATGATTTGATCTACGCGGGCGCCGTCTCCGGCTCGGGTGGGCTCGAGAAGCTCGGTGCCGGGAAACTCACGCTCACGGGCTCGAGCGGCTACACCGGAGCGACGACGGTGACGGCGGGCGTGCTCGCCGTGAACGGGCAGATCTCGAGCGCGGTGACGGTGGCCACGGGGGCGATGGTCGGTGGTTCTGGCATGATTTCGGGCGCGCTCTCTGGCGCCGGCACCGTGAGCCCGGGCAACTCGCCGGGCATTCTCACCGCCGGCCAGTTCGACGCCACGGGCGGCCTTGATGCGGCCTTCGAGTTCATGGCGCTGGCACCTGTCTACAACGATTCTTCGGCCAGTCTGAACGACGTCCTCCGGCTGACGAGCGGCACACCGATCGTCGGCACCCTCACCGGCGGTAACTTGATCGACGTGTACTTCAACGTCAATTCGATCGCCACCGGCGACACGTTCGAGGGCGGCTTCTTCACGGAGCTCTCGGCCGGCGCCCTGCTCTCGGCGGTGGAAAATGCGACGTTCACTTATTGGATCAAGGACAACGCCGGGAGCACGTCGTTCAACGGCGTGAGCTATAGTCCGCTCTCGAGCCTGCCTTCCATCACCGGCGTGACGGTCCAGACAGCGAACGTGACGCGAACGTTCGCCGGCGGGAGCGTCAGCGGCAGTGTGACGCAGTTTGTGATCGTACCCGAGCCAGGGGCGCTCACCCTTGCAGTCGGCGGCGTCGTAGCCGCCGCATGGGTGATCCGCCGCCGCCGATGATTCTCCATTCAGTACGTACCATGAACCGACGCGGCTTTACGCTCGTCGAGTTGCTCGTGGTGATCGCGATCATCGGCGTGCTCGTCGGGCTGCTCCTCCCGGCCGTGCAGGCGGCCCGGGAATCGGCACGGCGGAGCCGCTGCAGCAACAATCTCAAGCAAATTGGCCTGGGGATTCATCTCCACAACGAAGCCAAACAGCGGCTGCCACCCGGCGGGTCGCGCGACCAGCCTCCGTTCGGAACGGTCTCGACGAACCTGAACGGATGGGGTGGGAGCTCCTGTTTCGCGCATCTGTTGCCGTTCGTGGAGGAGGAGGCGCTGTTCTCAAGGTGGGATTTCACGGGATCGAACTCCCAGATCAGTCCGACGTATGCGGTCAATGTGGCCTTGCCCTGGGGACGGTGTCCGTCGTCGGACATGCCCCAGTGGCGCACGTTAGACACCACCAAGATCGCGATGCTGAACTATCACCCCGTCGCCGGTGCCGTGACCGGCCTGATCACGGCCCCGGCCTTCAACGAGACGCGATTCGCGGGCGGCGTGAACGGTGCCGTGAACGGATGGGGAGGAATGCTGTTTCCATCGGCGCGGATGAAGTTCAAGGACTGCACTGACGGCACCAGCAAAATGCTCGTCTTTGGTGAGCAGAGCGGCATGCTGACGGATACCTCCGGAGCAACGCAGTCGTGGTCGCCGAGCAGCCGATTCGGCTGGCCCCTCGGCGCCGCGAGCACGGCGAACAGCATCGGCAACGTCTACAACGTCACGACGATCCGCTGGCCGATCAACCAGAAGACGGGCTGGGACGGCGTGACGAACGGGGTGGGCTACGGTCAGACCTCGGGATGGCCGACGAACGTGCCGCTCAACTCGAACCATTCCGGTGGTACGAACCTGCTGCTGCTCGATGGGGCTGTCCGCTTCGCCGCCGATGCGATGAGCATGCAGACACTGGCGCAGCTCGCCACCCGTGATGACGGCGGCGCCGGCGTCGATTTCTGATCACCCAGGGCACGGATTCCATGGATGTTCCGACCGTGATTCAAAGCCGTGTGCATCGCTGCTGTCGGCGGATTCTCCTGGCCGCGCTGATCCTGTCGTCCGCAGGGTGCTTCCGAGGCGGTCGCCCGGAGCCGCGGCGGTATCCGATCTCCGGCACGGTGACGCTCGACGGCCGCCCCTTCCGCGAGGGCAAGGTGCAGTTCGTCACGGTGAGCCAGGGGCTGATCGATGTGTTTCCCGTCAGGGATGGCCGGTTTTCCGGCAAGGCGGCGGCGGGTGAGCGGCGCGTGGAGTTCTACGTCATCAAGGAGGTGCCCTATGCGGAGTCAGGTCAGATGCCGATGCCCGGAGAGGTGACGCCCGCGACCGTCAAACTGCAGGTGCTTCCGCCCCACCTCAACACGGAGAGCACGTTCAGTGCGACGGTCGCCCCGGCCGAGAAGAACGAGTTCTCGTTCGACCTAGTGACGAAATCTCCGACCGGAGACGGCGCCACATGAACATGCGGGGTGGAACAGATTGTGCCGCCAGGCGCGGGAGCGGCTTTACGCTCGTGGAGCTCCTCGTGGTGATCGCGATCATCGGCGTGCTCGTCGGGGTGCTCCTCCCGGCGGTGCAGAGCTCGCGCGAGGCGTCTCGGCGCACGTCGTGCAGCAACAACCTGAAACAGCTCGGCCTCGGCCTGCACGGCTACGCCTCCGCGAATGCCTCGGGGCGAGATGGCAGATTTCCCTACCTTGCCTATCACAACGACGGTGCCGGCGGAAATGCGGTGTACCCGGGCACCATCAACCAGCTCAACAACATGCTCTGGCAGGATTCGGTGAGTTGGATCGTCCAGCTCCTCCCGTACATCGAGCAGATACCCCTCCATGAGCGGTGGACGACCACGACGCGGAACTTCGTCGGCGCGAACTCGGGCAGCCTCACCGACATCCGCGGCATCATGACGGCCGCCATCTCCAAAGACGTGCGGATCAACGAACTGTACTGCCCGTCATACACGGGCAATCTGGCGATCGACGGCGCGATGGTCGGCGGCCCGGTGAACGAATCGTACGCCACCAATGCCTCTGCCGGCGTCCGTCTCAACCAGGATTTTTACAAGACCGACAAGACGGGGCTCACCTGCTACCGGGCGAATTTCGGCGTCTCGCCGATCGCGTACGTGGGCACGAACCGATTCCAGAGCTTCGATGAACTCGATGGAAAGGGGGCAATCAATTGGCGGATTCGCAAGCCGTTTCGGGAGTTCGTCGATGGGCTTTCGAAGACGGCGCTCCTGCTCGAGAACTCCTGTGGCCAGAGTTGGTTCGCCGGCGCGCTAGCCTCCACGGTCGCCGGCAACGGCTCGACGGTTTTTGCCGGCGGAACATGGACCGTCGGCGGCTCCACGACGTGGGCTGTCAACCAGGCGGCGGTCGAGGTTCGCGGGTATCTGGCGAATGTCGGGCTGGGCTCCGAGCATCCCGCTGGGGCGAACGTGCTCGTGGCCGACGGTTCGACGCGGTTTCTGGTGTTCAACGGGCTCACGGCGCAGACCTGGCTGAGCCTGCTCTCGTCAAACGGAGGTGAAAATGCGACTGTCGAATGAGTGGCCCGCTTGGATGAGCGGCGTGCTCCTTGTCACGCTGGCCGTTGCCGGATGTGGAGCACGGGCCACGCGGACGCCGGTGGAGGGGATCCTGAGGGTCGACGGCAAGCCGGTGCCTCAGGGGCTGAAGGTGGTGTTCACACCTGACACCAAGGATGGCGAACCGTGCGTCGGCGTCACCAACGACAAGGGCCGCTACGTGATGTACGCCCGGCCTGGGATGAAGGGGCTCCCGCCCGGCAGGTACACCGTCGCAATCCCTATGCCGGGCGACGGCGAAGGCGCCTCACTCATCCTGCCGCCGGAACTCGCCAACATCACCATTCCCGATCGCTACAGGCCAGGCCGATCGACGCTCGTGTGCGATGTACGCTGGGGCGGCACGGTCTACGACATCGACGTGACGTCGGAATAAGCGGTCGGGCCTGCGCATCTTTCGATCGTTGGACATCTCGCAAAAGAGTCGTCAGTTGATGAAATGCTTTGCTCGGTCGATGTGCCGCGGGCATGTGCTTGGATGCCTGGTCGGCCTCGTGATCCTCGAGATCGGAACCGTCGATGCGGCGGCACCGATCCTCGACGTGTTTCCGCCGTCGGTGGTCGACGTGCCGGCGGGGAGCCGTGGCGAGACGACGATCACGCTTGACTACGCCCCAAGCGGCAGCGTGTGGGCCGAAGGACTCGACGAACGGCAGGTTTTTCAGGCAGAACTCGCGCACCGCCAAGGGGATGACGACTCGTTCAGGCTCCGGATCGGGAAGGGAGGCCAGATCTATTCGCTCCGTGGCGCTTTCGGCGAGAGCGTGCCGCCCTCATGGCGAGATCCGGGCCGCGAGCGTTCTCCCTGGAATGACGAGGTCTGGCAGTTCGTGGCCGTGTGCACGAAGTACAACGGCGTGGCTTCGCTGCTCAAGGCGGCGGAACTGCCGGGCGAGGTGAAGGAGCGGATCGAGAGTTCTTCGTTTCGATCGCTGTTCTTCATTCACAACTCCGGGGCCTACATCCCCGGTGAGTCCGCCGTGCAGAGCCTGTATTGTCCTCTTCTGGCGTTCGAGGCGGATGCCGAGCGCCGCACGATCCGAACGCTCAACTGGGGGCTCGTGCCGCAGGTGCGCACGATCCATCGCTCGCCGGTGCTCTATTACTGCCAGGTCCGCGACGTGGGCGACGGGATCGTCGAACTGACGTGGCTCGTGCACAACTTCAGCATCCGTGATGACATCGTCTTCGACCACCTCAATGCCCCCTGGGGTGGCACGCGACACACGAGCCTGCCGGTACACGCGATCGCAGCCCCTGATGGCACGCCGAGGCCGCGGGAGGATTTTTTGCCGCCGGATCACCCAGACCGGGCCATCGACGTGCGGAAGACCGGCGGTTGGACGCTGGCAAGCACTGCGGAGGCCGTGGACAGTCCGAGTTTGTCGCTCGTCTTCGGCCTCGACAGGCATCTGCAGGAAGAGCAGGCCAAGGCGGCCCGGGGCGAGCCAGCCTGTCAATGGGCGCCGAGCGTGATTCGGGATTTCCTCGCGCACTATCCACAAATGTATGAGCATCGGTGGAAGGATTGGCAGATCCGACCGGAGAACTCGTTCCGCAACTACGACGTGATCGAACTGATTCCCCGGCTGCGGATCGCCCCGCGCCAGACGCTCTGGTTTCGCAGCTTTCTCGTCGTCAATCGCCGCGATCGTGCGATTGATCGCTCGCGTGAACTCGTGGACAAGGTGGACTACGGTCTCCTGACGTTCGACCCGGGCGCCACGCCGCTCCTGCCGGTGCATGTGGCCGAAGGCCGAGTCGTCGACCCCGCCGGGGCGAAAGGGCCACCCGCGCTCGAGTTGTATGCCAAGCCGGTGCCCGACTCGCTACCGCTCTTTCTCTTGGAAGACACGCGAACCGGCCGCGAGGTGATCACGACCGACCCCTACCGCTTCGTGCCCCAGGAGCCGCTTGATCTCGGCGTGCCTGCCGATCACCCGCACCACGACTACTACTCCCAGATCAAAGGCATTTCACTCGACCGGCACACGACGAGATGGAAGCGGCTGCTCGGCTATGCGCCGCGGACGCGGCCCCAGCAGGCAAACTGGGTGCAGCTCTCGACAGCCGCTGGGCCCAATCTTTTTCCAGCGGCGGACGAGCACCACGTCGACGTCTGGGTGGTGTCACGCGTGGCCAAAGCTGCCGTGAATCAGACGACCGGTCATGCCAAAGAGCGACGGCAGATTGAGGATCTCGGCGCGCTCACGGCGGCCCCGGCGATGCAGCCGGCCGAGGGGTTCGCCAGCGGAGACGGGCTGCGCGCGATCTTCTACGACGCGCTTCCCTGGAAGGGCAAGCCGACGAAGGTGTTTGCATGGCTTGGCCATCCTGCGGGCGTCGCGGGCAAGGTGCCGGGCGTCGTGCTCGTGCACGGCGGTGGCGGCGCGGCGTCGAAGGAATGGGTGCAACGGTGGAACGAGCACGGCTTCGCCGCGATCAGCATCTCGGTCGAGGGGCAGACCGACGCGGACGATCCAGAACTGCCCAAGGGAACGCCCGGCTACAGGCGGCACCCGTGGGCCGGACCGCAGCGCAGCGGCATCTACGGCGACTCGTCGGAACCGCTGGCCGACCAGTGGATCTATCACGCCGTGGCCGACACGGTCCTCGCCAACTCGCTGCTGCGATCGCTCCCGGAGGTGGATGCCGACAAGGTGGGCGTGATGGGCATCTCCTGGGGCGGGGTGATCACGGCCACCGCGATCGGTATCGACGATCGATTCGCCTTCGCGATCCCCATGTACGGCTGCGGAAGAATGTTCGATTCTGAGAATCACTACGGCCGCATCCTGGGCTCGAATGCTCTCTACCGCGAGGCCTGGGATCCGCTGGTGCGCATGGACCGAGTGCGGATGCCGGTGCTCTGGTTCTCCTGGCCGCAGGACGCGCACTTTCCGCTCGATTGCCAGGCGGCCTGCTATCGGGCCGCGGCCGGTCCGCATATGGTCGCTCTCGTTCCGGGCATGGGGCACGGGCACAACTACGCCCCGCCCCACGGCTATGCCTTCGCCGAGAGCATCGTGAAGGATGGCAGGCCGTGGTGCGTGCAGACTGCCGCAACGGCGGCAAGCGACGGCGTGCGTGTCGAGTTCTCGTCCACGAAACCGCTCGACAAGGCGACGCTGGTCACGACGGCCGACGGCGGCTTCACGGGTAATCGAACGTGGGCCGAGTCAGCCGCCGCCCTGGAGCGACGTGACGACCGCTGGATCGTCACCGCCTTGCTGCCGGCCGGCACCACGGCCTGGTTCGTGAACGTGCATCATGGCGACCTTCTGGCGAGTTCCGACTACCAGGAATGCAAGTGACGCGGGCTAGCGTGTCACCGGCATCACGTCGCCCCGAGTGATGAATTGAAGGTCCAGCCAGGGTGGCGGCGAGCCGCAGCGGCCGTCGATCCGGAACTCCGAGAAACCCTTGTCCACCTCGTAATCCATCTGCGCGGCGGGCAAGGTCGCCACGAGGTTCCAATTCAGGTCGTACACGCCGACCGTGTCTCCGCCTCGATACCAGAGATAGTGGTCGCTCCGAACCTCACCCGTGATTGCGAGCGTCCCCGACCCGGCATGGATGACCGGATCCTGGATCGAGGAAGGCGTGTCTCCGAGCACGCGAAGATTTTCCACCAAGATCTTGGGGTGCGTCTTCGCCATCACTCTCCCGAAACCGATCGATACCGATCGAAACACGCCGTAGCCCGCACCCTTGGTGTGGTACCGCATGCCCCAGCGACCCGTGGTCCTCGCCACCTCGCCGCTCGGGATCACGATCTCTTTCCGGCCGGTGAAGTCGATCGGGATCACGTAGTCCTTGTCGGGCCCGACCTGGACGAGAAGAAACGCGCTGCTGCCATCTCCTGTGACCGTGAGCCCGAGCCCGCGGGCGCTGCGGGCGTCGCCTTTGATGGCATACGTTGGCAGGCCAGACGGCAGGAACACTTCGTCGCCGGCCGCATTGTCGAACGACACTTCGAGCGCTGGGCCGACATCCTGGAATCGATGGCGGCCGGGATTGGTCATCTGGCCCGCTGTCGGCTGCAAGCGTGAAACGACCGGCGCGGCGGCCTGCTTCTCCGCAGCGCCGCCGTTCACCCCGGCCCCGATCAGGTAGCCCTCTAGGTCCTTATTTTTTTCCTTGAAGTTGGCGGTTGCCGCGTGGGTTTCACCGAAAGTGGCTGCCACATCCGACAAGCCATCCATCACGCGAATGATGAAGTGTGGCGGCTGGCGTTGGAACGGGTTTTGAAGGCGGAGCGTCTGGCCCGGAAGGACATACTGCCTCGGCGCAATGGCCCCGAATTCCTGGACCGTCTTCCATTCCACGTCTTCCTTGCCACGCACCATGACGCAGAACGGCTGCACCTCGAACCCATCCACCGTCTTTCGCGCCTCGAACACCGTCATGCCGACGAGAGGACCTGCATCCAAGGGATAGGGAGTCGGATCATGGTAGGAGGCGTCCAAAATCCGCTTTCGCTGCTCTGCGTTCAAGGATTCGGCGACTTCCCGCCAGGTCAGAAACTGCTCCGCGATCAATGGCGACAGGCCGTGCCCCTCGATCGTCTCCGGCGCGATGCCAAACATGGGCTCGGGCTTTTGGAAGGAGAAGGCCGTGCCATTCGCTGCCGCGCCACGGGCCAGCGTGAAGTGGTTCTCGAGCGGACTGGTGGCGAGCCGCGCTTCCCGGTCGAGCGCGAGCGCGGCGATGCCGCCCCCTCGGCGATCCAGGAGCGAAGCCCCGCCCGACTTGAATCGATACACGAGATCCCACGGATTCGGCAGGCCCGCCGAACTGTTGCTCGTCACGGGGTGATCGGTGTGTTGGTAGACGAACATCGCCCACTTGCCGAATCCCCACGGCACGTCGCAATGGCATTCCCCGCCGTCGTATTCGTGGTGGCGGATCCCGAGGCGGTTGAAAAACTCGGCGTATTCCCGCGCTGTCTCCTCGCACAGCGTGGACGCGCTGCTGGGGTAGTAGTTTTGGTCATAGGCCTTGAGGAGCCCGATGGCCTCGGTGCCCGCCTCGTGGCTCGTGGCGCGGGCGCCGCGCTGGCAGCCAGTGAGCGTCCACACCGGCTGATCGGTATCGGTGAACGTGCACCTCACGATTTCGTCGCCGATCAGCACGTCGTTGAATTTCCACCAGGCACCGTACTCGTCGGAGCGGGGGAACGAGACGCCCGGGTCGGGTCGGAAACGGATCGTCGTGTCGGTCGCTGTGACAGGCTTTTCCAGTTTCCCCCGGCCCCAGTTCGCCAATCGCCTGTCGACCTTCTCCCCGATGTACTTGGAACCGGCGGGCCCGAATCCGTAGCAGATGGTGTGCAGCATGGCATCCATCCCCTCGGCCTTGAGCCGGTCGTTGAAGGCCTTGAGGTCGGCTTCACCGCGGGGGAACACGTCGGTGTTCACGTGCAACGGGTCGCGATCGTACACCCAGTAGGCGCCGCGCCAGGTGTCGGTGTGCAGGTAGAGCCGCTTCACGTCGAGTGATTTGGCGTAGTTGACGAGAACGTCGAGGTCCGCGGGCTTCTTTCCGCAGATGATCAACGTGTCGCCGCGTGCAAACGTGTTCTGCCACTCACTGACCCACGCCCTGGCGCGATCGAGCGTCCAGGCTTCGGCGATCTTGGGGTGGGGGAGATGTTCCTCGGTCCAGATGCGCAGCAGCGACTCGTTGTGATCGTCGTCGTCGAGTGGGATGAAAAAAGCGAATCCACCGAGAGGGTCGTCGGCGCTGCGGCGCCACAGATACGGCCATGAGACGGAAATGAAGCTACGCCGTCTGGCCCATTCACCTCGAGACACGGTCATGTAGTCGAGCGGCACGACCTCCGGACCAACGTCGTTGAAGTTGGCCTGAAAGCTCACGATGGGCTTGTCGCCCGCCGGAATGTTTTCGACGCCTTTGATCCGGAAGGCGATGTGCGAAAGCCCGGCGGTGACGGTGAACGTGACACGCGGGCCGGTGGGGCCGGCGGAGGCGATCAGCATGTCGCCCTTGCTTTCCAACGACGTGAGCGGAATTCTCTTTTCCGAGGCACCAGTGCCGGAGGTTAGGGCGAACCCCGGCCCTGGATCCGCCTGCCTGATTAGATTCGGCCCCTTGCGACGGGTGAACGACAGCGGTTTGCCGTCTGCGGCGAAGGTCATGACGACCTCCCCGCCGGTGATGGTCTGGCCGCCAAGGCCGCTTGCAACGGTCGCTGTGGCGACGATCGCAGGAGGGCGGCTCGGTGTGCTTTCATCAGCCTGCGTCACCCAGGCGCACACGAGCAAAGGCACGGGCACCGCGAACGGGAGCAGGAATTTCATCAGGCGGATACCTCGGTCGTCGAGCCTCATATCTGAGAAAATATTCACGCGTTATATTTAACGAACGAGTTCGGGTTTTGCATTCTAGCGGCTCTCGGGCATTCCATGCTTCGTCCTGGGCTCAATTTCAGCGTCATCTGTCCGTGCCTGATCGCACTCCTCGTTGGGCAAAGCGTTCAAGCCGGGGAGGCGGTGCCTCGCTCCGTCGCGGAACTGTGGGCCGATTTCGACCCACGCAGTGACCCGCTCGAAACCGAGACGATCCGCGAGTGGCGCGAGGGGGGCCGTGTGTTTCGGCACGTGCGGTTCCTCGTGGGCACGTTCAAGGGCAAGCCCGCTCGGATGGCGGCGATCTACGGCTTTTCGGAGAACGCAGCGGGCAAGGTGCCCGCCGTGATGCATATCCATGGCGGCGGCCAGCGGGCCTCGCTCGACGAGGTGAAGTTTCTCGTGGGGCGTGGCTATGCGGCGCTCTCCGTCAACTGGGGCGGACGCGGCGGCAGCGATGGCCCGTTCAATACGGTGCAGGGGGCCGAGCCCGGTGATCCGAATACCGACTGGGGCGCGGTCGATCCCTCGCAGTGCAACGTGCAGGGCTATTCCACCATGCTGCCCGGGCCGCTGCAGTTCTATGAAGGCCGGGAACATCCCAAGAACAACAACTGGTATCTCCTCGCGCTCGGCTGCCGCCGCGGGCTGACGTTCCTGGAGCAACAGCCCGAGGTCGATCCCGCGCGGCTCGGCGTGCACGGCTACTCGATGGGGGGCAACCTCACGATGTATGTCGCCGGAACCGACGACCGTGTGAAGGCCGCCGTGCCGGGCGTGGGAGGGCAGGGCTGGCGGTGGGAGCCGCACGTGTTCGCGAGCGGCACCGCTCGGCCGCAGGATTCCATCAAGGGCGATGTCGATCTCTTTCGGCGCACGCTCTCGTTCGAGAGCTATGCGCTACGAATTCGTTGCCCCGTGCTCCACCGCAGCGCCACGAACGACTTCCATGGCTGGATGGATGACGTCTACCGCACGAACGCGCTGATTCAGGGACAGCCGCTGCGGTATGCGTGGACGCCACACTTCAACCACCGGCTGTCTCCCGAGGTGGCCGTCGCGATGCCCCTGTGGCTCGACCACTTTCTCAAGGGCGGACCAGCGCTGCCGGAGACGCCTCGGGCGACGCTCGACCTGAATGCCCCGGGCGGCATTCCCCGGCTGACGGTGCAGCCCGCTGGCCCTTGGCCGGCGGCCCGCTGCGAGATCTTCTACTCCGTGGATCCCGACCCGCGGGCCCGGTTCTGGCGCAGCGGCGATGTCGTCCGCGAGGGCGACTCGTTCTCCGCAGCGCTGCCGCTCGAAGCGACCACGCGGCCGCTCTTCGCTTTTGCGAACGTATATCACACGCTGCCGGAGCCCGTGTCGATGAAGGCGTTGCCCGGCAATGGCGATCTCGTCCGCGAGGTATGCCTGAGCAGCGAGATTTGCTCCGCCACGCCGGCTGAGCTGGCGGCCGCGGGAGTGCGCGAGCAGCAGGTGGCCGTGCGAGCCGGCAATCCCTCCGGCAGCCTGCTGATCGACAATTTTGCGAACGGCTGGCGCGACTGGTATCTGCTGAATGCAGGCAACCCCGTGCACTGGCAGCACTGGACCCGCAAGATCACCGATCCGGCGTGGCGGGGGCCGGAGGGCGCGGCGCTCGCCATCACGCTGTCGATGCCCCGGACGAACACGTTCACCGTCGTCGTCGTCGAAAACGAGTGGCGAGGCGAGCGCGGCCGCCGCCGCACGTTCTCGTGCACTCGCGAGGTGCCGGGCAGTGCCGAGCCGCAGACGCTCCTCCTTAAGCCCGCCGACTTCGTGCCCGCCGACGACAAGCTCGGGCCCCTCACCTCGTGGGCCGAGCTCGACCTGCTCGGCCTCTGTGGCTTCCATGCTGATGAGAAGCCCGCGCGACAGCCCGCCTGGGACGGCCCGCTCACCGAGTTCCATCGCGTCGAGTGGCGAATCCCATAACCGGGCGCGCCTTGCAGGCCTGGATCGGTTCCAGCGTCGGCCGTGCAGCGAGCGTCAGTGAGAACCGGTCGAGCCAGGCGGCGGATATGGCCATCAGGCTTCTGTGCAGATGCCGATCGTGAACCAAAAGACCTTGAAAGGCGTTTGTTTTCTGGCTAGAATGGCTTTGTGTTGTCTGACGGCATTCGAGCGATTCAGTTGTCGGGGACCCTGCCATGAAACGCACGAGTATCACCGAGGCGAAGAACAACTTGAGCCTCCTCATTGATCGGGTCCGCCGTGGTGAGACGGTGCTGATCTGCGACCGCAACCGGCCCGTCGCGCGACTCCAGCCAGTGGGCCCCGGCGACCCATCCGGAACTGAGGCGCCCTGGCTGGCTGGCCTGGTTCGCGAAGGGTTGCTGGCTCCCGCCGGCAGGCCGCTGTCGTTGAAGAGCCTCCCCAAGCCGGTCAAGCCCACGAAGCCCGTGAGCATCGTCGAGGCCTTGCGAGCCGACCGAGAGGAGTAGCCGGCATGCGGTACTGGGATGCGTCGGCGATCGTGCCGCTGCTCGTTGAGGAAGCCCGCACGAACGAAGCTCGGGCCGCTCTGGCGGAGGATGCGGGCATCGTGACCTGGTGGGGCACGCGGATCGAATGCACCTCGGCCATCGCGCGGCTCGAGCGGTCCGCCGCGCTCTCTCCGCGGCAGGCATCGCAGGCAATCGAGTTGCTGCGAACGCTTGCTGCCGGGTGGAACGAGATTCTTCCGGCGGAGTTGGTGCGGGAGACCGCTTGCCGGCTGCTGCGGGTGCACCCGTTGAGGGCGGCCGATGCCATGCAACTGGCCGCTGCGACCGTCATGGCCGGAGGGCGGACGCTCCAGGCGGGGTTTCTGGCGTTCGACGACCGCCTGCGGGAGGCTGCGGGCCGCGAGGGGTTTGTCGTCGGTCCGTGACTGGCGGGCAACCGAGACGGTTGCGTGACGGGGCGGATAGACTCGGGCGATCGTTCCATACGGAGGTGCGCGATGAGTGTTCGATGGAGTGTCTTCTGCGTTCCCTGCGTTCTGTGCGTCGGGGTGATGGAAGCCCACGCCCAGCCGGCGGAGGTGATCGCGCCGCCGGCGGCCGCCCGCGGCGGCGATGCTGCCAGCCTCGACGCAACCAGGCTCGATACGCCCGAGGCGCAGCTCGGCTACGCACTGGGCTTGAGGATCGGCACGCGGATCGCCGCCGACTTCCGCGCCCAGAAGGCGCCGCTCGACGAGGCGGCGCTCGCCCGCGGGCTCGCCGACGCCGTGCTCGGCGTGAAGCCGCGGCTCGATGAGCAGACGATCGGCGCCGCGCTCGAGCGGTTCGAGAAGCGGATGCAGGAGCGCGAGCGGGAGTTCGCCGCCCGGATGGCCGAGGCCGCGAAGGTGAATAAGGCGAAGGCTGCGGAGTTCATGAAGACCAACGCCGCGAAGCCCGGCGTGAAGTCGCTACCGAGCGGCCTGCAATACGAAGTCGTGAAGACGGGATCGGGGCCGAAGCCCACGGCTGACGACACCGTCTCGACGCACTACCGCGGCACGCACCTCGACGGCAGCGAGTTCGACGCCACCGATCCCGCCGGCGAGCCGGCGACGTTTCCGCTGCGGGGCGTGGTGCCGGGCTGGCAGGAGGCGCTGCCCTTGATGAACGTGGGCTCGAAGTGGCGGCTCTACGTGCCGCCCGAGCTCGGCTACGGCGAAGAGGGTTCGCCCCCGGTGATCGAGCCCAACGAAGTGCTCGTGTTCGAGATCGAGCTCGTGAAGATTCTGCCTCCCGGGAAGTGACGCCGATGTGGCAGGCCGCCCGCTCGTGGCTCGTGATGCTCGCGGCCGGACTGGCCGTCGAAGCCGCAGCGCAGGCTCCGGCCGGGCCGCGGTCGAAGCCCGATCCCTTCGAAGCCGCCCGCGAACGGATGGTGCGCGACGACATCGCGCTCGGCGGCGTCACCGACGAACGGGTGCTCGCCGCCATGCGGGCGACGCCGCGGCACGAATTCCTGCCCGGGCCGCAGCGGAGCCTCGCCTACTTCGACATGGCGCTCCCGATCGGTGAGGCGCAGACGATCTCTGGGCCGTTCGTCGTGGCCTACATGACCGAGAAGCTCGAGCCCAAAGCCACCGACAAGGTGCTCGAGATCGGCACCGGCAGCGGCTATCAGGCGGCGGTGCTCAGTCCGCTCGTGCGCGCCGTGTATTCGATCGAGATTCACGAGAAGCTCGGGGAGAAGGCGGCGAAGACGCTCGAGCGGCTTGGCTATCAGAACATCGTCACCAAGATCGGCGACGGTTTTCGCGGCTGGCCCGAGCACGCACCGTTCGACAAGATCATCGTTACGTGTTCGCCGGAAGACGTGCCCCGGCCGCTCGTCGAGCAGCTCGCCGAAGGCGGCCGGATGGTGATCCCCGTGGGCGAGCGCTACGACCAGACGCTCGTGCTGTTTACGAAGCGCGAGGGGCGGCTCGAGCGAGAGGCCCTCGTGCCGAGCCTGTTCGTGCCGATGACGGGCACGGCAGAGCAGGGGAGGCGCGTCCTGCCCGACGGCTCGCGGCCGGCGATCGACAACGGCAGCTTCGAGACGCTCTTGCCCGACTCGAGCGTGCCCACGGCCTGGTACTACCCGCGGCAGATGGAGATCGTCGAGGCCGACGACGCACCGGAAGGCCACCGCTACCTGCGGCTCGAGAATGCCGATCCGGGGCGGCCCGCGCAGGTGTTTCAGGGCTTTCCCGTCGACGGCCGCGAGATCGGTAGGCTGGCTTTGGAAGCACGCCTGCGGGCGGAGGCCGTGCGGCCGGGGGTCGTGCCTGAGGAATTGCCGGCGCTCGTGGTGAAGTTTTTCGATGAAAGCCGCGGCCGGTCGGCCCGGGGGGTGGTGGGCCCTTGGACCGGCACGTTTCCCTGGAAAGACGTGTCGGGCACAGTGCCCGTTCCCACCTGGGCGCGGGAGGCCATCTTGCAGGTCGGAATGCTCGGAGCGACGGGGCGAATCGAGGTCGACGCTGTCTCCGTGACTGGCGTTTCCCGCTAAATTCCCTGGAAATACAGGGCTTTCTGGCCATCTCGGCTGCCAGCGATGCGGTGGCGGAAAAGTTTTCGCAGACAGCGTTTTCTCCTTGCTTTACCCAGACTTCCAACTATTCTTTGGCTTCGCAGGTGCCGCGGCTTTCCCGAAACCGGTTCGGATAGAGCTGCCCGTCGCGATAACCAATTATTGGAGAACGACTGAGATGGTGGCGAAGCGTTGCTGGTCGGGGATCGTGGGAGCTCTCACTCTGGTGGCGGTTGTCGCAGCGGCTTGCGACGTGCACGCCGGCTGGAACCACCGGTATCGCGCCGCCTATGGCTCGTCCGGCGGCAGCTCGGGTGGTTCGTCGGGCGGTAGCTCGGGCGGTTCTTCCGGTGGCAGTTCGGGTGGAAGCTCGGGCGGCTATGCGTCGAGCGGCTCCTCGGGCGGCAGCTACGGCAGCTATGGCTCGTACGGCTCGTCCGGCAGCCACGGCTCGCACCACGCCCAGCGCCGCGCGATGCGTGCCTACCGGCACTCGAGCCACGGCT
>Ga0208856_1000236_pt1 | contig 23340 bp, 28 predicted proteins | sample LakMenEpi13Jul12_FD_150690 | JGI IMG/M metagenome (GOLD analysis project Ga0208856, IMG submission 150690) | Freshwater microbial communities from Lake Mendota, WI - 13JUL2012 deep hole epilimnion (SPAdes) | ecosystem: Environmental > Aquatic > Freshwater > Lentic | place: Lake Mendota, Madison...
GCCTCCGTATAATCCTTGTTGCAGTGCTGATGCTTGTGCCATACCCATAAATGCACCAGCCCCAGCCTGACCAATGTCAGAGAAACCTTGGCCGACTGCTTGCTGGGCGGCATAGCTTGCGGCGATGTTTTCTTTATTCGCTCCGTAGATTTGTGAAGCAAGACCAGACTGAGCATTGTAGATGTTAGAGAACATATCAGATGTCAGCTTGGCTTTCTGCAAGCCGACTTCTGCTGCTGCCGTTTGGAATCCAAGTTGAACCCTACCTACATCAAGCGGGTCTGCTGTAAATGCTTTTGCTAATTGCTGCCAGTTTTGTGCTGTTCCTTGAACGGATGGCATTGCGGCGAGTCCTCGGCCTTGAATATCAAGTGAGGTCAGTCCAAGGTTACGTGCCATCTGACCTTGTGCCGCTTGGAATCCTCCAGTTCTTCCTGCTGTTGCTGGGTTGAATCCCGCTCCTGCACTCTCGGCAACATTCCGTGTGATCTGGTCTTTGACATCTTGGGGTATATCTCCACGAAGGTAGCTGGAAACAACATCCATCGCTTGCCCGATTTGAGTTTGCGCTTGTTGGCGTTGCTGTGCCGCTCCGGGCTGGAATGTCTCAAGTTGCTGACGATAGTAATTAGAAATCTGACCAGCATCGCCGATCATCGCTCCCAAGTTATACTCTGGAGCCTTAACTTCATTAATCATCCCTTGGACTTGTTGCTGTCCTTTAACGAGTCCTTTAGTAGCTTTACTCTGTTGTTTTTTGAACGATTTAGCTGCTGCTCCTTGAGCTTTACTTGCTCGCGCTGCCGCCGACATTGATACCGCCGCTGATGCTCCCGCCGCTCCAACCCCTACAACTCCAGCAGCAATAGCGAATGCTGCGGTATGAAACATCATTGAATGTTTATCGTTGCCTAGCGGGTCTGGTAAAAGAAATCTCATTTGATTAGATCGGTTCGGTTATGACGCCACTTCTGCACCTTTGGGTCTTCCTTGGCGATGTGGGGATTAAAGTCTCTAGAAGTGATTGTGTCAATAATTTCGTCTGGATCAGTTAAGTCTGTGACATGGCAGGTAGTCCAGATTGTGTCTCTATGGGTGTAGAGCATTCGCCTTGTTCCTGCTTCTGTGATCCCGCTATACCCTGTTTTGTAACGATGAGCAGGGATACCATGATACCAGACAGTCACATCACCTTTCATTACGAAGAATGGATGGGTAGTCAGATGGAGCAGAGTAGTGAGGATCGTATCCTTCGGCATATAGATTTCCCGAATATACATCCCCGGAGTAAACTTGTGAATCAACGGACATTCCCGTGGAGGGAGTTTCAGAATCTCCAAGTCCATTAGATTAAGCTCGTAGTCTGGATCACCATATCCAACGACATTCCTTGCATCAATCTTATCTGGGATTGTCAGCGTCATCTTGAAAGGAAGTAGTCGTTTGGTGAGGGAGAGAGTAGGTCAGACCCGATTAGGTTATCTGCTCTGCTATAGTTGGCGAACCGAATTGGAGCGGCAGTTGGTATCTCGTATCCTGCCATTTCCTTCTCTTGCTCCTGCACAGCAAGGGATAGGTTACTCAAGAACTCCTGCGCCTTGCGATTCTCACGCGAGTTCAATGCCAACACAGCATAGATCATCGCATCAGGAATGAACTCAACCAACTCTTTAGGGTCGGTCAAATCAAAGTATTTCTTCGATGCGTAAAGCGTGATACACTCGCAAGTCCTCGGTGCTTTGAACCTACGGAAGGTTGGGTTAGCATCATTCGGTTGATAGATTGCTATCAGCGTTTTTGTTTCCAAAGTAGCGTCATAGGCATACACCCGAATCCTACCTTTGGTAACTGGCTTGCTGACTGTTCTAATTCCCCTTACAGAGACATCAGACTTCCCAATGGATGGATATGCTTGCGCTGTTACAGTTACTTTATGATATGTGGAATATTCATCCTGCGCTTCAAACATCAACTCCACGCCGATGTCTTCTGAATTTTCAGCGAGGACTGCGATTTGATATGGCCGTGTAGTATAATCACGGAAAAGGACATGGAGTCCTCCTACTTCTGTAATCAACCTATGGCATGAGTGATCCGCATGGAGAGCAAAAGCGTTAGTAGCATTGAACCATTCGTCTGCTAGAGACGCAGATTCATTCCCGATCCAAGCTAGTTTGATTTGCTCATATCGGGCTGGCAGCGTGAAGCAATCGTTCACACAGCAGATTTGGACATACTCTTCTTGGCTACTCCATGCCCTTTTATTCCACAACAATCTACGAGCTTGATTAACAGCCTTAACAGCTCTATCATAAGAGCATACACCTGAATCACCCACGAATCCCTTAACAACTTCAACCATTTCTTCTAATGTGTCAGCCATATTTAGATTAAGTTTAATTGTTCCTCAAGTGGATTATACCATTTTGCTCTATTCTCTTTCCTCCAAAGAGGGCGAAGATTTGAATAATGATTTAATGCCATTACTTCTTTTTTTGTCTTTGCTGACTTGATAGGTTTGATGTGGTCAATATCCCACAAGTCCCTGTTGTGCCAACCTTGTCCTTCTTGGAATCTGGCTTCAATATATAATTTGAAAAAACTCCAAGAACATCCGAGTATTTCTTCTGTTTTGGTATCCTTGCTAAAACCTTTTGTTTTAATAGATATTCTTATTAGAGTTCCAATATTATGCTTTAATCTATTTAGATAGTTTTTCTTTCTATCAAGATAGTTACGCATATACTTTCGTCTATGTTCTATTTTTTCTGGATTTTGGTAGTAACTTTTAAAGTATTCAGCTTGTTTAATCTTTGCTGACTCCCTGCTTTTTGATTTTGCATCTGCGGCTTTTTTTCTCGCCCTATATTCTGGGTTGTTTTTATTTTTCAACCTATACTCACGAGAACGAATGCTTACATTATCTATTTCTTTTTTCCAAGCAGCAGGAGATAACCATTTCTCGTAAGTTTTAACTTCACTAAATTTGGTTTTCTTTCTGAAAAATTTACTAAAACGATAGCCATCCTCTCTGGTGTCGCCGCGCTTGAGCTTGCGATCCAAAGAAGATGAGCAACAACTATCGTTTACGGATACCATAGGGATTATCGTTTCCGATAATTATTTCTGTCCAACTGGCTTTCCAGACTTGGGCATAGGTGCGCTGGAGTATGGATTGTTACCCTTGTTAGGAGGGTTCATGTTGCCCATACCTTCACGGATCATGCCGCGAGTTGGTGCGCCGCCTGAAACTAACTTTGGTTCTGTTCCTTTTAGTGGTGTCATATGTTTAGTTTTTCTTTGTGATGGCTTATGGTGTCGAAGAATGAACCGCCATCCAGTTCAAGCTCGTAATTTCTGCAATGTTGTTATCAACGCGAAATGTAAATCCTGCTGTGTTTTGTGAAACAATAGTGTAAAGCGGCGTTGTCAATGGAGTCCCAGAAGCGTAAATAGGAGTCAATGAGATTCCATAAGCGGCAGTTGGTAGAGGAGAACTAAAAGTAATTCCAATGGATGTTGTGTCTCCAGCCGAAATTGGAGAGTATGTTCCGTATCTAACCCTAATTGTTGGATTTAATTCTAAAGCATCGACTCGCGTATCAAGTGCGCTAATCTGTGTTTGCTGGTCAGCAAGGTCTTCGTTGATTTGAGCAACTTGCGCTGGAGTTACATCGCCCAATCCCGGCACATTGATGGTTCCATTAGTCAGAACTTCATCAATGAATACTTGGAATACATTCTGCCAGTTACCAGTTGGACAAAAGTCATCTGGGACATTTGGGAAAGTAAGTGCTGGAGATGAAGATTGATTGTCCGTAAGCCTGTAATGGTTGATTGTTAATTGACGATATTGTAGTTCCAGTATTTCTCTTGGCAACACAAAAATGGTTCACACTCTTGATTTTCTTCTGGGCAGTCACCAACTGGAGAGTCATCGTTGTTCTTGATGTTTGCCATCAACCTTACTCGGTCAACTGTAGCTGCTCCGGTTAGGTTTACTTTGATCTGGAATTCTGATCCTTCTACTGATGGGATGCCTGCCAAGTCATTGCACTCACTTGGGTCTGGCGTGTTAAACTTGTAGCGTTTGTAGCGATTACCGCCTCGTTGTGGGAAGCAATCAGTTACTACTGGCGAGCATGGATCGCACCCGAACGTCGTAGGCACTTTGAGTTGTGACCAGCAAGGGTTAGAGTCTGCGCGGAAATCGACATAGCTATCTACTTCACCTTTAATCTCACTCATCCACATTTCTCCACCAGTAATCTTTTTACGGAGGAACTTGTTGGTAGCCCCGCTTCGGTTGAAGTCATACCTACCAGTTGTGAAGAAGGATTCGATCTGTCTAGTTCCATTCGGGCCGTAATCGTCCCCTTGTGCTGTGGTGAACTCGTAGAGGCGGTTCTTGTTGTCTTTGTCGAATGAGAATCCGAATCCCCGCTTTTCGCCTTGGATCAGTGCAGTTAGAAGTTGAGTTGGTCTGATGCCTGTCCATACTCCATTCCAACGGAATGATAGTTGTGCGTCCGGTGCGGGAGTTGAGGATTGGTCGAGGTCGAGAACAACCATGCCCCTATGAAACCTGTTCAGTCCCTCTACGCCTTCTGCGCGATAGGTCTGTGGTGAGACAGTATTGATGAGGTAGTTATCGAAAAAGATAGTCGAAGCGAATTGCTTCATCCACGGGGTATCATTTGATACCCACTTGTTCACATCCCTTGATAGTTTACGAAGTGAGAAGTATCTATTGAACTCGGATTGGGTATTGGAATAGAACGCCCAGCCATCGTGTGATCTGAACCAGAGTTCGGAGTTAACTAGAGCAAGATTAGGGCTAGTGCATCCGCGCCCAAGGAGTGAGATGCGCTGGATGTTTGATGTGTTCCATTGTGACCTTGGTAGAGATACATCCATTGAGAATGCTCCGTTCCCTGTAAGAACTACAAGCTGACCTTGGCCGCGAAGGTTGTATCCAAGCTCTGGCATGACCTTCATCCCTGTGATATTCCCCATCATGGCTGGTGTCGAGAACGCCCCGCCTTCTGCCCAGTATCCAATCTCCGTGAAGTTCTCCGTATTCTTGGTGTCAGTAAACCCACCACCATAGATGATGTCAGAAGCGTAGATTTGGTTGAACCTGTCAGAAACAAAGACTCGCCCAAAAGCATACTCCATGATCGTTCCAATTGGCATCTTTGCCAAGTATGGATTCAGTCGGTAAGCAGGTAGTTTAACTGTCCCTGTGCCTGTTCCCCTTTGAGTGTCTGTAATTATTGCTGTGAACTTAACTCCAATCGTATTGGATGGTGCGCCGATCAAAGTAAAGTTTGTATTTGTAACCCCATCTCCAAGCGAAACAATCTCGCAGTAGTCTCCGTTCTGGATTTCACTTGCTGTCAGTGTTCCTAATACCCCATCCCATGCTATTGCATTTTGGTAGCCGTTTTGGATATACGCCCGATCTTCAGCTTGCACGAAGAATGTGTGCATCATGCCCGGATCGTTGCCTTCGATGACCTTGTAGGCAAACGCTCGGTTGTTTACGATCTTGAGAAAGTAGATAATCCCCGATACCGATAGCAACATTCCATCGCTCGTTCTGTAGTTAGTCGCCCGATATGGATACGCACCTTGGAAGTTACCACCAAGAATATCGTTAACGATAGTCGCGGCTTCTCCGTCTCCAGCGATAATCGGAATGTTCCGAATGCTCGGTCTGGTTCGGTTAATGCCACCTCGGAATGTCCTATTAACCGATTCTGATACTACAGACTCTGGCAAATACGATGGATGAGTATCTGCGTCTTGCGCGATGATACTTGTGAACCCATCAAAGACTGATCCTTCTGTTGGCATTAGGTTATGGGACGATTTTTACATCGCCAGCGTTATTCCACATCGAACCAGACGGCAAGCCAGCGGATGATGTCGGGAGCGCGAGGCTAACTATATTACCAATGGAATCTCCAGCATTTAACAATATCATATTTCTATTTATTGTCGCAATGCTTGATAAAAACATTGGTGGTGTTCCATCTGTAATATTTCCTATTGCTGACACTGTATCTACAGTTCCATCAATTAAAATTTCATAAAATGCTGATGAAGTATTTGTAAATGTATTTCCACAAAATGATATGCATTCAACATTTTTTGCATATACTGCTCCACCACCATCTTCTGGAGAAAGGTTAGCAAAAGCATTCCCTGTAAATTTGTATCTTCCATTAGAAGGGCCAGATACTTCATCGTGTATTCTTATTCCATATGATCTTAGGGCAGTTCTTATCTGACAATTTGAGAATTGCATTTCTGTAACATATCTTTTTATATTAACCAATCTATCAGTAGCACTAAAATCTCTTTGGTTTGCTATAAAGCAATTAGTTAAACTCATATGCCTTGCACCTTCATTTCCTGCTGGCAATAAATTATCTACTTTTATACTTTGAGGGCCACCATCAAAATACAAATTGCTTAAATTTACTCCAATAATTTGATCATTAATAGACGATCTCTCGAAAGTAAACAAAGAATCGGTTGAGAAATTAAAATACCCGTTATTTATATTAAGACCATCTGCATAGTGGACTCTTATTATGTTAGGCAATAAATCTGATGCGGAACCAACAATATTATTTATTGAAACAGTATAGCAGGGTTGGAACGATCCTCCGTCCCCACCAGCTGCCTCTAAAAGAATCGAAGCTCCGGTTGAATTATATGTAAATGGCGAAAAGTTATATACATAAATATTACTTAATAGATTAAGTTGACCACCAGATATTCTTATATTATATTGATGATTATTTGCAGCAATATCGTCCAAAACCATATTAGAGCTTCTATTCATCCAAATGGCTGAACCAGTATTGTCAGATGTTGTTCTTGTTATTGATATATTTGAAAGTCTTCCTCCATTCACGGATTGAAAAACAATTCCATCGCCTGCATGATTAGCAACAATGCTTGTTCTACTTCTATTGCATCCCGTAATACTAATACTGCTATTAACAATTATAGAAGCGTTTGTAAAATAAAATCCCGGAGGTATAAAAACACAGCTTCTTGATGCGGATGCACTAGCATAATCAATTGCTGCTTGTATTGCAGCTGTATTTGTTGATGCGGATGCAGATGGACTTGCTCCAAAGTCCTTCACGTTCACCACATCCGCAAAGCGATCATCGAGATTGCGTGCTGTAGTTGATCCGGTTGCTGTAACAAACCCCTCATTGACTGGGCCGATTACTCCGATTGTTCCGTTTAGTTGTAGTGACATAATTTTATTTGTTTTTTGTTATACGATTGTCCAAGATTGGCCCGGAGGAACTGTTACAGTTACGCCCGGATTTACTGTGATTGGCCCAGCACTCATTGCGTTTTTCCCTGCTGGTATAGTGTAGTCTGCCGTAACTTGATTATCGTTCAAGTAAAAAATTCTGTTTGTTCCTCCGCCAGTTGGCATGTTTGAGGTTGTTACGATCCATGCTACCCCATTGTAGGCCCACAAGTTGTTCGTTACGCTATTCCAGTAGAGGTTCCCAAGCACAAGTGGCAAGCCTTGGTTGTTTAGCGTCGGTGCAACTGCAAATCCGCCCAGATAGTTTTGACCAAACGCTTGAATCCAAGCAGAGCCATTCCAAGTGAATAATCTGCTGGAAACCGTATTCCAATACATATTCCCATTTACTAATGGGAGTCCTTGGTTGTTTAGCACGGGTGCTGCCGCAAATCCTCCGAGATAGATTTCATCATCTTGGATTGCTGACCAGCTTGAACCATTCCAGACGAAAAGCGTGTTGCTCCCCGTATTGTAGTAGAGCATCCCTTCCTGCAATGGGCCTCCTTGGTTATCTACTGTTGGAGGAGTTGCAAATGGGCCAAGATAGATGCCTGCAATCTCTGCGCTGGCTGCTGCTGCTGCTGCGCTGGCTGCTGCTGCTGTTGCATCGGCATCTGCTGCGGCTGCACTAGCAGTTGCACTCTGTGCGCTCTGTCTGGCTACAGACGCATAGCTTCCAATCTGGTTTAACTTGCTATCAAGGCAAGGATCGTAGTTTCGGCAACTCATAATTTTATTCAGTTACACCAAGCCATTTCAACCATTTCTCATGCTCGTCAATAGCAGCCTTCTCAAAGTCAGCGCCATCTTCCATGGATGTAAACTCTACAGTCTTACTATTCCCATCGTGAGAAAGCTCATAGACCGCACTATTCTTGGTTTGTGAAATCAAAGTCTTCATACATTGTAATAAGGAATCTTCCGCGCTGTTCCGTTGATGTTGACCACCAAGTATCCAACTGGGGTAGCTGGCAGTGCGCTCGCTCCTCCTGCCGCGCCTACTGTGGTTGCGGTCGTAGTAGATGTTACAGTCACATCTCCTGCAACATGGAACTTGCTTTGAGGGTTATTGGTGTTAATTCCAACATCGCCATTGGCTCCATTAATGAAAAACCTGCTGGCGTAGGTATTTGCATCGCTTCTTGTAATAATGGTAAGACTCATTGGAATCTTACCAGCCGCTGGGGTTCCAGCCACATTTGTTGTGATTTCTCCAGCAACGGCTAATGCGCTTCCATCGTGACCATAGTAAACGATTTGTCCAACAGCATCATTATTTTGAACTACTGTTTGTGCAGCTTGAGTTCCCCGACTTCTGCGAAGCTGGATAAATGCATTGCCAGCATTTGCAGCAGTAGAAAGTATAGCGTTTACTGAAGAGTCATCTACAAGAGCTAAGTCGCCGCTTGTTTGAATGTTTTGGCTTCCGAAAAATGGAGATACTTTTGTTCCAGATATTGCTGCCGCTGAATTTATATCAACGTCAACAATTGTTCCGTTAGCGATCTTTGCGCTGGTTATTGCTATTACATCTGTAAGATTCATGCTTCAAATACCCTCCATGTTGAGCCTTCAAAACGCAAGGTGAATTGCATCGGCCAAGTTGTGTTCAATACCAAATCATCATTCAAATTCTCAATCAACGATCCGTTGCGCTGGACTGTGACATTGTTTGTTCCCCATGTATTGAAGTGGTTTGCAAACACAATCTCATCGAACTGATTAGGGTTCTGTGGAAGAATGATGTTGAATGGCCCTGTTACAGAATTTACAGATAACTTCTCTCCAGCCTTAGCGAAGTGAGTAGCAGAAATAGCCTGCCAACCTTGCGCGGTAAGCCATTTGATTCCGTTGTCCCATGCCAGCATGGATGGGCTTGATGGGTTGGCGATGGTCTTGGTGCAGAACGCATCGTCTTCTACCATTACTCGGTTGCCCGTGGTTACGGTTCCGTATGGTTCACAGACTAATGGTTCGTCTCCTTCGCAGGGTGGACATGGTATGCAATTGCTCATAGTTTATCTGTTTTTTTATTGTGATACAAATGTTGTTCCATTAAAATCTATTTGAAGTCCAACATTTGATAAAGAAAGTGTATTATATACTTCTACTCCTAATTGAGATGATCCAACAAAAGGTGCTGCCGCAAAACCAACCTCTCTTTGCACAATTTCTGTTGATGTAAATGTAGTCCCATCCCATTTGATCTCAAAAACATTATAACAATAATAAAATGAACCCGTTGCATTTACGACATTCATCATAATATCGCCATAAAATCTTGATGCGATATTAGCTGGAAATAAATATTTTAATGTAGCTGGTGCAACATGATTGAATTCACTAAAGACAAATTTTGGATTTATTAAAATAATAAATGTTTCTGGAACAACAGTTACATTATTTGTGCAATCTATGAATGTATGTTCTTTTACCAGTATGCTATCTGTTGGCAAATATGTAGTATTTGAAAATATTGCAGTATTACATAATTTAGTTGAGTTGTTGAAAGCTGTAATTTTACCTTCTTGAAAATTAAACCCCTTATCACAATTATAAATAATATTGTTTGTTATTGAAATTAAAGATTCACCTTTGCAAACTGAATATATTCCTGTTTCAAAATCATGCATTATATTATCTGCAATAATAACTTCGCTTCCGGGTATTTCAGATACTTGCAGAACTATCCCAAATGTTCCCGCTTCTCTGCTAGTCCCATATTGAATTAAATTATTTGATGATATAATTACATATTGTGGATTTAATTCTGCCCCGCCAATGCTATTTGCATTAAATTCAATACATTTACTTGTAGCTCCACCCTTTGTGATACTTATGTTATTTCCAATAATTTTTACATTATAAGATTTTTCTTCGATATGTATTCCATCAGTATATTGGCCTTTAATAATGTTATTTGAAATAATAACATTTGATACAGATGCTAATGCTATTCCAAGTGCTTGAGTATGACCCGCTGTAATATTGCACCTGTTATCCTCAAATGTGTTGCCATCAATAATTACATCTTCCATAATTCCCTTTGGGGAATTAAGCCCACAATCGTTACGATAATTTGTTATGAATTTATTTGATAGAATCCGAATATTTTTTTGAGTTGAAGTAGCAGCATTGTCTTTTATAAATGGCCAAGTCTGCCTTGTTATAACGCAATTTTGAACCAACAGATTGTTCTGCGTTCCCGTTGGAAGGTGAAAAAAACCATAACTTTGATGCGATTCAACAGAACCAGAGTTTGTTACTTTCCCGTCTATCAAACAATCGGTTACAGTAAAGTTGCTATTAGATATTAAGAAGATAAAAGATAGCGCGCTCGCAGGAACGGTTGTTTCTATTGCAAGATTACTGATTGAAAGATTTGGATGTTGAACAAAAAAACAAGTTCCTCCGCCTAAATGGTTAAATAATAGTCTTGTGTTTACTTTTCCATCTCCCGCCATTGTGACATCTGGCGGCGGCACAAAGCAGGTTCCGCCTGCTGGAACATCAATTTTGTAATTCCCTGCCGGAATATACAATTTTTTTTTTGTGGTAGAAGCCGCGTTCATTGCATTTGTAAATGCAGTTCTATCATCCGCCGCACCATCTCCAACCGCTCCGAAGTCTTTTACATTGATTACATCTGCTGAGCGGGTAACAAGATTGCGAGCAAATGTCGTTCCCGTTGCCAAAAATGGAGTGAACTCGTTAAATTCAGTTTCAACCCAAGATGTCCCATTGTAAGCCCACAGGTTATTGGATGCTGTGTTCCAATAAAGATTTCCTAACTGCAATGGATTTCCCTCGTTGTCCAATGTTGGTGCTGCCGCAAAACCTCCAAGGTAAAGCTCGCCCTCAACTGCTGGCATCCAACTTGTTCCATCCCATGCCCACAAATTATTAAGAACACTATTCCAATACAACGCCCCAACCTGAAGTGGATCGCCTTCATTGTCTACTGTGGGTGCTACTGCGAATGCTCCAAGGTAAAGGGCGTTGAACTCAAGCCAGCTATTCTCTGCGTTGATAGCGTAGGTATTCGCCTGACGAGCGTAGCTTGCTGTCTTAGTAGCAAGCTGGTTGATAGCATCGTAGTTTGGGCCGCAAGGATTGCAGTTAGAAGTTGAAGAGCAGTTACCCATAATTTTGTTTTATCGTTAACGATATTTTAATGTTAAGTCAAGCGTTTTCCACCAATAGATATGGAATCGTCTTTTGGTTGTATCTACTCATCTCCGAGTAGACTAGATTTATGAACCCATCCCATTGGGGTGGGTAGATCGTCTGACAGCCGAGGCTGCTGGTAGTGCTATATCCTCCCTTATGGATGTTTATCGCAGTCCCCATCGAATCACCTTCACCATCTCTCGTAACAGGGAGTTGTTCTTTCGCGTTAGCAGGTCGTAACGCAGGGTAGCCACCTCCGGGTTTAGAGATGCCATGATTGCCTTTACGGTAGCGATGCACACCCGTTTTAAGCACCGCGATACCTTTCTTGAAAACTGATGGATCAGTATTAGCGTTAAACGTAGCATGAACGCTTGGTGATAGAAGAATGATCGCATCGTCGTAGATACCCCTGTCGTTCTTTCCTTTTGCTCCCATTGAATCGAGGTAGTATCCACGAATCCCGACCAAGCAAACCAAATCCTCGATACCCGCTTTGATTACCATTGCGAGTGTCTTTTCCTTGGCCTGCTGTGGTCTGGAGTGGGGAATCATTTTCCTTTGCGGATAACGTTGATGAGTCCTACGAGTCCCAGCCCCGCGACGATGATGGACTCTTGAAGCTCTGGTTCCAGTTTCACTCCTACCGCCGTAGCGATTAGGATGATGCCGCGCCATGTGCTATTCTCTGATAGACGTTCTAATAGTATATTTACGATTTTCATTTTTTAGTTCCTATTGGTTCTGGTAGTTCGTATGTGAACCGACCATATTGTGTTTCTAGGGAGATTCCCAGCGTAGTGCATCCAGTCAATAATGCCAATGCAAGAAATGCAAAAGAGATTACGATTATTCCAAGTGCGATTTGTTTAGCATTCATTTGTCTTTGTCTTTCTTTAATTTTGAAATCATAACATAGATCGAAACCCATGCCGCTATGATTGCGCTGATTGATGCTAAAATCCTAAACCATGTGTCTAGTTCTGGCAACATAGAAACTGCTACGGCAAACATACTGTATATCGTCCCAGCAAATCCTGTTCCGTGTGATGATGTGTTGGAATCAATATTCATAATTCTTCTTCTGTTTGTGGTAGTAATAAAATAGCATCACTCATTGGAATTACTTGCACAAGAGAAAATAGCTCTACTGGAAGATGCGAGAATCCGCCGGAGTAAAGCCCTCCGGGGCCGACTTCGGTCAGCAAATCCGCACAGAGCATCTTGCGACCATCGATGAGATCGACGGGGGAGGCGACATGGCGAGGGTTGCCATGCTCGGCTTGCACGGCGGCGAGTTGCGCGGCGAGTTCAGCGCTGAAAACGAGCGCGAGGTCTTTTGCGGTCTCGTAGTTGATAGGCTGTGTGATGAGGTCGGCGAGGGTCATGGGAGGGCGGCGGCGAAGTCGGTCATGAGGGTGCTGACGCGGGAGTTAAAAGTAGACAAAGACAAAGCTTCCCCGACGGAGTAAAATGAAATCCTTGCGGTTACCCGGTGTGCAGCGACAGAGCCAAAAACACCGATATTTTGAGAGTATGGGGTAACTGACGCGGCTGAAGCGGTGCCTGTAACTCCTGCCGAGATTACAGAATAATTTGCAGATGAAGAACGACTTAATCCGTGAAGCCCAGTATTTGCAGCAGCGGGCGTGACGGAGGAGTTTCCGTTCAGATTTACTGCATGAATGATAGCTGTTGGTGGAGTCCCTACATTGACGCCAAAAAAGGTTCGGCCAAACTGGTTATTGTGGGTGCCAATGAGCATGCTCCCGTTAGTTGCGTTGGTTGCAATTCTCTCTGTGACCCAGCATGATATATGCTTTGAGTTTTGAGGGTCGGCATTATTGTTTCTGTTTGTATTTAAGAATTTTGTTGAACCGTTACTTAATAATCCTGTCTTTCGATTATAGTCTCCAGTGACAAAATTATTATTTGTCGGAACACTCCCAACCAGCGGCACAAGCGCACCGGAGAGCGTGCGAGCGCCCGCAAGAATGCAGGAGGCTTTGATGGCGCTCCAGATGCCGTCGGATTTGCATCCGGTGATGAATGATTCGACCGCTGTGATGACGCCCGACTCCAATTGTTGCCCGTCAGCAGCTTCTACAGCTAAGATATAAGACACAACGTTGGCATCATTTGAGATAAATCTTGGTGGAGAAAATCTATATGGATTTATCAGTAACATTACGAGCGAGTTCCGATTAGCCAAACCTTTAGTCCAGCACCTGCTGTAGTGCTACCAACTTGGTCGATGTCTATAGTGATTTCTGCATCGTCCGCAATACTAGAGTCAGAGATTACTGCTGCTGTTGCTGCGGTTGTTGATGTTTTCTCCGAGGCGTCGATTGAAAGTTTTGTGGAAAGAATTGATGTTCCATTTTCGTTGATGTCTACGATGATCGTAGAGCCAACTGGAGCAGTTGTTACACTCGCACGAACTGCTGTAAGTGTCATAGCGCATGGGGCGCGGAATGTGACCTTTGCCGTTCCTGTGGTTAAAGCCGTAGTTTCATCAGATGCTGCCAGACCAATTTCAATAGGAACACTGTTAAGTAGTGCAACTGTTCCAGTCTTGTCTGGAAAGGTGATTGTTCTGGCTATCGTTGACGATAATGCAAGGGTTGTCGATACGGCTCCATCAGTAATGATTACTGATCCATTATTCTGCAATTCCAAGTCAGCCGTAGAATCAACGCTGATTAACTGGTCATGCGAATGTGCAGTAAGACTGCCGATTTCTTGCACCGTTCCCGAAATTGGGTGACGAGCGTAAAGTTTTTTGTCTGCGTGATTGATTGCAATCTCGCCAAGAGCAAGGTCAGAAGTTGTTGGAACTTTAGAACTGACTGTGCTTTTCTTTGGGACAATTATTGGGTTAGCCATTATAGAATGGTTGCCCCCGTGGGTTTTACCCCACGGAGGACTTGGTTATTGTTTATTAGTAGGTTCCGCCGTCGATGGTGGTTTCGAGTGCGGTGATGCGGGTTTCGTGATCAGCAACGTCTGCCTCTACGTCATCCAAGCGGGAATCCGCGCTGGCGCTTTCGAGGGCGTCGATACGATTGCTAAGGCTAGTGTCCGCAGTAGCGCGGGTGCTGGCCTCGGCGTCGATGTTGTCTTGCAGGGTATCGTCAGCAGCTTCCAGAGTGGAAACAGCGGATTCACGAGCGGTTTGCTCGGCAGACACGGCGGCGATGCGAGCGGTCTCTTCAGCAAGGATGTCAGACTCAGCCGTGGTTACACGGGAGGTCAGTGCAGAAAGATCGCTCGAAACGGTGTCGATATTACCTTGAAGGGTCGTATCAGCAGATTGACGAGCCGAAGTCTCAGCGGCGAGAGCGGCATTGTTCGATGTAACGTAGCCAGCGAAAGCCGTATCATTCTCGGTATCAACACTGTTGATAAGAGAGACGATTTCGGCGAAGCTGTCCTTGTCGGCATCAGCGGCGGCAAGGATCGCGTCAATACGACCTTTCTCCGTGTTGATGTTCGATTGGAGCGTGGTATCGGCAGCGATACGAGCAGACTCTTCAGCGGAAACAGCCGCGATACGGGCTGTCTCCTCGGCAGAGATGTCGTCAGCGAGATCGCTTTCGGCACCTTGAGCGCGAGAAATTTCCGCATTGAGGTTGTTGGTGAGGGTGGTGTCAGCTGCTTCACGGGCAGATTGCTCGGTCGAAACCGCGCTATCGACATAGGTTTTTTTAGCGAAAACGTGTTCGCCACCGATGGCGAGGACGCCTTCAGCTGTGCCGATGAAGAGGCTTTTGTTTAGTGTATCGATTGCAAGCTCACCTGTCTGCAAGGAGACGGGTGCGCCTGAACCGCGCTTGATTTTGATAATTGGATTAGCCATATTATTTTATATTGTTTGTTGTTGTTGTTTTTGTTTTTAAGGAGTAAACTCTCCTCCATCAATTAATTCGACATTCTGCAATTCACCGTTTTGAACTTGAGCTATTTGCCCACCTTCTGGAACGGTAATTTGCATATCGTTAATTGCGGAAAGAATTGCATATAACTGACCATCAATAGTCATGCTTCTAAAACATTCAATATTTATTTGGTCTGCCATATTATTATTTTTGTTAAAGTTTAAGAAATTTGATGAACATTTACTACAACGCTAGGCGTCTCTGGAATGCTAGGAGAAACTTGGGCTGGAAATTCTGCAAGAGATAATTGTGTGCTATTTGCATTCCAGTAAATCTCAACATAATCACCAGCATTTTGTGCCGCGCCAGTAAGTTCAAAGTTTGCTACAAGATATGCTGGTAAGCCAGAATTCTTGCGTTGTTGCATATCAAACCTTGTAGTGCTGTTCGGGAAATTGTTCCCATTGTATTTTAGCCAGCAATCAAACGAATGCACGGCATTGTCTGGGTTGATTACTTGAAGAGAAAATGACAGAGAATATATCCCTGTTTTTGCGAATGTTATCTTTGTCCCATTAACAATGCTTATTCCGTTTGCAATACGCTGCGAGTTGATACTGACAGGTTGTGGGGTTCCAAGAGTCAAGAATGGTTGATCCGTTGTATCAAAGAATGACCCATAGCTTCTCCCATACGGCACAGACAATTCAATCGCTTTAAGAATTTCCCAAAGCTGATTGTTAATTGTTAAATCTGTGAAGCAGTCTTTTTCCATTTTAAATAATTGGCGGAGAGTTCTTGTATGGGTGTCCTGCCGGAAGATTTGCTACAAGTCCCCACTTCCAAGCTAGATATCCTTCTACTACTGTCTGCTGTGAATTGTCAGCAAATGCTACAACCTCGGCGATGTATCCTTCAATACTACTAGATTCTGCTTCATTCGCACCTAAATTTATAGATGAAAAACTAGTTGTTCCAATGTTTCCAGAGTTTAACAGTGTTCCATTCAATCTGAGTTGTGAATTTGCAGCGTTCCATTTAGTAACAAGAATGAAATCCAAATTATCAGGCACTGTTCCATTTGCTGTTCCTATAGTAGAAGTTCCAAGCATTTGCAAGGCATCTGATGTAGTTTTCCTAATAGCCAAACGGACTCCTGTATTTTCGGTTCCAGAAAAGAAAAAATCTTGTGTAGCTACAGTTTCTACATCAGTTCTAAAAATCATTGCGATATTTAGAGGTGTTGCAGATTGATTGTATGTAAATGAATTATTTTCTAAAACTTGGTTGTTTGGGTCTGGCAATGCATACTCAAACACATTTAATCCATTGAGCTTGCGCGTTCCAATTGTTGGGCCAATCTTTCCGACAGTTGTTACATTCAGTGTGCGGCTATTCCCGCTTTTGTCTGTAACTTGAGTTACCGTTGATCCGCTAGTTGTGATTGTAGATGCGTCACTCGGATCATACCAAAATACTGTCGGTATTTGCTGTGGAGTCCACAATGCACCGCCGCTGATTGCGGAGTAGATTTGCCATAGCTGTCCATCAACAGTTAAGCCATTAAAGCAATTCCTAGATATTAATTCTGGAACATAGAACTTTTGGCTTAATGATACGAGGACATCATACAACTGGTTGTCAGTTGTTTTAGCAATAAAGCAATCTCTATCATCTTCGGCCATTACTATTTTGTTCTAGGCGCAGAAGGTTCCAATATTTATCGTTTACGATAATTAGGTAACAGGATTGAGAGCAGCGGACAAAGCCTCGTTAACGAGGAAGAATTGCTGGTCTTCAGTTTTTTGCACAAAGCAATTTTGAGCAACTGGGGTGAGTCCACCGATGGTTGCAAAGCCGAGGTAGAACTGATAGAGTTTAACGGCATCAGTCGCTGCATCATAACACCCAAAAGAAATGGGAGAAAGTTCAGTAGCAGCAAAGATAGTTTGAAGAAATGGATAGGTTTTATCGCGGTAAGGAAGAGAGGTGAAACAAGCCATAATAAGAAAATGGTTAGGGTGAGGGAGAATGTAACTCCCCCACCCAGATTAGTGATTAGTAGTAGATACCAACAACGTAGGCATTCACGTAGAGTGCGCCAACACGTCCTGCGGTATCCGCACCGGAGACAACATCAACACCAGCGTTCGCATAAGTGAACGTAGTGGAGTCAACAACGGTTACTTCCGCCTGCACGTCATTGAAGGTGCTGTCGGTCATGCTGGCAATCGTGATGACATCGCCCGTGGCAAAGCCATGAGCAGCACCAGTAACGATGGTAGCAACGCCCGAAGTGCGAGCGCGGGTAGCGGTAGCTTGACCAGCACCCACAGTGCTTTTCAGCAAGCGGAGTTTGCCAGTGCCAGTGATAACAAAGGGATTGGCGGCAATCGCAAGAGGATTGTAGCGGCCTTGGTTATCAAGAGCGTCATTGATGGTAAGCGAACCAGTGATGTTATTGCCAGTGGTTCCATTGTCAACGATCACAATTGGATCGACTTGAGTGGTTCCGCGAGCGTATGCAGTCTCCAAGACGATGCTGGTTGGGAAAAACTTAGTGTCTTGGTCGTTAAGAACCAAGAGGTCAGCGTCTCCAGCAGCGAGGAGGTTAACGGCAATCGGGCCAAACAGGTTGACACGATCATAAGCGAGTGGTCGAGAATTAGACATATATTTTATTTTGTTTAAGGTTATGGGGAGAGGCTTTAATAGCCCCTCCCCTTATTTAACTTTAGGAAGGCACAACGATGTCGCCCACGCCAGCGCAGCTATAGCAGTCCTGATTGTTCTCAGGGACGATGTAGCTCTGCACTTCGCAGCAGGAACCGTAGAGGTTCTTGCTCTTTGGCATACGATGCAAGAAAGTGTGCATGATGGTTGGGTCTTTGACCTGTGCGGCCAGACGGAACTGGGCTTGATAGAAGCCCGTTTTGCGCCAGCGGTTGCACTCCCAATCTGGGTTCTTCCATTCCCAATCGCCAGCGTAGTTCTGGGTCATTTGTTGGGCTTGGCCATAACCAGTCGAGGAAGGCATTGTCCATTTGCACATGGCTTTGTTGACCATAGCAACCGAGATACCGAAGTCGGCATTGCGGTAGGCTTTGTTCGGAACATAGGCGCAGCCCTGTTCCATAACGGTCTTGATGTAGCGAGGAACGCGAACGAGACGCGCCCAAGTAGCAGGATCAGCTTCGTTGAACGGAGCGAGACCAGCGTTGAAGGCGGTGTCAGCGTTGAAGCGAGCGGAGTTGATGTCATAACCAAAGGCGTAGTCGCCGATGATACGATTGATGCCGAGCTTCAGACGGGTAAGACGCTCATCGAAGTCCGTGTTAGCATCCCAGTAACCATTGTTGCGCTTGGCTTGGAAGTAAAGCGCACGGCCAACTTGAGGATCAGGGATAACGATGTCGAGCAAAGGCTGACCAGTCGCGTCTTGGAGATCAAGGCGGAAAGCGTCATCTTCGTCTTGGAGGTCAACGAGTGCGTCATCAAGCATATCAAGCGAGAGATAGGCAATCTTGTTGAGATCAGCAGGGGCGAGCTTAACGCGAATCGCGCAAAGGTCGTAACCAGCTTCGTTGTTGACAGTATGTTCGGGGACGAACCATGCTTGGTCATCGACCAGTCCGCAGTAGGTTCCGTCATCCGTAGTGATACCCATCCATTTGTGACCAGCACCACCGATATAGTTGCTACGAAGGAACTCTTCGTGAACGTTCTTGGTGATACGGGCATTGGACTCCTCAAACTGAAGAATCTCTTCAGCAGGGAAAAGGCGGTAGAGAAGGCTCTCAACGCAAATCCAGTCAGTGGTCATCTCTTTACGGAGAAGCTCAAAGGTGTAGGACTCAGTGCCGGGGCGTTGAATCACTTCTGGTTTGCTATCGCAAGAATCGGTCTCGCAGTAGGTGTCGTTGATCGCACGGAAAGGGGTGCAAGGATCGTGGAATCCACGGCCAAAGCGGAACGCTTTCTGTTCGGTTGTGTGGTTCAAGGGCCAAGATTGCTCCTCGAAACGGGTGAAGTATGCAGAGTTAGTGACGAGCTTCTTCACATAGAGGTCGTTGAAATATTCGCGGCCCTCGCGGAAGAAACTGTCAATCTCAGCACATGAATTGAAATATAGCTGATCTGATGCCATAATATTTATTTTGTTAGAGTTTGATTTTTGTTTAGTTTAGTTTTGCACTGCTAAACTATGCCACAGAGGAATAGCAAGCGAGTGCTTGGTTTCCTCTGCTGGAACCGACCCAGAGATTTTTCTGTCCAGAAATCGTTTTTCATGCGAGGTCGAAAACTCGCCAGCCAGAGTGCGGCTGAATCCCTAATTTTATCGTAAACGATAATTTCGGCTATCTCTTGTGCGCCACATTGCAATCACCTATTTAGTATGTCAAGAGATTTTTTAAAAAAAGTTAGGGGGAGGTAGCCAAATTCTACCTCCCCCTGCTCATGAACCAGAACTAGGAATGATGGGCTATGCAGTTCTTGCTTGCGGCGAGAATCTTGCGATCTTCGCGGCCAGTCCCTCCGTCATACTCATTCTTGGCTTCTGGGAATCTGTTGAACTTGGAGATGAAGAGATGCGTGACGATCCTTTCAGTTGTGAAATATACTCGTCTTTCTCTTTAACCATCTCTTGGTATGCTTTGAGTTGAGCTTGCAGTTTCTGATATGCGCGGCCTTGGTTGATAAGGCGGTTCATGTCTTCTACCGATGCTTGCTCATTACTCTGCTGAGTAGCTGCTAATGCGATAGCCTCATCGCGGGACAAGTCATACTTGATTCCCTTTTCTTTCATGTAATCAGCAACCGCATCTGGGATCGCAGTAGCGTTGTCAATTTCCTGCTGGGTATTCTTATACCCTTCTTTCCATTGATTCAGATACTTGTTGCGCCCGTCTTGCTCGCGTTGCTTTGATGTTTGAAGGATGTTTTGTTTAGTTTCCTCAAAGTTAACGAGGGCTGAATGGTGGTTGTTAGTTGCTTTGATGAAGCTGTTGACTTGCTCCGCGAACTGGTATTGCTTGAATTGCGAGAGCGAGTTCGTGATTTCTTCAAACGCTTGGTCTCGGTCAATCTCTGCTGCCCGACGATCTTCTTCGGATGCCGCATTGAAGATGGAGGCGTTTGCATTGACAGCACGGGAGAATGTTGAAAGAAGCGTTGGATCATTCGCCAGCAACTGCCTCGCACCATCATAAGTATTCTTGATGGGATCGAGGTAATTCTTTTTAAAGTCAGGATTGCTTGTGATATCGTGGAAATCCAATTTCCCTCGCAATTCTTTGATCTGCTCGGATAGTTGTTGCTCAACGTCCAGCTTCTCTTGCATGGCTTTGTTGAGTTGTTCTTGATAGTGGTTGGTTTCTGATGTCGATTTTGACTCGGATACCAGTCGCTCAAGTTCTTGGATTTTGGTTTCAAACTTTGGGACTTCTTCCTTCTTGTATTTCTCCAGTTCTTCTTTGAGCTTGCGGTTCTCTTCGATTTGTCGTTCAACGAATCCTTTTTTCTTCCCTGTTCGGTCAGACGTGATTTCAGCTTCGGTGACTCCGGTTGGTTCTTCGGGTGGTTCTTCTTCATTGTATTTAGGTATTCCAAGGTTAGGATCACCGACATTGGTAGCACTAGGCTTGCCATCGTCAGCTTGTTGTTTGCTGAACTTCTTGAGGAAGTCAGATGTGTTGCCCTTAATCGGAACTTGAGGTTTAGCCTTCAGTTCCTTGATTACTTCTGCTGTGTCGTTTGTGTCTGCCATAAATTAGATTTCGTCGAGGTCTGGGTCAATCGTGCCGTCTTTAGGTTCTTTATTTCTTGAAGAAGACTTGGTTTTTTTGAATTCTCCTTGTTCTTCTGTTCCAATAGCATCAATAGTTTTGATTGCATGGATAAGCGTGGTTACTCCTTCTGGTGGGTTTACGTTAAGCAACAAGTAAGCCTGTAGCTTGTTCCAATCTTCGTGTGTTGTTATTGCCGCGCATAGGGATTTTACTTTTTCGGTTGTCATTCTTTTGGTAGTTGTGTTTTTAGCCAGTCGGCCCAACGCTTTTGCATTGGAGTTATTGTTCCTACTGATTCATCTCCCGTAAGGATACGCGCCAGTATGCTTTGCTTGAGCGGGGTTTTATCTGCAATCTTTCCATATTGAGTTCCAGCAAATGCCTTCTCTTGTTCTGGAGTTAGATTGAATTTTGGTATGATGTTTTTCTCATCAATGAAATGTCTGATAGCTTCATTCTTTGCTACCGCCATTTTTTGATCTTCATTTAATTTGCTAAATGGATTTAGAACAATAGAACGCGGAGTGTCTTTTGGAGATTCGTTCTTGCCAACTCCCCATTGCATTCCTGTTGTTTCTGGATTCTGTTTGAACCATTGAAGCAGCTCCTCGTCTGGCTCAACGATTGGATATCCAAGAACTGATTTTTTGATTTTTCTAGCTTCTTGAGGAACTTCGTCTTCTTGAGCGAAAAAAGGAAGACCTTGTGATTCTCTCTGTTTTGCAAACTCAACCGCTTTTCGTGTGATAGATTTATTTAAATCTGGATTTACAGTGTTTAATTTATCCGCTGAAGTCGAAAGAAGATATTTCAATTCATTGTCATCAAGCGTTGGAACCATTGTAGGGATAAGTTTTTCTCCTGTTCCCCAATCAATCCCAATAGACACTTCGGTAGAGACATCTTTAGGATTATCAAGTCTTGGAATAGCCCCAAGAAATCCCGTTCCTTTTACTGTATTATCTGGACGAAGATTGTTTGCGTTCATAGCGTTGCTGGTGGCGGCTCCTCTACTTCCATCTCAACTACTTCTGTTGCCTCTGGAGTCTCTACCTCTTCGGTTTCCATCTCCTCTGGCTCTTCGATTTCTACCTCTTCTTCCATTGGCTCTCCTTGCTCTGCCGCCATCTTTGCTTTCGCCTTCTGAATCTCGGCGCGGGCCTTGGCTTTCTGGAGTGCGAGTTGAGTGATACCTTGTTCCTTGCGCTGCTCGGTGCGTTGAGCGTGGCTGATGGATGCCTTGCCAATCGAAATGTCGGCGAGCTTCTTCTTGGTGTCGATTTCGATACCAGACTTGGCGGCGAGGTATTGAAGTTTGATGTCTTCCTCGGAGTTTGGTTGACCACCTTTTTGAGCTTCGGCTTGTGCCATCTCCACGTATACAGACTGAAGTTCGTCGGCGATTTTCTGCGCCTCGTTCATTCCCTGCATGAATTGCTTCAAGAAGTCCTGCTTGCCTTGGTCTTTCGCAATATACTCCACGTGCGCCATGATGTGACCACCCTTGAACTTGATGGAGCGAACGGCCAGAGATAGATCAGCAATGTCTGGTTGACCTTGCTGGATAGACTGCATATTCATCTGCAACTGCATCACCAAGTCTTGGAAGTGACCTTGAGCGTGTTCGATGTGTGGATCGGTTGGCAGCACAGGGAAGTTGGCTGGGTTAACGAACGCATCAGTCATGCCAGCATTTTCAAATCCGATAACGCGAGTCGTATCATCAATCTTGCTGATCTTGGTATTCCGGTAGCGAGCTACGTTGTCTCGTCCAGAGAGTGCCGCGATTGCGTCTTTAACTGCGTTCTCTTGGCCCTCGTTCGCTGGGGTGATTGCTGTGATCTGCAATAGCTTCTCAGCGGTGATGAGTTTGAACGATGGGCTACCTGCACCATTGATCAAGTTAGAACGGATGCTGGTGATGTTCTTCCATTGCGCGGCTTCCCTTGGAGTTTTAAGTTCCTCAAGAATCTCGTAGAACTTCTTCACATACTCATATCCATCATCGCTGGACTTGGCGTTTACGAAGCGTTTGTAGAGTTGTTTGAAGTAAAGAGTCTGGCATTCATTGAATCGGCGGATCTGTGTTCCAGAGAGTTTAGCGGATTCAGCCGCATCTAACTCTGCTTCGCCTTTCGTGCGTTGCTTTCCTCCA
>Ga0208856_1000239_pt1 | contig 23072 bp, 31 predicted proteins | sample LakMenEpi13Jul12_FD_150690 | JGI IMG/M metagenome (GOLD analysis project Ga0208856, IMG submission 150690) | Freshwater microbial communities from Lake Mendota, WI - 13JUL2012 deep hole epilimnion (SPAdes) | ecosystem: Environmental > Aquatic > Freshwater > Lentic | place: Lake Mendota, Madison...
ACCGCGCCGACCAGCGGCCCCCCCACCGTCAGCCCGATCTTGGAAATCCCCAGCCGCTCGAGCAGCGGCGTGCTCTCGGCGGCCATTCGCACGGCCGCCGTGATCAGGCAGGCAGCCGCCACCCGCATGCCGACAAACCACGCTGCGTCCGGCAGGGCCGGCTTGAACGCCCGGATCACGATCATCGCGCCAGCGAACGCGGTCAGCCAAAAACAGGCGTGGGCGATCCAGAACGTCTGGCCTGAGAGCAAAGAAAATCGCCGGTTGAAACGCACTGCCTGATCCTCGAGAACCACCCGATATGATACCTTCCGATAGATTGCCAAGCCTTTCACACGTGGAGTCTGGTCATGTCTCGATTCGCAGCGCTCGCAGGGGTGTGGCTGGTGGGTTTCGCCGCCGTTGGCCGGGGTGATGTGTCCCCTCAGGAGGCCCCCCCCGCTCCGGAGGGCATGGAAGTGCTCTTCAACGGCACCGATCTTGCCGGCTGGGATGGCGATCCGCGGCTGTGGAGCGTGCGCGACGGCGTGATCCACGGCGAGACGACCCCTGACAACGTCGCTCAAGGCAACACGTTTTTGATCTGGCAGGGCGGCGAGGTCGGCGATTTCGAGCTGCGGCTCTCGTTTCGCTGCAACGCCACGAACAATTCAGGCATTCAATACCGCTCCAAGCGGATCGCGGACGAGACGGCGAAGAACAAGTGGGTTGTGCGTGGTTACCAGCACGAAATCCGCAACGAACACACCCTCCCGAACGTTTCCGGCTTCATCTACGACGAAGGGGGCGGGGCTGGCGGCCGCGGACGAATCTGCCCGGCTGCCGAGCAGGCCGTGTGGGAGCCGGAGACCGGCAAGAAAGTCACCGGCACCCTCATCGACCAGGCAGAATTCACGAAACTCATGAAGATCGACGATTGGAACGATGTTGTTATTCGGGCCGAGGGCAACCGGATCCGCCACTATTTGAACGGCCGGCTGATTCTCGACTTCACCGATGCCGACCCTGCGAAGGCCCTGCGGGAGGGGGTGCTCGCCCTCCAGTTGCATGCGGGCAAGCCGATGTGGGCGGAGTATCGCGACGTTCGACTCAAGCGGCTGTAGGGGGCGACTGCCGGCGATTCGGCCGGGATTTCGTGGGTTGTTGACACGATCCCACGAGATACTTACTTTCCAGGGCTCGCCTTGAAGGGGCTGAAAAGCTTCTTTTTCAGGGCAATTTTTGTAACGAGTGGAGTGTGATTCGTGGCCGGTCCGACACAGGAAATCATTCGCATCCGCATGGAAGCCTACGACCATGCCGTGCTCGATCAGAGCGCCGCAGAGATCGTCGACACCGCCAAGCGGACGAATTCCGAGGTGCACGGGCCGATCCCCCTGCCTACGCGGATCGAGCGATATACGGTGCTGTCCAGCCCGCATGTTGATAAGAAGGCCCGGCAGCAGTACGAAATTCGCACGCACAAGCGGGTGATCGACATCGTCCAGGCCACGGCCAAGACGATCGAAGCCCTCAACAAGCTGAGCCTTCCGGCCGGCGTCGACATCAAGATCAAGGCTTCGTCGCGGTAACGTCGCCGCGCGGCCCACGTCATTCGGGAACCACATTCAGGAGCGCACGAACAGGCATGCTTGGAAGGCGTTGCGGGTAAGGCTCGGGGCTCCCTGCCGAAAGGCGGGTGGAAACAGTCCCGGGAGCTCCCGCAGCCGACGGCTTCGAGCGTGATCGCGAGATGGTGGCTGGCGACGATGTCGCCGCGCCGCCCGTATCGCCGGCGACATGAACATGGCTGCATCCACCGCCACTGCCGCACGCCGAGCCGACAAGGCAGGCCGCAAGAGTCTCCTGGGCCGCAAGGTCGGGATGACCCAGGTGTTCGACGCCGACGGCACTGCGGTGCCCGTCACCGTGATCGAGGCCGGCCCCTGTCCGGTGCTCACGGTTCGTACGCCCGATCGCGACGGCTATGCCGCGGTGCAGGTCGGCTTTCTCGACAAGCCGCGGCGGCTCGCTAGCCGGGCGCTGCGTGGCCAGGTCGCGAAGCTCGACAGCAAGCGTGGCAAGCGGCTCGCGGAGGGCGGCGTGGTGCCGACGGTCAAGGCGGATTGCGAGCCGCAGCGGTTCGTCCGTGAGTTTCGTGGTGCCTACGAGGGTGCCGAAGTGGGCCAGGTGCTCACTGTCGAGCTCTTTGAGGGCGTCGTGTTCGTCGACGTGGTCGGCACCACGAAAGGGCGGGGCACGGCCGGCGTCATGAAGCGGCACGGCTTCAAGGGGCAGCGTGCCAGCCACGGAGTGAAGAAGGTGCATCGTCATCAGGGCGGCACGGGCATGAACACGTCGCCCGCGCGTGTCTTCAAGGGCAAGCGGATGGCCGGCCGCTTCGGCAACGAGCGGTCGACGATGCGGAATCTCAAGCTCGTGCGAATCGACAAGGATCACAACCTGCTGCTCGTGCGCGGTGCGATTCCGGGGCCGAACGGCTCCTATGTGGTGGTGAAGCAGACCAACAAGATCAAGAGGGTCGGCGGTCCAGCGACGCCGGCCGGTAAGAAGAAGGCGGGTGCGAAGTGAATCTTGCCGTCTACGACATCTCGGGCAAGAAGGTCGGGTCGTACGACATCGATCCTGCCGAGCTCGCTCCGCGGGTCAACAAGCAGCTGCTGCACGATGCCGTGATCATGTATCAGGCCAATCAGCGGCAGGGCACGCAGCGGACGAAGACCCGCGGCGAAGTGGCCGGGTCGACCAAGAAGCTCTATCGCCAAAAGGGCACGGGCAATGCCCGTGCCGGCGGTCGGCGCAGCGGCACGCGGCGTGGCGGTGGCCACATCTTCGCGAAGCGGCCCCGTGATTTCGGCTGGCGGATGCCCCGCAAGGCTCTCCAGGTGGCCACGCGGATGGCGCTGGCCGCCCGGCTCGCCGACGACGAGGTGAAGCTCGTCGACAAGCTGCCGCTCGCGGCGCCCAAGACGGCGGCTGCGGCGAAACTGCTCGGCGCGCTCGGGCTGAGTGAGCACACGGTGCTGTTCGCCCCTGAAAAGCACGACGACAATCTGTGGAAGAGCTTTCGCAACATCGACGGCGTGTCGGTGGCGCCCGTCGCCGATCTCAATGCCTGGTCGATTCTGCGGCCGCGGGCGATCGTGATGACGACGGCTGCGATCGACGCCTTTCGGGCCACGGTGAAGTCGCGGGCGAAGCCGGTGGCCGCCGGCCAGAAGACCGCGAAGCGCTCCGCCGCTCGCCGCAAAGCAGAGCCTGCCGCCGCCAAGGCGAAGTCCACGGCCAAGCCCGGCCGGCGGAAGACCTCGACCACGAAGAAGGGGGAGTAAGCGATGGCCGTTCCTGTTCCTCCGGCGCCGAGCCTCAATCCGCGTCTGGCCCCGCATCAGGTGATCGTGCGGCCGCTGCTCACTGAAAAGGGCATGCACCGAGCCACGCGGCACAACGCCTATTCCTTCGAGGTGGTCACTGCCGCCACGAAGGCCGATGTCCGCCGTGCGGTCGAAGAGCTCTTCAACGTCAAGGTCGAGAAGATCGCCGTGCAGAATCGGCTGGGCAAGGCCCGGCGGAGCCGTATGCGGCGCACCACCGCCAAGGCGTGGAAGAAGGCGATCGTGACGCTCAAGCCCGACAACAAGATCAATCTGTTCTAGTTCGCAGCACGCCGAAATCACACGCACTGGATGACTCCGATGGGAATTCGCACCTACAACCCGACCAGTCCCGGCCGCCGTGGCGCGAGCGTCTCCGACTTCGCGGAACTGACGCCGGGCGCCGAGGCTCCGAAGCAGCTGCGGCTTCGCAAGCGCAAGACAGGTGGTCGTAACAACCAGGGCAAGATCACGTCGCGGCATCGTGGTGGCGGCCACATGCAGCACTACCGCCTCATCGACTTCCGGCGCAACAAAGACGGCGTGCCCGGCAAGGTCGATTCGATCCAGTACGACCCCAATCGCACCTGTCGCGTGGCGCTCGTGCACTATGCCGACGGCGAGAAGCGGTTCATTCTCGCGCCCGAGGGGCTGAAGGTCGGCGCGAAGGTGATGAGCGGTGCCGATGCGGCTCCCGAGGTGGGCAACTGCCTGCCGATGTCGGCGATTCCGCTCGGCATGCAGATTCACAACATCGAACTCCAAGAAGGACGGGGCGGGCGGCTCTGCCGGTCGGCTGGCTCGTCGGCTGTGCTCGTGGCCCGGGAGTCGCAGTGGGCCCAGCTCACGCTCCCGAGCGGCGAAATTCGCCGAGTGCCGGCTGCCTGCCGGGCGACGATCGGCGCCATCGGCAACTCGGAGCACATGAACGTGGTGCTCGGCAAGGCCGGCCGTAAGCGTTGGATGGGCATTCGGCCGCACGTGCGTGGCACGGCCATGAATCCCATCGATCATCCGCACGGCGGTGGCGAAGGTCGCACAAAGGGTGGCCGACACCCCGTCAGCCCCACGGGCAAGAGCGCCAAGGGTGGCGGCACCCGCAAGCCTCGCAAGCCCTCGAGCACCGCGATTCTGCGGCGCCGCAAGAGCCGCCGCTACGGACAACTCAAACTCCGCTAATTCAAGCTCCGCTAGGTAGGAATGAACCATGGGACGCAGCGCAAAAAAAGGTCCGTTCGTCGATCCTCGCCTGTATGGCAAGGTCGAGGCCCAGCTTTCCAGCGGAAGGCGGGATCCGATCAAGACATGGGCGAGGTCGTGCACGGTGGTGCCGGAGTTCATCGGCCTCACGTTCATGGTGCACAACGGCAAGCAGCACATGAAGGTGTTCGTCACCGAAGACATGGTCGGGCACAAGCTCGGCGAGTTCGCCCCCACGCGTACGTTCCGCGGCCATGGCGGCAAGGTGAAGGAAGCAGCCACGCCAGCCCCGGCCGGCAAGTAGGCTCGACGTCAGAAACCAGGTGATCCATGCCTTACACAGCCACTCATAAATACGCCCGGATCAGTGCCCGCAAGGTGCGGGCACTGGCCGACCTCGTGCGCGGCAAGTTTGCCGACGAGGCGCTCGACATCCTGCGGTTTCAGCCGCACCGCGGCGCCCGCATGCTCGAGAAGGTGATCAAGAGTGCCCTGGGCAATGCAGAGCACGCCCAGGCCACCGGCGTCGACGACCTCGTGGTGGTCGACGCCCGGATCGACGAGGGGCCGATGTTCAAGCGGATTCGTCCCCGGGCCCGAGGAATGGCGTTCGGGATCAAGCGGCGGATGTCGCATATCAAGGTGGCGCTCGACAGCGCCGAATAGCCAAAAAAAGACACCGAGGAAGCAAAAGGCACTTCATCATGGGTCAAAAAGTACATCCCACCGGCTTCCGCACCGGCATCACCGAGCCGTGGAAGAGCCGTTGGTATGCCGCGAAGAAGGATTTCCGCGACCTCCTCATGGAGGACTTCAAGGTTCGCAAGTTCCTCAAGACGAAGTACCGCGCCGCGGCCATTCCGAAGGTGGAGATCGAGCGGACCCGCGACGAAGTGAAGGTGATCCTGCACTCGGCCCGGCCGGGCGTGATCATCGGCCGCAAGGGGCAGGAGGTCGACCGCCTGCAGGATGAATTGCAGCAGCTGCTCGGCCGCCGGGTGAATCTCAAGGTGGAGGAAGTCTCGCGGCCCGAGATCCAGGCCCAGCTGATCGCCGAGGACATCGCCGACCAGCTCACGAAGCGGGCGGCATTTCGGCGGACGCTCAAGCGGGCCATCGACACCACCATGGACGCGGGTGCGAAGGGCGTGAAGATCCAGCTCGCCGGACGGCTCGGCGGAGCGGAGATGTCGCGCTGCGAGAAGTCGATCGCCGGCGCCATGCCGCTGTCGACGCTGCGAGCCAAGATCGACTACGGGTTCTGCGAGGCTCCCACCGCGCAGGGCAATATCGGAATTCAAGTGTGGGTCAACCAAGGCATGTACGAGGAGAATGGCGATGGCGCTGATGCCCAAGAGGGTCAAGCACCGAAAAAGCCAAAGAGGTCGTATAAGAGGTGATGCCTCGCGCGGCAACCGCGTCGTCTTCGGCGACTTCGGCCTCCAGGCCGAACAGCCGGGGTGGCTGCCTGCCGCGACGATCGAAGCTGGCCGGATCGCGGCCCAGCAATACCTCCGGACGGAGGGCAGGCTCTACGTGCGCGTGTTTCCCCACAAATCGATCACGTCGATCCCGCTCGAAACCCGCATGGGGAAGGGCAAGGGCGAACCGGAGTTTTGGGCCGCGGTCATCAAGCCGGGTTCCATTCTCTACGAGATCGGTGGCGTGTCGGAAGAAGCGGCGCGGGTCTGCATGGCCCGTCTCGCGCACAAGATGCCGATTCGGGTGCGGTTCGTGAAACGGCGGGCAATGTAAGGAGTGATCTGATGAGCACCACCAAGGCACGAGACATTCGCGACATGAGCGACGAGCAGATCAAGCTGGTCTGGAAGGACGCAGCCGAGGCGCTGTTTCGGCTCAAGCTGAAAGCCCAGACCGAGAAGCTCGCCGCCCCGACGGAGCTGACGAAAAATCGCCGCACGATCGCCCGGTGCCAGACCATCCTCGCTGAACGGCAGAAAAAGGCCGCCGGCGAGGCCGCCGCGAGCGCCACCTAACCAGGAATTTGCCCCAATGCCCAAGCGAATCGAAACAGGAACCGTGACGAGTGCCGCCTCGGCCAAGACCCGCCGAGTGGAGATTCCGCGCGTCATTCGGCATGCGAAGTACGGCCGCATCCAGCACCGCCGCACGGTGTGCCACGTGCACGACGAGAGCGAGGAATCGCAGCTCGGCGACACGGTGGAGATCATCGAATGCCGGCCGCGCAGCCGGCTGAAGCGGTGGGAGCTCGTGCGGGTCGTCGCCAAGAGCACCGCCGTCGACGTGGCCTCGCTCCGCAGCGGTGCCCGGGCCACGGAACTGCGTGAGACGGCCGCCCGCGCCGAAGAGGCCGCTGCCTCCGGCCGGCCCATCGCCCAAGAAGGGACCGCGACATGATCCAGATGCAGACCCGGCTCGTCGTGGCCGACAACACCGGCGCGAAGGAAGTGATGTGCTTCAAGGTGCTCGGTGGGAGCCGCAAGCGGACCGCCGGCCTCGGCGACATCATCGTGTGCAGCGTGAAGAGCGTGATCGCCGGCAGCGAGGTCAAGAAGAAGGCCGTCGTGAAGGCCGTGATCGTTCGTTGCAAGCGGCCCACACGCCGCGACGACGGCAGTTATGTGCAGTTCGACACGAACGCCTGCGTGATCATCGACAACGACAAGAATCCCAAAGGCACCCGCATCTTCGGTGCGGTCGCCCGTGAACTGCGCGACCGCAACTTCATGAAGATCGTCAGCCTGGCGAGCGAGGTGGTGTGATGCTGATCCGATCGGGTGATCTCGTCGAAGTGAAATCCGGCAATGCCAAGGGCACACGGGCGAAGGTGCTCTCCGTCCAGCCGGAGAAGAGCAAGCTCGTGGTCGAGGGCGTCAATCGCGTCTATCGCCACGTGAAGCGGAGTCAGAAAAACCAGCAGGGCGGCCGGCTCAGCAAGGAGATGCCGATCGACGCATCGAACGTGCTGGTGGTGTGCGGCTCGTGCAGTAAGGCGACGCGGCTCGGCGTGAAGGTGGCTGCCGACGGCGGTCGCTTCCGGGCCTGCCGGAAGTGCGGTGCCGACCTGGGCGCGCTCAAGCGGCCGAAGGCGGCCAAGGCGACGGCCAAGAAGTAACCACAGAAGTAATCACCAGACACGGCACGACGAACCAGCGACTCACACCGGATCAGCGACCTGAGGAACGTTTCGATGGCGAAGAAAACCAAAGCGGCAGTGGCTGCTCCCGGCCCGGCCGGCACGCCGCGGATGCTCGAGCACTACGTGAATACCGTGCGCCCCGCGCTCGGTCAGGCGCTCTCCCGCACCAACCCTCACGCGATTCCGAAGCTCGAGAAGATCGTGGTGAACATGGGCGTGGGCGTGGCCGTCACCGAAAAGAAGTATCTCGAGGAGGCGCTCGGCGCCCTCGCCCAGGTGACGGGGCAGAAGCCGATCGCGACGCTCTCCAAAGCGGCCGTCTCGGGTTTCAAGCTGCGGGAGAATCTGCCGATCGGCTGCAAGGTCACGCTCCGTGGCCGGCGGATGTACGAGTTTCTCGATCGGCTCGTGTCGGTCGCGCTTCCCCGGGTGCGCGACTTCCGCGGGCTGTCGAGCACCGCGTTCGACGGGCACGGCAACTACAGCCTCGGGCTTTCCGAACAGATGGTGTTTCCGGAGATCAACCCCGACAAGTTCACGCGGCCACAGGGCATGAACATCACGCTCGTGACCACGGCCCGCACCGACGACGAGGCGCGGGAGTTTCTCCGGGCGATGGGCGTTCCGCTCAAGAAGGATGACGAGGATGGCGGTGCCGCGGCGTAGCGGCATCGGTTCGATCTGACGAGCACGGCCCTTTCCGGCCGACGGCACTGGAATCGAGTATGGCGAGCAAGTCGAAAATCGCGGCCGCGAAGCGTCCGCCGAAGTTCTCCACGCGGCAGGTGCATCGCTGCATGCTCTGCGGACGGCCCCGTGCCGTCTACCGCAAGTTCGGCACGTGCCGGATCTGCTTCCGGAAGCTGGCCGATCAGGGGCTCATTCCGGGCGTCCGAAAGGCCAGTTGGTAAATGGGCAACGAAGGTAGTTCGTCGTTTTTTTCCGCTGACGGGTTGTCAAGCATCCGTTTTTTCAAGTTTCAAGGGGCTCCTGCGACATGATGACCGACCCCATCGCCGACATGCTCACCCGCATCCGTAACGCGGTGCGCGTCGAACGCGCCACCGTGGAGCTGCCGAGTTCGAAGGTGAAGCGCGGCGTCGCCGACGTGCTCAAGCGCGAAGGCTTTATTTGGGACTGGCGCGAGGTGGAGTCGGAGCCGGTGGCGAAGCTCCAGCTGGAGCTCAAGTATGGGCCCAACGGCGAGCGGCTGATTCGTCATATCAAGCGGGTCAGCTCCCCGGGTAGGCGGGTCTTCAGCCGGTCGGCCTTGTTGAAGCCGATCCTGGGCGGCCTGGGCATCTCGATTCTCTCCACGTCCAGCGGCGTGGTGAGCGACCGCGAGGCTCGGCAGCGGAAGCTCGGCGGCGAAGTGCTCTGCGAGTTGTGGTAGTCAGAAAGGCAAGTCAGCAATGTCTCGTATCGGCAAGGCTCCCATTCAGATTCCGAAGGGCGTGAAGGCGGCTCTCGAGGCCGGCGCGCTCAAGGTCGAAGGGCCGCTCGGCAAGCTCGAGCAGCCTCTGCATCCGGCCGTCGGCGTCGAGATCGACCAGGCGGGCGGGCTGCTCACTGTGAAGCGGGCCGACGACACCCGCGTGTCTCGGTCGGTGCACGGGCTCACCCGGGCCCTCGCGGCCAACATGGTCGAGGGGGTCACCAAGGGCTTCGAAAAGAAGCTCGAGATCGTGGGCGTGGGCTACATCGCCGCGATCCAGAAAAACGTGCTCCAGCTGCGCGTGGGCTTCGCCAACGAACTGCAGGTGCCGATTCCGACCGGCCTGAACGTCACGTGCCCCGACCAGACGCATGTCGTCATCAAGGGAATCGACAAGCAACTCGTCGGCCAGTTCGCGGCCGAAGTGCGTTCGTTGCGGAAGCCGGAGCCCTACAAGGGCAAGGGCATCCGCTACGAGAACGAACAGGTTCGCCGGAAGGCCGGTAAGGCCGTCACCAAATAGCATCCACGTCAGCAGCAGCAAGAGGATTCCATGGATCACGCCCGCACCATTCTTCGCCAGCGTCTGCGGCGCCGCCATCGCGTGCGCCGGCATATGCACGGCACCGCGGAGCGGCCCCGTTTGGCGGTGTTTCGGACGCACAAGCACATCTATGCCCAGGTGATCGACGATTCGACCGGTCGCACGCTCGCGTCGGCCAGCACGATGGACAAGCAGATCCGCGGGTCGGTCGGGTTTGGCGGCAACAAGCAGGCTGCCGAAGCGATCGGCCGGGCCGTGGCCGAACGGGCCGTGGCAGCCGGTGTGAAGCAGGTCTGCTTCGATCGCGGTGAATTCCGTTACCACGGCCGAGTCGCCGCCCTGGCCGATGCGGCCCGCGCTGCCGGCCTCGAATTCTGAGCCACCTCAATTCCTCGGGAGTATGAATCCAGTGTCGACCGGAAGCAGAGAGCGGGAATCACGCGGCGGCGATCGAGGCGGGTCGGGCGAGCGGATGAGCGGCGAGTTTGCCGAAAAGGTGGTCAAGGTTCGCCGTTGCGCCACGGTGGTGAAGGGTGGCCGGCGATTCAGCTTTGCGGGCCTCGTCGTCGTGGGGAATGGCCGCGGCAAGGTGGGCTGCGGCTATGCCAAGGCCAACGAAGTGCCCCCGGCCGTCGAGAAGGCGATCAAAGACGGCATGAAGAATCTCATCGAGGTGCCTGTCGAGGCCGGCACGATTCCGCACCGGGTGGAAGGCACGAGTGGCACGGCGAAGGTGATCCTCCTGCCGGCGAGCCCCGGCACCGGCATCATTGCAGGAGCGGCGGTTCGTGCCGTGTGCGAATCGGCGGGCATCCGCGACGTGCTTACCAAGGCCCACGGATCCACCAATCCCGTCAATCTCGTGAAGGCAGCGCTCGAGGCCCTCAAGCAGCTGCGGACGAAGGCCGACGTCGAGCGGCTCCGCGGCGTCTCGCTGTCGTAACCCTGCAGAGCATCCATCGTTCATCACGCCCCTCGAGGGGCTCAGTCGAGGAATCATCATGAAGATCAGCGACGTCAATCGTGGCGTGCACAAAAACAAGAAGCGGATGCGCGTGGGTCGCGGTCCGGGCTCCGGCAAGGGCCGCACCGCCGGCCGCGGCAACAAGGGCCAGGGGCAGCTCGCCGGCTGGTCGTCGCCGGCCATCTTCGAGGGTGGACGGATGCCGATCATCCGCCAGATTCCGAAGCGCGGGTTCAACAATCGGCACGGGCTGATCGTGGCGGCGGTCAACGTCGACGATCTCGAGGTGTGCTTCCCGGCCAACGCTGAGGTCACGCCGAAGACGATCAAAGAGGCGGGGCTCGCCAAGGGGATCTGGCACCAGCTCAAGATTCTCGGCGAAGGCAAGCTGTCCAAGTCGTTGAAGGTTTCCGCGCATCACTTCAGCGCTCAGGCCCGGGAGAAGATCCAGGCCGCGGGTGGCACCGTCACGCAATTGTCCGGTGCGGCTCCCGTGGAAAAGGGAAAGAAGAAGCCGGCACGGAAAAAGCCGACTGGGTAGCGAGGCCATCGGCGCTGTACGCTGACGGCATCTGGGCACCAAAGGAGTCGGTCTCGTGCTGGAAAAACTTCGGATCATCTTCACGATCCCCGAGCTGCGTCAAAAGATCCTGCTGACGCTCGGCCTGCTTGCGATCTATCGCGTGGGCTGGCAGGTGCCTCTGCCGATCGTCGACCCCAAGGCGATGACGGCGTTCGCGGAGGAGGCCGGGGGCATCGGCGACCTGCTCAAGACGGTCGCCGTGTTTTCCGCGAGCCAGTTGTCGCAGGCCACGATCTTCGGGCTCGGGATCATGCCGTACATCTCGGCATCGATCATCTTTCAGCTCCTGGCCACGGTCTGGCCGCCGCTCGAGCGGCTGCAGAAGGAGGGGGAAGCGGGCCGCAAGAAGATCAACGAATACACGCGGTACGCCACGGTGGTGATCTGCGTCGTGCAGAGTTGGGCCTACGTGGCGTTTCTCTCCAGTGCACGGGTCGGAGACATGCCGCTCATCCAGTCGAGCTTTCTGGTGGATGGCAGGCTGCCCTTCATGTGGCAGTTCGTGGCCGTGATGACGATGACCGCCGGCACGGTGTTCCTCATGTGGCTCGGCGAACAGATCGACGAGTTTGGCATCGGAAACGGCATCAGCCTGCTGATCATGGCGGGCATTCTCGCGGCGATGCCCAGCGCCCTCGTCGAGCTCGGCAGCGACACCAGCTGGGAACTCGGCGGCGGCGGCGGCAAGCTCGGCATCGAAACGCTGCTCGTGCTCGCGGCCCTGTTCGTGGGCGTGGTGGCGGGCGTCGTGTTTATGACGCAGGGTCAGCGCCGCATTCCCACGCAGAGCGCCAAGCACGTGCGCGGCCGCCGGGTCTACGGCGGCACGCGGCAGTATCTTCCGCTGCGGGTCAACCAGGCGGGCGTGATGCCGATCATCTTCGCCAGCTCGCTGCTGCTCTTTCCGCAGATGCTCTTTCAATATCTGCACAACGCGAATCCCGGCAGCGCGGTGCTCGGCTCGCTCCACGATTCGTTCACCCGGGGTCAGTCGTTTCTCTACAATGTGCTCTACGTCGCCCTGATCTATTTCTTCTGCTACTTCTGGACGGCGATCACCTTCAACCCGAAGGAAATGGCCGACAACCTCAAGAACTTCGGCGCGTTCATTCCGGGCTATCGGCCCGGCAAGCGGACGGCCGATTTTTTGGAGCGGGTGATGGAGCGGATCACCTACGTGGGGGCGGCATTCCTGGCGCTCGTGGCGATCATTCCCACGATCGTCGGTGGAGCCCTGGGCATCCCCGCCCAGATTGCGAGTTTTTACGGCGGCACGGGGCTGCTCATTGCCGTGAGTGTGGCGTTTGATCTGGTGCAAAAGATCGACAGCCACCTGGTGATGCGAAATTACACCGGTCTCCTGGAGAAAGCCTGATCGGACAGGCCAGCGCGGTGGCCGAGGAACTGGCTCCCGCGGGAGCGTGCGTGCCATCCGCCGTTCCGCTGCCGCATCCGTTCCCGCGGACGTCTCATGCGGATCATCCTCATCGGACCGCCCGGCGCAGGAAAAGGCACGCAGTGCCAGAAACTGGTCGAGCACCTGCGGGTGCCCCATCTCTCGACCGGTGAGATGCTGCGGGCTGCGGTGCGGGCCGGCACTGCGGAGGGCGTGCAGGCGGCGGCCTCCATGGAGCAGGGCCAGCTCGTTCCCGACCCGATCATTCTCGGGATGGTCACTAGGCGGCTGGAGGCAGCCGATTGCCGTGACGGCTGCCTGCTCGACGGGTTTCCCCGCACCTTGCCGCAGGCGGCCACCCTCGACGAGCTTCTCGAGCGGCGGGCGATGAGCGTCGACGGGGTGATCGAATTGGCGGTGCCGCGGGACGAGCTCGTGCGGCGGATGCTCGCCCGGAAGCGGGCGGACGACAATCCGGAGATCTTCGCCAAGCGGATCGCCAGCTTCGAGGTGCAGACGGCGCCGCTGCTCGACTATTACCACCGGCAGGGAAAGCTTGCGAGCATCGACGGGCTCGGTACGGCCGACGAGATCTTCGAGCGCGTGCAGGCGGCGCTCGAACGCTTCGCGCGTGATCGCCGGGTGCGGGCACGCCAGGGGCGTCGCGACCCGCCGCGGCCCGGGGTATAATCAGCGGCTCGAATCCCCGCTCCTTTTCGCCTTCAGGTGTCTGCCCGGTGGTCAATCTTCGTTCTGTTCGCGAGATCGCGGCGATGCGTCGCGCGGGCCTCGTGGTCTGGGGTGCCCATCAGCTGGTGTCGTCCATCGTCCGCCCGGGAATCAACACGGCCGACATCGACCGCGCCATCGAGGGCTTTTTCGCCCAGCACGGCGCGGTGCCGCTGTTCAAGGGTGTGCCGGGGAAGGTGCCGTTTCCAGCCGTCTGCTGCACGTCGGTCAACGACGAGGTGGTGCACGGTATTCCCGGTGCGCGGGTGCTGGTGGCGGGCGACGTAGTCAGCGTCGACACCGGCTGCAGCGTGGATGGCTGGTGCGGCGACTCGGCCGTGACCTACGCGGTGGGGCCGATCGCCCCGGAAACACGCCGCCTGCTCGACTGCACCGCCGGCGTGCTGGCGCTCGCGATCGAGCTGATGGGGGTGCGTAATCGGTGGAGTGACGTCGCTGCGGAGATGGCGAAGTATGTTCGCGACCACGGGTTTTCGGTCGTCGAGAACTTCGTCGGCCACGGCATCGGCCGGAAGATGCACGAGGATCCGCAGGTGCCGAATTTCTGCACCCCCGCCTTTCGGCGGAATCACGACTTCGAACTGGAGCCGGGCCTGGTGATCGCCGTCGAACCGATGGTGAACATGGGCTCGAAAAAGGTGCGGGCACTCCCGGATCACTGGACCCAGGCCACGCTCGACGGCCGGCCGAGCGCCCATTTCGAGCACACGGTGGCGATCACCGAGACCGGACCGGTCGTTTTGACGGCCGCTCCGGCCGCCGGAGAGACGGTCGGCAGCGCCGCCTGAGGGCCCGCGTGGACCGTGGGAGCGGAAAATTCCGGGCCTCACGCCACCCCCTTGGAACCGCCTCAGTCGCTTCCTATACTCCGAGGCTCCCCGTTCGTCCCCCCCTGTTCCTGTGAAGGCGTGGTCGGTAGTCACCACGGACTCGCGTATGAAGGTTCGCGCCAGCGTCCGTCGCATGTGTGAAAAGTGCAAGATCGTGCGACGCCGCGGCGTCGTGTTCGTCGTGTGCGCCGACCCCCGTCACAAGCAACGGCAGGGGTGATGATCGGCCGATCGGCGCCTCGCAAGCGGCAGACACGATCGGGCTCACGATTCCGTGGCCCCGTCGTTGCTCCCGGATCCATTCGGTTCACCGTGCATTCCTGACCCCAGCGGATTTCATCCATGCCCCGTCTCCTCGGCGTCGACCTTCCCTCGGAAAAGAAGACGATCTTTTCCTTGCAGTATTTGTACGGCGTCGGCCCCCGCGTGGCCCGCGAGTTGTGCCACAAGGCCGGCGTCGATCCCGAAGGCGTCGCCCGCAATCTGCACGAGGACGAGCTCGCTCGTCTGGCCGCCCTGATGGACAAAGACTACGTCGTCGAGGGGCAATTGCGTCGCCAGGTGTCGCAAAACATCTCGCGGCTCAAGGACATCGGCAGCTACCGCGGGCTGCGGCACCGCCGAGGCCTGCCTGTGCGTGGCCAGCGCACCCGAACCAACGCCCGCACTCGCAAGGGCCCGAAGAAGACCGTCGCAGGCAAGAAGGGCGTGAAGGATCTCAAGTAACGTCGGCCTGCCGACGGCACACACACGAGCACGGATATGTCAACCAAGACGACCAAGACCAAAAAGAAGAGCGTGACGGCGGGCATCGCCTACATCGTGGCGAGCTTCAACAACACGACCGTCACGATCACCGACACCCGGGGCGACACGCTCTGTTGGGCGAGCGGTGGCACCTGTGGCTTCAAGGGAAGCCGAAAAGGCACACCCTTCGCCGGCCAGTGTGCGGCCCAGCAGGCCGCCGAGAAGGCCGCCAAGTTTGGCGTGAAGGAACTCGAAGTGCGGGTTCGTGGCCCGGGGAGCGGCCGCGAAAGCGCGATCACGGCCCTGCAGGCCGCCGGCATGAATGTGAAGAGCATCGAGGATATCACGCCGCTGCCGCACAACGGCTGCCGACCGCCGAAGAAGCGCCGCGTGTAGTTCGCGGCCGGCCCGACACGACACCCCCTTCATCACGAGCATTTCGCAGGATACGGAAGTAACAAGGAACCATGGGACGCATCACCGGACCTGTCTGCCGCCTTTGCCGTCGCGACGGCCTCAAGCTGTTTCTCAAGGGGAGCCGCTGCGACACCCCGAAGTGTGCCTTCGAGCGTCGCGCCACGCCCCCGGGCATGGTGCAGAAGCGGCGGAGCAAGCCCACGGACTACGGTCTGCACCTCCGTGAGAAGCAGAAGGTCAAGCATTACTACGGCGTGCTCGAGCGGCAGTTTCGCACCTACTTCGCCCGGGCCGAGCGCGGCACCGGCAACACCGGCGAGACGCTCATGCAACTGCTCGAGCGGCGGCTCGACAACGTCGTGCATCGCATGGGATTCGCCGCGTCGCGTTCGGCCGCCCGTCAGGCTGTGATGCACGGCCACATCACGGTGAATGGCCGACGGCTCGACGTGCCGAGCTATCTCGTGAAGGCCGGCGACCTCATTCGCGTGAAGAATCGATCCAAGAGCCTGCAACTGGTGCTCGCGGCGATCTCCGACACGCGGCGTGATGTCCCCGAGTTTCTGTCGCGGGTCGACGGGCCGATTCCGGAGGGGCGGGTGGATCGTTTGCCGACCGCCGAAGACGTGTCGATTCCGGTGCAGGCGAATCTGATCATCGAATTGTGTTCGAAGTGACCGAGGCGCCCAGGCGCCGGTCGAGCAACCACTGAACGAAGGAGCCTTTCATGCACATCCGTTGGCGCGGCCTCGAGCTGCCCGGTTCGGTCACCGCCGATTCCAAGTCGCTGTCTTCCACGTACGGCAAGTTCATGGCCGAGCCTTTCGAGCGCGGGTTTGGCACGACCGTCGGCAACAGCCTGCGGCGCGTGCTTCTCTCGAGTCTCGAGGGGAGTGCCGTCACGCAGATCAAGGTCGGCGGTGCGCTCCACGAGTTCACGACGATCAAGGGTGTGCTCGAAGACATCACGGACATCGTCCTGGCCATCAAGAGCCTGGTCGTGAAGAACCACAGCGACTCCACCCGCGTCATTCGGGTCGAGAAGAGCACGAAAGGCCCGGTGACGGCGGCCGACATTCAGACCGACGACGCCGTCGAGATCGTGAACAAGGACCTCGTTTTGGCCACCCTGACCGACGACGTTCCGTTCGAACTGGAGATGGTGGTGGAAAACGGCCGCGGCTACGTGCCGGCGAGCGAGCACAGCCCCGAGGCGCAGGAGATCGGCATCATTCCGGTCGACGCCGTGTTCAGTCCGGTGACTCGCGTGCGGTACGAGGTCGAGGAGACCCGTGTCGGTCAGAAGACCAACTACGACAAGCTGACCATGGAGATCTGGACCGACGGCACCGTGACGCCCGAGATGGCGCTCGTCGAAGCCGCCAAGATTCTCCGCAAGCACCTCAACCCCTTCGTCGGTTATGCCAAGCCGGGCCCGGCGGTGAATCTCCCCGCCTTTGCCAACGTGCTCTCGATCGAGGCTCCGCTCGAGAGCCGGCTCGGGATGGTGGTGTCGGATCTCAAGCTGTCGCTGCGTGCCAACAACTGCCTGCACGAGGAGGGCATTCAAACGCTTCGTGACCTCGTGTCGCGCACGCGTGAGGAGTTGCTCGAGGTTCGTAACTTCGGTGAGACGACGCTGCAGGAGATCGAAGAGAAGCTGCAGGAGCACGGCCTCCGGCTCGGAATGCCGGTGGCCTCCGCGGCCGACGCTTGATCCGGTTCGTCACGCCCGCAACCGGCGGGCAGAGTTCACTTCCCATATCGATATCACTCGCGTCTCGTTTTCAGGATTCTTTTCATGCGCCATCGTCGTAAAGGCCGCGTGCTCGGCCGTAGCCCCTCTCACCAGAGGGCGCTCCTCCGCAATCTCGCCTCGGCTCTCATGCTCACCGAGCGCGAGGTCGAAGTCGACGAGGTCGGGGCTCCCGCCACTCCGGGCCGCATCATCACCACCGTCGCCAAGGCGAAGGAGGTGCGGCCGCTCGTGGAGCGGTGCATCACGATCGCCAAGCGTGGTCTGGTCGCCGCCGAACGGGCCCGCGAATTCTCCACCACAGCCAACCGCGACTCGGCAGACTGGAAGAAGTGGCGGCAGGGTGAACAGTGGCGCAAGTGGGCTGCGGCATCGGCGCCGGCGGTGACCGCCCGGCGGCGGGTGGTGACCCTGCTCGGAGACAAGCAGGCGGCCCGCGTGTTGTTCGAGAAGATCGCCCCCCGGTTCGTCGATCGTCCCGGCGGGTATACGCGGATTTTGAAACTGGCCACCCCGCGGCTCGGCGATGCCGGCCCCCGGGCCGTGCTGGAATTCGTGGGCGGCGAGACCGGTGCCGAGCGAGCCCCCGCTCCGAAGGTGGTGGCTGCCCGGCCTCCGCGGGCCTCGAAAGCCCGCGGCTGAGGCCAGCCGGAGGTCGCGGAATAGGCCCGGCATCCGGCCGCGAATAGAATGTCCGATGGCGGTCGATCGATCGGCCGGCGGACATCTTCGAGGGCTGCGGATTCATGACACGGGTGCGGCTGACGTGGGCGGCGATGCTGGTGGTGGCCTGGGCTGCCACGGGCCGGCTGGCGTGGTGTGCCGGCGACGAAAGCTTCGGCATTCCCCAGGTCAAATTCATCAACGAGCAGGTCTCTGCCGGCTGGGCCGACGCCGAACTCGAGCCCTCTGCTGCGGCCACCGACGGAGAATGGTGCCGCCGCGTGCATCTCGACGTGATCGGACGCATTCCGACGCTCGATGAACTCCAGGCGTTCGTAGGCGATTCGTCCCCCACGAAGAAGGCCGACCTCGTGGCACGTCTTCTGGGCGATGACGCTGTCGACGAGTATGCCCGCAACTGGACCGACATCTGGACCACGGTGCTCATCGGCCGCGACGTCGAGAACGACAACGTGAGCCGGCCGGGCATGCGGCAGTGGCTGCGGCGGGCCTTCTCGAAGAACGTCCCCTACGACCGGTTCATGGAGGAGCTCGTGACGGCGGCCGGGTCGAACACCAACAAGGAGGGCATCGACAACTTCAACGGCGCCACCAATTTTCTCTCGGGCAAGATGGAGGAGGGGGGCGTGCAGGCCACGGCCAAGACGGCCCAGATCTTCCTCGGCGTGCAGGTGCAGTGCACGCAGTGCCACAACCATCCGTTCAACAAGGGGAAGCAGAATCAGTTTTGGGAGATGAACGCCTTTTTCCGGCAGGCGCGGGCGCTGCGGCGATTCGAGCAGACGATGGACATCCAGTCGATCGAGCTGGTCGACGAGGATTTCGCCGGAGAAGGGGGCGACCCGCAGGCGGCGGAGATCTACTACGAGCTGCGCAACGGGCTCAAGAAGGTGGCCTACCCGGTGTTCGTGGACGGCACGGAGATTTCGCAGAGTGGCTACCTGCCTGGAAAAAGCGAAAACGGTGAGGCCTATGGCACGAATCGTCGCCAGGAACTGGCCCGGCTGATCAAGGCGAGCCCCTTCATGCCGAAGGCCATCGTGAATCGGATGTGGGCCCATTTCCTGGGATATGGCTTCACGAAGCCCGTCGACGATCTCGGCGAGCACAATCCGCCCTCGCATCCCGAACTGCTCGACGGGCTGGCGGAGCAGTTTCGCGAGCAGAGCTTCGACCTCAAAGAGCTCATCCGCTGGATCGTGCTCTCGAAGCCCTATGGCCTGTCGAGTCGGGTATCGGCCAAAAACGCCAAGGACGACCCGACGCTCGGCGAGAAGCCGAAGTTCTCCCACTTCTACCTGCGGCAGATGCGGGCCGAAGACCTTTATGAATCGCTGCTCACCGCCACGGCCGCCGACCAGAGCCGGGCCGGAGAGGCGGCGGCCAAAAAGAAGGACGAGTGGCTCGGGCAGTTCATCATCGCCTTCGGCACCGACGAGGGGGACGATGCGACGACCTTCAACGGATCGATCACGCAGGTGTTGATGATGTTCAACGGCGACCTTGTGAAGGTCGCGACCAGCACCGGCAAGGGCGGGTTTCTCGACCGGGTCGCCACGGCCGGCGGCAAGAACTCCGCCAAGATCGACGCGCTCTATCTGGCCGCACTCGCCCGCAAGCCCTCGGCCAAGGAGGTGGCCGCGGCCAACAAGCTCATCGTCGACCGCAAGGGCGACGCGATCGGAGCCCTCCAGGACATCTGGTGGGCGGTGCTCAACTCCAACGAATTCATCGTCAACCACTAATTTCACGCCGGCCCGGCCATCCCTGGCCCGTGCCGGCTTGCTCGATGCGGCCACCCTCCCGGTGGCCTGATTCCACAGAGGAAAACTTGCAATGTTCACGACGCCCCATGACATGAGCCGCCGTCATTTCATGAGCCATCTCGCGGGGGCCGCGGCGCTCACCGCCCCGGCGACCGCGTTTACCAACTCGATCCTCGCCAACGCGTCCGACATGAAAAAGCGGCACAAGTCGGCGATTCTGCTCTGGATGGGCGGTGGCCCGAGCACGATGGACATTTGGGATCTGAAGCCGGGGGCCGCGACGGGCGGGCAGTTCAAGCAGATCTCGACCTCCGCCGACGGCGTCGCCATCTGCGAGCACATGCCGCTCATGGCCAAGCAGATGCACCACATGTCGATCGTGCGATCGATGAGCACGCGCGAAGCAGACCACATGCGCGGTCGCTACTACATGCACACCGGCTACGTCCCCAATCCCAACGTCGAGCATCCGAGCTACGGCGCGGTGATCGCCCACGAACTTGCCGACCAGGTGCCGGATCTCGAGATTCCCCCGTTCGTTTCGGTGGGGAGCGGAAGCGTCGGGCCGGGATTCCTCGGTATGTCGTGGGCGCCGTTCGTGGTGGACTCCAACGGCAACGTGCGGAACCTCGACATGGGGATCGATCCGGCCCGGATGTCGCAGCGGCTGGAGATGCTCGCCACCATCGAACGGAAGTTCATCGGCGAGAAGCGGGGCGGGGTGGCCGAAGACCACTCCAAGATCCTCGAGAAGACCGTGCAGTTGATGACGAGCAAGCAGATGGAAGCCTTCAAGGTGGCGAAGGAACCGAAGGAGGTGCTCGAGCGCTACGGCATCGGCGAGCGCGGGGGCAGCGGCTTCGCCCGAGGCTGCCTCATGGCCCGGCGGTTGGTGGAAGCCGGGGTGCCGTTCGTGGAGGTCGATCTCGGCGGCTGGGACAACCACGAGAACATCTTCCCGACGCTTGCCGATCGGAAGCTGCCGGAGCTCGACAAGGCGATGAGCGGGCTGGTTTCGGACCTCGCCGATCGCGGCCTGCTCGACGACACGGCGATCATCTGGATGGGTGAATTCAGCCGCACGCCGAACATCAACGGCAATGGCGGCCGCGATCATTGGGCCCGGAGCTGGAGCGTGGTGGTGGGCGGTGGCGGATTCAAACGGGGTGTCGTGGTCGGCGAGACGAGTTCCGACGGCAAGGAGGTGATCGGCGAGCCCTACACCTCGCAGGACGTGATGGCGAGCGTGCTCAAGTCGCTCGGCATCTCGCTCGAAACGACGTTCACGGCCAAGAACGGCCGGCCGATGAAGATCGCCAACTCGGGCAAGGTGATCAAGGAACTGTTCGCCTAACCCGCCGGGGACGCTACACTCTCTCGTACGGCGTCCACCGCCCCATGGAGGGCGGTGCAGACGCCGCTCCAGAGGGTGGCAGATGGCAGTCGATCTCGACGTCGAACAGTGGAGCTCGGCGGACGCCGCCGAGCTCTATGAGGTGGCTCGGTGGGGCAACGGCTATTTTTCCGTCGGGCCCAACGGCCATCTCCTCGTCCATCCCGATAAAAATCCGACGAAGAGCATCGACCTCAAGTCGCTCGTCGACCGCCTTCAGGTACGCGGCATCGACCTGCCGATCCTGCTGCGGTTTGGTGAGATCCTCCAGCATCGGCTCGGAGAGATTCACGGTGCGTTTTCCGCCGCGATGAAGGAATCGGGGTATCGTGGCGACTACTGCTGCGTCTATCCCGTGAAGGTGAACCAGCAGCGGCAGGTGGTCGAAGAAGTCCTGCAGTTCGGCAAGCCGTATCGCTTCGGGCTCGAGGCCGGCAGCAAGCCGGAGCTGCTCGCCGTGATCGCGCTGGCCGACAACGAGACGCCGATCATCTGCAACGGCTTCAAGGATGCGGAGTTCATCGAGACGGCGATGCTGGCCCAGAAGATCGGGCGGCACGTGATCCCGGTGGTGGAGCGCTTCTCCGAACTGCACCTGATCCTCGAATATGCCGAGAAGCTCGGCGTGCGGCCGCGGATCGGCATGCGGGTGAAACTTGCTACGCGCGGCAGCGGCCGTTGGCAGGCGTCGGGCGGCTTCCGCAGCAAGTTTGGGCTCACCGCAAGCGAGCTGATCAAAGGCCTCGACACGCTCGCCGCCAGGGGCATGGAAGACTGCCTGCAACTGCTCCACTTCCATCAGGGGAGCCAGATCACGAACATCCGCCACATCAAGGCGGCGTTGAACGAGGCGTCGCGGATGTATACCGAGCTCGTGAAGCGCGGTGCGGGGCTTCGGTATCTCGACGTGGGCGGCGGGCTGGGCGTCGATTACGACGGCTCGCAGACCAACTTCGAGTCGAGCGTCAACTACAGCCTGCAGGAATATGCCAACGACGTCGTTTCCCACGTGCAGAACGCCTGCGACGAGGCGGGCGTGCCCCACCCCACGATCGTCTCGGAGAGCGGCCGGGCGGTGGTGGCCTATCACAGCATGCTGATCTTCGGCGTGCTCGGCGTGTCGGAGCAGGGTGGCAACGGCGACCTCAAGGAGCCGCCGGCCGACGCGGAGCAGCCGCTCCACGATCTCTTCGAGGCCTATCAAAACATCAACATCCGCAATCTGCTCGAGAGCTACCACGATGCCCAGCAATCGCTCGACACGGCGATGAGCCTGTTCGCCAGCGGCTACCTGCCGCTCGATCAGCGGTCGGCCGTGGAGAATCTCTACTGGTCGATCTGCCGCAAGATCTTCAAGCTTGCCAAGCAGATGGACTACGTGCCGGAGGAGCTCGAAGGCCTCGAGGCGTCGCTCTCCGACACGTACTTCTGCAACTTCTCGCTCTTCCAGTCGATCCCCGACAGCTGGGCGATCAAGCAGCTGTTTCCGGTGATGCCGATCCACCGGCTCAACGAGCGGCCCTGCCGGCCGGCCGTGCTCGGCGACGTGACGTGTGATTCCGACGGCAAGATCGACCAGTTCATCGACCGCCGCGACGTCAAGCGCACGCTTCCGCTCCACGCCTGCCAAAACGAGCCCTATTACCTGGGCGCCTTCCTGATCGGTGCCTACCAGGAGATCCTCGGCGACCTGCACAACCTGTTCGGAGACACCAACGCCGTGCACGTCAGCACCGACGCGAAGGGCGACGTGGTCCTCGACGCGGTGATCAAGGGCGACACGGTCCGCGAGGTGCTCGACTACGTCGAATTCGACTCCAACCAGCTCGTGCAACGGCTCCGCGAATCGATCGAGCAGGCCGTCCGCGAGGGCCGCATCTGCGACCAGGAGGCGGGCAAGTTCCTGCGGTTCTACGAAGAAGGCCTCGGCGGCTACACGTACCTCGAGGAACCCTCGCAACGGTAAGCCCGCGCGTGGGGCAAGCGTCCTGCTTGCCATTCAACTCAATTCCGCCGGCTCGGGGTCGCCCCTACCATCTCGCCGGACGCTCGCCTTCGCCCTCCAGGCTACGGCTCGCTCGGATTTGCCTGCGCTGCGCCATCCATGGCTTC
>Ga0208856_1000241_pt1 | contig 22907 bp, 29 predicted proteins | sample LakMenEpi13Jul12_FD_150690 | JGI IMG/M metagenome (GOLD analysis project Ga0208856, IMG submission 150690) | Freshwater microbial communities from Lake Mendota, WI - 13JUL2012 deep hole epilimnion (SPAdes) | ecosystem: Environmental > Aquatic > Freshwater > Lentic | place: Lake Mendota, Madison...
GCTGTGATTTGGATCCTCTCAATGTTCGTTTATCTAATAAAGGATAATCTCCGTGACCGATGACCTTGTAAAACGAATATTGGAACAAGCCAATGCAGAGGGTGATATTGTCTGTGGTGATGATGGTTATTATGTATATTGGCCTCGGCGCACAGGAGCCTATCCTTCCTATCATCTGCGAGCCCTTGCTGATGAATTAGATCGGCGCAATGAGGTCTGGGATAAAGAGTTGGATGAGTATTTTGATAACCTTGCCAAGAAACAGGAACCTCTAGGTGAGGATGATATGGATAAGACCATTGAAGACATCCTGGCTGAAGAAATACAGGCAGAAATAGATCGTGAGATACTTGAAACTGTTAAAATGACCTGCGATGGTTGGGTGTCAGTAGATTATCCAGATGGTATTGGCTTTATAGAACATTGTGGAATTAAGGATTGGGTAGAAGAAAACATTAAAGGTCCAAATAAACTAATTCATACTAAATGGTGGTTTAAGGATCCAAAAGATAAAGTATTATTCTTGTTGAGGTGGGGAGTTTGAAAAAGTCCTGTATAATAACCTTGATGACCTATATGTGAGGGATGATGACTGAATTTCTAACAAAGAATGCAGATGTTGCATTGGTAGAAGTAAAAGAGAAGCTGTATGAACGACTGCGTAATAGAACCAATTACGCTGCACAGGATCCATTGAAGGATCCATATTACAAAGGACTACAAAAAGGTGCATTGTCCGAAGTAGAGTTTCTGAAGGGACTGTTGGATATTATCGAGAGGTCATAATGATTACTGACGAACTACGCCAGATTGCATACAATGAAGGTTGTCAGGCTTTCGCTGATGATGTAAATCTTATGGATAATCCATATAATGGCGTTTCACATACTCTCAAAGTATTTTGGAGCCATGGTTGGTGGGCTATGTTTTACGACGAGAACTAAGATGAAATATAAACTCTATCTGGATGACCTGCGTTATCCTGACCTGCATCCCGATTGGAGGATTGCTCGTAACTACCATGATGCTGTGTGGATGGTTACGAACTATGGACTGCCATATTATATCTCCTTTGATCATGATCTGAACGATTTTGCTGACTTCTATACTCATCGAATGGAGTTCACTGGCTATGACTTTGCCAAATGGTTCTGTAATTGGGTGATGGATAATGATGTATGTCTGAATGATTTTGATTACTGGGTTCACTCTGCTAACCCTGTCGGTGCAGAGAACATCCGCCGCTATATGGCAAACTTCATAAAGGATCGTTATGTCTAATAGTATGCAAAATCTCTATAAGATCGACACCAAAGGCAAGACTCGTGTTTGGTGGATCGAATACGATGAAGAGAAGTATCGCACTCATGCAGGTATTCTTGACGGTAAGATTGTAGTTTCTGGTTGGCAGCGCCCGACAGAAAAGAATGTCGGTCGTTCAAACGCTACTACTGTTGCTGAGCAAGTTCTTGCCGAGGTCAAAGCAGAATATGAGAAGAAGCTACATCAGGGCAAATATCATTTCAGTCCTTCTGGTGCCGAACAGGGTGCTAAGTTTATTGAATGTATGCTTGCTTCTAAGTTCGATGATAAGAAGCATAAACAGTATCCGTATTTCTCTCAACCGAAGCTGGATGGTATTCGCTGTTTGATTAGCAAAAACGGTATGCAGTCACGTCAGGGTAAACCTATTACCTCTTGTCCGCATATTATGGAGGCGCTTGATCCGTTCTTCCAGGCATTCCCTGATGCTATTCTTGATGGCGAACTATACAATCATGATCTTCGTGATAACTTTGAAAAGATTGTATCGCTTGTTCGTAAGACTAAGCCGACGACTGCTGATTATATCGAAGCATCAAAGCTGGTTCAGTATCATGTTTATGATTGTGTGATGGATGAGCCGTTCATGGATCGTTTGAGTTTTATCAGCAAGCACTTCGGTACTTACAATTCGTTCGGTGACCGTTACTATCCTATCGTTCGTGCTGTTCAAACTCAGTTCATTAATGTCGAGCAAGACATCGAAAAAATGCTCGGAGAATATCTCGAAATGGGTTATGAAGGTCAGATACTCCGTGTTCCCAATTCTCCCTATGAAGGTAAGCGTTCAAAGAACCTTATCAAGCATAAAGAGTTTCAGGACGAAGAGTTTGTTATCGTCAATATTGAAGAAGGATTAGGTAACTGGGAAGGTTATGCTAAATCTGTTGAGATTCGTCTTGAAGATGGTACTACTCAGAACTCAGGCGTTCGTGGTAATCAAGAGTTTATGGAGCAGCTGCTAAAGGATAAAGAGCAGTATATCGGCACGGAAGTAACAGTTCGTTATCAGAATAAGACTGCTGATGGTAAGCTACGTTTTCCTGTCGTTGTTGCTTTCTGGAAAGGTAAAAGAAATCTGTAAATCTTACAAAAATAACAAGTTATGATATAAATAGATAACTTTTAACACACCAAGGAGGGTGTCATGATTAGAGTATCATATACAATCAAAACTATTGACGGACTGTTGGTTGATAAGACCCAGATCTTCAATACGCTCTCCGAGTTAACCAGTTATATGGCATATCTCAGAGCATCAGGACAGTTGGTAGGAAAGCCTACTCTATCATAAATAGTTTTGTCCTTCGTGGACAATCTATCGATAGGAGGTTATCATGTTCGAAGGTTATAAAACTTACCTAATCGCCATTCTTATGGCAGTTCTTCCAGTTGTATCTGAGAAGGTTGCAGGAATTGATTGGGTTACAGTTCTAACTGGTTGGGGTGTTCCCCAGACAATGGTAGTTCCACTAGCTGGCATTGTTGCCGCTGCAATCATGGCAGGAATGCGTAAGATTACAGAGATGACAACTGTTAAGACAGCTTTGGAAACACCACCACCAGCTGAATAAGATTGAGGGCGCTTCGTGCGCCCTTTTTCATTTCATTATAGAGGATAGTTATGTTACATTTTCCAGCATTTTGTATTGACAATTTTTATAACAATCCAGACGCTATTAGAGAATACGCTCTATCTCTGGATTTTAATAACATTGGGCCATGTCAGGGCAGACGAACCGCTCCGCTACACGAAATTAATCCAGAATTTTCCGATGTTTTTGCTAAACAGTTGCTATCTGTATTTTACGATATGGGTAGGAACGATGTTCAATGGATGATCAGATCTCATTTCCATTTACACAGAGTAACAGACAATTCTACGTTTGCTAAGAACACAGATCAAACGCTTCACGTTGCTCACAAATATAGAGATTTCGTTCCTAGCTATGAATCAGAGATACCTACTGCTGTCCATTTAGACGATAACAGTTTTTTCTCTGGCGTGGTTTATTTGAATCCTATTGCCGAGCCTCATGCTGGAACTGCCATTTATAGAGTTGTAGAAAACACTGATCCTATCAGATATGGTAATGGAGATATCGAAAAAGAAACTGTAATAGAATCTGCTAATTTCAAACAGGTATATAATCGTTTGGTTGTTTTTGATGGCAAATCATACCATGGAAGAACAGGCGACAACACGCAAAGCGAAAGGCTAACTCACGTTTTCTTTGCGCATCGTATAAACGCCAATATTCCAACACCATTAAATAGATTTAAGGTTTTGTGAGTTTATCTGCATTATTAATAAAATTTCTAATACTTTCAATAGAGGACTTACATGTCAAGTTGTTCTTTTGTAGTTGGACTATCAACTTCGCAACCTGAGAATCAGTCAGAGTCTGCCACTTCGGAAACTGTTTCACCACAGGACAGTAATACATCGCCTCGGATGGATGTGCGACCATATATTTGTATGATGTTACAATCTGCTCCTGACTATTACAAGAAGCCAGTAGAACTGCAATTAACAATGGAATAATTTTTTTCATTGGCTTAACTCTTTAATTGTATTTTTGAGGATATCAGAAGATGGACGATCGTTGCCCTTTCCAATTTCCACGTCAATTCGAGACTCGATTGTTTTTAGCTTATTTTCTAATGCTTGTTTTTGGATTTCTAATTTCGCTACTTCTTCATCTCTATTTTTAAAAATAGCTTGTTGTTGTTCGATAAACAAATCTTTGTCTTTGATAGATTGCTGAAGCTGTTTGATATTATACGCTTGAAGCGCTGTTTGTTTTTCCAGGTCTACGATCTGACGATGCTTGGAATATAATCCACCAGCTAACCCTCCAATGATTATAAGTATAGAAAGCCACTTGATGGCTCCAGAAGATATGAGAGATAATATTATGTTCATGATAAACTCCATTTTTACGGTGTATTTATGAAGTTTCCATTATTTTGTATTGATGATTTTTATGAAAATCCAGAAGCTATTAGAGAATACGCTCTTGGATTAGAGTATGAAGATCAAACTCCATATGATAAAAGATCTCAATGTCTATCTGAAATAAATCCAGAGTTATTCTCCAGATTTTGCGATAAACTATTTTCTGTTTTTTACGACTCACCCGTTAGGTATAAAGTATATACAGCTTTCCATATTCATTTCAGAAAAAGCGATGATCCTGATTCTCCTGACAATAATGGTTTACTACACAAAGACCCAAATGTGTTGATGGGCGGTGTTATATATTTGACACCTAATCCAAATCCAAAAGCTGGAACGACTGTATATAAATCTTTTGAAAAGCCTCTTGAAGAGGTAATTACTTTCCAAAACAAATATAATAGACTTATAGGTTTTGACGGTAGCAGATATCCTCATAGAGTCACCACTAGGTATATAGAAAATGATTATAGATTATCGCAAGTATTTTTTATAGAGTTTATGCCGAAAAATACAGTTTTTCCGCTAGAAAGGTTACCGAAAATATGAAAAAATTTCCTACTTTTTGCGTTGATGATTTTTATGAATATCCAGACGAGGTTAGAGAATTCGCTCTTCAACAAACATTTCATAAAATGCCAAGTTGTATCGGATTGAGAACTTCTCCTATGAAAGACGTTCAACCAGAATTTGACGACTATTTCAATAAAAAATTACTATCTATGTTTTATGATATATTAGATCCTTCTTTACAGTATATCGTCAAAAACGTTTTTCATAAAAATTATCCAGTAGAAAGTAAAAATTATACTCTCTATAAACCAGAAGAGTTATTATGGGGTAGCCGATATGGTGGAACATTTCGTAGTGATAATAACGCTCATCTGGATCCAAATAATGTCATTTCTGGAGTTATATTTTTAAATAAAGATGAAGAAATGCACGCAGGGGTGGCTATCTATAGACCAGTAGAATATTCTGATGAACATGATGGCGCATTGTTACAAGAGACAGCCAGATTTTCTCAAATCTTTAATAGGCTGGTAGCTTTTGACGGCGAGACTTGGCATGGAAGAGTTGGTGATAACACAAGAGAAGATAGATTATGTCAGGTGTTCTTTGTTCAACATGTTTCTGATCAGCTTTCTCCTATAGAAAAAATGAGACAGATAGTATGAAAAACATACCTAATATAGAAAACTTGATAGTTGTTTCAGAGAAGATAGTTAAAGAAGCATGGGAAGCTATCGATAAAGAACCAGATAGCGGATTTGCAGTCGTGTTACAAGCAGCAGAAGAATATAAGGCTGCTAATATGACACCGATGTTTATTCTAGATCAACGCAATATGGACATCTATTGTTTCGCAAAAGAAACTTTCGGAAAAAAGCTCCATTAAGAAAATAGTATTTGACTTTTGTATGGGGTTATAGTATAAATAAACTCAAGAGTGGCGGTTTCACCGTCACCAAAGGCGAAACTGACCACTTGATTTTTTCTCTATGGAGAATAATATATGAGTACAGTAACTACTACAAGCGCTGCAGTTGCAGCAAAGTCAGATGTCGTTGATCTCCGTGGAATGTGGATTGGGCTTGCCCTTCTAAACACATTCTATCTCATTGTCCGTATCTATGAACAAGTGTTCGGCTGGAGGGCTGGACTTGATTCATTTGCGCCCGAGTTTCAGACATATTGGATGTCTATTCTCTGGACAGAGATTCCGCTTGAGTTAGTCTCAGGACTAGCACTTGCTGGTTATCTTTGGAAGACAAGAGATCGAGATATTGACGCCGTGACTCCTCGTGAGGAAATGCGTCGTCTAGTAGTTCTTGTTCAGTGGCTTGTTGTGTATGCTGCTGCCATTTATTGGGGCGCATCCTTCTTTACTGAACAGGATGGTACATGGCATATGACTGTTATTCGTGATACTGACTTTACTCCAAGTCATATCATTGAGTTCTACATGTCATATCCAATTTATAGCGTAATTGCAGTTGGCGCTTTCTTCTATGCAAGAACTCGTATCCCATACTTCTCACATGGTTACAGCCTTGCATTCTTGATTGTCGCTATTGGACCATTTATGATTATTCCAAACGTTGGACTCAACGAATGGGGTCATACTTTCTGGTTCATGGAAGAACTATTCGTAGCACCATTGCATTGGGGCTTCGTATTCTTCGGCTGGATGGCACTTGGTGTGTTCGGCGTTGTTCTCCAAATCCTAGGACGTGTTCATGCTTTGCTAGGGCGTGATGGCGTTAAGTTACTAGCAGAATAAAAAAGTTGAGGGGAAGGCGTTGACTTTCCCCTCTTCTCATATTATATTATGTCTGCGTTGCCTAATGGAACGCAATCTTAAACTCGCTCTAAAGGAGAATTAAATGACAAACGATGTTTTCAATTTGTCCAATCTAAACAAGCATTTTGTAGGTTTTGATAAGGTTCTAGACACTCTAACTAATGTTAATGATACCTACACCAAGGCAATCCTAAACAACTCCCCAAACTGGCCTCCATATAATATCGTAAAGATTGATGATAACAACTACAGCATTGAATTGGCTGTGGCTGGTTTTGGTAAGCATAATCTAGATATCGAATTAGCTAATAACACTCTCGTAGTTAAGGGTGGATTTACTGTCGACGAGATTGATCCCATTGACAATCCAGTCCAGTATCTATGGAAGGGGATTGCTGATCGTATGTTTACCCGCAAGTTTACTCTTGCTGACACGGTTGAAGTGAAGAACGCAGAATATGTTAATGGTATGCTTAAGATTTTCCTAGAGAACGTAGTTCCAGAGGAAAAGAAGCCGAAGAAAGTAGACATCAAGTAATCTTCTAAATAGGGGAGAGTTTCGGCTCTCCCTTTTTTATTTCAGGAGATTATCATGGCTACATTTAAAGAAGCATTTGCTGCTGCGAAGAAAGCAGGAAAAGAAACATTCGTATACGACGGTAAATTATACACCACCGAAGTTGCTGTCAAAGATGCCAAAGAAGAAGGTCACATTGACGTAACAAATACAGTTAAAGAGTCGCAAGTTCCTACTGTATCTAAGTTAAAAAAGAATGTCTGGCCTCTACAAACAGAACTACGTAAGAAGTTCGGCACACCAGACTATGGCGGAACATTTAAAAAGAATATGGTTTCTGTTAATCTACCATATACTATGTGGATGGATGATATTAAGATCACCAAGTGCTGGATGAATAAGATTTGCGCTGACTCTCTTGTTCGTGTTCTAACATACGTATGGGACGAGAACGGCAGAGATTACGATAAGATCAAAGCGCAACAACTACACGTATTCTCAGGTTCATGGAATATTCGTAACATGCGTGGTGGACATTCTCTGTCTACTCATGCATTCGGTTTGGCTATTGATATTGCTGCTCCGTATAACGCTCTTGGCAAGAAACCTGGATACAATAAGTATTCATTCACAGAAAACTCTCTTATCGTCAAAGCCTTCAAAGAAGAAGGTTGGGTTTGGGGTGGTCCATGGTCAAGACCAGACGGTATGCATTTCCAGGCTGCTCGTGTAGGTTAAGAATAAAGGTATATTATGAAAATTGTAGGTGTTACTGGCTATCATGATAGTAGCGCTGTATTGTTGCAAGATGGCGAAATAAAATTATTCTTCAAAGAAGAAAGACTTGTTAGGCAAAAACGTGCCTTAACTGCAGTTTCTTCTGTTGATGAAATACTAAAACATCACAAGGATATAGATTATTTCGCCCTCTGCGACCATCACGATAGTGAATATACATTCTATAAATCTTATAAAAGAATTTTCGGAACAGAAATTAAAGATTACACTTCTTCGCATCATTTATGTCATGCAAGCCAAGCATTTTATAATAGTGGATTCGAGAATTGTTTGGTTTTTGTTATTGATAGAAATGGCGCTGCTATTGAAGGATTAGTAAGAGAAGCTGAAACTGTATTTGAAGCGTCGTATCCTTGTAATTTCCGAACGTTACATAAAAATTATTGGATACATAATACAGAAAAAGGGTTTTATGATAAATTCCCTACACTATTAAATAAATTTAACAATCAAACTAAATTTTCGTTCAACGCTGATAGTAATATGAGTATTGTTAAAGTTTACGAATCAGCTACGACCCTAATAGGTCAATGCCCATTAGAAAATGGTAAAACAATGGGATTGGCATCTTATGGAAAAGATAAACAATTTATTAATTTTTTCCAAAACAATCGTCCAGTTGATAATTTGTTTTTGCATGATAATTTTGTAGTAGATTACGTTGAGTCTACTTTATTTAAAGAATATGAAAACAATATAAACTTTGATCTGCGCAAAGACAACTACCAATTTTATGCGGACTATGCATATCAAGTCCAGAAACAAACGCAAGAACAAGTATTGGATATGGTTTCTCAATGGGTGAGAAAAACTGGTATAAAACAGGTATGTATTACTGGCGGTTACGCTTTGAACGTTGTGTGTAACGAATATCTTATCAGAAATTTACCAGAGGTTGAATTTTATTTCGAGCCTCTGGCTGATGATACTGGTAATAGTATCGGCGCTGCTATGTTATTACACAGATCTTTAACCCAAGATAATACTAGAACAAAATTAAAACATACATTTTTCCACGGAAAGAATGTAAAACCCAAAAATATCGGAAACGACTGCACTACGCAGGATATAGTTCGTCATTTAATAAACCAGAAAACCGTTGCGGTGTATAATGGCATGGCAGAAGCTGGGCCAAGAGCTCTTGGTAATAGATCTATTCTATTCGATGCTCGTAATCCAAACGCAAAAGAAATAGTTAATATCATCAAACAAAGAGAGTGGTATAGACCATTCGCTGGATTTATTTTAAAAGAATATTTCCAAGAATATTTCGAAACTCATGGTTTGGACAAATCAGAATTTATGACAATTTCTTTCAGCTGCAAAAGAACAAATGTTATTCCGGGTATTGTTCATGTCGATAATAGTTGTAGAATACAAACTGTTGACGACGAAATTCCACATATGAAAGAATTGTTATTAAACTTCTATGATGAGACTGGATGTCCTGCATTATTGAATACCAGTTTTAATCTGGCAGGAGATCCTCTGATAGAAACACAGGAAGAAGCTATTGAATGTTTCTATAGGTCTCAACTAGAAGTTCTTTGGTTTCCTGAAATTGGAAAATGTTTGACAAAATAGTGAAATATAGTATAATGGTAATTAGCATCTGTGGGTTCGATCGTGGACCGGATAGCGTTTATTGGAGAGAAAATGGCATTTTATACAAACGTTTTTATGAGAGGCAATAAGGTCTATGTTAGAGGATTTGACAAAGGTCTAAGATACAAAGATATTGTTTCGTATAACCCTTATTTGTTTATTGGTAAAGCAAACGGCAAATATAAGACACTAGACGGTAAGCCCGTAGAGAAACTCGATTTTGATTCTGTTTCAGAAGCTAGAGATTTTATATCTCGCTACGAACAAGTATCAAATATGGAGATCTACGGGCTTACTGCATTTTTATATCTATACATTTTTGATACGTTTAAGGGCGATATCGATTATGATCCAAAACTCGTTAACATTGCAACAATAGATATCGAGTGTGCTGCTGATGAAGGTTTCCCAGATATTCAAAAGGCTGATAAGCCTCTTACCGCAATTACTTTGCGCAGCCGTAATCGTAATTATGTATTTGGCTGCGGAGAATTTAACAGTGACGACCCAAATACATTTTACACCCAGTGTAAAGACGAATACGAACTTGTCCAGCAGTTTCTCAACTGTTGGGAAGGATTAGACATTGATATTGTAACAGGGTGGAACATTGAGTTCTTTGATATTCCGTATATTGTTAATCGCATTCGCCGTTTATTTAACGATACTGAAGCTCGTCGCCTTTCTCCATGGAGAATTCTCGACGAAAAGATTATCGAATTCCGAGGCAAAGAAAATCAGAGTTTTAATCCGGCTGGTATCTCCGTTCTTGATTATTACCAGTTATATCGTAAGTTTATGTTTGGTAATCAAGAATCTTATAAGTTGGATTTTATTGCGCAAGTTGAATTGGGTGAAAAGAAGATTGATTACTCCGAGTATGGCAACCTTCTGGAGTTATATAAAAGAGACCATCAGAAATTTATTGAGTACAACATTCACGACTGTGTTCTGGTTGATCGACTCGATGAGAAGTTAAAGTTCCTAGAACAGACTATGGCTATTTCATATGACGCCAAGGTTAATTACCCTGACGTTATGACAACTGTTCGACCATGGGATATTATTATCCATAATTATCTTCTTGAGCAGGGAATTGTTATTCCTCCAATGAGAAGAACGAGCGCTGACGGCTCATTGATTGGTGGTTTCGTTAAGGAACCAAAACTAGGATTGAGTAAGTGGGTTGTTTCGTTTGACTTGAACAGTCTGTATCCTCATCTTATTATGCAGTATAATATCAGCCCAGAAACGTTCGCTGGTAAAGTTGGTATACCATCTATTGAAGGATTGCTTGAAGGAAACTTTAAATACGTTCATGACGATCTTTCTCATGCAGCTAATGGTTGCACCTATCGTAAGGATAATCAGGGATTCCTTCCTGCTCTTATGGAGAAGATGTATAACGACCGTACCAAGTATAAGAAGTTAATGCTTGAAGCCAAGCAGCGATATGAGAATAATCCAAACGCTGAAGACGAGAAGTTAGTAGCTCGATACCATAATATGCAGATGGCTAAAAAGATTCAGCTAAACTCTGCTTACGGCGCATTGGCTAATCAGTTCTTCCGTTGGTTCAGTTATGATCACGCTGAAGCAATTACCATGTCAGGACAGTTATCAATTCGTTGGATCGAAAAGAAGATGAACCTGTTTATGAATAAGGTTCTTGGTATCAGCGAAGGAAGGCCAATTGATTTTGTTATTGCATCTGATACAGATTCTATCTATGTAGAAATGGATGCTTTGGTAGCACACCTAGATACTGATAACGAATTGGATATTGTTGTTGCTATTGATAAGTTCTGCAATCAAAAGATCCAGCCATATCTAGATAAGTGTTATCAAGAACTAGCAGATATGATGAATGCATATCAGCAGAAAATGCAGATGAAGAGGGAAACAATTGCGAACAAAGGTATTTGGCGTGGCAAGAAGATGTATATCCTCAACGCTTGGAATGTTGAGGGTGTTCAGTATAATGAACCCAAGCTCAAGCTCCAAGGTATTGAGGCGGTACGTTCGAGCACTCCAAAGGCGTGTCGAGAAAACATTAAAAAATGTCTCTCGATAATCATGAACGGAACTCAGGAAGAACTTCACGAGTTTATTAAACAGTTCCGTGAAGAGTTTCTGACAATGCCATTCCAGGATGTTGCCTTTCCACGTAGCGTTAAAGGATTAGAAAAATATTCTAAGAATAGAACTCTTACATACGATAAGGGAACGCCAATTGGAGTCAAAGGCGCTCTAATCTTTAATAATCTCTTGAAGAAGCACGACATTAAGAATATTCCTGCCATTCAGAATGGAGATAAGATTCGATTCGCTTATCTGAAAGTTCCAAATCCAATCCAGGAATCTGTGATTGCAGTTCCAGACGAACTACCGAAGGAACTAGATTTTATTGATAAGTATATCGACAGAGAAACACAATTCAATAAATCGTTCTTAGAGCCAGTTGCTTCCATCACAGAAGTAATTAACTGGTCCACAGAACAACATTCAACATTAGAGGATTTTTTCAATGACTGAGACACCAGAGGACGATTTCAATTTCGATTTTGGATTTACTTCTGAAGACGAATTGAAAGCAGGAGAATTAGAATTACAAGATCAGCTAGGATCTACACAAGTAAAACTAGAAGGTCTACGTAAGATGATTATGCCTCTTCTTACCCAACTAAAAAAGAATCCGGACAAAGATATTATCAAATGGCCCGGAGCAGATCGAGTAAAACAGATAGATACATTTATTAAAAAGATGGACACTTATATTAAAAGTTGACTTATACGAACATACATTGTATAGTAATACTACGATTATACGGAGAAATACATGTCATTAAAAGAGAAACTTATTAAAAATTCTACAATTGATTTAACATCAACATTAACAGATAGTAAGATTTACACCAAGAAGGATATGATTCCAACTCCAGTGCCGATGATTAACGTTGCACTTGGCGGAATGATTGATGCTGGTATTACTCCTGGCATGACGATGTTGGCTGGTCCTTCGAAGCACTTCAAGACTGGCTTTGCTCTGTTGTTGGCTTCTGCTTATCTTAAGAAATATCCAGATGGAGTTATTCTATTCTATGATTCTGAATTTGGTACGCCACAGTCTTATTTTAATAAGTTTAAGATTCCGTTGGACTCTGTCGTTCACACGCCGATTACTGACGTCGAGGAACTCAAATTCGACATCATGAAGCAGTTGAAGGAACTTGATCGTAACGACCGAGTATTCATTGTTATTGATTCGATTGGCAATCTTGCTTCCAAGAAGGAAGTTGAAGATGCCATGAACGAAAAGTCAGTTGCTGACATGTCACGTGCCAAGCAGCTAAAGTCTCTCTTCCGAATGATCACTCCTCATCTTACTCTGAAGGACATTCCCCTTGTGGCAGTCAATCATACTTACAAAGAAATTGGTATGTTCCCTAAAGATATTGTTGGTGGTGGTACTGGTGGAGTATACTCTGCGGATAACATTTGGATTCTAGGAAGGCAGCAGGATAAAGATGGCACAGAGATTCAGGGCTACCATTTTGTCATTAATGTTGAGAAATCCCGTTACGTTCGTGAAAAATCTAAGATACCGATTACCGTTAATTATGAGGGTGGCATTAATCGTTGGAGCGGTTTGCTCGATATTGCCCTCGAAGGCGGTTACGTGGCTAAACCAAAGGTGGGTTGGTATGCCAAGGTGGATCGTACGACTGGGGAAGTGGATGGAAAGAACTTCCGAGCGAATGATATCGTGGACAGTAAAGAATTTTGGATGACACTATTCCAGGAAACAGACTTTGCTGCATACATCAAGCGCAAGTATTCGCTTGACACTGAAGGCAGTTTAGTTTATGATGACGAGGACGAAGAATGAAAGTTTATATCGGTTAAAAGATGAAAGTTTATAAATACTCCAAAAGGAGTATTAAATGGGTAAACACATTCATCATATTATACCAAGATATATGGGAGGTACTAACGATCCTTCAAACCTTATAGAACTTTCGGTCGAAGAACACGCCGAAGCCCATAAAAAATTATGGGAAGAGAATGGTAACTGGCAAGATCTCATAGCTTGGAAATCTCTTTCTGGACAAATAAGTGGAGATGATCTGAGACGTGAAATAACAAGATTGACTTGGCTTGGCAGGAACCATTCTCCAGAATCTATTGAAAAGATAAAAAAGGCTCGTTCTAAGCAGATTACTACAGAAGAGACTAGAAAGAAAATGTCTTTGGCCAGAAAAGGTAAAAAATTAAATTGGGAAACTAATACAACCACCCCAGAGGCTAATGCTAAGAGAAGTGAAACGATGAAAGGTCGTCCAAAAGAAAAAATACAATGCCCACACTGTAAAAAGGTTGGAGGCAAACCACAAATGATTCAATGGCATTTTGATAATTGTAAGGAAAGAATTTAATGCGTGTATATATCGGGCCATACACTACATGGCTAGGACCATACCAGATCGCTGACAAGATTCCTTTTGTCAGCGAGGAAACCAGAGACAAGATTGGCGAATGGCTTGCCAATACTTGGGTTGCTGATGTTTGTAGCTGGATTGATAGCAAGAAAGAACGTAAGATAAAGATTCGTATTGACAAGTATGATACTTGGAATATGGATAGCACTCTTGCTTTGATTATCGTTCCAATGTTAAAGCAGCTAAGAGAGACCAAGCATGGTGCTCCGATGGTTGACAACGACGACGTTCCAGTGCATATGCGTTATGATGATGCTGCTCCTGTCTATAATGAGAACGACGAATACATTTATCCTACAACTCAGTGGTTTATGCATAAGTGGGATTGGGTTCTTAATGAAATGATCTGGGCGTTCGAGCAGTATGACACTGACTGGGAACAACAGTATGTCATCCAAAAGGGTGAGATTGATTGGGAAGACTATCCTGAAGACGAAGGTAAAGATGCTATTCCTCTTCGTTGGAAAAAAGAATGCATAATTAATTTCGAAGGTCGTCAGGCTCATCAAGAACGAATTGCCAATGGCATTAGACTGTTCGGTAAGTATTATCAAAATCTGTGGGACTGAAATGAAAGAACATTTTATCAATCAACTTGACAATTTTATTTGTGGGTGGTATATTGATAAGAATGTTTGTGGTGATATGATTGAATATCATCGTAATTGTGAACATAAACGTCCTGGAGCTTATGGCAAAAATAAACAAATTGATAAATCTATTAAAGATAGTATCGATTGCGTATTAGAAGATAATAATCTCTGTAAAAGATATTATTCTGAATTACAAAATTGCGTTGATTTGTATGTCAAAAAATATCCAGGTTGTAACGTTGGACCTGCATGGAGAAATACTGAGAATGCAAATCTTCAGTATTATCCTCCAGGCGGTGGGTATCACGTTTGGCACACTGAAAGATATTCAATGAAACCGCCTATCGTTTATCGTCATTTAGTATTTTTGACTTATTTGAATGACGTAAACGATGGTGGCGAAACAGAATTCATGCACCAAAAAATAAAAATAAAACCAGAAACTGGGTTGACATTAATATGGCCAGTTGATTGGACTTACGTTCATAGAGGTGTTGCTTCTTTGACTGAAGAAAAGTATATTTACACTGGTTGGTTTAATTTTTACGAGGAGAACGTATGAGCATTGAGAGAATAATCCTTTCCAATTTAATTCATAATGATAAATATAACAGAAAGGTCATTCCCTTTCTGAAGAGCGATTATTTCCAGGATTATTCTGAGCGTGTTGTTTTTGATCTCATCGACGAATATGTAAAGAAATATAACTCTTTCCCTTCTACAGAAGCGTTAGCAATAGACCTGTCTAATAAAGAAGGACTAAACGATCAGACATTCAAGAACAGCAAGGATATTATTGCGGGACTCGAATCTGATTCTAACACGAAACTAGATTGGCTCTTGGATAATACAGAGAAGTTCTGTCAGGATAAAGCGCTTTATCTTGCTATCATGAAGTCGATCAAAATAATGGATGAAAAAGATGGACAAATCTCCAAAGGTTCAATCCCAACTATTCTTACCGATGCTCTTGCTGTGTCTTTTGATACCAGCATTGGTCATGATTTTCTGGATGACAGTGATGAACGATTTGAGTTCTACCACCGTAAAGAGAAAAGAATTCCCTTCGACCTTGACTTCTTTAACGCAATTACAAATGGTGGCTTGCCCGAAAAAACCCTCAACATTGCCTTGGCTGGGACAGGAGTTGGTAAATCCATGTTCATGTGCCACTGCGCAGCAGGTAATCTCACGAGGGGCCATAACGTACTGTATATCACGCTAGAGATGTCAGAGGAACGCATCGCTGAACGTATCGATGCGAACCTTCTTGATGTTTCTATCGAAGAACTAGAACTATTACCAAAGCAATCTTATGATGCTAAGATTAATAGACTAAAAGAAAAATATACTAGTAAGTTAATTGTTAAGGAATATCCAACAGCTGGCGCTGGATCTGCCAATTTCCGTCACCTGTTGAATGAATTGAGAATTAAGAAAAACTTTGTTCCAGATATTATCTATATTGATTATCTGAATATTTGTATGTCATCGAGGCTAAAGTATGGATCCAACGTCAATTCTTATACCCTTATCAAATCCATCGCAGAAGAACTCCGTGGGTTGGCCGTTGAGTTCAGCGTCCCTATCGTCAGTGCAACTCAAACAACTCGAAGCGGATATTCGAACAGCGACGTGGGATTGGAGGATACATCGGAATCCTTTGGACTCCCAGCCACAGCTGATTTTATGTTTGCCCTCATTGGATCAGAGGAACTTGAAAGTCTCAACCAGATCATGGTTAAGCAACTCAAGAATCGTTATTCCGATCCTAGCACTAATCGTAGGTTTATTGTTGGGATTGACCGTAGCAAAATGCGACTATATGACGTGGATCAATCTGCTCAAGAAGGACTTGTTGACGATCGTCCAGTAATGGACAAGGGCAAGTTCATGGAGGAAGAGAATGAGCGACACAGACCAAAGACGAAATTCGATAGAAGCAAGTTTGATGGTTTTAAATGAGTTGCACAAAGAAACTTTACAAGCATTAGCTGAAAGCGAAAAGAAAGAACTCGAGTTTCAGTTAGCTATGGCAGAAGATGTCTGGTTGAAAGTAAAAGGATATCCTATCCCAGATAGTTATTCCATAAAAGATAGACTAGAAATCTTCGAGAGATATTATCATCGTGCAGTTTCTCAGTCGCAAGGCGAATGAATGATAGATACGCAAAATTACACACAAGGTTTGGAAACTATACCTGACAGAACCAAACAAATAATTTGTGTTATGGCAGAAGAATTATGGCTAAAAGTGGAAGGTTATCCGATGCCTGATACTTTTAGCGATAAAGAAAAGAGATTATATTATCAAGATAATCATTTAAAGTATTTGCAATCCTTGGCGAAAACTGCTTCCAATTCTATTCTGTATCATAAAAACTATGACATTACTTTTTTAAAGGCTATGGTTCTACAACTACCAGAGGAATTGTGGTTTTCGGATACAGAAAGACAGAAAGCGTATATTGTTCATCGCCAAACTCAAAGTATCATTAATACTGATGTTTCAATTTTTTATAAATCTAATGATCCGTTTGAACCAAAAGAGTCAAATATACTTCCTCATTATTTAAAAGAATATACTAACGAAATTATAAAAGATTTAGAAAGAACTTTTGATGGAAAGGTTGGTAAATCAAGCTACGTTAGATTAAACGCAGGTTGTTTCATTCCAGAACATTCTGATAATTTCGAATATCTTAGAATGGTTCATCGTTTTCATATTCCTATCGTTACTAATCCAGATGTATTATTTAAAGTTGGAGAAGAAAGCGTGAATATGAAAGAAGGAGAGTGTTACGAAATTGATGTTAGTCTGTTACACTCAGTTTGGAACAACGGCGACACACCAAGAGTCCATTTGATAGTGGACATTATGCCGAATGAGTTAATAAAATGATTCCTAATTGGGTAAGAATATTGGTACCTGCAGTATTGTTTGCAGGTTTATTCAGAGTCATTTTGGCTCATTTCGTTCCGTTGTTTTTTTATGAATAACCCTATCGCAGTAGCTGCAGTGAAAGCAGCAATCATAGCAAATATATTTTATGTTCTCTTGAAAGCAGCAGTGGAGTATAGATGGTAATATGTTCTTGTAACGTCGTAACGACTGAAGATATTCGAGCGGTGCTGACATATGCGACAGCAGCGAACGAAAGACAGGTTCTCAATATGCTTGGTTGGGAATCCGATTGTGCAGTCTGCGCCAATAATCTGGTGACAGAAATTCGTAAGGTGATGAAGGAGTTTGAACATGGCGATGAATTACAAGGTTGTTGAGATTGGTGGTTCTTATTGCGTCGAGGAAAAGACCACAGGATATATCATCGAGGCATATAATACCCCAGAAGAAGCCAAGAAAAAGATGAAATTTTTGAATTTAGGCGGTGGATTTGATGGTTTTACACCCTCTTTTGTGCTTAGTGAGAATACCAAAAACCTAAATAAAAGCAGCAAAAATATGTAGGACGCCTTGAGCGTCAGCGGCACGAGCCACAATAGAAGGGCCACGGAATAGTCGGGAGTAAATGGTGGGGTTCCACCCGACCGTATTTTTGTTAGAATTTATCGGGGCGAGTCGAAAGGCTCGCCCTTTTGTCTTTTAAATAAATGCTTGACATAAGGCTCCCCATTCCGTAAGATAAATATCTTAAAACTTAACTCTGGGGATAATAATGTTTACATTCTCGCAATATTTGACAGAAAGAAAAGATCTCGGTGGCCTTTCTACAAACGAGGCAGGCAAATTACACGAGGTTCTTCTTGGCGGTCTAGTTCATCATTACGCTCAAGAATATCAGAAGAATAAAAATTTCGGACATAAAAAAGCTCATGAGCTTGCAATGGCCGCCATCAGTAACCCCAAAAAGGTTAGAGGTGGGCATATGTATAACATCAACCATATGCCTCAGTTTAAGAATATTGATAACAAGTCTGCTAAACAATTGCATGACGAATTCGGGGCTAAACTCTCACCAGAAAATTATCATGAAAGCTATCTACATGCGCTTCACGGCGCATCAGCTTTGATAGATCATCTTCATAATAATGGCATCAAAGATATTAAAGGCGCACACTTTACCGCCAATAAAAACGACATCAACAGATTGCCTGGTTATGAAACCATTTCTGACGAAAAGAATAATTCAGACATCGTTGTTGAACATGGTCACAAAGGAAAATATTTCGGCGTTAGTTTAAAATCTGGTAAAGAGTCTAAACTAAACAATCCTGGTATGGGAACTGTTAGAGATCTTATTGACCAGTATCATCAAAAGATAACAGGTAAAAAAGGAACATTTAGTTCTGATGCCTCGAAAGCAGAAGCTGCAGCCAAACAAGCTCACCTAGACATTCTTAACAAGAATAAGTCATTCTTGAATAAGCATTTTGGTGAAAATGGTATAACATTGGCTGGCGGATTAAAGAAAAACAAAGACGGTAATCTAGAATTAAACAAAGAAGCATTTAGATATCTCGAAAAAGCCGAGCCAACAAAAGACGACAAATATGGTCATATGTATTCTGATGCTAAAACAAGAAAGCAGTTTCAAGATATATATGCAAATCTGAGAGATTCTAGAACAGAGACAGCCAAAAGAGCCACAAACGCTTCTATGTCAAAACACATTCAGAATATTATGGCTCAACAAAAAGATCCTTCTAAACATGAAATGATTAGAGAATTTATGAAAAAATTCTATAACATTGGCAGACAAGAAGGACAAATGCCAGTTGTTAGATTGAATACTGCTAAAAATACAGCGGGCGCTGTTAAGAAAGGAGCTCCAGAAAGAGTTTCTACAGTATCAGATGCAGAGTCTGATTTTGACAAGGGATTCAATTCTTCGATTGGTAACTATAAAGTTACTAGTAATCCAGGAACTATCAACACTACCATAACTTCGCCATCAGGTCATAACGCTAGTTTGGTAGTTGATTCTTCGCCAGCTGGTGGTGGTAGTATGGTAAACAGGGCGGGAGTTCACGTTTGGGATAAATCAGTCCATGGTGAAGAACCAGCCCCTGCACCTGCTCCAACAAAAAGAACCAAAGCAGTAAGCACTAGAGTTGCACCAAACGGGTTTCCAGAGCATATGCACCAAGCGCATAAAGATACAACATACATGGGACACCAAGACATATGAGAATAGATTTCAAAACCTTTCTTTCAGAACAAGCAGCTGCCCCAGAAGGAAAAGCGCTAAAACACTTAACTCATGTCGAAGATCATGTCATTCACAATGGTCATGATGGTGTTGCTACTGCCGACGAACATCTTCGTGGTATGCACGATATGTTACTTGGTAAAAGATCAAGTTTGCACGCTTCTACGAAATACGATGGTGCACCATCAATTGTATTTGGACAGCATCCAGAAACTGGTCAGTTCTTCGTAGCATCAAAATCAGCGTTTAACAAAACGCCAAAGATTAATTATACTGAAGAAGATATTGAACGTAATCATGGCCATGCTCCTGGATTAGTTGAAAAGCTAAAACATGCATTGCGTCATCTTCCTGGTATTATGCCACGTGAAGGCGGGATATATCAGGGCGACCTAATGCATACAGAGGGTGATGCAGTAACAAAAGACGGCAAAACTTCTATAACTCCAAATACATTATCATATTCTGCTGCAAGCGATTCGCCAGAAGGCAGAAATATGGCAAAGAAACTCGGTGTTGTCGTTCATACAAAGTATACTGGGCGTGGTGGTTTAGGTAGTATGTCAGCGCAGCCACTAGATGATAAAACACGTGCTAAATTCAGAGATCATCCAGACGTTAATAATATTGATCCAACAATAGACGTTAATCCTTCTAATTATTCTCCAGAAGATCAGAAGGCATTTCTTAATCATATGGATAAAGCTAAAAGAGTTTATGCTTCTATGAAACCAGAAGCAATGGACGCTGTTGCTGGACATGGAGCTAATCTAGAAGGCCATATTAATAATATGATTAGAACTGGCGGAACTGCATCAGTTCAGGGTTATATGGATCATTTAACTGCAAGACATCAGAAAGATCTAGAAAAAGTCAAGACAGACGCTTCCAAGCAAAAGAAAATACAAGCACATGGTGAATTGCTTTCTCACATCAGCAATAACAGAGAGCATTTCGAAAAGCTATTACAACTTCATGGTCATCTACAAGATGCCAAAAACGTTCTAGTTGGCGTTTTGGCTAAGAATGCTCCATACGAGCATAGCGTTGCTGGTGAGCACACTGGTCCAGAGGGAACAGTTGTTGTTGATAAAAAGGGTAATGCTTCGAAATTCAATAACAGAAGAGAATTCAATCGCCTAAATTTCTTGAAAGGCGCATTCCAGAAACAGCAGGTAGCAAATGCAGAAGCACAACTTCAGTAATTATTTTTTAGCAGAAGCAGATAAAACAACTCATGTAATGACATTCATGAGAGCCAATCCACCAACTATTGGTCATGAGCGAGTTGTCAATCATGTTATGGATCTCGCTAAAAATTTAGATGCAAATCATAGCATAGTTCTATCTCATTCTTTTGATGGCGATAAGAACCCATTAACTGCTGAACAGAAATTAAGACATGCACAGATAGCATTTCCTGGCGCTAATGTAACAACTTCATCGCCAGAATCTCCAACATTGTTACACCACGCTTCAGAATTACATAAGAAGGGCGTAAAGAATTTACACCTTGTTGTTGGGCAGGACAGAGTGGAACAGTTCCAACAACTATTATCTAGATATAACGGTCAAGAAGGACCACATGGATTCTTTAATTTCGATAATATTACTGTTCACTCTGCTGGTGGGCGTGATCCAGACGCTGAGGGCGTTGAAGGCGTTTCAGGAACAAGCCAAAGAAACCACGCAAGACTAGGAAACTTTGAAGGTTTCCGTGCAGGCGCTCCAAGTCGTATGACAGACGAACAAGCCGCTTCTCTAATGAATGATATTCGTAACGCTAAAGCTCCAGAGAAACCAAAGAAGCCAGCAGCAAAGAAAAAACTTAAAGAAGATACAACAACTGCAGTAGATGTTAGAGGACTAGGATATATAACTGGAGATCCAGCAGTCGATAGTTCTGTTACAACAAACGATGTTGATTCTAATTTCTTCAGAGGAGGATTAACTTCTTCGATAAAGAAAAGCGATAATCCTTTGGCTGCTAGAATAGGTTTTAAATCGTTTAACCCTAATATGATCTCAAGAGATAAAACTCTACAATACTGGGACACAGACGAGAATGGTGACCCATTAAAGGGTAGAAGGAAGAAATAATGGCACAGTTTCGTAAAGACACTCATCAATATTTACCAGACGGTAAGACTATATTTGAAGTTGTTATGCTCGCCGATCAGTTTGGTAATCAAGTTGGTCCAGCAAATCCAACAGGAACTGCTGTTGATGCTTTTGGAAGAGCGAGAGTTTCGAGCCCATTAACTCTTTTTGATTCCTCTCATCGTTACCGTGATAACAATTTATGGTCCACTTCAAACACTGCCGGTGGAACTTATGCCTTTTCTACCAACGAAGGTCTTGTTAATCTAAACGTATCTACTGCAACAGATGCAGAAGTTGTTCGTGAAACAACTAAAGTATTTTCTTATCAGCCTGGTAAATCCCTTCAGATTATGAACACTTTTGCTTTCAATACTGCAAAAGCTAATTTAAGACAACGTGTTGGATACTACGGCGCCAAAAATGGTTTTTATTTAGAATTAGATGGCACAACTCTTTCTTTTGTTGAAAGAACTTATGTATCTGGTGGTTTACAAGAAACGAGAGTTTCTCAGGCAAATTGGAATATTGACAAATTAGACGGCGTTGGCGCTTCTCTGTTAACATTAGATATCACAAAAGCTCAAATTCTGTGGATGGATATTGAATGGCTTGGTGTTGGTTGCGTTAGACTTGGGTTTGTTATTGATGGTAAATTTATTCATTGTCATACATTCTATCATTCAAATTTGGTAACAACAACTTATATTACAACAGCTTCATTACCATGCCGTTATGAAATTAAAAATACTGGAACTACTTCTGGTTCAAGCACCTTAAAACAAATTTGCACCTCTGTTATTTCAGAAGGTGGTTACGAACTAAGAGGATTACAACAAGCCATTGGAACAGCTATTGGCGCTCCTAGAGATTTAACAACAGTTAATACATATTATCCAGTTGTCTCAATTAGATTGAAGGCTTCTCCTGATAGACTGGATGCTATTGTTATTCTTACTGCTTTATCGATACTAGGAATAACCAACAATGCTAATTATAATTGGAGAGTAGTAGCTTCTGGTACAACTACAGGCGGA
>Ga0208856_1000242_pt1 | contig 22888 bp, 21 predicted proteins | sample LakMenEpi13Jul12_FD_150690 | JGI IMG/M metagenome (GOLD analysis project Ga0208856, IMG submission 150690) | Freshwater microbial communities from Lake Mendota, WI - 13JUL2012 deep hole epilimnion (SPAdes) | ecosystem: Environmental > Aquatic > Freshwater > Lentic | place: Lake Mendota, Madison...
CCAGGGCGCGCTGAGTTTCAAAATCTGGTTCCAGCGCGAAGCCCCAATCGAGGTGATGCGCGAGGCACTGCTCATGCGCGCCGATCCCGGCGCAAAATAGGCGGGCTGGAAAATCCGCCGTGCGAGTTGCCCGAGCGCGCATCACAGCCACACCGGAACCTGCGGCGCCATTTTGATCTGAATCATTCCGGCTCAGATTTCGCACCGTCGCAGATTCCTCCTGTCCGTTCGGAACCGCCGGGACTCCACCGCATCCGCAGCGCGGGGCATTGACTCCCAACTCCCAACTCCCAACTCCCAACTCCCAACTCCCAACTTTCCCCATGTCCGAAATCGTCTGCTTCGGCGAAGTCATGCTTCGCCTGACCACCCCTCATTTTTCCACGCTCGCAGATGCGCCGTCGCTCGACCTCGCGTTCGGCGGTGCGGAGGCGAATGCCGCGGTGCAGCTCGCGCAGTTCGGACGGAGCGCGGCGTTTGTCTCGCGGCTGCCGGAGAACGGACTCGGCGACCGCTGCATCGCGGATTTGCGCGGGCGCGGTGTGGACACGGGCGCGGTGCTGCGCGGCGGTTCGCGCATCGGCGTGTATTTTCTGGAGCCCGGCGTCGGGCAGCGTCCGGGGCGCGTGAGCTACGACCGGCAGAACTCCGCGGTCAGCGAAATGCGGCCGGGGATGGTGGATTGGGATGCGGTGCTTGCGGGCGCGAAATGGTTTCACTGGAGCGGCATCACGGCGGCGCTCAGCGCGGGATGCGCCGCACTCTGCGCGGAAGCGTGCGAGGCTGCGAAACGGCTCGGCCTCACCGTGAGCTTCGACGTGAACTACCGCTCGAAACTCTGGAGCCGCGAGGTCGCCGCCGCCACGCTGCGCCCGCTCATGCGGCATGTGGATGTGTGCGTCGCTGGGGAAAGTGATGCCGTGGACATCCTCGGCGTTCCGACGCACCCCGGCGACGAGGAGCAGCGCCTGCCCGCGACCGCACGGACGCTCGCGGAGATGCACGGCTTCCGCACCGTCGCGATGACGTGCCGCGCGGGCGACAGCGCATCGCACACGACTTTCCGCGCGATGATCCACAGCGGCGGCGCGTCCGCATTTTCACGGCGGCACGAAATCACCGTCGTGGATCGTGTCGGGGCGGGGGACAGCTTCACCGGCGGGCTCATCCACGCGCTGCTGCGCGGCGATGAAAATGCCCGCGCGATCGAATTCGCCGCCGCGACCGCCGCGTGGAAGCACACGATCTACGGCGACTGGAATCGTGGCAGCGTCGCGGAGATCGAAGCGCTCGCCGGCGGCACCGGCGGGGGACGAATCGGGCGGTGAATGGCGAAAAGTGCTCAGTTCTCAGTTCTCAGATTTGAAATGTCTGCCCACTGAGAACTGAGAACTGAGAACTGAGCACTTCATCCGCCCCGCCTCCGGTGTTGACGAAGCCGGAATGCGCCCCTTTTATGCGCGGCCAATTTCTTCCCTGGGCACTCACACAAGAACCAACACTGAAAACAAAATGATCAACATCGGTATCAACGGATTTGGCCGCATCGGCCGCCTCGTCTTTCGCGCCATCTGCGACCAGGGCCTGCTCGGAAAAGAAATCAACGTCGTCGCCGTGAACGACCTCGTCCCTGCGGACAACCTCGCCTACCTCGTGAAGTACGACTCCACGCAGGGCAAGGCGACGGAGGAAGTCTTCAGCAAAAAGTCCTCGCCCGACTTGGCGGAAGACGATCTGCTCGTCGTGGACGGCCACGAAATCAAATGCCTCGCCGTGAAGGAAGGCCCCGCCGCGCTCCCGTGGAAGGCGCTGGGCGTGGACATCGTCATCGAGAGCACCGGCCTCTTCGTGGACGCGGAGAAGGCGAAGGGCCACATCACTGCGGGCGCGAAAAAAGTTATCATCAGCGCCCCCGGCAAGAATGAGGACATCACCGTCGTCATGGGCGTGAACCACACGAACTACGACGCCGCGAAGCACCACATCATTTCCAACGCGAGCTGCACCACGAACTGCCTCGCGCCCGTCGTGCACGTCCTGCTGAAGGAAGGCTTCGGCATCGAGGAAGGCCTCATGACCACCGTCCACAGCTACACCGCCACGCAGAAGACCGTGGACGCGCCGAGCAAGAAGGACTGGAAGGGCGGACGCAGCGCAGCCATCAACATCATCCCCAGCAGCACGGGCGCGGCGAAAGCCGTCGGCCTCGTCTGCCCCGAAGTGAAGGGCAAGCTCACCGGCATGGCCTTCCGCGTCCCGACGCCGACCGTCTCCGTCGTGGACCTCACGGTGAAGACCGTGAAGGAGACCAGCTACGAGGAAATCTGCGCCGCGATGAAAAAGGCGAGCGAGACGTATCTCAAGGGCATCCTCGGCTACACCACCGACGAAGTGGTGAGCAGCGACTTCATCCACGACGCGCGCAGCTCGATCTTCGATGGCGGCAGCGGCGTCGGACTGAATAAGAAATTCTTCAAGCTCGTGAGTTGGTATGACAACGAGTGGGGCTACAGCAACCGCTGCGTGGACCTCGTGAAATTCATCGCGAGCAAGGGCCTCTAAGCCCCGCGCGCGAAACCGCGCACACACATTCACCGAAACGCCGGGCGGGCCGAAAGGCTCCCCGGCGTTTTTGCTTAATGCACTTTGCATCCGCCATCCTTGACCCCGCGTAGAGTCCGGTGCTTCGTTCCGCCATTCAATGCTAAGGCTCGCGCTCAAGATGCTCTACGGTGATATGGCGAAGTTCGTCATGCTTCTCGGCGGGCTCACGTTTTGCGCGCTGCTGATGACGCAGCAGAGCGGCGTCTTCTGCGGGCTGATGCTGTGGACGACCTCGACACTGCGGAACATCAAGGTGCCCATCTGGGTCTGCGACGCGAAGGTGGAGCAGGTGAACGAAGTCGTGCCGATGCGCGACATCGAGGTGAACCGCGTGCGCAGTGTCGAGGGTGTGGACTGGGCGGTGCCGCTGTACTGGGGGCTGATCTCGGCGCGGCTGCGCGACGGATCGTTCCAGCCGATCCAGCTCACGGGGCTCGACAGCGCGACGATGGTAGGGCGTCCGGTGAAGATGACCGCGGGGAACATCGAGGATCTGCGGCTGCCGAATGCGGTGGTCGTGGATCAGATCGCGATCAAGAAATTCAAGCGCAAGGGCATTGATCTGCGCGTCGGCGACAGTTTCGAGATCAACGACAAGGAGGCGCGCGTCGTCGGCATCTGCTACGCGGAGCAGAGCTTCCTCGGGCAGCCTTACGTTTACACGACGTATGAGCGCGCGCTCGAATACGCGCCGCCGCAGCGCAAGCTCCTTTCATTTGTCCTCGTCAAGCCGAAGGATGGCGTGCCCGCGGCAGAAGTCGTGCAGCGCATCCGGAAAATCCCCGGCATCAGCGCGTTCACCGACGCGGAGTTCACCGACCGCACGATTGACTGGTACATCAAATACACGGGCATCCCGATTTCGTTCGGCACGGTGGTGCTGCTCGGCGCGCTCGTGGGCATCGCGATCGCGGGGCAGACGTTCTATCTTTTCGTGCATGAAAATGTGCGGCATCTCGCCGCGCTCAAGGCGATGGGCGCGGGCAACACGCTGCTCGCCGAGATGGTTTTCTTGCAGGCGTTCACCGTCGGCACGATGGGCTTCGGCCTCGGCACCGGGCTGACTGCCATCTTCGGGAATATCTTCCTGAAAGTCGGCGAGCCGCCGTTCTTCCTCCCGTGGCAGGTGCTCGCATTTGCGGGATCGATCATCGTCTTCATCTGCCTGTTCTCCGCGACGATCGGGCTGCTGAAAGTCATCCGCGCGGAGCCGGCGATTGTGTTCAGATGATCCGTAACCGACGACGACTGAGACCGCGTGATGAGCCGCGCAATGGCGGAAGACAGGCGTCCTCGCCTGTCACGGCAGACAGGCTTCCAGCCTGTCGCCTCCGCATGGCACGGCAGGCCGGAGGCCCGCCCGCCCTCACAGCCGGGACGGCTGTTTTCCCTCGCAAGCGGACTTCTCGCACAGTCTTGGAAGGAGGCGGGCAGTTCTTCAAATGACGAATGACGAACATCCAGTAGTGAGCAGCGAGCACCGCGAACTTGCTGTGCAGACGCGCGGCGTCACGAAGACCTTTGGCCGCGGCGACAACGCCGTGCGCGCGCTCAAGGGTGTGGATTTCGAGGCGCGCTGCGGTGAGCTGATCATGCTTGTCGGGCCGTCCGGTTGCGGGAAGACGACATTTCTCAGTGTGATCTGCGGCACCATGAAGGCAGACTCGGGCAGCGTGGATGTCTTCGGCACGGACCTCGTGCATCTCGGCGGCGGCAAGCTCACCGAGTTTCGCGGACGCAATGTCGGGTTCATTTTTCAGCAGTTCAATCTCATCCCGACCTGGAATATTTTGGAGAACGCGAGCATCCCGCTGCTGCTGCAAGGCCAGTCGCGGCGCAAGGCGCAGGATGCGGCGGCGAAGCTGCTCACGGAAGTCGGACTCGGCGAGCGGCTCGACGCGCATCCGCGCCAGCTCTCGGGCGGGCAGCAGCAGCGCGTGGCGATCGCACGCGCCCTTGTGCATGAGCCGCGCCTGTTGATCTGTGACGAGCCGACTGCGTCGCTCGACGCCGCAACCGGACACAAGGTGCTCGAACTTCTTCAGGCGAGTGCGTGTCGCGAGGACCGCTGCGTGATCGTGGTCACGCACGACAGCCGTATTTTTTCATTCGCAGATCGCATCGCGGAAATGGAGGACGGCGTGGTGAAAGGCATCCACAATTCCGGCGAGTACAAGGCACAATACGTCTGAACCGCGCCCATATTTTTCCATGAAACGCCTCATCTTCTGGCTCCTCGTTTTCACCTCCGTCATCGGCGCGTTCGCCTGCTTCCGGCTTGTGCTCAATTCGCGGAAGACGGTCCCCGCGGCCGTCCCGCTATACGAGCCACCGCGCGCGCCGTTCGCTAAATCCATCGGTGGACGCGGGCTCGTCGAGAGCGTGAACGAGAACGTGCGCATCTCGCCCGCCGTGGCTGCGCTCGTCGCGAAGGTGCATGTGAAAGTCGGCGACGAGGTGAAGGCGGGCGATGTGCTGGTGGAGCAGGACACGCGCGATGTGGCCGCGCTCGTGGCTGCGCAGGAGGCGGATTTTTCCGCACTGCAGAAGCAGCTCGCCGAGGCCGAGGTGACGCTCTCGGACAAACGCGACCAGTGGGATCGCATGGCGAAGCTCATCGCAACCAAAGTCGCGAGCGAGGACGAGAAGCAGCGCAAGCTCTTCGCCGCGCAGACGGCCGAGGCGCAATTTGCGAGCATGAAGGCGCGTATCGGGAGCGCGCAGGCGATGCTCAACCGCGCGAAGGTGCAGCTCGATCTGCTCACGATCCGTGCGCCGCGCGACGGGCGCATCCTGCAGGTGAACACGCGCGCGGGTGAATTCGCATCGCCGATGACGATGCTCGGATCGGGCACCGACCCGATTCTCGTGCTCGGGCAGACGGAGGAGCTTCAGCTCCGCGCGGACATTGACGAGGACAACGCCTCGCGCGTGCGCCCCGGCATGGCGGCGAAGGCCTACATCAAGGGCCGGCGCGATGTGGAGATGCCGCTGCGCTTCGTGCGCGTGGAGCCGTTCATCGTCCCGAAAAAATCGCTGACGGGCGAGAGCAGCGAGCATGTGGACACGCGCGTGCTGCAAATCATCTACCGGTTCGACCGTCCGAAAGGCGTCGGCGTCTATGTGGGGCAGCAGATGGATGTCTTTCTCGACGACTGGAAGTAGCGGACGCTGCGCGGAACTCAGATCGCGTCGAGCGCGAGCAGGATTGCGGTGGAGAAAATTGCCGCGCCTGCGAGACGGAGTGTGCGTTGATGGGCGGTGCGCTGAAGTGTGAGTCCGAGTGCGATGCCGGTGGCGTGCAGCGCGGCGGTCGCGATGACGAAGCCCGCAGCGGTCAGCAGTCCGGATGCGTTTACAGGCATCTCGCTGCCGTGCGCCTGGCCGTGGAAAAGTGCGGCGATGGAGACCAGCGCGGCGCTTGCGCTGAGCGGGAGGCGCGTCGCGAATGCCACGAGTGCGCCGAGGCCGATCACGCTGCCGAGAATTGCAGGCTCCACGAACGGCAGACGTACGCCGCCCATTCCGAGCGCGGCACCCACGACCATCGAGCACACGAAGGACAGCGGGAGCAGCCAGAGCGCGCGTTTTCCAAGCTGCACCGCCCACAGGCCGACGGCGATCATCGCGAGGATGTGATCGAGTCCGCTGAACGGGTGCGCGAGGCCCCAGCCGATGCCTCCGGTCGCCGCGCCGTGGCCGGGATGGGCGTGCGCGAGCGTGGGGAAGAGGGCGAGTGCGAAAGCGAGTCTGTGTTTCATGCCGCGACCTTAGAACGAATCGGCGCGCAAATGTGAACCACGAACACGCGGGGATTTGAATTTCCCGCGCAGTCCCGGCTGGCGCGCGGCGGTGCGTGCTGGCATCACTTTCTGCGATGAAGACTTTTCGATTTCCGGCGCTCTGTGTCGCTGCAGCCTTGCTGTTTTTCGGGACAGAAAATTTCGCCGCGGTGCCGGGGATCGCAGTGCAGGAGGGCGGGTGGGGGAGTGCGAGTGTGCGCGAAATCCATGCGCTCGCGCTCGCGACGGCGATGGAAATCGGGAGGCACTGTCCGAAGACGCGCATCGGGACGATCGTCGTGCATCACCGCGACGATCATCCGCAGACGGCGTGGGCGCGGACGACGGACGGGAAAATCATCGTCGGCATCGAGGCGCGCGACCGGCAGTGCGCGCAGTTTGTCTTCCAGTTTGCGCATGAGTTCTGCCATGTGCTCGCGACGCAGGCGAACGACTGGCAGCGCACATGGCGCGGGGACGGGAAGCCGAATTTGTGGCTGGAGGAAAGTTTCGCGGAAGCCGCGTCGCTCTTCGCGCTGCGGACGATGTCGAGATCGTGGGAGCGCTCCGCGCCGTTCCGGAACTGGCGCACGTATGCGCCGGAATTTGCGGCTTACGCGGGGGAGCGGATGCGTGCGACGCCGGCGGTCGCGGATTTTGCGCGGTGGTTCCGGCAGAATGAGCCGGCGATGCGGCGCAACGGGACGCTGCGCGCGAGCAACAGCGTGGTCGCAGCGCGGCTGCTACCGCTGCTGGAGGCGGAGCCGCGCGCGTGGGAGGCGATCGCATTCATGAATCTCGGCGCGCGCGATCGGAAGATGCCGCTGAGTGCATTCCTCGCCGAGTGGCGGCAGAACTGTCCTCCAAAACTGCGCCCGTTCGTCGAAAAAGTGGCGCAAGTTTTCAGCATAGCGCTGTAGTGCGTTTCCACAAATTGCAGAGCCTCATGATTCTGCATTGTGAGGCTGGTATGTGGCCCGGAGGGCCAGCGGAAATTAGCCGGTGGCGCGAGCCACCGGATCCGCCGCACAATCGAATGCGCCCCGGAGGGTGCGCTGGAAATCGCACGCTTTGCGCCGCCTCCTCCGGGGCGGACTCCGTTCTCGAACGTGATCCGGTGGCTCGCGCCACCGGCTAATTTCCGTCGGCCCTCCGGGCCATTCCACAAAAATCCAAGGCTCCAAGAAGCGGCGATACTTTTAATCGAACCGCTCTGGCCGGCGGGCGGGAAATGGTCACTGCTTTCCGTCCTCGTCCGCGAGCTTCAGCATCCGCGAGACGAATGAGGTGCGCGCGTAGAAGGCGTGCGTGTGGACGCCGTGGCCGGGGCCTTTCGTCCTCGGCTGGACGAGATTGCCCATCCAGCCGGTGAGCGCCTTCGCGCCCTCTGCGCGGATCGTCTTTTGCACGAGTTCGTAGTCGGCCTGCACTTGGCGGAATGTGGCGCCGTCGGCGAGGTCGAACGTGCCGAGCTTCACGAGCCGGGATTCCTCGTCGCGATCGTTTTTCCATTCGCGCGCGCAGACGAGCATTGCGCGCAATTTTTCGAGCAGATGGCTGTGATCGAATGGCGTCTCGGCGACATTTTTCGGATCGATCATCGTGATGGCCATCGTCTCCTTCACCTGCCAGTGGCCCTGCGCATTTCGCACGATGGGCACGACCTTGAGTTCCCATGTGCCGAAGTCCGGCGCCTGCGCGGCGTCCTGCGGGTGCCCGAGCATCTGCTCCACGGTCATGCCGGCCCAGCCTTTGTTCTTGCGGCCGTTTTTCCAGACGGTGACACCGTATTTTTCCGCGATCGGACGGAGGTCTTTTCCGACGTACGGTTTGAGGATCGCGATCGCCCGGTCGCGGGAGATTTCTGTCGGCGTGCCGTTGCGTGCGGGCTCCGGGGGCATCTGTGGCGTGTGCGGATTACTTCGCGGCGGCGCCAGCGCTCGCGCCGAACGTGCGTTCGAGGAGGTCGGTGATCTGCGCGAGCTTGTAGGGCTTCACGAGCGTCTCGGTCACACCGAGTGCCTTCAGTTCTTTCTGGTAATCGAGCACGGCCTCGCCGGTCACGGCCACCACGGGGATTTCGGCGGTCGCGGGATCGGCCCGCAAGGCACGGAGCACCTGCTCGCCATTCATGTCCGGGAGATTCAGATCGAGGAGGATGAGCGCGGGCCGTTCGCGCTGCGCGATTTCGATCCCTGTGCTGCCCTGGAGGGCGGGGAAAAGATGAATGTCCTTGCGGCTGCTGAGGAAGCGTTCGAGGAGGTAGTAGTTCGCCTTGTCGTCCTCGATGTAGAGGATTTTCCGTCTGTCTGGCGTCGTGCCGGGCTGGGGTGCGACTGCCGCATCCGGAGTTTTCAAAGATGGCGTCGGGGCGGATTCCACTGCGGGCTCCGAGGCGGGCAACTCGACCCAGAACGTGCTGCCGCCCCCGATGGTGCTTGTGACGCCGATGCGCCCGCCGAGGCTGCTGATGACGCGCTGGCAGAGTGCGAGACCGAGGCCGGTGCCACCCTCGGTGCCGCCTTCGCGCGTGCCGAGCCGCTCGAATGGCACGAAGAGGCGCGCGAGCTTGTCCTCGGCGATCCCGTGCCCGGTGTCCGTGACGCTGATGCGCCAAGTGCCCTGATCGCCGGGTGCCACGGAGAGGGTGATGCTGCCGCCGTCGCGGTTGAACTTCGTTGCGTTCGACAGGAGATTCAAAAGCACCTGCCGGAGCCGCTCGTGATCGCATGAGACGAATGGCGCGAGGCCGGGAGGCTCGATGATACGCAGCGTGATCTTGCGCCTCGATGCGGCGAGCGTGGCGAAGGAGGCCGCCTCGCGCAGCAGATCGAGGACGTCCACAGGCTCGATGTTGAACTGCATCCGGCCGGAATCCAGCCGCGCGATGTCGAGGACCTCATTGATCAGTTCGAGGAGGTTCCTCCCTGCGCGTGAAATGTGGATGATGCTCTCGTCCTGCTTGGCCGTGTGCTCCTCCATCTCCAGAAGCTGCGTGAAGCCGAGGATCGCATTCAGCGGAGTGCGAAGCTCGTGGCTCATGCGCGAGAGGAATTCGCTTTTCGCCCGGTTCGCGCTCTTGGCCTCGGCTCGCGCGCGGCGGATGCTTTCATCGGCCTCGTGGCGGTCAATGGCCGCGGTGAGCACGTTGGCGATGGACTGGATGAAGCTCACGTCGTCGCGCGAGAATTCCCGCGGCGTGCGCGAGAACGAGGCAAAGACGCCGAGCGGACGGTCGCCAGTCTTGATGCACACCGCGATGCCGCTGCGCATGCCCGACACCCGCGAGGCCCGCGAGTATTCGAAGCGCGTCTCCTTTTCCAAATCATACGAGACGATTGTCTCGCCGGTGAGCACCGCGTAGCCGCTCAACGAGCCCTTGCCGCCTGGGATCGGGAACCGTGCGTCGGCATCCTTCTGCCAGCCGGACTCGGCCAGCGTCTTGAAGATGTCGGCGTTCTCATCGTACTGGAGGACGGAGGTGCAGTCGCACGGCAGGATCTCGACCACGATTTTTGCGGCGTCGAGCATCAGCTCGGAGAGGGACTGCCCGGCGAGCGCGCGCTGGCCGAGCCGGGACACAGCGGCCTGGCGCAGTGCGCTGTTCTGAAGGTCGAGGTTTGCCTCCGCGAGTTCGCGGGTGCGTTCCGTCACGCGCTGTTCGAGCTGCTCGTTGGCGAGCTGGATCGCGCGCTCGGCCACCCGCTCCTGCGTGACGTCCCGCAGGAATCCGACCATGCGCGCGATCTGCCCGTGGCGGTCGAGAAAGAAGCAGCCCTGCGCGTGCGCGACGATCTCGGCGCCGTCCTTGCGGATCATGCGGAACGATTGATCGAACGTGTCGCGCGTCGAGGTGACCATCTCGAGGCGCTGCGTGAATGCCGACTCGTCGTCGGGATGAATGACCGCGCGCAGGCGCTCCATGCCGCCGCCCATTTCATCTGGCGAAAAGCCGAGCAACTGTTCGATCTCGCCGCCGTATGCGATCCAGCCGGACAGCGTGTCCCAGTCGAAGACCACCTGCCCGCTCGCGCGGACCGCGGCGTTGTAGCGGTTTGCCCACTCGATGCGTTCGAGCTCCTTCAGCTTCCGGTCAGAGATGTCGCGGCAGATCGTCGAGATGAAATCCACCTGCCCGTCCGCACTGAAATGGGCGAGCACGAGCTGGAGCACGGGATATTCGCGGCCTTCGGAGGAGACGAGCGCGGTCTCGCCGGACCACGAGCCGCTCTGCTGCGCGACCGGGATGCCTTCGTGCAAAAGGATTTCCAGCGCCCATTCCGGGTGCAGGTTCGAGAGCGAGAATCCCGAGATGTCCGACTCCGGATCGAGGCCGAGCAGCTTGCGGCTGGCGGTGTTCACGTAGAGCAGGCGTCCCGTCTTGTCCGCCATCGCGACGACATCGGTCGTCGCCTCGATGATTAGGGCAAAACGCGAAGCGGACTCATCCGCGGCAAAGTCGCGGACGGCTCCCGTCGTGGTGTTGGGATTGGGCATGGGCTAGTCGGGCAGGGGACACCCTTTCGTCTCTGGAGCAAGCCAGATGAGTGCCATTCCGAGAATGTAAATAAGGGCGATAGTCGCGCCAGCCTTCGGGTAGCTGCCGTCGAAGAACCGCATCAGGTTCGCCATATGCAGGACACCGATGGCGGCGATGATCCAGGCGAAATCAAACGCAAGACCCCGGCCCGTCGCTCGGGCGCTCGCGTGGAAAATCTCCGGGAAACACAGCGGCAGCCAGCCGTAGAATGATGCCGTGAAACAGCCGACGAGGCCGGTCACCACGAGGAAAAGTCCGTCAAATTGATGCACCCCGTTGAAAAGCCACTGGCACGCGCCCAGCGAAGTCAGGCACAGGAAAAAGCAGGTGATGCGCCGCCCAAATACGCCGCCGACAATCGCTGCAAGGAGCGAGCCGACAATCGCGCCGAGCGCCGATGCCAGATGGATCTTTGCCTTCAGGAAATCGCCCTTCTGCCCCGCCTTGCGGAGCATTTCATCCGCCCACAGGAGAATCCATTGCACGATGCCCCAGGTGACGAGCAGCGCGATGCGCGCAAAGGCGATCGGCAGCAGCGTCCGCTTGCGTAGCGCCGGCGAGAGGCTCTCGCGCAGCGGCGACGCTCAGGGCTGCCTTTCGCGAGACCGTCGGCGAGCCCCATCTCATTCAGCGCCGGCCCGGCCACGAGCGGAAAGATGCCCATCTCCATCCCGTCAAACATCCAGCCGAGAAACGCAGCGAGCAAAGTGAGGCCGGGGCGGGAGCGCGAAGGGGGCATGGAAAAATGCGGGGCGCACATCAATGATCGCCGCGCGCAAATACAGAAGCGCAAATCCGCGCGGCATGGATTTCGTCATTCGTCATCTGCCATCCGCCATCTATCCTGCGCCCGATGGATTCCCTCGATGAAAACCTCCGCGACTGGCTCGCCGCCGATCTCGCCGACATCGGAGGCACCTTCATGCCTTTCGGAAAATACGGCCCTGATCATTATCCACCGCACGGCGTGCCGCTGTTCGATCTCCCGCTCGAATACCTTTGCTGGTTTGAAAAAAAAGGCTGGCCTCAGGGGCGCATCGGCGAGCTGCTCCGCGTCCTGCACCAGCTCAAGACCGACGGCTGCGATGAGATATTCGACCGCTTTCGCCGCGCACGGGGAGGTCGCACTTCGCTGCGTGAGAGGTGAAAGCGTGAGCGTCATTTTGAAAAACGCAGAGGCGCGGAAGAAACAGGGAGTTCCGCAGAGGAGGGCTCCGACTCTTTCCTCTGCGCTCCTCCCGTTTCCGTTCCTGTCTCTGCGTTGAAAATTGGAACGATCAGTCCGCCGCCGGACTCCGTCGCGCGATTTTCCAGATCGGCACGTCCTGCTTCATCCGATCGATCAGCGCGCCGCAGAATGCCAGCGCCGCGCCGCGGTGCTTCGCCTCCACCCGCACGTAGAGCGACGCCTCGCCGACTGCCACGAAGCCGAGCCGGTGAACGATGCGCACCGCCTGCGGCGAATGGCGCGCGTCCAGCTCCGCGAGGATGCGCCCGAATTCCCGCCGCGCCATCGGCTCGTATGTCTCGTAAAAAAGCCCCGCTAGCTGCGCGTCGCCCTCGGTCGCGCGCACGACGCCGTGAAATTCCACGACCGCGCCCGTCTCCCGCAGCGCGCGTGTCTGCGGCGGCGGAACGATCGGCCCGTCGGTGAAAATGATTTCCGTTTCCATGCGCTAGCCTCCGCTCACGGGCGGAATGATCGCGATCTCCTGCGCCAGCGCGCCGACCGCGTCGTCCCACGGCATGTATTCGCAATCCACCGCGACGCGCGCGGAACTGAAATCGAATCCCGGCGCATTGCGCCCGATGATCGCGCGCAGCGTCTCATCGGGCGCGCACTCCACAAGCATCTCGCGCCAGCCGAGCCGGTCGGCTGCCTGTGCGAATGCGAGCAGTTTCACATGGATCATACGCGTTCCGTATCGCGCGCCCCGCCGTTTCGCAATGCGCGCTGGTCTGAAAAATCACGCTCAGCCGGAACGATTCAGTTGGTTCGGCGCGGTTCGGACGGAACACTGGCTTCCCAGCCTGCTGGATCGGCAGGCTGGAAGCCAAAGATGTCCGGCGTGCCTCGTGCTGCGAAGTTGGGTTTGCAAACGGCGGTGCCGGGTGTTCGCGTTGGTGCGCGGCGGGGCGGGGTTGCGCGCTTGTGGGTGTCCTTTTTGGGCAGGCTGCGCCCGGGCACTGCGTGGGGACAACAGCGGTGCTCAGTTCGCTGGGTGCTTTTGTTTTTTTGGCCAGCGCCTGTTCTTCGCGGGCGAGCTGGGCGGTGAGCTGGGCGGCGGGTTCCGCGTCGTCCATCATGCCCATCTGGTGCCACTGGAGGAGTTCCCACACGCTTCTGATGGCGCGCCGCCCGAGGTCGAGCTGAAGCAGGAGCGATCCGATGAGCGCGAGGTAGAGCTGGTGGGTGACGCCCGGCGGGCTCTCGGCCAGCCAGTGGCCGCACCCCATGAGGCATTTCATCCAGCGGAAAAATACTCCACCTTTTCAGCGCTCGTGCTTGCGAGATCCGACGCGGATCTTTTCGTGTCTCTTCGTGGTTTCAATTAATTTGAACCACCGCCCGCGCACACGCATTGGTTGACCGTCTTCCGCCTGCGGGCTAGATGTCCCGCGTGTCGCTCCGAACCCTCCTCACCACTGGCCTGCTCTTTGCCTTCCGCCTGTCGGCGCAGGTTCCTCTCCCGAACACCCCGCCTGCCGTTCCGGCTCCGGCAGTCGCTCCGGCTGTCACTCCGCCGGTGCTCCCGCCTGGAATGCAGCCCGCCGGGCCGGTTCCGGCTTTGCCTCCGCAGAACCAGCCCGCGATTCCCGGCGGCGAACAGACCGTGAGGCTGCAGATGCTGGATGCGAGCATCACCGACATTCTCGAACTGTACTCACGGCTGACGGCCCGCCGGCTCATCTACAACCAGCAGATCAGCGGGCCGATCCGCATCGCCATATCCGACCTCGTGCCGCAGTCCGAGGCGATCAAGATCATCGAGATGACGCTGCTCATGAACGGCTACAATATCGTCCCGACCGAGGAGCCGAAGATTTGGAAAGTGACCGCTGCCGGCCAGAACCCGAAGTCCGTCGGCATCCCGTTTGTGGATCGCGAGGAGCTGCTGCCGCCCGGAGAGCAGACGGTGATGTTCCTTTTCAAGCTCCAGTACGCGGACCCGACGGAACTCGCGGGGACGATCGGCAACGGCATCCTTGCGGGCACGCAGGGCGGCGCGACGAGCATCACAGCGCTGCCGAGGGCGCAGGCGCTGCTCGTCACGGAAAATACGAGCATCATTCGGACGCTCATCCGCATCGTGCGGGCGATTGATGTCGAGCCATCGGAAGTCGTGAGCGAATTCATCAGCCTCCAGCACGGGCAGGCCGAGGAGATCGCGGGCTACCTCGAGAAGCTTTTCGAAAAGCAGCAGGCTCAGCCGACCGCCGGAATGCCCGGGGTCGCCGCGCAGCCGCGCGTCACGCGCCAGCCCACGGACGCGAGCGGTGCGCCGCTGCCGCCCGGAGTGACGGCGGGCGATGGTGGCGTGTCCATCCACATCAATGGTGGTGCGACCGGCACGGGGCCGACGGAGGACAATTTCGTCGTCGGAAAAGTGCGCATCACCGCGGACAAGCGCAGGAACAGCCTGCACGTCGTCTCGCGCCCGGTGAACATGAAGCTCATCCGCGCGCTGGTGAAAGAATACGACTCGCAGGTGCCGCTCGCGCCGCCTGCCGTGCGTCCGTTGCGCTTCCGTCCGGTCGAGGAGGTCATGGATGCCGTCGTCGCCGCGGTGAAAGATCCCGGTGAGAAAGATTCCGGCACCGGCACGTCTGCGCCCGCAGCCGGCGCGCGTCCGCAGAACCAGCAGGCCAACACCACGCGCGGCGGTGCGGCGGGGAACACGCTCGGCAGTGCTGCCAACAACGCCCTCGGTGGCTCCGGCGGCTCGTCCACGATCGGCAATGAGACGCTCTCCACGAGCGAGCGCGACACGCAGCCCGTCACACAGCAGGTCGGTAAGAGCACCATTATCGCGGACAAGCGTGCGAACAGCATCATCGTCGTCGGCCCGAAGGACACGACGGAGAAAATTTTTGCGCTGCTCGACAAGCTCGATGTCCCGCAGGCGCAGGTGATGATCCACTGCATCATCGGCGAGCTGAAGCTCTCGAAAAACGAGGAGTTTGGAATCGAATATATCTTGCACAATGGCGGCATCCTCAAGAACGCCACCGGCGGCACGACGACCGGCACGGGGGGCACCACCGGTACGACGACAAACAATTCCGTCCTCGGCTTCGACAGCGCAGGCAGGTCATTCCTGAATCTCAGCAACCTCACGACGCAGACCGCCATCAACCGCGCGCTCGCGGGCGGTGCGGGCGGCGTTGCGGGAGTCATCGCCTCGGGGACGTTGTTCGACGTCGCGCTGAAGGCGCTCGAAAATTCCGACCGCTTCCGGGTCATCACGCGGCCGAGTATTTTCACGAGCAACAACAAGCGCGCGCTCATCACCTCCGGCGAAGAAGTGCCGGTGCCCACGAACATCCAGAGCCAGTTTAACAACGCGACGGTGGGGAATACGAACAACCTCGTTTCGAACAGCTCGATCCAGTTCAAGCCGATCGAACTCCGCCTCGAAGTGCTCCCGCTCATCAACAGTGACAAGGATGTTTCCCTCGAAATCGTGCAGAACATCTCCGAGCGATCGGGCACCACGCGTATTGACAACAACGACATCCCGAACATCTCACGCCGCGCCGTGAAGACCTACGTCACCGTGCCGAACGGGGGCACACTCATCCTCGGCGGCCTGATCAAGGAGAGCATGGACTACACCAAGAGCGGCATCCCGAAGCTCGTGAATCTCCCGTTGATCGGCCCGCTCTTTGGCAGGCATGCCAAAGCCAAGGTCCGGAACGAACTCATCATCATCATGCGCCCGGTCGTCACGCTTGCCGCCGACGAGAACGCGAAGCTGCGTGAGAAGACGTTCGATGCGTTCAATATCCCGTCGGATCTCGAGGCTGCGATCATGCCGCAAAACATCCGCGAGCGCGTGAAGCCGCCCGTGAAGCCGGCGACCATGCGCGGTTCCGCGCCACAATTCCGCGCCGAGCCCGCAGTGAACAGCGTCCGCAAACGATGAGCCAGCTCCGTGCCCTTCTCGACGCACTGCTCGCCAGCGGCGTCGGCGAGACCGACGCCGCCGAACTCCTCGCCATCAAGCCGCCCGCGGGCGGCACGTGGACCGTCGAGGTTCTGAACTCCGGCAAGTGCGACGAGGCCCGGCTCACTGCCGAGCTGGGGAAAATTTTCCGCACAACTGTCGGGCCGATTGACGCGGCAACGATCGGGCGCCCCGTGCTCCAGCTTTTGCCGGGCCGTTTTGTCTTCAAGCACCACATCCTGCCCGTCGCGCAGCCGGACGAAAACACGATCACGCTCGCGACATACGACGTCTTCAACCAGACCGCGCGCCGCCTCGCGCAGCAGCAGCTCATCGGCAAAAAAGTGCAGTGGCAGCTCACGCCGCGCACGCAGCTCCTCCGCGCGCTGCGCATGGCATACGGCGTCGGCGCGGATGTCTTCGAGGAAATCCTGAAGAACAACCGCGCATTCGAGAGCCTCGAACAGGACACCGCGCTCGACATCACGAACGACGATCCGGAGGCGAGCGTCGTGAAATTTGTGAACCAGATCATCCGCGAGGCGCTCACCGAGCGCGCGACGGACATCCACGTCGAGCCGCTCGAAAACGACCTGCGCATCCGCTACCGGGTGGACGGAATTTTGCACGAGATCGCCGTGCCGCCGCAGCTCCGCGTGCTGCAGAGCGCGATCATCTCGCGCCTGAAAGTGATGGCGCACATGGACATCGCCGAGCGCCGGCTGCCGCAGGACGGGCGCATCAATCTCACCACCGTCGCGGGCGCGATTGACGTGCGCGTTTCCACGATCCCCACGGTGAACGGCGAGAGCATCTCGCTCCGCCTCCTCTCGCGCACCGAGACGCTCACCTTCGGCCTGGATCGTCTCGACATGGGCGCGCGCCAGATGGCCGAGATGAGGAAGATGATCACGCTGCCCAACGGCATCATCCTCGTCACCGGCCCGACCGGCAGCGGCAAGAGCACCACGCTCTATTCTTTTCTCTCGTCCATCAATCAGCCCTCGCGGCGCATCATCACCGTCGAGGAGCCGGTCGAATACCGGTTGCCCGGCATTTCGCAGATTGATGTGAAGTCTGAGATCGGCCTCACGTTTGCGAACGGCCTGCGCGCGATCCTGCGTCAGGACCCGAACATCGTCATGGTCGGCGAAATCCGCGATTTCGAGACGAGCGAAATCTCGATCCGCGCCGCGATGACGGGCCATCTTGTCTTTTCCACGCTGCACACAAACGACGCCGTGAGCGGCATTACCCGTCTGCTCGACATGGGCATCGAGCCGTTCCTGCTCGCGAGCGTCGTGCGCTGCTTCCTCGCGCAGCGGCTCGTGCGGAAAATCTGCCCCGACTGCATCACGGAGGCGGCCTACGACGCCGATTATCTGCGCGAAAACGAATTCATCGTGCCGCCCGGCACCAAGCTCTTCCGCGGGAAGGGCTGCGACTCATGCCGGCAGACCGGCTACCGCGGGCGCTTCGCGATCTTCGAGGTGTGCATCGTCACCGAGGAGCTGCGCAGAAAAATCATCCGCAAGGAAACTGGCAGCGCGCTCAAGAATCAGGCGATGGCCGACGGCATGGAAAGCCTGCGCACCGACGGCTGGCGTCGAGTGCTGAAAGGCCAGACGACCGTCGAGGAAGTCGTCCGCGTCACGCAGGCGGACGAGGCGATCGCGGAGACGGGGTAGGGGCGGAAAAGTAGGCGAGGTTTGCAACCTCATGCGGGTGAGCGCAGCGAGGCGGTGGCATGGAGATCGAATCGGGAGCAGGAACCGGAAACTGCGCCTCCGGTGGTGTCCAATCTTGGCGTTTGGCGTTTGGCCCCGCGCAGCGGCCGCGCCGTGTCACGACGCGTCGCCCAATTCGCCAGGCGCCTGCGGCGAGCCAGGCACCAAAACGCCAAACGCAAAAAGGGGACGCGCCACCCCGCCGCGCGAGGTTGCAAACCTCGCCTACTTTGTCGCAGCTACTTCCACGCGAGATACGGAATCGTCAGCGGCCCCTGCGGCAGCACGGCGATGCGTGTGCCGTTCGGATTCGGGCGGTGCGTGCCGAGGCCGTTCAGCAGGGTGATGTCCTCGCGCCGCGCGCCCGCGCCTTTGAGATACGCGAGCAGCCACGGGATGAGCCGGTCATTCGGTGTCGCTCGCGTGATGTCCGTGTGGATGAAGACGACCTTTTTTCCCGCGACCTGCGTGCGCAAAGGTGCCGCGCCCACCGGCGCATCGAGCGCCGCGATCATCGCCGCGCGTTCATCCGCGAGCCCGGCCTGATGCGAAGGCTCGATGATCGTCGTGCGGTCATCGGGGAATTCGACATCAAGGTGGCCTCGTCCGTATGCGAGTGCGATTTTCATGCTGTGGACGACTTAGGTTCGGCGCGGAACGGTATAAAGTCGCACGCGGCATTCCACGTCCCGCAGCCGTTCCCCGACTCGGCATTGCCATCGCGCGCGGCTTTTGCGAGACGCTTTGGCGCGCGATGAATGTCACCATTTCCTCCGGCTCCAATTCCGCCATGGGCAAGGGTTGCGCGACGGTGTTTCTCAGCGTGTTCGCGATCGCCGGGCTGTCGTTCCTGGGCTTCTTCATGAAAGCGGGATGGGACACGTTGCGCGCCTACTCGTGGACGAAGACCGACTGTGTGATCGAGTCCTCGGCGATGACGGGGAGCCACGGCAGCACGGACCTCGAGGTGAGCTACACGTACCGTTTCGACGGGCGTCATTACACCGGCACGCGCTATTCGATCGGCATGGTCCAGTCCATGGATGCGGAGTCTGCGCAGCGCGCGGTGCAGCGCTACGCGAAAGGCTCGCCGGCCATTTGCTACGTGAACGCGTCGTCGCCCGCCGAGAGCACGCTGCTGCGGGGCGGAATGTGGCCGCTGCTCTTCATGCTGATTCCGCTCGGTTTCATCGTGGGCCCCGTCGTCGCCATCATCGCCGTGTGGCGCGCGAAGCCTGCATCCGCATCGGCGGTGTCTGAGCGTGTGCGCGGAGGAAAAGGCAGCGTGCTCGGGCTGCGGCTGTTCGGCTCCGTGTTCATGCTCATCGGGGGAGGGGCGATGTACGCGATGCTCATCCATCCGATGCTGAAAGAAATCGCGGCGGCAAGATGGCCGCAGGTGCCGTGCGAGATCGTCTCCAGCAAAGTCGGGCAGCACAGAGGGAGCAAGGGCGGCTACACTTTCTCGGTGGACGTGCGCTACCGCTACACGTTCAGAGGCCGGGAACTGATCGGCACGAGTTACAATTTCGACACCGGCACGAGCAGCAGCCGCGGATGGCGTGAGGCGGTGGTGGCGTCGCTGCCCGCGGGAAAAAAGACGGTCTGCTACGTGAATCCCGAAGATCCGCTCGACGCGGTGCTCAGCGTGAAGGGATCGTCCGACCGCTGGTTCGGTCTCATCCCGGGTGTGTTTCTCATCGTCGGGCTGTTCATTTTTTCCAAGGCGTCCTCGCTCGTGCGCAAGGGCGGCGCCGGCCCGTCCGGCATCACGGCGACGGACGACGGTCTGCCGCTGATCCAGCAGGGCGGCGCGGGCGGCGAGACTGAGCTGAAGCAGGCGACGCCGCCCGGCTGCGCATTTGCAGGACTCACGTTCGTCGCGCTTTTCTGGAACGGCATCACGTGGGGAATCCTGCTCGCGACGCGGCCCGGCGACTGGGGGACGCGCATTTTTCTGAGCATCTTCGTGCTCATCGGCCTCGGGATCGCACTGGGCGCATTTTACCAGTTCCTCGCGCTCTTCAATCCGCGCCCCGTTCTCATCGTGAGCGCGCCCGCGGTGCCGCTCGGCGCAACGCTCGGCGTGCGCTGGCGCTTCACGGGAAATGTGCGGCGCATCGTGAAGCTCACGATCTCGCTCGTCGCGCGCGAGGAGGCGACCTACCGCCGCGGCACGAGCACCACGACGGATCGGATCGTCTTTGTGAACACCGTGCTATTCGATTCCGTGGACCGTGCGCAATTCGCCAGCGGCAGCATGAACGTGGAAATCCCGCGCGATTCGATCCACACGTTCTCGGCGCCGAACAATAGGATCCTCTGGATGCTGCACGTGCAGGGCGACATCCGGAAATGGCCGGATGTGAATGCGGAATTTCCCATCACCGTCCTGCCGCGCGAGACGGCGACACTTTTCCAGGAACAACCTCCCGCAACATGATCCGCCTCGGCCTCCGCGAAAACCAGACTGCCTTCCGCCCCGGCGAGACGATCACCGGGGCGGTGCTGTGGGAATTTGAAAAGCCGCCCTCGGGCGCGGAGGTGCGGCTCGTGTGGTTCACGCGCGGAAAGGGCACGGAGGATGGCGGCATCGCGGCGACCGTCGTGTTCACGGAGCCGCCCGCGGCGGACACGCGCGAGTTCAGCTTCGACGCGCCGAACGGCCCGTACAGTTTTTCCGGCACGCTCATCGCCGTGCTGTGGGCCGTGGAATTTGTGGTGACGCCCGGAAAGGAATTCCAGCGCATCGAAATCGTGATCGCGCCCGGTGCCCGCGAGATCCACCTCCCGCGAATCGAGCAGCCGAAGTCCGTCGGAGTGCGAGTGGGGCGGAGCTAGGAAACCGCTGATGAAAGCGGATCCCAGGCGTCGCGTCTGTGAAGGCAGGCAGTCCGTCCCGGCTGCCCTGCTGCGCGCGCGCCCGCACTGCGTTGCCGCATGATTCAGCGTTTTCCTAGCCTCGGAAGCCGAAGCGCGTTCCGAGCTTGAGGCATTCTTCGAGCGGCTTCATGCCGCCGGTGCAGGTTTCTTCGCTGAGGTTTGCAGCCGCGGCGCACACGCCGTAGCGGAGCTGCTCGGAGACGGGCTTCCCGTCGTGCCAGCCGAGGAGCACGCCGGCTGCGAACGCGTCGCCAGCGCCCGCCGCGCCCTTCACGAAGCCGGGCGGCAGCTTCACTGACGGATGCTCGAACCACGAGCCGTCCCGACCGAGCGCGCAGCCGCCCTCGGGATAGTGGACGACGACACGCTCGCGCACGCCCGCATCAATGAGCAACTGCATCGCGCCGCGGAGCTGGATGGGATCGATCTTTTCATTCTTGCGCACGCGCCGCCCGGTGCAGCGCCCGGCCTCGAATTCATTCATGATGCAGTAGTCCACATGCTTCAGCGCAGGCATGACGACTTTTGGAAAGCGCTCGCTGTCCTCGCTCACGCAGTCCACCGAAGTCTTCAGCCCCGCGTCCTGCGCCTTCGCGAGGACCTCCGCCGCGACGGTGCCGTGCGTGGCGCTGGGCGCGTCGAGCCCGTCGAGCAGCAGCAGGTAGCCGAGGTGGAAGATGCGCGCATCCGTCTTGCTGAAATCGAAGTGCGGCGCGTCGAGGAGCGCATTTGCCCCGCGTGCGTGGAAAAATGTGCGCCGTCCCGAGTCCTTCACGGTCATCACGTCGGTGAAGCTTGTCGGCGCGTCCGTCGTCTTGCGGATGTGCGAACACTCAATCCCGTGCTTCGCGCAGAATTCGAGGATCCAGCGCCCGTTGTCATCCTCGCCGACGAGGCCCGAGCCGCTGAGCGGGAATTGCGCGCCGAGCATCGCGAGATCCACGAGGATGTTGAACGGCGATCCGCCGGAGCCTTTCGCCGTGCTGAAGATGTTCGCGAGCGTGTCCTGCTGCGGCCACACGTCTATGATCTTCACGGCATCCACGATCCAATTGCCGCCTGCGATGATTCCATTCCGGGGTGTGCTCATTGATGTGTCGTCTTTTGAAAAAATGAAGGCGGACAAAGGCCACAAAGATCACGGGAATGTCGAGCGGAAGGTGAGGGCGGAAGGCTGTGTCGTGTTTTAGAGTTTGGCGTTGAGCGTTTGGAGTTTGGCGTTTGGCCCCGCGCAGCGGCGCAGAGATGTCAGAACTCCCGCTCACATTCACAACGCGCCTGCGGCGGGCCAAACTTCAAACTCCAAATGCTCAACTCCAAACGTCAAATGGGGACACTGTGGTCGAGAAAGTGGAGAGTTGAGCGTTGAGTGTCGGCGCGCCTTTTCCTCTCAACTCTCAATGGGCGTGATTTAGCCTAGGTTCAAAAAATCAAGCAGCGAGGGGCCAGAGTTCGTGCCAGCGGTGGTTGGAACGCAGGACGCGGAGTTGGGCCCTGGTTTGGGCATTGCGTTTGCACCAGGCGGCTCCGGGCAGTTTGAGCCGCGCTTGGAGGACGTGTTTGTGTCCGCTTTCGATGAGGCCGCTGCCGATGGGCAGGCCGGCTTGGAGCGCGGCTCCGTAGTCGAGGGTGTCGGCCCGGTTGCTCAGGTAGCGATGCGCGGCTCGCACGGGGGCGTTTTCCTCGGCCACTTCGGCGGGCTCGCGGTGTTCTCCGAGGGTGGCGATGACTTGCCCGGCGGCTCCGCTTTTGAGCCGTTTTTGCTGGGTGCGTCTCCACGCGTGCGGCGCTGCCGGGCGGCATCCGGGCGCGGCGGCGGCGAGGTATTCGCGGACGTGGTAGAAGTCGGTCAGCGCCCGGGCGTCGGCTCCGAAGATTTCGTGTCGTTTGCGGTGTCCCGCCGCAAATACGCGACTACCCAAGGCGATTCATTCACAAGTGGACGTCCGATGTGCCGGGCGGGCTGCGCGGCACCACAGGCGGGCCGCCTGTGCTCCCCGATGCTCCCTGCACTGCCCCACTGCTGAGCATTGCGACAAAATATTTCGATGAGAGGTCGCGCGTTTGCGACGCACGGATGCAGCATTGCCTGCATATCCGGTTGCTTGACACAAAGCAGATTTGGAAGGCAGGAAGGCAGAAAAGGATCGTTTCCTGCACATTTTTCCCGCCTTCCTGCCTTCC
>Ga0208856_1000245_pt1 | contig 22739 bp, 23 predicted proteins | sample LakMenEpi13Jul12_FD_150690 | JGI IMG/M metagenome (GOLD analysis project Ga0208856, IMG submission 150690) | Freshwater microbial communities from Lake Mendota, WI - 13JUL2012 deep hole epilimnion (SPAdes) | ecosystem: Environmental > Aquatic > Freshwater > Lentic | place: Lake Mendota, Madison...
TTGCCGACCACGATCAACACGCCGCTGCCGCCGGCGGCCGCCGACACCCGCAGGCAGTGCTCGAGGTTGGCGAGCGCCTGCTGCCGCACGGCGTCGTCGGGGCTCGTGAGCCGCGTCTTCCAGTGGTCGTGGTTGATCGCGTTGTGGATGAACACGCCGGTCTGCTGGGCGGCTCTGCGCAATTGCTCGGGCGTGACGGCGGCCGCGTCGTCGAAATCGACGCCATCCATGCCGGCTTGCTTGGCCGCTGCGAGTCGCTCCTCCAGGCTACCCCCCTTCGTCATGCCGTATTTGCAGGAGAAGAGCAGCCCGCTGGTCGAAGACGGTGGCACCACGACTGCGGCGCCCGTCGATGCGCCAGTCGCGACCGCGGAGCGGACCCCGCCGGCGACAATGCCGCCCGCCGCCAGGGCGGCCGTCGATGCAAGAAAATCCCGCCTGCGTACCTGCATGCCAAGCTCCTTTGGAAACGAGCGTTCGAAAGATCACTCCGCCGATACAGTTCGCTATCGAGTTCGCGGCGGAGTGACTGTGGAAAAAATCATCTCTAATTTAAACGACTCGTTTACGTACCGCCGCGCTCGATGATCCAGACCAACTCAAATCCCAGAGTAGCCGTGGCCAAAACATGGTCCCCGGCGGACAGACCGCGACCCCGGCCTGACGAGCTTCCGATTCTTGAGCGGTATGCAATCCATCGCGTTCTGAATGCCGCGCTTCTTGCCAAATGATCGCTTTGCCAAGAGGCGGTGTGCCGCCCTACGGCGCTGGCTGCGGGGTAAAACGCCTGAAAAAAGCCCAAAAAACGTCGGCGTTTTTTATTTGACTGCACGTTAAGTCTCAGATAATCTCATACACCATGAGCAGAACTGGATCAAATACCGGGGCGAGATTGGTGGACGTCGCGCGAAAAGCCAAAGTTTCGCACGCGACCGTTGCAGCCGCTCTCTCAGGCACCGGCGGCAATACTCGGATCTCCCCGGAAACACGCCAGCGTATCCAACGCGCGGCCGCGGAACTCCAGTACCGCCCGAATCCGCATGCCCAACAACTGCGCGGGGTGCGCAGCGATGTGATCGGCCTGATCATCGGCACGGATAACGCCCAGGTGAACTTCGACCGCATGGCGGAATTGGAACGAATCGGCTTCCAGCGTGGTCATCGGTTCATCATCGGGTTGGGTCGAGCCGAGGACCAGCAAGCGACGATCGTGAAGTACGCCCGTGATTTTCAGATGCGCAGCGTTGCCGGAATGATTTGGCTGCATCAATCGCCACGGCCCAGTGTGGTTGACACGGCGAGCTTCGCCTCACTCCGCCATACCGTTTTTCTCGATCGCCCTCTCGTGGAAGGCGCGGCGGCGGTGCGAGTGGATTACGCGGACGGGATCCGGCAGGCGGTGCGGCACTTGGTGCAGCGCGGGCGCAAGCGAATTGGGATGGCATTGCACACACTGGATCAGGACCGGGATTGGACACCCATGACTGACCGTCTTCGGGGTTACAGGGAAGAGCTTTCTGCCCAGGGATTCAATGTGAATGAGCAGTTGGTGTGGGCGTCCGAAGGGCCTGCGATGCCATCCGACGAAGACATCGAGCATGCAGTTCGTGTGCTGGTTCAGGGGCAGCAGGCTGATGCGATTTTGGCCAATAACGACATCTGGGCGGTGAGGCTGATCAAGGCACTGAAGCGGCACGGGCAACGCGTGCCGGAGGACGTCGCGGTCGTGGGATTCGACAATTTGAGTCTGGCGACGGCGTGCGATCCGGAGTTGACGACGATTGATCAGCGGCATAAAGAATTTGCCATCGCAGTGATGGATTTGTTTTGGGAGCAGTTGGAAAGCAAGCGAGCGGGGGTGGCGGGGCGTGTGGTCACGATCCAGCCGCGCCTCGTTGTGAGGGCGTCGGCCTAATCACCGCCGAGGCCCCAGGAAAAGAAAAGGTGATGAAAAAGGGGGGGGTTAGAAAGTGAAAACAACACGCCAGGGAACGTTCAATTGGATCCTTTGTGGGCTGGCGACTTTGATGTTCGCCTGGGTAAACACCGCCAATGCGACGCCGGTGTACCTTACCCGCACGAGCCTCGACGGCCTAAATAGCCTGGTCGTTGCCTCGGGCAGTTCGACCGTCGCCCTCGACAACGCCAACCTTGGAAGCCGCACCTATCGCGTCGCGAGTAGTTTCCTCAACGGCTATAGTGACGTGGTTGTGATGGGGCCAACGGGCGAATCCGGTTACCAAATTGGCCTCGCTTTAATTGGTTCGGAGGGAGATACGGCCCCTTGGGATGGCGCATCCTTGGTGTTCAAGATCGACGCGCCATCTGGCCAGATGTTCGACGGCGGCACGATCGGCTTCATTACCCGCCACATAGGCTCGTGGAGCGCCAGTAACCTAACACGATGGAGGGCGGCGACGTTTGCGAGTGAACCGTCCTACGAGATGGACGGTTCGGTCCGCACGTTTGTGGACTTTGGCAATGCATTGAGCAGCCAGTTCTTTACGCTAACCACCGGCAACCCGTATGAAACCTTGACCTTGAATCTGCCGAGTGGCGTCTCCTCGTTTTTTGCGGTTTTGGGTATGCCGAAAGGCTTGACTTCAGACAGCAGCACGGTGCGGCTTGGGGGGGTTCAGTTTGACAACGTGGTGCTTGTTCCCGAACCATCCGTTATGACGTTGCTCTCGCTGGGCGGAGTAGCGCTTTGGTTTACGCGGAAGCGGAAGCGGTGATGCGCGCCCGCTGAACATGCCGATTACGTGCGGGTTGTTCGGCGCTCATTCACACTCTCGGGATCTGGCGGCATGCTATCTCCCAGCCCTTTACAGCAATCGTGCCGTTGTTATCCCCTGCGTGGTTTTACAATCGTCGAGCTGCTCGTCGTGATCGCGATTATCGGCATCTTGATCGCGCTGCTTCTGCCGGCGGTGCAGGCCGCCCGCGAAGCGATGCGACGCAATGCCTGTGCTAACAACCTCCGGCAGATCTCTCTGGCAGTTCATAACTTTCACGACGCAAACAAGAAGTTCCCAATGGGGCAGCAAGTCCCGCTGTGGCACTTGGAATTTCAGGATGGCACCTCTAGTGAGACCTGGGCTGCAGGTGTTCTCACGGATCGCCGGTGCTGGATGCACATGATCTGCCCGTTCATGGAACTCACTGCCGTCTACGACAACATCATGGCCGCAGTGACTTTGAACAACGCATGGCCCTTTCAGCTTTCGGTCGGGACCGTTAGCTACCCGGCGTTCATGTGTCCCTCTGATTCGAACGCGGGCAAAATCAGCTACTTTAACCAAACCACGAACGGCACGACCTCAACCCGCGGTTTCTGTGGCAACTATCTGGCATGTGCTTCGTCAGGGTCGTTTGGGGATCCGGGCGGCGGCCGCGATCTCAACGGCCTCTTCTTCGTAAAGTCCAAAGTCAAGACCGCGGAAGTTACGGACGGCCTCTCCAAGACGGTGATGCTCGCAGAGTGTGTGGTCGCGCCCGACCCGCCTACATCGATTGACAGTCGAGGCGGCTATTTCAACAGCCAAAACGGCGAGCCCCTATTCAGCACTCAGTATCAGCCGAACACGTCGATGGGCGATGGGTGGTATGGTTTTTTTCGTAACTGGTCGCCCAAGGCTCCGACAGGGGGAACGCACCGATTCGTTCAATACGCACGTTCGTGGCACATGGGCGGCGTGAATGTTGCAATGGCCGATGGGTCGACAAGGTTCGTGACCGACTTTGTCAATGCCGCGATCTGGACGGCCGCGGGAACCCGCGCCGGCAACGATGACAGTGGAGCCCTCGAATGAACAGTTGCAGAGGCTGGCTCCTGAATCCGGTATCAAGTGGGCCCAAGCATGACCCGAGACCGGGGCCACTCCTCGTGGCGGTCACCGCCGCGCTGTTCGTCGCAGCCGGCTGCGGTCCCAAGGATCCGCGGATCACTGTCCAGGGAACGGTCACGCTCGACGGCCAGCCGCTTTCCGACGGGCGGGTGGGCTTTATCCCGGATGACAAAGCACTCGGCGCGTCGGGTGCATCGATCGAAAACGGCCGTTTTTCAATCAAAGTCTACAAGGGTCCGAGCCGGGTCGAGATCACCGCCCAGAAAGAGGGGCAGCGGCCCGCGGCGAAGAGCGCCCTGCCCGAAGCGGGAATCGTCGTCTCGAGCATCATCCCGGCCCGCTACAACGAGAAGTCCACGCTCTCTTACAACGTGCAGTCGGCGAGCGACAGGCCCGCCTTCGACCTCACAAGCGCCAAGTGAACGGCCTCGGAACGGTTGCGCGACGACTGCGTCGCCCCGCTTGAGCCTCGACATGGCCTTAGTCGCCAACCCATACGGTCAGCCCATGAAGCGACTGCGAACCATATGCCCGTCTCTTTTGTTGGGGCTTCTCGCCTCAACAACCCTGCTTTTGAGCGCCGCGAGCAGCCTGCTAGCGTCGGAACTCTTGACGGGCTCTCCTGACATTTCCGCCACCATTCGGGTCAATGCGTATTACTACGCCGACCAGAGGGTGGCGAACACGAATCGGGTGGTAGAGCGCTCCGGATTCGTCACCACGGCTGAATACCCCCGTGACAGGCGGTTATTCGACACCAGCCGCACTGGGGAGGGTTCCGTCGCCACCCATTTCTGGAGCAACCAAGCCAAACGCGTGGAGATAGACGTCGATCTGGGAGGTGAGTGCAGGTTGGATCGGGTCGTTTTGAGTTCCGTGAACGGCAAAGAGTCGGGCAGCTCCGCGGACGCGTGCGAGTTGTATGTGAGCAGCGGAGGATTTGAACAGGACCAGCTCTCCAAGGCCGCTGAGGTGACCAATCCTCACGCGTCGGAAGCCATGCAGGGTGCCTACGATTTCATCTTCGAGCCCGCCGAGGCTTGCGGACGCTATGTCAGGGTCGTCGCCTCATCGCAGGTATCGGCGATGATGGTTTTATCCGAGCTTCAAATCGAGGGAACAAGGGTTGAGCCCAAAGCGCTGCGACTCCCCGAAGGATGGCGGCTGGAGTTGGAGGATATCGAAGGAGCGGTCGAAGCGGATGGGCTGGGACTGATTGGGAAAGGGATTTACGTGGGCCACGACCGATGTGCGGTGACGATCAACGAAACCTCGGATCGGTCGACCAGCGTCTGGGTCCGGCACCTTGACAATGGCGGGCGGAGTTTGGTGGCTTCCTTGAACAGCCAGGACGTGGTGATCGACGAACCCAGTGGCCTTTTGAAGTGGGCGAAAATCGGCACGGTGAACGGTCCTGCTTTTGATGTGCGGCTCAACAGGAATGGGGCGGAGCCGCCCATGGCGGACAGCCTGCTGTTCACGACCGAGGCCGGCTTCGACCCGAACAAGGCCGGATTGGAAACCGTGAAGGCCCTTCCCAAAAAGGCCCCGACGGCTCGGTTTGCCGAGGCTCTGCGGGCCAGGGAGCCGGATATTGAGCCCGCGAGGTTCGTGCAGGAAGTATTGAACCACTACCAACTGAAGAGCGATCGATCGCCGGCATTCACTTCCGCCGAAGGGGCCATCCTCTGGAACGGCAAGCCGGTGTTTCCAATGACCTTCTTCCATGTGGGGCCGGAGGACCCGCGGCCCAGGCATCTCCCCCTCAACTGTTTCATGACTTCCGAACGAAAGCGGAGTGAATCCGACCCCCGTGTCTATGGGAGCATTACCACTCTTCACGCCAAGTGGTTCGCGTACGATTCTGTCGTTGATGAAATGCGCACGAACGTGAACGACAGCAACGTCATGATGCATTACATCTGCGATGAGCCCGAGAATGTCGGGGTGACTGCAGCAGACCTGGCGATCCTCAATGCTTTGGTGAAGGCGGTGGATCCGCTGCATCCCACGTTTGTGAATGTCTCGCCGAATATGGCCGGGAACGCGGCCGTCATGAGAACCGCCGATGTGGTGGGGGTCGATCACTATCCCATCCCGGGAGGCCGAATTGCCGATGTCGGACTTTCTGTGGACGCCGCCCGCAGCAGCTCCGGAGGCAAACCGGTGATTTTTGTCGCGCAGACTTTTGATTGGGGAGCCTATGGCCGGGATAACGGCCGCTGGCCGACCCCAGATGAAATCGCGGCCATGGTTTGGATTCCCGTGATTCACGGCTGCCGGGGAATCTGGTTTTACGAATTTCCGGCTCCAAGGATGGACAGCAAAACCTTCATCAAGGATGTGAATCCGGCGGCATGGGATCGGATTGTCGCGTTGCTTGGCGTACTGCATGAAATGGAGCCGGCCCTGACTGGCCCCGAGACGGAGTTCCCCGCTGCGGTCAAAGTCACGGCTCAAGCCAACCACCCTCCCGAATGGCGGCTGGCGATCAATCGGGAGAAGACCGAAGCATTCCTGATCGTGGCCAACCCGTGGGAAACCCCCTCCGGAATGACCATCGAATGGAAGCTTCAGGACGTTTCGCTCGAGGCGGTCTGCGCGGATCGGGCGGAGGCGAATGGGAACCAGATCGACCTTTTGCCCATGGGCACCGCGGTGTACAGGGTCAAGTCGTCCAACCTGGCTTCCGTGAAGGCACTGTCGAACGAAGAGGCGCTGGCCGCAGTGAACCTCCGAAAAATCAGCGATTCCTCACGGCCAACAACAGTCGTCCCATTTTCCAAGACGGCAGACTGGTCAAAGGCTGTGGATCTGCTTGATACGTGGAAGAGCGCACTAAGATTTGACGCGGCCCGACTGCTGTCGACGCCCGAAGGGCTCAGAGTCCGTGTCGTTCAGCGGATCAAGAAGGGTGCGACAAGCACAACCGTGGATCGTGACGGGAAGGTTGCGGAAGATCCGTCCATCGAGTTGTTTCTCGGGGCTCCAGATTCCCGGACGTATGCCCAGTTGCTTTTGAACACCCTGAATACCCAGGCTGACAATCTCTTTGACGCCGATGCGGAGAAAAGCATCCACAACGAAGTCAACTATTCATGGACCAGCCAGGCCAAACATGCTTTGGAGTCGGTGGAATATGAAATCCTGATTCCATGGGAGAGTGTGCAAAAGATGACCGGGGTCAAAGGCCCCGGGAAAATCCTGTTCAACGTGGCGAGTTCGCATTCGATAGCAGATTGGGCCGGGCTTTCCGGCGGTGGCTACCACAATCCGGATCGTTTCGGCATCCTCACGATCGAATACGAATGACCGCGCGGTGGCTTTCTGCCGCGACCGTGGAATCGCGACTGGACCCACGACTCAAGCCGACCGTTCGCCGAGAATGCGTCACGATCTACGAAGCTTCATGAGCCATCGCGAATCGCGATCGCCTTATCCGCGGCTACGACCTGATCGACCATCGCGTCCCGCGGGATGTGGTGCACATCGACGCTCCTCGGCGCATCGAGGCGATCGACGAGTTACTCGGTTGAGCAGGCACCCGCTGCCCGAGGGGAGGTCATAGAAGTCCGGGCTTGTGTCAAGCACCAGTCGCACGGCGTCGCTCCGCACGATACGCATTCATTTCGGCTTCGATCTCTTGGGCCGTCATGGGAGGCGTTCCGGTTGCGGAGAACTTCTGCCACGTCACTTTCATCTTGGTGACGCGGGCTACCGCGAGCCGTTCGCGCAGAATCACCTCGATCGAGCCGGTACAGATTTGAGGATTTTTGAGGATTGATGCCGGGGCGACGAAACTCGCCATCACCCGAAATGAGAAAAGCACTGGTTTCCCAGTGCTTTTCAATACGCCCGGCTGGACTCGAACCAGCGACCCTGGGATTAGAAATCCCATGCTCTATCCACCTGAGCTACGGGCGCGAAGGGGTTTTTGTGTCTCCGGGGGCCTGGGTGAGCGCAAAGGGTAGCGCCGCCAAGGGAAAACCTCCCTCAAGCATACCCGGTTCCGGGCGGCCCAAAGGCCCTACCGCACACGGGGCGACATCGACCACTGCCCGCCGACGGCTGCGGCTGTCGGCGGGATGATCGCCGATGTCGTATTGCCGGACGGCGTGGACGAAGGGAACTCGATGCGTCGATCCTGAGAGCTCGCTCTCGGAAGCATCTCAGCCGCTGAGCGGATAGCTGGAAGACGTGCCGGCGAACCTTGCGGGGGGCATCACCGTCGTCATGCCTTCCGTCCACGGGTTGCCTTCTGGAGCCACTCAAGGCTGCTTTCCTGAATTCTTGGCACACGGCCGACATGCCCGTTTTTGTGAACTATGGTTTGCCTGCAGCCATTTCGGGCTGTTCAGGAGCGTCACAAAAATGTTTGAAACGATCGCCCTTTGGGTGGTGCTCGTGCTGTTCGCGTTCGGGATGTGGCTGATCGTGGGAGCCGTCTGGGGCATGGCAACCGATTCGAGTGCCCGCCGCAGCCGCCGATGACGGCAATGGGCGTCGCCCCGCCGATTCGCCGGGCACGAGATTCGCTCAGGTAGGTTCGAGCGCCTCGATCACGGCGGTCATCGCCGCTATGTCAGCTGGCGAAACGGCGTCGATGCGACGGGTTGCCGGATCGACGCACGTCATTTTCAAGAGGTCGGCATCCAGGGCGGCCAGGCCGCGGTAGCGCCTGACGGCGATGTCGCTGCGGCTCCGATGCCGATCGACAGTCGCGGCGAGCTCAGGCTCCGAGAAGGCCAGCAGGAGTTCGCCCGCCACCACCACCTCACCCCAGGGCGGCCGCACGATGCCGACCCGCCCGGTGTCGAGCAGTGGCCGCATGAACCGTTCGAAAAACAGCAGCACGAGATAGCCACAATGAATGCCGTCGGCGTCGGGATCGGTGAGCACGAGCACCCGCTCATACCGTGACCGATGTGCCTCGCCGTGCGACTCAGAGCTGATTCCGATCGCCGCGGCGAGTGGGCCGAAGAACGGGTGCTCCGCCACCTTGGCGGTCGATGCCCGCGACACGTTCAGTGGCTTGCCTTGCATGGGCAGCACGGCCTGGTGGCGGGCGTCGCGCACGCGGGCCACGGCCGCAGCGGCGGAGTCGCCTTCCACGAGGAACAATTCCGCCCCGGACCCGGCGCCGTGGTCTGCACAGTCGACCAGCTTCGCGGGGGAGCCGTAACGATCCTGAAGCACGCGTGCCATGGGGCTATCCGAGCGGATGATCCTCGCGGCAGGGCGCATTTCGCCCAGGTTCGCCAGCATGAAGGAGCCCTGGGCTTGTGCTGGCATGGCAGCACACGCATGGTTGCCTTTCGGCAAGCGGCCGCCTAGATTTTGCCCTGAACGGGGGGGCGATGCCACCCCGCGCATCTCACGGAGGGGAATTCATGAACATGATCGATCAAGACCGCCTCAACACGCTCAAGTCGCTCGCGCCGCTCGAGGCCATTCGCGCCTGGCTCGGCGAAACGGTCGGGCCTGGCGACCGAACCGCGCTTGCCATTGCGATCCAACGCGACCGGCGAATCGAACTCGACGACGACGAGATCGCCTATCTCGTGGAGGACGGCATCGAATGCGGCCTCGACGCCCGGGCCGTGCTCGAACGGCTGCTGACCGCGGGCGATGGCGTGCAGCCGCGGAGTGATGCGGGCTTCCCGGCCCGCTGAGCCGCACGGACGAAGTGTCCTGAGCGAGCGCCGGCCGTGGCTCGCGGATCAGACCGCTTCTGCGGGCGGGGCTTGCCCATGCGGCGGGCGCGTGGGATCGTTGCCTCGTTCGGAAGACGAGCTGCTGGACGATCCGCGCCTTCGCGCGGGAATTCCGGCGCAGCGTAGGCCGAGGAAATTCCTCTCCCTACGCAGGTGCCGTGATGATCGTCTTCGCTACGGGCATCGTTTCCGAAGTCGTCTGGTCTGAGGCGACCATCCATGAGCCGGGCGGTCATCCGCCGGCCGGATCGCCGCCCCGCGTCCTGACCACGCTCGTGCTCACCGGCCACGAGCCGCTGCGCGACCGACTGCGGGCTGTCGTCGTCGGCCGGGGGGGCATGTGCCGCGCGCCCGCGTCGGTTGCCGCTGCCTGGCGGGCGGCCAATGCCGATCACTCGCTCGTGTTCATCGATGTTGCCCGCCCGCTCGACGGCCGCGCCGACGAGGCTCGGGCGATCGCCGAAACGCTCTCCACCCGCAAGGGCGTGCTCGTGGCCGTGTGCGGCCGGCCAGCGGGCTCCGCGGACCTGCCCCCGGGCGGCGATGACGAGGAGTGTTGGGCCCGCCAGCTGGGAGCCTTCGTCTACCTTCCCGGGGTGGGAAGTGATGCGGGGATCGCGTTGCTCATCGACGAGGCACGGCGAATCGTACGGGGCGGAACGTAGACCGTGGCGGTGCGGGACGTGCCGATGAACCCGGAAAATTGCCCGGGGTCGAACCATGGGGTATGTCTAACCGTAGAGCGTGTACCCCGAGCACGTGAACGGAGGCCGGTCCCCCATGACGTCGCGATCCAAAGCCCGCGGCAGGTCGCTCCGGTCGCTCGAGATGCTCGAGCCCCGGCTGGCGCTCGCCGTGACGGTCGTGAGCCCGCTGGCCGATATCACGGCCCCGGCCTCCGCCACGTCCCAGACGATCAGCGTCGCCGGGCGGTTCAACGACACCGCCGTCACCGGCTCGGTCGTGCAGTTCGCCACGAATGCCGTCTCTCCGAATGATCGTTTTTTCGTGGAATTGTTCGACCAGGCGGGCCCGAGCCGCACTCGTACCACGCCGCTGACGGTCGCCAACTTTCTGGGCTACGTCGATCGGGGCGACTACACGAACACGATCATTCATCGCAGCGCGCGGACGCTCACGAACAACCCGTTCGTGGTGCAGGGGGGAGGCTTTCGGGTGCCCACCGTCGCCTCGAACCTGCCGGGCGGTGTCCCGCCGACGATCACGGCGGGGCCGGCAGTGGCGAATGAACCGGGCAACACGAACGTCCGTGGCACGATCGCGATGGCCAAGGGTGGTGATCCCAACAGCGCCACGAATCAGTGGTTCTTCAATCTGGGCGACAACTCCGCGAATCTCGACGCGCAGAACGGCGGCTTTACGACATTTGGCCGCGTGCTGGGCGGGGGCATGACAGCGGTCGATTCCATGGCGGCCGTGCCCACGTATGACTTCGGGCCGCCGTTCGACGACCTGCCTCTGCGCAACGCACCTGCGTCGCTTCCGGACGGCTACGTCGTGCAGCCATCGCAGTACGTGACGCTGCCGTCGATTCGCCGCGTCGGTGAGCTGGTCTACACCGTGACGAGCAGCGACCCCACGCTCGTCACAGCCACGTTTCCCGCCGGTGCGGGGAGCACCGACCTCAGGCTCGAGCATGCCGCCGGACGGTTCGGCTCCGCGGTGATCACGGTGCGGGCGGCGTCGGTCTTCGATCCGACCGACTTCAAGGAAGATCAGTTCACCGTCGTCCGGGAAGCACCGCCGTTTCGGCCCTTGTTCGCAGTGGGGGCCGAGATTGGCCCGGCCAGCACTCCGGTGGTGCAGCTCGTCGATTCCGCCACCGGCGTGGTGGTCGCTCGGGCCACGGCCTTCGAGCCCGCGTTTCGCGGCGGCGTGCGGGTGGCGCTCGGCGATGTCGACGCTGACGGCACCGCTGAGCTGATCGCCGGGTCGGGCCCGGGCCGCGTGGGCGAGATTCGCGTCTTCCGCCAGCAGACGTCGGGCAGCACGATCATTCTCACGGAGATGCCGGCCTATCGGACGTTCCCCTTCGGCTCCGCCTACACCGGCGGCGTCGAGGTTTCCGTGGGCGAGCTCGACGGCGACGGTCGCGAAGACCTCGTGGCCGCGATGTCGCGCGGGGCTGGGACCGTCAGCGCCTTCCGCTCGGTGAACGCGGCCGATCCGATCGAGAACACACCGTACAGGACGTTCACCCCATTCTCTGCCCGATTCGATGGCGGAGCGACGGTAACCGTGGCCGATGTCGGCACGTTCAGCCAAGGCAGGCTCACGAACGCCGCGGTCGCCGACGGCCGCATGGAGATCGTCGTCGGCAGCGGCGCCGGCGTGCGGTCGACCGTGCTCGTCTACGACGTGTCGGCGACGCCGCGTGTGGTGACCACGATCCTTCCCTTTCCGGCCCAGCAGGTGGGCGGAGTATCGGTGTCGGCCGGCCGGCTGAACGCCGACACGATCGACGACATCATCGTGGCGGCAGGTCGGGGGGGCGGGTCGCTCACGCGCATCTACAACGGACGGGTCGATCAGACCGCGCCCGCGGCGCTCGTGTCGGCGGCGGCGTTCGCAGCCCTGGCCCGCCCGAATGCGCCGGTGTTCATGGCCCCGATCGACCTCGATGGCGACGGCCGGATCGACCGGCTCTACGGCACGCAGGGCGATGCCGGCGGCAGCCAGGGCGTGCTGCACGTCTCGACGAGCGGCGCCCGGGTCGGGGCCTTCGGCAGCCTCCAGGGGCCGTTTCGCATCGCGGCATTTCGGCGCCTGCCACGCGCGTGAGCCGGTGCCCACGTGAGCCTTCCGCGGCCGGGCCGCGGCCTCACCAGCGAGCCTCGAGCCCGAGAGTGGCGCCCTGCAGCCACACCGTTTTTTCGCCGACCACGGTCGTGCCCGCCAGCGTGTCGGTGGAGAAGTCGAACTGGTCAGGCGCGAGGGCAACGCCCGTGAGCCAGAGCATCGTGTAGCCGGCGCGGATCGCCCACACGTCGTCGATGCGTCGGACCACCGCCACGTTCCAGTCGAAGATGCCGCCCACGTCGGCCGCCGACGCTCCGCGGGCCGTGCGGTATCGCTCGCCGGAAAAGGCGTCGACGACGGGCGCCTGCGACTGCGAGAGCGCCACGCCGGCCAGTGCCGCTTTGCCTTGCCCCTCGAGTGCCCAGCAGTCCCACTCGATCCGGCCGCGGACGCCGAGCTGGCCGCCGAACAAGTTCGAGGTCGAACGTACGCCATACTGGCTGACACCCGAGCCCGGGGTGGTGAGGGCGATCGTGGCCTGCTCCTCGAGGCCCGCCCAGCGGAAGCCCGCGAGCCAGTCGATCGTGGCGACGTGCGGCACCCGATCAGCCTCGTAGCCATTCACCCGCGGCCGGTGCACGTGCTCGCTCGTCGTGAGCAGGTTCGCTTCGGCGCCATTGATGAAAGAGCCATACGACACCCGCCCGAGTGATGCACCGCTCAGGCTCGCCACCTTGGCGGAGAGCGGCGGTGCGATCTCGAGATTCCCGGCTCCCGTGGCGGAGGCGTCGGCCGACATGCCGTAGATGCCGAGGTAGCCGAGCTCCCAGCCGCGCTCACCGCAGCCGTGGCGCCCGACGAAGGCACGCACCCCTCCGGCCACCGGAAACCGCAGGTCGCTCGTGCCGATCGCCGGCTGCTGCGTGTCGCCATCGATGACGAGGCCGCGCTCGTTCGTGTCGTTGTCGCGCTGGAGAAAAAGCGCGTCGACGACGGCGTAGGGTTCTGTTGCCGCCGCGCGGCCTCCGGCCCGTGGCGTGGCGAATATCGCCAGCCCGATCACGACCGCAGCCACTGTCGCTCGCGCGATTCCCTGCATTCCCCCTCCACGCGGCCCTTCCGCCGCAACCCGCACGACAGGTTTTTTCGGCACGACCACTCCGACCGGATGAGCTTTCGTGGCGGCGGCCAGCGACGCGGGGGGCTGGGCAGTCGGGCGAAGCCAGGCAGGCCGACTTGACGCCTTTCCGACGCTGCGGCGAGACTCCGCCCCCATGGCACACGATCATTCGCTCCCGACTCCGCAGCAGCGGCTCGTCGACCTCGGCCTCACGCTGCCCCCCGCCCCCAAGCCGATCGGGGCCTACGTGCCGAGCCTCGTGCTGGGCAACTTTTTATATTGCTCGGGCCACCTCCCGCTCCTGCCCGACGGTGGGCTCGTCACGGGCCGGGTGGGAGCCGATCTCGACGTCGATGCGGGCCGGGCCGCTGCCCGGCAGGTGGCGCTGGCCCTCCTCGCCACGGTGATCGCGGCGGTGGGCTCGCTCGACCGCGTGCGGCGCGTCGTCAAAGTGCTGGGCATGGTGCAGTGCACCCCGGAATTCCAGCAGCACCCGCAGGTGCTCAATGGGTGCAGCGAACTGTTCGCGGAGCTCTGGGGCCGCGCCGCGGGGATCGGCGTGCGGAGCGCCGTCGGCGTCGCGTCGTTGCCGTCTGGTGTAGCCGTGGAGATCGAGGCGCTCTTCGAGCTCACCACCGTTTGACCGCATGCGCGCGGCGGTGGTAGGGTCGCCGCCATGGCTTCTTCCCGAGAGTCTTCCAGCCGATCGCAGGCCGCCGGTGCCGATGCCACCGTGATCTCCGGGCAGCCGCCTGTCGGGCCCCTGTCGATGGCGGAGATCGGCCGCGTGCTCGAAGGCCGCCGGCTGGGGGCCTATCAGCTCGAGCAGTTCGTGGGCGGCGGCGGCATGGGCGCCGTCTTTCGGGCGCTCGACACCACGCTCGATCGCGTGGTCGCGGTGAAGGTGCTCTCCCGGCAACAGTCGGCCGACGAGGAGATGCTGCGGCGGTTTCGCAACGAGGCGCAATCGGCGGCCCGGCTCGACCACGAAAACATCGGCCGTGTGCATGCGGTCGGCTCGGAAGACGGCTGGCACTTCATCGTCTTCGAGTTCATCGAGGGCACGAATCTGCGCGACCTCGTGCGGGCGGAGGGGCCGTTCGACGTGGGCCGTGCGCTCAACGTGGCCATTCAGTTGGCCGACGCGCTCGAGCACGCTGCCGACCGCGACGTGGTGCATCGCGACATCAAGCCCTCCAACATCATCATCACACCGGCGGGCCGTGCCCGGCTGGTCGACATGGGCCTCGCCCGGCTGCATCACGTGGAGGCGGATCAGGATCTGACCACGAGCGGCATGACGCTCGGCACGTTCGACTACATCTCGCCCGAGCAGGCCCGCGACCCGCGGTCGGCCGACGTGCGGAGCGATCTGTATTCACTCGGCTGCACCATCTTTTTCATGCTCGTGGGCCGGCCGCCGTTCGCCGACGGCACCATGGTGCAGAAACTGCTGTCGCATCAGCAGGAGCAGCCACCGGCCGTCGAAGCCCTGCGGCCCGACGTGCCGCGACGGTTTGCCGCCGCCATCGCCCGACTCATGGCCAAGGATCCCGCCGACCGCTTCCAGCGGCCCGCAGAGCTGATCGCCGAGCTGCTTGGAGTGGCCGAAGACGAGGAGATCGACGTGTCGGCCTCGCGGTCGAGCACGGTGGCCGCTGTCGAGCCGGTCGGCGACGTGGGGCCGAAGCCCGCGTCGATCCTGCCCTGGCTGCTGCCGCTCGCCGGGCTGGCGGCGATCGTCGGCGGACTGTGGTGGACCTCTCCGGCGGCCCGGCGTCCGGTCGGCCAGAGCGAGGCGACGACCGAGGCGTTGCCGACCGAGGCGGGCGCCGCCCCGGACATCCCTCGAGACGCGGTGCCATGGCGGGTGGTGGACGTGCCGGTGGGAGACCGCGACACACCATCGCTCGCCGAGGCCTTGCGCAGGGCGCGATCCGGCGATGTCATCGAACTGGCCTACGACGGCATGCGCGACGAGCCGGCGCTGCGACTCGCCGGCATCGGCCTGACGGTGCGGGCGGCGGCAGGCCACGTGCCCGCGGTCCGTCTCCAGGGCCCGCTGCCCGAGACCGGCTCGCGCGACCCGCTCTCGGCTGCCTGGTCGATCGTCTCGGGCACGCTGACGATCGAACGCACGGCTGTCGTCCTGATGACGAGCGAGTTTACGGCCGACGACGCGCTGTTCTCGCTCGGCCCCGGGGCGGCGCTCGTGTGCGAAGACATGCGTCTGGAAATTCGTGGCAGCGGCGACGGCGTGGCATCCGACATCGCCGCCGCGGCGCTCGTGCGCATCGCGGAGGGCATGGGCGACGGCTCGTCGCCGAGCGAGGTGCGATTCACGAGGACGGTCGTCCGTGGCATGGGCGACGTGCTCCGTGTCGCCGGCAATCGCGATGTGGACGTGGCCTGGGCCGGGGGCAGTTGCGGCGTGGCGGGCGCGTTTCTCGTGGCCGAGGGAGGTGCCCGGGCGACGGGGCCGGGCCCGTCGGTGCGGCTCGTGCTCGCCGACGCCGTGTTTGCGTGCCGGGGTGGGTTCGTCCGGCTGATCGACTCGCCGGCGCGGCCGGCCTTGCCGGGCCTACGGGCCATGGCGGATGCCTGCCGCTTCGCCGTGCCCGACGGCGCGGCGCTCGTGGAGCAGACGGGGATCGAGGAGCCCGACCGCTATCGCAGCGCCGTGGAGTGGCTGGATGGCGGGAGCCGCTACGAGGGGAGCAGTGTCTTTCGCAGGATCGACGGAGTCGCCGAGCGGGTCGAGATCGACTACGCGTCGTCCGGGCAGCCGCTCGTGCATACCACGAAGATCGAGGCCGACGTGGAAGCCTGGTGGTCCGACGATCCCGATTCTTGACATCGGCGGCCGTTCCGCGTTCTAGTAGTTGCTGCGGCCCGTGGCCGTGGGCCCCGTGTGGGCATGAAATGTTCTGACATCCTGGGAGTGCATCGATGTTTGGAAGCAACCGTTGGGGCGTGATGCTCGGAGCGATGGTGGTCGTGGTCGTCGGGGCTTCATCCCGCCCGGCCTTCGCGATCAAGGAGTTCTTCGACGAGTTCAAGGCCGTCTACGTGAAGCCCGACAGCGCGGATGCCAACGACAAGGCGCTCGTGGCCGAAGTGGAAACTGCCAAGTGCAACGTGTGCCACGTAGGCAGCAGCAAGAAGGAGCGGAATTCCTACGGCAACGCACTCGCCGACCTGCTCGACAAGAAGGAAGACAAGAAGAATCCGGAGAAGATTCGCCAGGCGCTCGACACCGTCGCGGCCATGCCGAGTGCCGACGGGGCGCCGACATTCGGAGAACTCCTGAAACAGGGCAAGCTGCCCGGAGCCGCGGCCAAGTAGGCTCGGCGTCGAGGTGCGGTGAGGGACCACGAACCACGGATGTGAGGGATCACATGACAGGCTCGGTGAACGGATCGTCGGGAGGCCGGTGCTGGGCGGCGATCGGGCTGGCCATGGCCTCGGTCGTCGGTACGGCGGCAGTGGCAGAGGCGCGGCCGGTCCGCGGGCCCGTGGTGCGGGCTGAGCGGCGCATCGCTCGGGCCCTGGCGGCCCTCGACCGCGAGCGAGCGCAGGCTTCGGCCCGAGCCCAGGCGGCTGGGCCAGCACAGGCTGCTTCGCAAGCGAAGCCCACTCAACCGACCCAAGCGGCTGGGCCGACCCAAGCCGCTGCGCTAGCGAAGCCAGCTTCACCGACCCAGGCGGCTGCCGAGGCGAAGCCCACCGCGCCGACGGCCGCTGCCGGCGCCGGCGACGTGGCCCGCACCGCCTACGAGGCACCGGTGCCGAAGCAGTCCGGCGCGAACGCAGAATCGGCCGCCAGCCGTGAGCCGGCCGCCGATGGCACGGTCAGCGTGCTCGTGCAGCCCGGTGCTGCCGCTCCGACGCCCGCTGCCAGCTCGACGGCTCAGCCCGGGGAGCCGCTGCGGTTTCCCGATGCATCGACGCCCTGACAGGCGTCGAGCACGAGGCGGTCGAGGTCTGGCAGTGCTGCGAGCGTGGCCGCCACGTCGACAGGTGCGAAGATCCGCGCCCGCTTCACGAGATGATCGAACTGCTCGTGGGCGAGGCTGCGGACGACAGGGGAGAGGTCGGCGAGCGGTCGCCAGATCGGGCCCGTCTGGCCCGCACGGGGCCGTTCGCGGACGTCGAGCCGAAATTCGATCTCCCGTTCGGCCGGCGGCGCGTCGAGCAGGAGCGTGTGCGGAGCGATGGTAAGGCCTGTTCGAGCCGAGAGCAGGTCGGCGAGCCGTGCGCCGATGGCGACCGTCGTGGCGTACGATCGGCCCGCGAGGGCGCGATGCACGGCTGGCTGGTGGAGGGCGTCGAAGGTGGCCACCCGCTTCACGAGACGGCGCACGGGACCGAACAGGCCGGTTGCGAGCTCCGCCGCAGGCGTGCCGTGGGTCGCGGCGAGGAGCCAGTCGGCGAAGGCATGGTCGTCGCACTGCCTGAGGTGTTCCGGCACGAGCGTCGGGCGCACGATCCACACCGCCCGCTGCAGCATGGCGGTGGCCGCCCGGACGGCATGGTGCCAATACACCTCGCTGAACATCACATAGCGGGCGAACACCATCAGCTCTGCCGCGGTGCGGCCTTTGTCGGTGATGGCCAGAGCCGTGCCCGAGGCATCGACGCACAGGCTCGCGAGCAGGCGTTCCTGGTCGAAGTGCCTGCCATAGGGCACACCGGCATGGAGGCTGTCGCGGGAGAGATAGTCCATCTTGTCGACGTCGATCGGACCGGAGAGGAGCGAGTGCAGGAGCCGGCCGGCGGGATCGACGGCCGAGCCCTCGATGAGCGCCGCCACTCGGCCCGGGTCGAGATCCCACTCGCCCTCGAGCACGGCGGCCGTGTCGGGCGCGCTGAGGAGCCGGCGGACGAACGATTCGTGCCGCGGGAGTTCGGGCAGCCCCATGTCTTCGAGCGGGTGGCAATAGGCCCAGTGGCCCGCGTCGTGGACGAGCGCCGCCACGACGAATGCGGCAGCATCGGCCTCGCTCACCGTCGCCGCGAAGCGGGGGTCGTGCCGCAGGCGGGCCAGGAATTCGAGCGCGAGGCGATATACGCCCAGGGAGTGCTCGAGCCGCGAATGCACCGCGCCCGGGTAGACAAACGCCACCAGACCGAGCTGGCTGATTCGGGCCAGACGCCGCAGGAGCGGCAGGTCGAGCAGGGCCCGCACCCGCGGCGTGAGCGGCACGGTGACGTCGGGCGGGATGCGCAGGCCGTCGCCACTCGAGTCGAGGGCACGGAGTTCGGGAATAGAATCGCAGGGCATGTCAGATCGGAGGGAAGCCGGCCAGCCAGCGGAGCGTGGCCGTGACGAGCACGTAGAGCGAGAAGTGGGCGACGGCCGCCCCCCAGTCGAGATCGAAAGCGGCGAGGGATGCCAGGCCGCCAATCCCGAAGAAGATCGGTGCCACATAGAGCCACTGCCACATCTCGGTGGTCATCTCGGCCGGCACCAGCGCCCGCACACCCCAGAGCGCAGCGTAGACGAGCGCACAGATCGTCACCCGCATGGCGAGCGAGCGGCCGCGGTATGGCTCGAGCTCGCGATTGCGGGTGATGCGATATCCGATGGCCGCGCAGGGAAAGGCGAGGAGGACGGCGGCCGCAGCGAGGGCCCACTGCGGAGCCTGCCCGGGCTGCCAGGCCACACGGGCGAGGACTGCGAAGATCAGGCTGGCGACCGCGCCCACGGCGACCACGACGAACTGGAGCGTCGATACGGGCCGCTCGGTGCTCGTGATCGGCGCCAGAGGAACACGGCCCGATCCCTGCGAACTGGCGGCCGGTGCCTCGGGCTCGTGGATCGTGACCGCCTTGGCAGCGGGAGCCGGAATCGTGATCGACTGCTTGCACTTGGGGCACGGCCCCGTCCGTCCGGCGAACTGGTCGCTGACGGTGAACCGGCTCTTGCAGCCGGGGCAGACGACCTGGATCGGCATGGCATCACCCGAACAACCGGGAAAACCGGGGCAATCTGCCCTCGGCATCGGCCACGGGCGCCGAACGCTCGCAGTGTCAGAGCCTGCGGCCGCCCCGTCAAGGTGCGGCTTTGCACGGTAGACTTGCCGCGACGCGTGGCGTGGCCGTGCCGGCGGACTGTGGGAGCCGAGCGATGTCGGAAGAAAAGACGAGAATCGTGCCGCGGGCCGACGCCAAGGCGGGCAGTGGCACGATCACGTTTCAGTGCGACAACGGCCATCGAATCAACGTGCCGGCCAAGCTCGCCGGCAAGCGCGGCACCTGTTCGAAGTGCGGCATCGCCGTCGTGATTCCCCTGGCCGGGCAGCCGAAGCCGGCGATAGCGGCCCAGCCGGCCGTCGATGCGGCCCCTGCCCCCCTGCCCGAGCCTGTCGCTGCCGAGGGAGCTGCCGAGCCACCTGCCGCCACTGCAGCCGCTGCCGCCCCCGCCGCAGATCAGTTTGCCAATCTCTTCGAGGGGGCGAGCGTCGCCCCGCCGGCCGTCGAGGACGTGGCCATCGAGATCAACGATGCGGGCGGAGAATCGGTCACGGGCGGCGGAAGTGGCGTGGGAGACGTGGTGGCTGGCTACGCCCCCGAGCAGTTCGCCGGGCCCGACGAGACGACCATCGTGGAAAACCCCACGGCCCAGCTCGTGGCCCGGCTGTGGCTCGAGCGAGGGCATGGCGGGGTGGTGGAGTTGCATCTCACCGGTGGCGGCGTGATCCTGCCTGAGTGGTACGAGGCCCGGTGGTCGCGCGGCACGCATGGCCTGTTCGCCAGCCAGGCCGCCGACGGCACAGTCACGCTGACGGCCGTCGCCTGGGAGTCGATCCAGAAGGTCGTCGTCCGCCAGGTCGAGGGGCTGCCGGACGGAATGTTCGAGTAGCCTGCTACTCGTTCTCGTCGAGGTCGCCTTCGGTGATCATCGTGAAGCCCTTGTTGCCGAGGGTCTCCAGCCCCATCTCCGTGTTGTCGACCATCAGTGCCACCGCGGGCCTGCCGCGTGGCCTCACGAGAATCGGGTAGGCCTGGATGATGTTCACCTCAGCCTGGAGGAGCGCCGTGCAGATGCGGAGAAGCGGCTGATCGCCGTCTGGAAGCTCCACGCCGATCAGATCGCTCTCGATGAGCGCGAGCCCCGCTCGCTCCAGAATCTCGCGGCCCTGTTCCGGATGACTGAGCAGAAACCGCACGAAGGCGCACTCGCCCGAATCGGTGATCGAGAGTGCGACGATCCGGACCCGGGAGCCGTCGAAGCGCCGCACGAGCTCCAGCAACTGGCCGACACGGTTTTCGAGAAACACCGTGAACTGCCGCAGCGTGGGGAAATTACGGCCGCGGGCCGTGGCGAATCCGACCGTGCCGCCTTCACCCTCGTCGCCGATGCTCACGTGCCTGCCTCCGGAACAAGGGCCCGGGCGCGGATCGCGCCGGGGCCACGGGCTTTGCCTTCAACCGCGGGCAAAGAATAGAGTCTTCGCCGGGCGGCGGTCAACGAAGGCCCCGTCCGGTAAACCGCCAGCCACGAGGAGCAGACCGTTGGCACTCGCCTCCCATGAGACCGAAATCCGGGTGCGCTACCAGGAGACCGACGGCCAACAACGCGTGCATCATGCCAACTTCCTCACCTACTTCGAGATCGGGAGGACCGAAATGCTGCGGGGGCGAGGGGCCACCTACCGGCAGTTCGAGGAGGCCGGGCTGTTCCTCGTGGTGTCGGAGGCGTCGTGCAGCTACCGGGCCGCGGCCGAATACGACGACCTGCTCGTCGTCAGAACCTACGTCGAGAAGGTCGGAGGCGCGAGCATCGAGCACGCCTACGAGGTGGTCCGCGACAAGACGATCATCGCCAGCGGTCGCACCGTCGTGGTGTGCGTCGATCGCGAGGGCCGCGTGCGTCGGCTGCCAGACTGGCTGCTCGCGTGACCGCGGAGCCGGGAGGTCGGCTCAGCTCACGAGCGGCACGAACACGAACCGCTGCTCACCGCACTGAAATTGCGCCGGATGCACGAGCTTGATCGGCCCGGTGATTCGCACCCACAGGCCGTTGAGGCCGCGATTCTCGATTCGCCAGCCGCCCGCCGACGGCCGCACATCGGCGTGCACCGGACTGACGAACGGATCAACGATGCCGATGTCGCCGCCCATGCCGGCCCGGCCGATCGTCGTGAGCCGACCGCGGCACGGATGCCGCGTGCCGTCGCCCTCCGGCTGGAGCTCGACCAGGTAGGGTTCCTCTCCGTCGACGGCGTCGAACCGAAACCGCGTCGCTCCGAGCTGCAGGCACGAGCCGTCGTGGAGCCGGGCCGAGAGCACCCGCACGAACGTCCCACCGGCGCTGCCCACGTCGGAAAGATTCCAGTGGTCACCTGCGTATTCGAGCAGCGCATGCCGTGTCGACATCGTGATGTCGTGGGGGATCGTCACGTCGCCGTCGGTGCGTCCGATCAGCAGGCTGTCGCTGCGGAGGCGGATCGTCTCGCCGTCGTCGCGGCCGTCGTCGATCACGTGCAGGAGCGCGAGCTGCCGACGGAGGATCGGTCGATAGGGTTCCGCTTCCGGGCCGCCCGCAGCGGTGCCTGGCGTGGCAGGCGCGAGCGAGGCGGCGGATGGCTCGCCGTTGCGGAGCAGTTGTGCCCAGCTGTCGAATGATTCGAGCAGCGTGGTCGGAGGATCGGCGTCGGTGGCGTGATTGTCGTGGGTTCGATGCATGGCGGCGTTGTTCCGGCGGCCCCTGTGCCGGCCAGGCTTCAGTCTACGGGGCCCGTCGGGCCGGCCCAAGCGGTGCCGCACGACCGCTACGACAGGCAAGGTCACAGCACGGGGCCGAAGTGTCCGAAATCGATGGAGGCCGCCGGTTGATCGCCACGCATCGAGCTTGATTCGCCACACGAATGGTGGAATGGTTGGGCTGTCGCGCAGGCACCGGCGTGGCGGGTGGGCCAGGGATCGATAGGCCGTTTGCACCGCGTCTCTTTTCCGTCCGTCTCCTGGAGTTTCACCATGTATCTCGCCGCTGAAAAAGAACTGACCCACCTTGGCGAAACCGCCGGCTGTGCCGACCACGACCACGATCTCGTGCACGAACTGAGCCGCCGGCTCGACTCGCTGTGGCGCTACGACCAATACATCGCCAACGCCGAGTGGCGCGAGGAGCTCAAGCAGTTTTGGCGTGATGCCAAAGCCCAGGAGCAGCAGGCGATCTGCCGGCTCAAGGACCTGATCATCCAAGAAGTGCGCAACGACTGTTTCTAGCTTCACGCCCGCCGGGCCATCCATGGCCCCGGCGGGCTTGCGCGGCTGCGGGGCAAGCCGAGG
>Ga0208856_1000247_pt1 | contig 22396 bp, 19 predicted proteins | sample LakMenEpi13Jul12_FD_150690 | JGI IMG/M metagenome (GOLD analysis project Ga0208856, IMG submission 150690) | Freshwater microbial communities from Lake Mendota, WI - 13JUL2012 deep hole epilimnion (SPAdes) | ecosystem: Environmental > Aquatic > Freshwater > Lentic | place: Lake Mendota, Madison...
TAACACTTCCACTTTCTTGCCTTTCAAAAATGGCAAAAGAAATCATCTATACCACCCAGCCAAACCACCGGTAGTAATCCCAAGATTGATAGGATGAATGGCCCGGAATTTAAAATGAATAATGGTGAAATTCAATAATAAGCTATCCGAAGTATGTCTGCTGGAAGTGAATAGTATTGGTTACTGTTTTACATTCATTGGGCTTTACCTCAATAGCCTAATATAATGAGCCTATCTTACCGTGAACGGTCTACTATTTAGGAGAAACTTATGATTTATAAAACGCATGAACAAGCGTATAAGCATGCCCAAAAATTACGGGCACAGCACAACGACGATGGAATTATGGTGCGTGTTGAACATTCACCGTATGGTGGATTTCGAGTTAGGCTTGTACCAATTGATTTGATGGTTGATAGACTCATTGATAATCCACAAAATATAAGCAATCACCGTTCAACGGCGTTCTGCTAAATTTATGACTGAAAAAAATGCTCAACTAACTAAAACGTCGCCAGTTTATAACGTTTCGCAATTGCCTGTTGAAATGCAAGCAATGTTTGAAATAGAAAAAGCGCGTATTGAAAAGAACCGACGTCGCTTTACGAGCTATTGAAGCAAGTGAAGCTGATAGTAAAAGAATGTTTGATTATCATGTTATGAAACTTCAAAGTGATAATGACATCAAAACTAAAAAATTGGCAATTGCAAAAAATATTGTTTATGCATCTTGTGCCATAGGGATGATAGTGATTGTTGTACTATTTTCGGCTTTATTTCTTGGAAATGAAGTTCAATCTCAAACCGCTTCTGAAGTTCTTAAAGGTATTGGACACGCAATAGGTGGCATAGGTGCTTATTTACTATTAAAAATGGGATTTAATACAATCACAAATAATGGTCAAGATGAATAATTATTAGTTTAAGCAGTAAAACCACAAACCCTGCACTCGAAAGATTGCGGGGTTTTTTTATGTCCAAAATTTGGGGGAAATACGTGAGCGAATACGAAAATCGAAAGGTAAAAATAAACGGGCATTGCTGTGATAGTGTATCGGGATCACTAGGTTGTAGTTTAAAATTAATGAATCGTCGCAGTTGAATAATGAACTTATCGCCAATGCAGTGTTTGTGAGGTCACTGAAATTCAAACCCTCCTAATCCCTCCTAACAATCAGTGCTAATCACTTAGAGTAAAGACAACGATAACAGTTTGGCTAATCAGTTAACCAATCTGCTGTGTTTTTCACAAACAGTTTTACTGACAATGATTACGGTTTATTGCAGTCAATTCCGGCATGAGTCCGTTTTCTCTTTCTGCCGGACAAAAAAAAAGACCTAGATTCGCTCTAAGTCTTTGATTTTATTGGTGGCGATGGGTGGGGTCGAACCACCGACCTTGGGGTTATGAATCCCACGCTCTAACCAACTGAGCTACATCGCCGTAATTATCTATTAATTATAAATATTGACGCTAATTTTGTCAAACATTGAAACGGAAATGTACGACATCGCCGTCTTTTACGACATAATCTTTGCCTTCAAGACGCCATTTACCCGCGTCTTTTGCACCTTGTTCGCCTTTAAACGCAATGAAATCGTCATACGAAATAACTTCAGCACGAATAAAACCGCGCTCAAAATCGCTATGAATGACGCCAGCGGCCTGAGGTGCACTTGCCCCGACAGGAATTGTCCAAGCGCGAACTTCTTTAACACCAGCGGTAAAATAGGTTGCCAATTCAAGCAATTCATAACCCGCACGCACGACGCGATCAAGACCGGCTTCTGCCATGCCTAAATCATCTAAAAATTCTTTCTTTTCATCATCATCAAGTTGAGCAATTTCCGCTTCAATCGCCGCGCAAATTGGAACTACTCGTGCGCCTTCTTTTTGAGCAAAGGCACGAACGCTATCGAGTAAGGGATTATTTTCAAAACCATCATCTTGGACATTAGCAATGTACATGGTGGGTTTAAGCGTCATTAAACATAAATCTTTAACCATTGCGCGTTCTTCGTCATCCAAATTCAATGTTCGCGCTGGCTCACCCGAATCTAATTGATTAAAAATGCGCTCTAAAACGCCTTTTTTGACTAATTCTTCTTTATTACCGGTTCTTGCTACTTTGGCACATTTAACTAATGCTTTTTCAACAGACGCCATATCTGCAAGTGCTAATTCTGTATTGATAACTTCAATATCAGACAGCGGATCAATTTTACCCGCTACATGCACCACATTGTCATCTTGAAAACAACGCACGACATGCGCAATCGCGTCCGTTTCACGAATATTGGCTAAAAACTTGTTACCAAGACCTTCCCCTTTTGACGCACCAGCAACTAAACCCGCAATATCAACAAATTCAATAGTAGTTGGCAGAACACGCTCAGGTTTGACAATTTCTGATAAAGCATCAAGACGGGGATCTGGCACAGCAACAACCCCAACATTGGGATCAATCGTGCAGAAAGGGTAATTTTCTGCTGCAATTTTCGCTTTGGTGAGCGCGTTAAATAACGTTGATTTACCTACGTTAGGTAAACCCACAATTCCACAATACAATGCCATAGTCGTCTCTGTTTACTGTCTAAAATTAAAATGTAGTTTATGCTTATTTTCGCATTAAATAACGCTGCTTGATCGTTTGACCGAGTTGATGCACGGCCATAGCGTATTTATTGCTACTGTTATATTTTTTGATGGTTTTGAAATTATCACCAATCGCCCAAAATTCATTGCCGTTATCTGTTCCTAAAATAACGTAATCTCCATTTACATTACCACCACTTGCGGGCGTAGCAACCAAATCATTAAATCTCCAACCAGACGTATTAAAGTAATGCGCAACACTTCCAATGGCGTCTTCTGAATTCCACAAATCACGCTTGCCATCCCCATTAAAATCGACGGCAAGTTTACGGAAACTTTTTGGCATAAATTGCCCAAGTCCCATCGCACCCGCCCACGATCCAATGATTTTTCGAGGTTCACAACGCTCTTCTTGAGTCATCAGTAAGAAATTTTCCAATTCTTTGGTGAAATATTCAGAGCGACGTAATGTAAAGAAAGCGAGCGTACTCAACGCATCAAACGTGTTAGTTTTCCCCACATTACGCCCAAAATACGTTTCAACGCCAATAATGCCGACGATATATTCAGGATCAACATGATACGTTGCCGCTGCGCGTTGCAATGCAGCCTCGTTGTCTTGCCAAAAACGTACGCCATTATTGATATGCGTTTCATCAATAAATTGCCGACGATAACTTCCCCAACCAGGTGTGGGTGTCGGTTTTGGAGGAATAACTGGCTCAGTTGAAATAGGACCTTGATATTTAGGTTTTGGTGGCACAAAAGGATCAACCTCAAGTCGCACAACAGAATCTAATTTATTGGCCTGAGAAAATAATGAATTTAAATAATCTTCTGAAAAACCATAATCATGCACCATATGCGCGACAAAATCATTCACCGCCGGTTGATTTGCATAAACCCCAGTAATGGGACGTACTTGACTGTAATTAGGTGTTTTTCCCGTATCCGTAGGTGAGGGTTTACTCGGGCGTATAACAGGCTCAGACGCGCAACCTGCAAGCAAGAATAACAAGATAAATACACTAAAACGTCGAGAGTCAAAATACGTCACAAATAAACCTCTTAAATAGCAATAGGGGCAAAGATATGTGTATCGGCATCGTAGCCTATTAATTCAAAATCATCATACTGATAATCGAAAATTGAATCCGGTTTTCGCTTAATTTTCATCGTAGGCAACGTATGGGGCGTGCGAGAAAGTTGTATTTTCGCTTGTTCTTGATGATTTAAATACAAATGCACATCACCGCCTGTCCACACGAATTCACCTAATTGTAAATCGCATTGCTGTGCAATCATCATGGTGAGTAGGGCGTAACTGGCAATATTAAACGGCAAACCAATAAATGTGTCACAACTGCGTTGATAAAGCTGGCAAGAAAGTTTCCCATCTGCAACATAAAATTGAAAAAAAGCATGACAAGGAGCAAGCGCCATTTTCCCTTGTGCAACATTGTCTTGAGGACTCATTTTTTCATCGGGCAAATCAGCCACGTTCCAAGCACTCACGACCATTCGACGACTATTGGGATTGGTTTTGATTTGATCAACTACTTGGGCAATTTGATCAATCGACTCGCCGTTGTGTAGCATCCAAGAACGCCATTGTTTACCGTAAATCGCACCGAGTTCACCATGTTCATCCGCCCATTCACGCCAAATGGAAACGCCCTGTGACTCGAGTAAATTATTGTTGGTGTCACCGTTTAAAAACCACAGTAATTCATGAATAATGGATTTTAAATGCACTTTTTTAGTGGTAACAAGAGGAAAACCAGCGGCTAAATCAAAACGCATTTGATAACCAAACATCGACAACGTCCCGCTACCCGTTCGGTCACCTTTTAAAGTGCCTTCACTTAACAATTTTTCAAGTAATTCGAGATAATTTTTCATGCTTGGCGTTGCTTTTTATACGCTATAAACACTAAAGCACTGCCAATAATGATCATCGGTGTCGATAAAATCTGCCCCATCGTCACCCAATCGAGGGCTAAATACCCCAAATGCGCATCCGGCATTCTGAAAAATTCGATAAAAAAGCGAAAACAACCATAAAGCGCCACCGCAAGTCCAGTCGCCGCCATTACGGGTCGTTGCTTGTGTGTATAAATCCACAGAATCAAAAACAACACCAAGCCTTCTAACAAGGCTTCATAAAGCTGTGACGGATGACGTGCAATCAGGCCACCATTTGGAAAAATCATTGCCCAAGGCACATCCGTAGGCTTCCCCCAAAGTTCTGAATTGATGAAGTTCCCAATACGCCCCGCACCTAAGCCAATGGGTGCCATGGGTGCTATAAAATCAGTGAGTTGCCAAAGTGTACATTGCTGTTTTTTTGCAAACCACGCCATAGCGACAAAAACACCGAGCATTCCGCCATGAAACGACATGCCACCCTGCCAAATTTTAAATAAAATCAGTGGATTACTTAAAAATTCACCAAAATTATAAAATAAGATATAGCCAACTCGCCCACCTAAAATAACCCCCATCGCACCATAAGTCACCAGATCTTCAACCACTTCTGGTTTGATAGGCGACCACGCTTGTTTTGCGCGATGCTGCCCAAGCAATAAAACAGCCGCAAATCCGATAAGGTACATAATGCCGTACCAATGAATTTTGACAAAACCAATAGAGACAGCAACAGGGTCAATAGCAGGGTAGGCCAGCATAATTACACGTCCAAATTTGACACATCAAGCGCATGCTTCACAATAAAATCACGACGGGGTTCAACCACGTCACCCATGAGCGTGGTGAAAATTTCATCCGCTGCAATCGCGTCTTCAATACGCACTTGCAATAAGCGACGATTATTACTGTCCAGCGTCGTTTCCCAGAGTTGCTCTGGGTTCATCTCACCCAATCCTTTGTAGCGCTGAATGGTTTGTCCCTTTTTGATTTCGCGCATCATCCACTCAAACGCTTGCTTGAAATTATCAACCGGTTGTTGACGCTCACCCATAAGCATCACAGATTCCGCATTAAACATTCCTGCGGTTTCATTGGCATACGCTGAAATACGTTGATAATCAATGCTGTTAAAGAAAATTGTCGGCAACACAAACACTTTACTGGTACCGTGTTTGCGTTTGCTTATCGTGATTTTAAAATCATCCGCACTAAGATAATCGAGTTCGCTTGTGAACTCTGCAAGTCCGCCCGCTAAAGTTAATCGAGCGTGAATATTATCGAGCCATGCTTGTATGGATTGTGCTGAAGCTTTAATTTCTTCGTTTAAGGGGGCAACATAGCAAAATTGATCTAAGAAAATATCGTCATAACGACGTGCTAAACGCGTAATAATGGTATTCACATCCAAAAACGCTTGAGCGAGTTTTTCTAAGCCTTGACCTTGAATCGCTGGACTGCTTGGGTGCGTGATTAACTGCGCTTTTTCAAGCGCCAGTTGAATTAAATAACGATTTAATTCTGCATCGTCTTTCACGTAATGCTCTTGCTTGCCTTTTTTGACTTTATAGAGGGGAGGTTGCGCAATATAAATATACCCTTTTTCAACTATTTCAGGCAGTTGGCGATAAAAGAACGTCAGCAATAAAGTACGAATATGCGAACCATCCACGTCAGCATCGGTCATGATAATAATGCGGTGATAACGCAGTTTGTCGAGATTATATTCATCCTTGCCAATGCCGCAACCCAGTGCCGTAATTAACGTACCCACTTCTTCAGAGGAAATCATTTTATCAAAACGTGCTTTTTCCACGTTTAAAATTTTCCCTTTCAGCGGCAAAATGGCTTGTGTGCGGCGATCACGTCCTTGTTTTGCAGAGCCGCCCGCAGAATCCCCTTCCACTAAAAATAATTCAGATAATGCAGGGTCTTTTTCTTGGCAATCAGCCAATTTCCCAGGTAAACCAGCAATATCGAGTGTCGTTTTACGACGTGTCATCTCACGCGCACGCCTTGCAGCATCACGGGCACGCGCAGCATCGATAATTTTTCCAACAATTAATTTGGCAATTTGCGGTTTTTCAAGGAGAAACTCCTGCAATTTTTCGTTCATTGTTGATTCAACGAGCGGTTTTACCTCAGAGGAAACCAGTTTATCTTTGGTTTGCGACGAAAATTTCGGGTCAGGCACTTTAACCGACAATACCGCAGTCAAACCTTCACGAGCGTCATCACCGGTTGTTGATACTTTTTCTTTTTTGGCTAAACCGTTGCCTTCGATGTACTGATTCACCGTACGCGTTAAAGCACTACGAAAACCTGCTAAATGTGAGCCACCATCACGCTGTGGAATATTATTTGTATAGCAAAATACATTTTCTTGATACGAATCATTCCACTGCATCGCCACTTCAACGGTAACACCTTCTTTTTCTGCGGTGAAATAGAAAACTTCTGGAAAGAGCGGGGTTTTATTTTTATTTAAATGCGTGACAAATGCGCTGATACCCCCTTCAAACTCAAACACATCTTCACGATCATTGCGTTGATCATGCAAGCTAATGCGAACACCTGAATTTAAAAATGATAATTCTCGCAAGCGTTTTGCCAAAATATCGTAATGAAATTCTACGTCTGCAAACGTCACTTTACTGGGCAGAAAACGAATAGACGTCCCTGTACCCTCAACACTTCCAAACGCCGCAAGAGGAGCCACTGGCTCACCATTTTTATAGCTTTGTTTGTAGAGTTGTCCGTTCTTACGAACTTCAAGATGTAATTCTTCAGATAACGCGTTAACCACTGAAACGCCAACGCCATGCAAACCACCAGAGACTTTGTAGGCGTTATCGTCAAATTTTCCACCTGCGTGAAGAACCGTCATAATCACTTCAGCGGCAGATCGACCTTCTTCTTCATGAATATCAACAGGAATTCCTCGACCATCATCAGACACACTAACAGATCCATCTATTTGAATAATAACGCGAACTTCTTTGCAATATCCTGCGAGTGCCTCGTCAATAGAGTTATCCACCACCTCAAAGACCATGTGATGCAAACCCGAACCATCATCGGTGTCGCCAATGTACATTCCAGGTCTTTTGCGCACAGCATCTAACCCTTTAAGCACTTGAATATTGCTACTGTCGTATTGATCGATTGGATTACTCATAACGATGTCTATTCTTCCTGTTGCTGATTTTTTTGTTGAAACATATCGCTTTAAAGCGTAAACGCTGCTTAGCCGTTCATTATAGCCTTTAAGACGCTTAATAGCAGTAGTTATAAGCGCATTGCCATGACAATAAATTTGTATTTATCATTAACCGGCTCGTTAATAAAGCAACTACTCGCGTCGCTTGCAATGGTCAGTAGCGCTGTATCACCATCTAAATTTGACATCGCATCTGATAAATATTGCGCATTGAACGCAATGGATAGCGGTTCATCGTCATAGATAATCGCTAATTCTTCTTCTGCTTCATCGTGCTCTGGATTGTGTGTGCTGATTTTTAAATATTCCGTATTGATATCGAATGTTAAGCCTTTAAATTTTTCGTTCGACAAAATAGCAACGCGGGTGAGTGCGTTTTTCAAAACGGCTTTTTCAATTTCAAGTGGACTCAAAAACGTTTGTGCGAACACTTTACTGAAATCAGGATATTTAGAATCGACTAGTTTTGCAGAAAAAATTAAGTGTTTAATAAAAATGCGAATACTGCTGCTTGAAAATTCGATTTTCAATTCTGCTTCATTGTCGTCAAGTAATTTGGCGAGTTCTAAAACACCTTTACGGGGCAAAATAATTCTGGCTTCAAATCCTGTTGCCATTTCAAGCTGATCTTCGTAAATAGACAATCGATGCCCATCTGACGCGACTAACTCCAGTTTATTATTGGAAATATGAAGCAATAAGCCATTGAGATAATACCGTACGTCCTGATTGGCCATACAGAACGTGGTTTTTTCTAAAGCGCGTTTAAATTGCCCAGCGTTGATGATGAACTGATGATCTAACTCATCTTCTGGGAAGTCAGGATAATTTTCAGCTGGTAAGCAATTCAGCGAAAAACGGCTGCGATTCGACGTAATTTTTACTTTATCGTCAATTTGTTCAAAACGAATTTCAGATCCCACTGGAAGAAGACGACAAATATCTAAGAATTTACGAGAGGGTACCGTAATGGCTCCATCCGTCGCACTTGGTAAATCCAGTTTAGCAATTAGCTGAACTTCTAAATCTGTGCCTGTCATTGTTAATTGCTCATTTTCAATCACCAGCAACACATTTGAGAGAATCGGCATGGTTTGACGTTTTTCAATCACACTAACAAGTTGCTGAAGTGGCGTTAAGAGCGATTCACGGTTAATCACAAATTTCATTACGGTATCTCAAAATTAAAGTAGAGGAAAAATTTAAAAATTGAATCAATATAAAAATATATAAATATAGTAGATTTAAAGATTATAACTTATTTCTAAATTATCTCTTTATTACTATTAGGGAGCAAAAAACCTGTGCATAACCCATTTTTTCAAATTAGAATCAATAGCTTATCTTGTGTATAACCCTGTTCACAACCCTGTGTGTAACCTGTGTGTAACTATCGGTAATAAAGGGGCATGAAAGTTATACACAGAAAATCAAAAGTTACACACAGGGTTGTACACAGAAAATTAAAAGTTATGCACAGAGTTACGCACAGGGTTGTGCACAGAGTTATGCACAGAAAATTATTTAAAATAAGTAATAATATCAATGGTTTGTTTGTTTTTTCAAGTAAAGTACATTAAAAGATATGTACAACTTGTTGATAAATTCTTTACAAACCTGTTGATAACTTATAACTGATTGATTACGATTTAGTTACCATAAATAATCAATACTGAATGTCAATTTTAAGACGATAGAACACGGACCAGATGAATATAATCTTCATAAAATTTCAAGTCTGTTTTTTTAAGTTCTTCCACTTTTTTACAGGCACTCATTACCGTGGTGTGATTGCGACCACCAAAAGCACTCCCAATTTCAGGAAAGCTGTGCGCGGTGAGTTCCCTTGCTAAACTCATGGCTATTTGACGAGGGCGAGTGACTGTTTGTAATTTATTTGTTGCGAGTAAATCATTGAGCGAAATATCAAAATATTCAGAAACGGTATGTTGAATGCTGTCAATATTGACCAATTTATCTTGAAGAACCACTAAATCTTGCAAGACTTCTTTTGCAAAATCGAGCGTAATAGGTTGTCCTGTGAATTCAGAATTTGCAATCAATCGTCGCAGAGCCCCTTCCAAGTCTCGCACGTTAAAGGGCATTCTTTTCGCGATAAAAAAAGCAACTTCGTCGGGGAGAACGATGTTTGCGATGGAAGATTTTTTCATTAAAATGGCTGCGCGTGTTTCCATATCAGGGGGTTCAATTGACACAGGTAAACCACAACTAAAACGTGATTTTAAACGTTCTTCTAGTCCAGATATTTCTTTTGGGTATTTATCACACGTCAACACAATTTGATGACGACGATCGATAAGGCTGTTGAACGTATGAAAAAATTCTTCTTGTGAGCGATCTTTTCCAGCAAAAAATTGAATATCGTCGATTAAAAGTACGTCGACACCACGATAAAATTCCTTAAACTTATGAATTGCATTTTGTTGAAGGGCTTTTACCATATCTTGAACAAAACGCTCAGAGTGAAGATAAACAATTTTGGTGGAGGGATTTTTTGCCAAGATAGCATTCCCTACCGCGTGCATAATATGCGTTTTTCCGAGTCCTGAGCCGCCGTAAATAAGAAGCGGGTTATAAGCTTTTCCGCTATTTTCGGCCACTTGTAGCGCGGCGGCACGAGCAAATTGATTTGACTTACCTTCGATAAAATTGTCGAAGGTAAAGTTTTTATTTAAGAAATGTTCGAAATTCGGTGCGGAAATTTTCGGCTCATCTGGCAAACTAGTTTCAACTGGAGTCAATGTGTGTCGATTTGAACCCACATCCAAAACGAGTGTTAATTTGCCGTTAGAAAATTCAGTGACAGCTTCGTTTATTTGCGTGACATGATGTTTTTTTATCCAATCTAATACAAAACGATTTGGAGCAAGAAGATTTAAATTTCCTTCAGTTTCAACGGCTTGTAGAGGTCGTATCCAGGTATTGAAATCAACACTTGGGACTTCGTTTTCAAGTTTAGATAGACAGATATTCCAAAGAGAGCTCATTAAAGTTTTAGCTTAAGGTAAACGTGCAAGGCACAAAAAATAGAATAGTGACAAGAAGTAAAAATATTACAATCCTTAAAATACATCACTAGCGAATTGACACAGCAATACCTTTATTCTATCATCCTCAAATTATTTTATCCGTTTTTGTTAAACTCAATTAGGCAATAAAGCTCATGAAAAGAACTTACCAACCCAGTAAAATTAAACGCGCAAGAACTCATGGTTTCCGCGCTAGAATGGCAACACGTAATGGTCGTAAAGTGGTTAACGCTCGCCGTGCAAAAGGTCGCGCAAAACTGACGGTTAGCGGTTAATCTGTTCACCATAGTGTGACGAAGATAGACTTTAGTTTTTCGCAGCAGTTACGGCTTAAAAAGCCGGCTGAATACAAAAAAGTTTTTACTAATCCGACGAAATCAAGTGATACGTATTTTACGTTACTTGCGGTCAAAAATGAATTTGATTACCCCCGACTCGGATTAGTTATTGCTAAAAAAAACATAAGAAAAGCCGTACATCGCAATCGGATAAAGCGGATTATTCGGGACAATTTTAGATGTCACCGTCATAATGTATGTAACATTGACATCGTGGTCATGGCTCGAAGAGAAGCGCAGGATGTCACATCTTTTTTACTACAAAAGTCATTGGAAAAGCATTGGCTTAAATTGGTTACCCGATGCAATTCATACTCATCGCCCTTATAAAATTTTATAGATATTTTATTAGCCCCGCACTCGGTAATGTATGCCGTTTTTACCCCAGTTGCTCTAGCTATGCGTTAGAAGCCGTTTCACGGCATGGCAGTGCGAAGGGCTCTTATCTCACTATCAAAAGACTCGCAAAGTGCCATCCCTTTCATGCGGGTGGTATTGATCCTGTTCCAGAAAAATTCGGTAAATAAGAATGGATAATATAAGATTTATACTCGTTGTAACCTTTGCAATGCTTGTTTTTATGTTGCAACAGGCCTGGGAAGCTGATTATGTTCTCAAACCGGCTGTTGAAACTGTTTCCTCGGTAGTCAATTCAAGTGAGGATGTTCCTGCCACAACTGCGCAAACACAAACGCAAGTTGTAACACCCGTTGTTGCCGCTATTGATGCTAAAGTGATTAAAATCACAACAGACGTGTTAGCGTTAGAAATCAATGCCGAAGGCGGCACCATTCAGAACTTAGATTTACTCAACTACCCAAATGAAAGAGAAAATACGATAGTTGATAAGTTACGCCAAACGTTTGGATTTGCGGCGAGTGAAAAAAATACCGCTCCTGTACGTCTATTTAATTCACAGGCAGATACATTATTTGTAGCACAAAGTGGCTTTATTGCAGCTAACGGTTCGGCTGAGGTAGCAAATCATCATAGCGTTTTCACTACGCAACAAGACAGTTATACGTTAGATCCAGGTCAAGAAAGTTTAAGTGTGCCCATGACTTGGACAGATAATAATGGTTTGAAAGTTACCAAAATATTTACATTTAAGCGTGGCAGTTACGAAATTGATTTAGCGCAAACTGTGAAAAATGACTCTCAGAAAGTGTGGGTAGGCAGACAATATAGCCAGTTACTCAAAACGCCAAGTAAAGAAAAGGGCGGCATGTTAACAGGTATGCGTGCATACGATGGTGCTGTTATTTATACACAGGCCAATAAATATCAGAAAATTAATTTTGATGATATGCACAACGAAAACCTTGATGTAGCGAGTGTTGGTGGATGGACTGCAATGATTCAGCATTATTTTGCATCTGCGTGGGTACCACCAGCAGATCAAGACAATCATTTCTACAGTAAAGAATTAAAATTAGGTCAGTATGTCATTGGGACTTATTCACCATCAGTCACCGTTGAAGCCAATAATGAAGCGCAATTTACCGCGCAACTTTTTGCGGGTCCAAAAATTCAACCTATGATGGAAAAAACCGCCACTGGCTTAGAGTTAACTGTTGATTATAGTGTATTGACATTCATTGGTAAGCCGATTTATTGGCTACTTAATCAAATTCATGGCTTAGTTGATAACTGGGGTGTTGCCATTATTGGCGTCACGTTCGCAATTAAATTATTATTTTTCCCTTTGTCAAATGCAAGTTTCAAATCAATGGCGAAAATGCGTAAAATTCAGCCACGTTTGAAAGAGTTACAAGAGCGTTTCAAGGATGATCGTCCCCGTTTCAATAATGAAATGATGGCGATGTACCGAAAAGAGAAAGTGAATCCATTAGGGGGGTGTTTACCTATTTTGATTCAGATTCCTGTGTTTATGGCGCTGTATTGGGTGCTTAGTGAAACGGTCGAATTCCGTCAAGCGCCATTTATGTTATGGATTCAAGATTTATCGATTCAAGATCCTTTCTTTGTATTGCCTGTTATCATGGGCATTAGTATGAAAATTCAGCAAAGTTTGAATCCTGCGCCAATTGATCCTGTTCAAGCAAAAGTCATGAAAATGTTCCCTATTATTTTCACTGTATTTTTCTTGTTTTTCCCAGCTGGTTTGGTGCTTTACTGGGTAATTAATAATACCTTGTCTATTTTGCAACAAACGTACATTAGTAAACAAATCGAAAACGCAAAATAATGGAAACCGCTCCTATCCCTCTTCAAAAGGGAGAGGATTTTGCAGAGTCCATTGCGGCTATAGCAACACCGTCAGGTAATGGCGGTGTTGGTATCATTCGTATTTCAGGCTCAAGACTGCTAAGTCTTGCTGCTGATATTGTCAAAAAAGAACTCCCACCTCGAAACGCCATTTACAGCACATTTGTTGATGCAGATGGGCATGTTATTGATTGCGGTATTGCACTGTATTTCCCAGCTCCCCATTCCTATACAGGTGAAGACGTTTTAGAACTGCAAGCCCATGGTGGCGCTGTCGTTTTAGATATGCTTTTAAAACGTGTTTTAGCTTTAGGCGCAAGACTTGCTCGTGCAGGTGAATTTACAGAGCGTGCTTTTTTAAATAATAAGATTGATTTAGCGCAAGCAGAAGCTGTTGCCGATTTAATTAACAGTAGTACTGAGCAGTCAGTGCGCTCAGCACAGAAATCGATGCAGGGCGTTTTTTCAGCAAAAATTCATGAATTAGTCGAAGAATTAACGCATTTACGTATTTATGTCGAAGCGGCAATTGATTTTGTTGATGAAGACATTGATTTCTTGAATGATGGTGTCATTGAGCGACGTTTAGATAATTTACGTTTACGACTTGAAGATATTCAGGCCACTGCGCAACAAGGGCAATTACTTCGTGATGGCATGACGCTTGTGTTAGCAGGCAAACCTAATGCGGGAAAATCCAGTTTACTTAACGCGCTTGCAGGACATGATGCAGCCATTGTGACTGATATTGCAGGAACAACACGCGACGTCCTTCGTGAGCGTATTCAATTAGATGGGATGCCACTGCATATTATCGACACAGCAGGATTGCATGAGGCGGATAATGTTGTTGAGCAAGAAGGCATTCGTCGCGCTCGTGCTGAAATGGCTAAAGCCGACAAAATTGTATTGCTTATTGATGTGCGTGAACCAGAAAGCGAAACTGAGGCGTTACTCGCCACACTGCCCACCGATGTTGATATTATTCGTGTGTATAACAAAATTGATTTGGTGCAGCGTCTTCCCGCTATTGAATCCACGCAAAACGGCACCGTTTGCTATATATCAATCAAACAACAGTTAGGATTAGATTTACTCACCACACATTTAAAGCAAAGCATCGGTTTTAATTCCAGTGTGGAAGATGTATTTATCGCTCGTCGTCGACACTTAGAAGCGCTTAACACGGCGCATGAATTTGTGTTGCAAGCAATTTCTCAGTTAGCGTCTAGTTTAGCGGGTGAATTGGTAGCTGAAGATTTACGTCATGCGCAACAAGCATTAGCTGAAATTACGGGTGAATTTACGTCAGATGATTTACTTGGTAAAATTTTTTCAAGTTTCTGTATTGGCAAATAACATTAGGTTCTTATGTCACATCTTCATTCTTCGCTCAACGGCGCCGGATTAGGTCTACGCCGTCCACTACTTACTGAAATTTTTCAGCATGCACCTAAAAATGTCGATTTTTATGAGATTGCACCGGAGAATTGGATCACCATTGGTGGGAAAATGGGGCGATATTTTCGAGAATTGACAGAAAAAAAACGATTTGTATGTCATGGGTTATCACTTTCGATAGGCAGTTCAGATCCGTTAGATGAAAATTTAGTGCATCAAATTAAGCAATTTATGCAAACGCATGGCATTGAGCATTATAGTGAGCATTTGAGTTACTGTAGCCATAATGGTCATTTATACGATTTACTTCCCATTCCTTTTACTTCGCAAGCTGTCAAACATGTTGCCGCTCGAATTCGTCGTGTACAAGATATTTTAGAGCGCAAAATTGCCATTGAAAATGTGTCATATTACACCTATGCGGGGCAGGAGATGTCAGAAATTGATTTCTTTAATGCGGTTGTGAGTGAAGCAGATTGCGATGTCTTGCTTGATGTGAATAATATTTACGTTAACAGTATTAACCATGGTTATGATGCAGTTGATTTTCTAAACGAGATTCCCGCAAACCGCATTATGTACGCCCATATTGCGGGGCATTTCGTGCAGGCAGATGATTTTTTAATTGATACACACGGCGCAAGTATTGTGGATCCTGTATGGGCGTTATTGCAACAGGCTTATGCGCGTTTTGGTGTGTTTCCAACCTTGCTTGAGCGAGATTTTAATTTGCCGCCATTGTGTGAATTAGTCGCTGAGGTTGACAAGATTAAAGGCTTTCAGGAGCGTGCATAATGAATTTTCAAGAGCATCAAAGTGCCTTTGCAGCATATATACGAAATCCTGATCACAATCCCATTCCAGAAGGTGCACGTCATGAGCGTATGGCGATTTATCGTGAGTTATTTTTTAATAATATAACCGGATTTTTAACAGCCAATTTCCCTGTACTCCATCGATTAATGGATGAGGATGCGTGGCGACGTTTGTCGCAGGATTTTTTCTCTCAGCACGTTTGTCACACGCCGCATTTTTCTGAAATTTCAGAAGAATTTATAAATTACCTTCAAAATGAACGCCAATGTGCTGACGATTTTCCCTTTATGGTAGAGCTTGCGCATTATGAATGGATTGAGATGGCTTTATCGATTGCACAGGGGGCAATAACGCCTTTTGTTGGTAGTTTGAAAGAAAAGCCGCTACAACTCTCTCCTTTAGCCTGTGTTTTAGCGTACCAATTCCCCGTGCATCTTATTTCGCCTGATTTTTTACCCATCACAGCACCAGAGAAAGCGACATTTTTGGTAGTGTATCGAGATGAGTATGAAGATGTACAATTTTTAGAAATTACGCCGCTCACCTATCAATTATTGCTATTACTTCAAGAACAGCCCGATAAATTAGCACAAGAATATTTAATGCAACTCTCGCTTTTGTTTCCCGTTATAAATGAGGATGTATTAAATCAACATGGGGAGGAAATTTTGAGGAATTTGGTAAAGCACGGTGTGGTGATTACCACATTTTGATTTGTCTAGGCGCAAAGGTTTGCACCTAGACAATAGTAAATTCTGAATTATTCTTGATTTGCAGTGGTTTTAAAGCTATTTTTAATGCTTTGAAATAATTCTTTTAAACCGCTAAATAAGTTTTTAACATTCAAATCTTCTTTGAGCATGACACGGTTGCGAACGAATGCAACTGCAAAAAAACCTGCAATTTGTGGCATTAATTCAAAGAAAAGTGATTCTAAAATACCGCCAAAGCCTTGGAAATCACCTTCATTTTTACGGTCAGCACCATTTACAGATTCATAGGCTGCGCCACCTTCACTACTTCTAAATGATTCAAGTATCGAAACGTCTGAATATACAAACAACGCTTGTACTGCAAAAAACATGGCTGCGCCACCTACAACCCAAAAAAACATATTTTCTAGTTTTGCTTGTTTGACAGTTTGATAAAGCCACATAGCAACAAAAATTGTAAAAACTGCACCGATCATCGTTATACCCTCGTGTAAATTATTATTTTTTTGTTAAGAAAAGAAATAAATTTGTACATCTTAAAATCATATCAGACGCTTCTTTTTGAACAACTGAGCACGATTCGAATTTTTCACGTCCTGGAGAGACTTGTTTTTTGAGTAAACCGTCTTCAACAAGATATTTTACAGCAACTGTCATCTCTTTTGTGCGACCAAGTGAATCGGTTGCAATAGAAATTAGTGTACCATCACTTTTAAATTCCCATGAGCTAGTTACCGATTTTTTTTCGCCATCAATTTTTAGGGATTCCGCCGCTAACGTCCATTTACCGACAATCTCACTATTATCTTTCAAAGAAACGTCAGCGTTTACCGACGAAACAAAACATAACGCGATTAATGGCAAACATTTCATATAATTTTTCATTCTCATTTGACTACCTCTGATTATTGTTATTCTGTAAAAATGTAGCATCTGAGATTATATCACACAGCATATATTATGCGCTTTTCTTACTAAAACTCTCCTGGAATTAGTTTATTTCGCAGTGACAGTTCTATAGGGAACAAAAAGTTTCATTATATGAATGCGTAAAAGTAGTTGGAACATGTTTAATCATATATTCAAATATTTATTTTAAAAGTGTGAACTACATCGCACTTTCGATATTTTATTTTGAATTATAACTTATTGTTATATATAGTTTTACCATGTTTTTAATTTTTGTCAAAAAGAAATGAGATAGCTTAAATGACCTTATCTGCTGTTATTGAATCAACAAATAATTTGAATCAAGTGTTTGAAAACTCAGGTGCTTTTGCAGTCATTAAGGACAATGGTTCAGTAGTGGCTTGGGGGAAATTTGATTACGGTGGTGATAGTGGTCCTGTTAACAATATGCTGGATGGAACCATCAATGTGATTAAAATTTTTTCTGCACAACAGTCTTTTGCCGCGTTACGTGAAGATGGCTCGGTGGTCGTGTGGGGGAGAGATTTTGCCGGCAATCCAATGAATAGACTCATTCCTGAGTTAGATGGTCGTATTGATGTAGTTCAAATTTATTCAAATAATTGTGCTTTTGTTGCTTTACGCAAAAATGGATCGGTTGTGACGTGGGGCGAGGCGAGAGAGGATGAAACAAGTCACGCAGTGAGTGTGAAAATTGATGGCACAGTGGCTGTAAAAGAAGTGTGTTTATCTAATCGAGCATTTGCTGCGCTAAGAGAAGATGGCTCGGTGGTGACTTGGGGGGATATTGGATTTGGCGGGGATAGTAGTGCAATTGCTATGAATATTGATGGCAGTATTCGCGTTGTTAAACTTTATTCAAATGGCAAAGCATTTGCTGCGCTAAGAGAAGACGGCTCGGTGGTGACTTGGGGTGATCAACTCAATGGAGGCTATGTTAAAACGGCACTTAAATCTCAACTTGATGGCAAAATTGATGTAAAAGAAATTTATCCCAATGAGGCAGCAGGCGTGTTTTGTGCATTGCTTGACGATGGTTCAGTGGTGACATGGGGTAATGTGAACTTTGGTACAGCGCGAGAACAGTTAGATCCAATACGCTCTAAACCGCAAATAGATGCCGGTCTTCCCGTTTTTCGAATATATTCCAACGAATCGGCATTCGCGGCTATTCGTAGTGATGGATCGGTGACGGCTTGGGGTGGTGCTGAAAATGGCGCCGATACGCGAGCTGTGCAAGACCAACTCAATGGGTCCGTTAATGTAGTTGATATCGTATCGGGTTTTCGTTCGTTTGCGGCTCTTAGGCGCGATGGCTCTGTAATTACTTGGGGAGATGAGCGAACAGGCGGAGATAGTCGAAGTGTCAAAAGCCAGCTTGACGGCAGTATTAAAGTCATTAACATTGTTTCAAATGGTGTCGCTTTCGCTGCGCTAAGAGAAGATGGCTCGGTGGTGACGTGGGGGCGAGCAGATAGCGGCGGAAATAGTGCTTTAGTTGCAACTGAACTTGATGGTCATATCGCCGTTAAAAATATCTACTTTAATGCAAACGCGTTTGCTGCGCTGCGAAAAGACGGTTCAGTGATTACATGGGGAATTGCCAGTGAAGGCGGTGATAGTAATGAAGTAAAGAGTAAACTGGACGGCAAAATTGATGTGGTGAGTATTTCATCAGTAGATAGTAATATTCTTGATCAACGCACCTTTCTCTTTGGTAGTGCTTTTTCAGCTTTGCGGGAGGATGGTTCAGTGATCACTTGGGGCTCATCAACAGTTGGGGGAGATAGTAGCGTTGTTGCTGAGAAAATCAATGACAATGTATTGAGTTTCTCAAACTCACCCGTTATAGAAGAAACGAAATTGGATGTCATTCAGCCACCTAGCGGGGTGAAAGATCCAGGTAATATCAATCTATTCAATAATGTACCCACAGGGGCAGTTACTATACAATCAAATACAAAAGTGTTTACAGTTGGCAGTATTTTAACAACTAAAAATACCATTAGGGATAAAGACGGTCTTGGTGATTTTACTTACGAATGGCGGAGTGAGGCGGGGATTTTATCTTCAAATAAAACAAGTAGCTATCAATTAACCCAAAATGAAATGGGCAAAAATGTTTGGGTCACAGTGATTTATACAGATACATTGGCAACAGTTGAAAAAGTGAAAAGTAAGGCGACTTTACCTATTAGTCAGAGTACGAAATCGTCTCTTGCAGATGATGTGCTTACGGGTAAAAAGAATCCCGATAAATTGACGGGTTTAGCGGGGAATGACACCTTAATTGGCGGATTAGGTAAAGATAATCTAACAGGCGGTATTGGCGCAGATATTTTCAAATTTAATGCTGTGAATGAAACCGCTTCGATTAAAAAAAATGCCGATGTTATTGTTGATTTTAAAACCAGTGAGAATGATAAAATTGATCTTTCTGCAATCGATGCAAACAGTACACTTATTGGCAATCAATCGTTTAAATTTATTAAAGGAAATCAGTTTGATGCAAGCGTCATTGGACAGGTTTATTTTAATAGCACAGATCAAACCCTTTACGGTACTACAAGAGAGGATATGAAACCCGAATTTGCCATTTATCTCGCTGGCGTAAAAAGTATGACTGCTGACGACTTTATTCTCTAACAATTAGCATAATCTCTCGTGTTTTTGTAAAAAATAAATAAGACAAATGCCCCAGTCTACTTCTGATGAATCAAAGCAGAGTTTAAATGAGCAACATCAAAATACAGGTGCGTTTGCTGTTATTAAAAATGATGGCTCTGTTGTCGCGTGGGGAAATCCAGAAAATGGTGGTGATAGTAGTCTTGTCAGTAGTATGCTCGATGGCACTATCAATGTTGTACATATTTATTCAGCGAAAAATTCATTTGCTGCTTTGAGAGAAGATGGCTCGGTGGTGATATGGGGCGATGATTTTAAAGGCAATCGAATCACCACTCAAATTTCTGAACTCGACGGCAGTATTGATGTCGTCAACATTTATTCAAATAGCGCTGGATTTGTTGCGCTACGAGAAAAAGGCTCTTTAGTGACATGGGGTGAGGTTAGCGACTTTTACGGTAGTAATGCGGTGAAATCCAAAATTGATGGTACTGTTGAAGTTACAAGTGTTTATGCAACCGATTTAGCCTTTGCTGCGTTGCGAGTTGATGGATCGGTGGTGACGTGGGGAGATTCAAATTCAGGTGGGGATAGTAATGCGGTATCGATGCAAATTGATGGCAGTGTCCGTGTTACAAAGATTTACTCAAATGGTCATGCGTTTGCTGCGCTAAGAGAGGATGGCTCGGTGGTGACTTGGGGGGATCAACTTAATGGTGGCTATGTTAGAACTGCACTTAAATCTCAACTTGATGGCAAAGTTGATGTAAAAGAAATTTATCCCAATGAAGCCGCTGGGGTATTTTGTGCGTTGCTAAATGATGGTTCAGTGGTGACGTGGGGAAACGCCAGTTTTGGATTAACCAATGCCAAATCACAAATTCCCCCCGGTAAGGATGTAGAAAAAGTGTTTTCTAATCAAACCGCGTTTGTTGCTCGGCGCATAGATGGATCCGTGTCTGCGTGGGGAAACGTAAATAACGGTGCTACGTTTAGCAGTGTTGAAAAGACACTCAATGGTGATATTGATGTAGTTGATATTGTTTCATCGGATTATGCTTTTGCCGCATTGCGAAAGGATGGCTCTGTTATTACATGGGGGCAGGTAAGTTCGGGCGTTGATAGTAGTGCTGTTGCATCGAAACTTGATGGGAGTATTCAGGTTATCAAAATTGTGTCGAATGGTAGTGCGTTTGCGGCGATTCGTGCTGATGGGTCAGTGGTGACATGGGGCCAAGTGGATAGTGGCGGCGATAGCTCATCCGTTTCAAAGGCGCTGGATGGACAAATCGATGTAAAAGTTATTTTTTCAAATCCTAATGCCTTCGCTGCGTTGCGTGATGATGGCTCGGTCGTCACATGGGGGCTTGCAAGTGGTGGGGGAGATAGTCGTGCTGTAAAAGAGAAACTCGACGGCACTATTGATGTAACCACCATCGTAAGTGATGATGATGGTATTGTGAATGGAAGAACGTTAACCTCAAGTAGCGCTTTTGCTGCACTGCGCGTCGATGGTTCTGTCGTCACGTGGGGAGCGTCAAATGTAGGCGGGGATAGTAGCGCTGTTGCATCGCAAATTAATACTAATGTATTAGGTTTTGCCAATGAATCGATAGATCCATTACTCATTGATGTAACGAAAGGTGCTGTTAATCCCTTCAATAATTTACCTACAGGGGCAGTCACAATCCAATCGAATACCAAATTATTATTTACGGTGGGGAGTGTTTTGACCGCAACAAATACAATTAAAGACTCAGACGGTCTAGGCGATTTGACATATCAATGGCAAACCGATTTGGGTGTTTTAGCGACAAGTACCAGTAAAACCTATACGTTAACTAAAAATGAAGTGGGTCAACAAATCTGGGTGAGTGTGAATTATACAGATAAGTTAGGGACGCTTGAAAAAGTCAAAAGTGCCCTAACAAGCAACATCACCATTAGCAAGAAAGCCTCTATAGCAGATGATGAGCTTACTGGTAACTCGAAAGCTAACAAGTTATCGGGCGGCGCGGGAAATGACACGTTAATTGGTGGGTTAGGGAAGGACACATTAACGGGTGGCGTGGGCAGTGATATTTTCAAATTCAATGCCGTCAATGACACAGCGGCAATCACAAAAAATGCAGACACGATTACAGATTTTAAAAGTAGCGAAAAAGACAAAATTGATCTTTCGGCTATTGATGCAAATAGTAAGTTAATTGGCAATCAAGCGTTTAAATTTGTGTCAGGTACTCAATTTGATTCAAATTTAATTGGACAAATTTATTTTAATAGTAAGGATCAAAATGTTTACGGCACAACCAGCGCCGATAATAAACTTGAATTCATTATTCATCTAACGGGCGTGACAAACGTGACGCCAGAAGATTTTATCCTTTAAATAATAGTTAATATTTTTCTGATTATGGACTTATATTTATGGCAACTTCCTCAACTCCTCCTCGCGGTAAGCTTACGGTAACGGCTAAAAAATTCCCCTATGACGAATTTAAAAATGGAAAAGCGTTTGCTGCTATAAAAAGCAATGGTGCCGTTGTGTCATG
>Ga0208856_1000249_pt1 | contig 22354 bp, 8 predicted proteins | sample LakMenEpi13Jul12_FD_150690 | JGI IMG/M metagenome (GOLD analysis project Ga0208856, IMG submission 150690) | Freshwater microbial communities from Lake Mendota, WI - 13JUL2012 deep hole epilimnion (SPAdes) | ecosystem: Environmental > Aquatic > Freshwater > Lentic | place: Lake Mendota, Madison...
CCCATCACACCGACGACGAACGGCAGGTCCTTCACGACCACCGCACCTTCGGTCTCGACCTCGTAGGTAATATGGACGCGCGGTTTGCGAACCCGTGTCAATTTTGAGTGCACCGATTCAGGCATGGAATTGTCTCCGAGGCCACGGCCAGGTGGCGGGACGGTGAAGAAGATGGGGGAAACAGGATCGCAGTCGGCCAAAAACCATGCAAGTTCTAGTCAAAATTCAGGGGCTGTCAACACATTGCAGATGAAAGGCGCTGGCCTGATCGAGCCCTGCAGGCCGCGTGGATGCGGACGCCGCCGTGCCAGTCCCCAGCCAATCAGGCCCTGCCCAATCAGCCGCCTGCGGACGGGGGCGGTTCGATGCCGACGAATTTAAACAGCGTTTGCAAGGCCGAACCGTCAGAGATCAGTTCCTTGTAATAATCCGCCAGTGGCAGCCTGCCCAGGCGAACCACATTGCGTATTTGGGTCGCCAGCAGGCTGTGCGGATCGTGTCGCTCGAAATACGCGGCGATTTTCTCCAACTGCCGGAAGGCCTCCTCGCGTCCAGCCGGAGATCCCGTGGCGTCGACCGCCACACTGCCCGCCGCGGGCGTCGCTTCCGTGGAATCGGCGGCCGGAGTAGCCGATTCGGGAATCGCCTGCGGCGCAAACACTCGCATGGCGACCTCGCACTCCTCGAACAGCGATCGCAGCGGCGAAGCCGGCACGACGGCTTTGCCGTCGGAGGCGTCTGCTACGGCTTGGGAAAGAGCCTCCCACGCCGCGGCGGCAGCCATCAGGTCGAGATAGTTGGTCTTCAAGAAATCGATTGGCGTGCCCTGAACGGACTGGCTGAACTGGGCTGGAGAGGTCGCTCCGCGAGACACGGCCAACTGGATCTTCTCAGAGTCGGTTTCGCTGACGAGGTCGCGGCTGCTGCGATAGTGGCACAGTCCGTACTTGTCGCCGGAGCGATCCGATGTCAGGGGAACATGCAGGATCGCGGGCACGAGCAGCCCTTCGGAGTCGAGGCCGACCAGTCTGGCCAGGGGCATCGACCGCTCCTCGACGATCATTTCGGGGGTGGCCGGCCCGTCCTCTGGGTCTGGAACGGGGAACAGATTCGCCCACGAGGTCTCGACCATGGCCCGCGTCATGTCGAAGCCGCCAGCGAGGCCGGCGAAGCCATCGGTTCTCGACAAGGCCTCGATGCAGAGCGCCGCGATGCTCAGATCACGTGACTGCGTCTTGAGGACCTCCAGCGATTTGTCACGGAGCTGTCGCCAGATGGAGACCGCCTCGGGCCAGCCCCCTTCGGATGTGTCACCGTCGTCGGCGCGGCGCTCCAGCCGGCGTGCTTCCTCCCGGAGATCCCGCAGCGTCGAGCGAATGCCGCGACCCGCCTCGTCGGCCTGCAGGTCGATGCCGCAGGGATTGTCGCCGGCAAGCGGCTCACGAAAGCTGTTGGGATCGAACTCGAATGACAGTGGCATGGTGGCACTCGGATGTGAGGGCTGCGGGGATTGGGAAGGATTGAACGGCACTCTACTATGCCATGCGATCCGTGGCGAGCGGCGCCGCCGCGGTCCTCGTCGCCGTTTCCGGCGATGTTTCGCCCTGCTCCTTTTCCGGAAAGCGATCGATTGTGCCGGTTGTAGGCCTAGTACATCGACCGCCAGATGATCAGGCCGATGAAGCCCAGCACCAGGCCGACGTTGAGGATCCTGAGAAGGCCCGCCATGCGACGGCTCCAGGTGTCGGACGACACCTTCGCGGGCGTCCAGTCGAGTTCGGCCTGAACGGCGAGCATGCGGTCGAACATACCGCGAACGAAAGCCCTTCGATCGGCCATCGTGTCGGTGGCCATCAGATAGCAGCCGGCGAGCATCGGTGATCCGGCACCCGGGGCAGAGAAGTTGAGCGCGTTGTTCAGCACCTCCTTGATCCTCGCGATGAGGGTCAGGCGGATCCGCGCCGTCAGTGCGACAAACTTGCGGTTGGCGAGCAGTTGGTTGGCCGAGCCAGTGCCGCCGAGTTTGCCGGCGATCAGCTCCGTCAGCCGGCCGCATGTCACGGCACTGACCGTGGCGAGTTGGTCGGCCGAGGCCGAGAGACTCGGTGGAAAGGACTGCCCGAGCGCCTTGAGGCGGTCGGCCGCCGGCAGTTGCTTGATGAGCTCTGGAAAGCCATCCAATTTGTCGAAATCTGTGAACGCGACCGTCAACGGGACGCGGAGCCCGAATGCCTTGGTGATGGCCACGACATCCTCGCAGATGGCCTGGCCCATCATGCTGCTCACAGCGAGCGAATCGTCTTCCGGCGAGAATGGCACGAGCGTGAGAATACCGTTGATCGGTGCGACCGGGCTTCGCCGAATGCGGATCTGTTCGCAGATCGCCGTCAGCCGATCGGCAGATTCGCCGCGTTGGGAAGGCGACAGCGCAGCCAGGCCCGCGCCAGCGGTGAGAGGAAGCAGCGGAGCCGTCGAGAGGGCCGCCGTTGACCGGCTGGTTGCCAGCATGGATCGCAGCATGTCGGCGAGCAGGCAGGACTGACCGATCGCCGAGAGGCAGACGAACACGCCGTCATGGCCGGCATGAGTGTGCAACGGGGCGCTGCCCGCCGGAGACGCCGTCACCAAAAACTGCACGGGCGCCTCGCCGATGATCGCTCGCTCCTGCTCCTGGCCGTCGCAGCCCAGCACCAGAAACAGCGGCGAGTTTCGGAGGTCGATCTGCTGCCGCTGCATCTCGGCCAAGGCGGCATTCCAGGCGGCGTCGATGTCGGGGAAACGGGAATTTTCACGCTGCAGCCAGAGCCGCGCCGCATAGTAGACGAGCACCGACACGACGATCACCAGGACAATGACGACCGCCCCCTTGCCCGGGCTCCACCAGGCCTGCAGCGTCGTCCAGCCAGTGCCGCCGGCAAGCAGCAGCGCGCAGAGCGTCAGCAGCACGAAAAATGTCAGGAACGCCGCCGTCGCCCAGGCGATTCTCGAAGCGAGCGACATCACCATGAAGCCGCGGGCCACACGCTTGAGAAAGCGCCACGGTGCCGTCAACAGATTGAGAAACCAGTCCATGTCGCAGGCCTTAGCTGTTCTTCAGGTGAGGGACCGAGTGAGGGACGGAGGCGTCCATATGATCCAGATGACCAGCCATCCGGGCGGCCGTCCGGGCCATGCCGAAAAATGATTACACCAGCCAGAATGTCCACCAACAGACCACCGAGAAAATCGCAGCCGCAGCAATGGTGGCGACGCTTTGCCAGAGCAGCGACACCGTGCCGTCGAGCGGAGGCGCCCCCGGCATTTCCGGTCCATCGGTCGGCAGCACGGCGGTTTCTGGTGCAGTTCTGACCGACTGAATGTGGGATCGTAGCCAGGTTTCTACCTGCTCAGGCTGGTCGCGGAGCACCCCCCGAAATCCTATCAGGACGGCGATCACGAACATCGACAGCGCTTCCTTGGACTGAAACGACGCTGCCTTATCGGCCTTGGAATAGAATTCCGTGGCCCGCCGACGGGTATTGAAAAGCTCCACCTCAAAGGCATGGTTTTCCCACCAGGATTGACCCGTCCAGGGAATGTCGACGATCAGGAGTTCGTCTACCACCGCGGCCAGCGCGTAGGAAGCGAGCTCCCATTCCTCTGCCCGCGGCCCGCGGAGCTTTGCCGCCGTCGCCTCGAACTCCGCCCGCAGCAGACTCCGTTCGCTTTCAGCCGAGCCCGTCTTGTAGGCCGTTGCGCGGTCGAACAACTTGAGGATGTAGACGACGAGCGGCAGCGTTGCGTTGGCGAATTCGGATGTCATGGAGTTGCAGGGACTGGGCCGCCGCGCGGTCTCGCGAAACGAAAGTCCGCTGGGCTACTTGGGGACGGCGAACAGGGAGAACTCCAGGGCGGCCACACGCGTGTCGTAGGAAACCTCGATGCGGCGGCGACCAGCGAGTTGGTCGGCATTGAGGATCGCGGAGTCGCGCACACGGATTGCCAGGCTCTGCTGGAGCTGCACCGACTTGTAGGCAGGGCTATCGGTGCCGATCCGATAGTACAGCCACCCGCTCCGCACCGGCAGGGCCCTCGGCGGCTGGTCGAGCGGCACGAGCTCCAGGCCGGGAACACCGAGCCGGAACAGGCGGTCCACTTCGTCGGCGCTACCCAGCTTCCAGTCGAGGTGCGAGTTGCCCGTGAGCAGCCGCTGGCACTCGTCCTCGGGGATGTCTCCACGCATCACTCCCACGTAAAGACTCCAGTTGGACTGCAGCCACTTCGGTTCCAGGCTGACCGACAGGATCGACGGGCCGCTGCCCACGAAATACCGCTGCTCGAACTCGAGCGACACCACCCGGCCGATCATTGACTCGATCTTTTCCTTGACCGTGCGGAAAATCCGCGCGAGATCGTCGTGATCGTAGATAGGGAGCTCTTCGAGCGTCCGTTGCGGCTCAAAGACGGCCAGTTGGCCGGCGACGCGGCAGATTTCGGCGTAGGCCTGCCGCGGATGAATTCCCTGCGCAAAGGCGATCACACGCATGACGGCCTGGGATTCCAGCAACTTCGACAGCATCATCAGCCGATCGAGGTCGCCGGGTTCGGAACTCGAGAACCCCACTCGCCGGTTGACGGCCTGCTCGGCCAGTACCTCCACCTTGCGGCTGATGAGGTCGTAGATGCCGCGGACGATGTCGAGACCGAGCGGCTGCCAGGCATCGACCGATAGCATCGGCGGGAAAAAGTCGGGGTCGATCTCGGGGGCGGCCTCGCGATTGGCAGCGCGGCGAATCTGCGCGATCGGCAGCAGTTCGAAACCCGATAAATCCTCGGTGGAGAGCTTGAGCGTGACATTCAGGCGACAGAACTCGACCTCCTGGTCGTTGCCGCCGGCAGTGTCGTCCTGCAGCGACTGTCGCACGATCCGCGATCGGCTTTGATCAGCCGGTCCGGGCGGTGAAACATTGGCCCCCACCGGATCGAATCGTGGCACTGCCAGGTAGACGCGGACGGTGTCGACCGTCTGCAAAGAGTCCTCCAGTTGGGCCGAGAGTTTGGCGATCTCGTCGGTGGCGTTTTGCAGGCTGAGACGGTCCGGCGTTTCCCCCTGTTCCAGCCAGACAAGCGTGCCGTCACGCAGGCGAGCCTGGCAGGCCCGCACATCCACCTGCCGGCTGGCCAAGGCGGTCGGATTGATCTCCAGCCGCACAATGCCGTAACTGCACGGGTCGAGCGCCGTGACGGCGGTGGCCAGTTTTTCGCTCCACGAGCGCTCGCTCGCCTGGAAATGTTGCGGGCGAAGGAACATGCCTTCAGACCAGTGCACCGGCAGATAACGCATGAAGCCTCGACGAGCAAATGACGGCGGACGCCGACACGGCGAACAGGCTACTCAGCCGATCGTCGCAGGGCCGTTTTCCCAGAGTCTTTAGGAGAGCATTTCGAATTCGCTATCGTAGCAACGGCCGCCTTTTCGGTAAACTCTCGCTCGTTTGTTTGGCTGCAGGAAGGCCGCGCAAGACGCCTGCCTGCGGAACAAATGATCAGGAAACGATCTGCCGTGCCCCCGACCAATTCCCTCTCTCAACGCCGTGGCTCATGGCGGGCGCAGCCCACGAAGCCGGCTGCGCTCGGCGGCTGGCGGAAAACGTCGGTGCTCCTGGGACTGTTGCTGGCGGTCCTGCTTGTCATCGCCATGGTGGCAGCGATCGTCGTGGCCCCACTGTATCGCTGGCAGACTGGTTTCGTGATGCTGGTCGTCGACCAATACCAGCTCGGCACGCTCGATGCCGTGCCCTATGCCAGTCGCGACAAGGCCGCCTTTAAAGAGTCGCTCAAGGGGCTTTTGTCGGCCGTCGGCACCGAGCCGGTCGATCTCGTCGGTCTCGATTCCGCGGACACGATACGTGACCAACTCGGCCCGCAGATCAGGCAGATGCCCCTTCGTTATAAGGACGTGCTCATCGCCTACATCCGCGGCCAATCGCTGGTGGCGCCTCCGGAAGTTATCGGCACGGATCGAACCAGAGCCAGCCAGGCGGAGGGGGCGCGGACTGAGGAGACACGGACTGAGGACAGCCGGACGGTGAACGGTTGGGCACCGACCGCGGGCGTCGGCATCGACAGCCTCGATTCCATCGGAGGGAAGGCCTGCTTTGTGGCGTCCGATCTGCGTGTGCGGGGTCCCCGGCCACGAGAACTCGTGCCGCTGCGGGAGATCGTCGAGGCTATCGGGTCTGCCAAGCCGAAGACAACCTTGTTCGCGATCGACCTTGGCGACATCCAGTGGGATCCACGGATCGGGGTGGTTGCCAATGTCGTGTCGAAGCAGCTCGACGTCGATTTTGCGGCTGCCAAGATCGATGCCGTCAACGAAAACTGGATTATCGGCTCCCACGACCTGTTTGAGTCGTCGTTCGCCAGCGTGCCCGCAGAACGGACGTTCTTCGCGCGGGCCCTGGAACTGGCCCTCGCGGGAAAGGCCGACGAAAAGCCCTGGGGCGATGCCAACAAGGTCGTCGAACTCGACGAGATCGCCAGGTATGTTGAGGCCTGGACTGGTGAATGGGTGCGTCGCTCCAGCGGCGGTCGCAGCCGACAGCGGCCGGTTGTCTGGAAGCTCGGCAAGGGCAGGGTGCCGATCGACAGCCTCCCGAAAGGCATCGCGATCATTCGGGTGGCCGCCAAGCCGGCGGCCAAAAAAACGGCTGCTAAAGCTGATGCCAAAGATGGAGAAAAAGCCGCGCCCGGCACAGACTTGAAGCCGGAGTCGGCGCCCGCAGCCGGAGGGAATCCTGCGGCTCAAGCCGTTCCACAGGCGCCCGCTCCACAGGCGGTTGCACCACCCCGCACAGCTGCGGCCGTTCCGCGGCCGCCGGTGGAAGGTTTGATCCGGTTGGTGGCTGCCGAAAGCCCGGTAGGCGCGACTCCTGCAACTGCCGCCGCCCCGGCAGCGACAGTGAGCGGAGCTGAGAAGCCCTCCGCTGAGGCGAAGCCGGCGGCAAGCCCGCAGCAGCCTGAGCAGGTTCCAGCCGGCAAGCCTCTGCCGGCCGGCGGTGCGAAGGATGGCAAGCCCGAGCAGGTCCCGCCACCGGCCGCGGCCGCCCCTGTACCCGCCCCCGCACCCGCCAGGCCACTCGACGCCTGGGAGTTGCTCGATGCAATCGGCAACCGGTCCGCAGGCAGCGGTCGAGACCCCGCAGATGAAAGGGTGGCCTTCGAGAGGGCGGCGCCCCTCGATTATGCGCCGCATATCTGGCGGGAGTTGTTCGCTCTGGCAGCCTCTGCCGAACTCCGGAGCGACACCGCCGGCGGGGCGCCATCGCAGGCTACGGCCACGCTTGACGCCATCGCCAAAGGCTTGACGCCACTGCAGGAGAAGATAGCCAGTGGCAGCACGCGGTCGCTGGAGTCCAGCACCGGTTCGCCGGCCGTTGATCAGCTGATCGCCGCTCACAACGCCGCTGAGTCTGCGGGGATTTTCCGAAAGTGGAACTCCGCGACGGAGGGCTTTCGGTCAGCGCTCGTTGTTCGCAACGACGCCGTGGAGACGATGGCCTCCGCGATCGACTATCTCGGCCGGAGCAGCGGTGGTGCCGCCACCCCAGCGATCGATCCGGCAAATCTGCTGGCACTGACCGAACAGATCGGGCGGTTGTCCACCGCGCTCGAGCGGCAGTCCGTAGCGAGCACCAATGAACGCAGGATCCAGATTGATCCGCTCGAAATGGCGGCCAAGACCGTGGCTGGGCAGATGGAAACAATCCGCAGCATGCTCGACAGACTGATCCAGGCGATGCTGCAGCAGCGGGTGGGGTTTCGAACCGATGCCTCCTACGGCCAGTGCGTTGCGGCGCTGAGGAGCCCCTTGCTCTCAGCCCAGCGACGGCGGGTGGTGCGAGAGGCGATGCAGACCGGCGGAGAAGCTGCCCTGAATGGACAAATGACCGACGCCGTCATCTCCATCGAGCCCACCGGCAGGGCCGAGGCGCCCGATACCCAGCCGCGGCGTCTCGATCGCGAATCGTTGAGGAATATCGCTGCGTTGTCCTTGAACATCGTCGCCCTGGTCGATGCCGCCGGCCTGGCGAGCGATCAGGGCATGCAGCAGTCGGAGAATTTCCTGGAGACTCGCGGCGATGCGGCGCAGGTCCGCAAGGCCGCGGTATCGCTGAGCGAGGCGAGCGGGAAACAGGATCAGGCGCTACGCGAAGTGGTGATGCTGGGTGGGTTGTTGGCACGAATGTATGCCCGTTTCGCCGCGGACGCCGCATTGGAAGCCTCCCAGTACGAGTCGGTCCACCTCAGCGAATCGGAGTGGTCGAACGCGGTCCTGCGGGTCATCGATCCGCGGGACACGGCGATTCTCAGTCAGACGGTGCTGGTGGGATTACCAGGCTGGTCGTCGCCCGACGCCATCGGCCTGCGTTTGGTCGCCGGCAACGCCTCTCTCTCGCTCGACCGTTCCGTCGATGCGAGGATCACCGGGAGCGAAGGCCGGCTGCCGCCGATCGGCTCGATGCTGCGGTTCATGTTTGATCCGGCCGATGTGCAGCTGCGGCTTCCCGGAGGCGGGTCGATCACTGCGGGACGTCCGATGCAGGTCGGCGAACTCCCGTTCCGCGCCGATGGCCTGACGGTGGAAGTGGTCGCCAATCGCACGGCCACGGCGAGTGACACCAATGGCGCGGTGAAGGTGACGGTGATGTGTGAATCGGGGTGGCGGCTCGAGACGGCCACGATGCGATTCAAACTTCCCGCGCAGCGAGCGATCCGCCTCGTTGCTCGGCGGACGCCCGCTGCCATCGAACCGACCCTCGCCGGCGGCTGGGCGCGGGCCAAAGAGTCGGTGACAGCTGTCGACTCCAAGACTGTCGACTCCAAGAATGGTCGCGAACTGCCGCCCGCAGAGCGGATCGACCAGGCCGAGGCGACCCTCGGACTGGTGGCGATTCCCGGCCGTGCCACCGCCTGGGAACTCGGGCTCGAAAACAGCGCTGAGATTCCGCGGACGGTGACCGTCGAATTGCACGACATCTCGGTCGCTTCGCTCGTCGTCGAGACGTCCGAGCGGCAGCGGGGACGGGAATGGGGAGTAATCAGCGCGGCGCTGCGAGACGGTACCTTCGCCGCGCTGCCGTTGGCCGTCGTGAAAAAGTTTCAGCTGCCAGTCGGTGATGGTGTGACCACGGTGGTCATCCCGCCCGCAGCCACCGCACCCCCCCCGGAGGCACTGCCGGCACCCAAGGGTGCCCCCGCCAGCGAACCGGCAGCCACTGCCGCCCTGCCGATCGGACCCGAACTGGCCGTCGTCATCCGCGAAGAGACCCCCGGCGAACCCGCACGGGTATGGGTCAACCGTCTCCTGTTGCAGGTGGAGCCCCCCTCGTCCCGCCTTGCGGCATCGGCCACGTGGATCCGTCAGGACAGATCGATATCGGTGAAGGTCGATGCGATCAACGACTCCGGCAGGGCGGCCCTGCTGCCGCCGGAAGGCATTCGGGCGTCGCTCGTACCCCTGCCGGATGTCGGGAATCAGAAAAACTTCTCGATCCGCAAGTCGGCGGCAGTCATCAGCGCTACTCGTCTGAGCGACACGATGATCGCCACCTGGAACGGCTCAGACCGCGACGGTCGCGCGTGGCTGGCAGTCGATGTCGATGGCTACCCGCGGGCCTTCGTGTTTGGCGTTGATTGCTCTCCGCCCGCCGAGGAAAAACGGCAGAATCCGCAGTTCGACTGGCGCAGCATCAGATGCCTGAGCCCGGTTGCAGAGGAAACGCTCGTCAAGGCGCCCGTTGCGGCTATTCCCATGACGCTGGCCGTCGATGCTCCGCCCGACGCGCAGCGGTCCGCGGCGAGTCGAGCGGACGCTGCCGACGGCGACGCTCTCGTGTCACTTTTTTTGCGGGAGGTACGGAGCGGCAGTTTCTTACGGCAGGAGGGGCGGCTGGTATGGGGTGCCGATTCAGACAGGCAGGTGGTTTTCACCCGCGAGAAGCCGGCCGGGACGGCGGCGCTGGCGGTGCGTGCCACGGTCACCGACTGGGATCTGAAGCCGTCGGGACAGGGGTATGAAAACGTCGACGTGGAGGCCGAAGCGCGGCTCGTCCTGCCGGGCGAACAGCAACCGTTGGTCGTCCGTCGTCGGTTCGTGTTCGATGCCAGGCCGCCGACGATCGAGACCCCGCCGGTTGTGAACGTGGTCGTCGGCCGGCCCCTCGTGATCCCACTGCGGGTGATGGACGATCCACGGGAATCCCTCGCGCAGGCACCGGGCACCCACATACCGGGGGTTTCGGGCGTCGAGAAAGTCGAATGGGCGATCGATGCCAAGGGTGACGGCAAGCCCGAGGCCTGGCTGCCGGCCGTCGGCCTCGGTGGGGCCGTGTATGAATTGCGGGTGCCGACAACGACCATGCCTCCCGGCCGACAGACGCCGCTGCTGGTCCGGGCTACCGACCGGGCCGGGCATTCGAACGAGCCGATGCGGGTTTGGCTCGATACGGCCCCTCTCCCAGCCAAAAACAGCATCGAGGGCCGGGTGACGCTCAAGGGCCGGGGCGAGGAAGGGGTGCCTGTCACGGCCGACGGGCCGGGAGCACCCAAGCCGACCCGGTCCGGCAAGGATGGGAAGTTCAAGTTCTCCGACCTCGAACCGGGCGATTACAAATTGCAGGCACGAGGCCCGGTTCGCAACCAGTCCTACCAGTCGGAGGTCAGCCCCGTGACCGTGGCAGCGCCGCCCGCTCCCGCCTCCAGCGTGACGCTGGAACTGAAATAAGCGGACTGGAGCAAGATCGCTGCGGGGCGTCGGCTTCCGCACGGCACGCACCACCGGTTCTGTTGGAAAAAGCCGCAGACACGGATTTCTTGCGTCCGCCACCAAGACTGCCCGATTTAAACGCCGATGGCAGGATAGGGGAAATGCGGGCGCGGCGGATGCTATCCAAGCCGCCCCAATCTGCGTGCTGGGTGGGAGCGTTTCGGGGCCGGGGGTCTGCGTGCGTCTTCTGCGTGAAATCTGCGTCATCATGTGGCTGTGCGGTGCGATGTGGCTCGTCGCTGCGCCGGCCCACGGACAGGCGCCACCGCCGACACTGAGCAGTTTTCTGGGGATCGGGGCCGATCAGCAGTCGTCGAATCCGGCGATTCAGGCTGCCGCCAAGGCGAAGGCCGCGAAGCATCAGATCTGCAAGAAGAAGAAGGCGATCCAGTATCTGGCCGGCATGGGCTGCTCGCCGGAACACCCCGAAGTCGGCGCCGCGCTGCTGGCGGCGATGAGCGACCCGGATGAACCGGTGCGGTACGAGGCGGTCAAGGCCGTACTGCAAACGGCCGCAGAATGCCAGTCGCCGGAGCAGAAGAAGGCGGCGCGGAAGGCACTCGGCTTGAGAGAGTGGCTGTGCGATGCCAAGAAGAAGTGCGAAAAGAAATTCTGCGATTGCATCGACGTTCTCTGCGGCAAGGCCCCTCCCCCGGAGCACAAGCACAAGAAACTCAAGGATATGTTCAAGTCGCAGGACGATGCCGCCTGCGATCCGAAAGCAGACTGCCCCCAGGGAAACGGCAGGGGGCCGTGCTGCAGCCCCGACATGCGGGAAAAGCTCATGCAACTGGCCTATGGCAGGGACGAGAAAGGCTGTTTCCTGGAGCCGAGTTCCCGGGTCCGCGAGGCTGCCGAATTGGCGCTCAAGGCGTGCAACGCCTGCAACGGCTGCGGCTGCGATCCCATGAACAGTGGCTCCTCTGGGACTCGGGAGCTGCCGCCGGTGGAGGAGCGTGAAACTGCCGAGTACACCGGCGTCTTTCCGGGAAACACCGGGAAGCCGGGCCACTGTGTTGTGACCGATCGCCCGACGCCCATGGATGACCAGCCGGCCTCGGAACCCACGCTGGCTCCCGAACCTACACCGCCCCCGACGGCTCCGGAGCCGCCAGCGCTGGAGGAAATTCCCACGCCTGCTGCCGACTGTGACCCGATGGTGTTCCCGGAAAGCCAGGCCCTCCGATCCGTCCTGCGACAGCCTTCCGAACGCTTGGCCTGCCTACCCCCAGTGCACGGCACGGGGTCGCCACCCCAGATGGTCGTTCTGCCGCCGCGTTCCTCTGCGGCGACCGTACCGGCACGGGTGGCCAGGCCGAAGCCCTCGATCCTTTCCTGGCCGTCCATCGCCGATGCACTGACCGCGGTGCAGATCGCGGAGACGTGGCTCGCGCCCCATGAACGGTTGGACGTGCAGGCGGAGTTCTCGCACATGGTCGGCGAGACAATGGGTGGGCGGTTTTCGTACCCTCCTTTCAGGAATCGGTCCATGCGGCCGATCCTGGCCCCCAAGCCGTCGGTCACGCTCAAACCGCCCACGCCGCCCGTAGCTTCAAAGGCCTCCAGGGAGACACTGCCGCCGCTCAACCCGTCGTTGGCACGGGTGTCGGCCGGTGTCACGAGTGCGATGATCGGTGGCGGCTGCCTCTTGCTGCTGCTTCTCGCATGGCTCGTCGGGAGCATGCCGATGGCCCGGCATGCAGCGGCTACGCGGCCCGGTTTTCGCGGTGGCCCACGAATTCCGCCAGCACACGACATGGCGTCGCATGGCGACGGCCGCGCCAAGCGTTATCCACAAAAACCAAGGAAATGACTACAAATACCGGAAGGCTGCCCGAATGATACCCGCCCTGTCTTTCACGGATGGGCCAGCCGCATTCAATCCCGTGCGCGGTCTGGTGAATGGAGTCGACCCTGAGTAGCTGGTAGCACCAACGCTGCCGCAGAGTGCATGGACGCAGACAAGCAACCTCCTGAAACACCGAAAGTCGGCACTTCTTGGAAGGGTGCTTTTCGACAATCGCCGAAGCGGACTGCCGTTGAAACGCCGTCACAGTCGTGGGGCAGGGTTTCGTGGCGACGCTCGTTGGACACCCCGACCGGCCGAAAACAGTTGAATTGGCTGTTTTTCCGTCGCATCGGGCTCACGCTCACAGCGTTGGCACTGCTGGTGACGCTGATCTGGGTGTTGTTTTCGATCAAACACCGCGCGCCGCTGATCGTCGGCTTTGCCACCACCTACACCCCGCCGCTCAGTCCGGTGGTGTTGTCTCAGGAAGACCGAGACCTCCTGCGGCGACTGTCGGTCAGCGGCAGAGTCTTCAGGCCCGCATCGGTCGTGTGGCACGATGCCAGCGACCATATTCAGTCAGAACATGCCGCCGAGATCGTCAAGGCTCTCGCGGCGGCCGCTGCCCAGTCGCGGCCGGGCGGCCCGGGCAACGACATGATCTTCGTCTATCTGGCGATGACAGGCACAATCGACCGCGACGGCCGTCCCTGCCTCATTCCGCCGGTCGTGGCCGATGTACCGGCCGCCGACGAGTCACTCAACTATATCCGGGTCGACCGGCTCATCGGGGAACTGCGGAACGCGGTCAAGCCAGGCACAGGCATCGTGCTGGTTCTCGACAGCTGCCGGGCTTCGCTGAATTGGCCGCTCGGGGTTGGCGATGGCGGTTTCTCGATGGCAGTGGAGTCGATGTTCAACGAGTCGAAGCCAGAGCGGACCTGGGCACTTCTGCCCGCCGGAGCAGGGCAATTGGCCCATGCCAATCCCGCCGACGGGCAGACGGTCTTTGCCAGATTTTTCGCGATGGGAATACGGGGTGCCGCTGACAGTGCCCCGTTCGGGAACGGCAATAACAGAATCGAACTGTCGGAATTGGCGGCCTATCTGACCCAGGAGGTCGATCGGTGGTCGCTCGCGCACTGCGGCGAGCGGCAGACCCCCCTGCTCGTATCGTCTTCTTCCAACGCCCGTGCTGCAGACAACCCGGAGGTTGCGTGGGTTGTCTCCAGGACGCCGGCCGACCAACTCGGCCTTGGAATCAAGCCCGCTTCCGCCGTTGTGTCTTCGTCGAGCATCCGCTCGTCAGCCGACGTCGACGATGCGGACTGGTGGTTGAACGAGCGGTGGCGGACGGCGGAAAAGCTGCGGCCGGTCGGCACGCATGAGCGGCCCTATCTCTGGGAAAACTATCTGCAGCATCTGCTGCTCGCCGAGCAACTCCGCTCGGCCGGGGTCGCATTTTCCGACGAGTTGATTCGCGTTGAAACGCTCGTGGAGCGGTTTGAACTGCGGCTCGAGACCTTTCAGGTGACCAACACCAACCGACTGCCGTCGTTGCGGCTCCGCCGCATAGCCCGCATGCAGATGGGTTCGTCTGTCGAACCACAGGTCGCGGCCTGGAAGGAGGCGATGATCCAGTATGTGACGGAACCGCCGCCGCCCGGCACGCCGGCTCCGGTCGGCCAGCCGCTCCCATCGTCGCCGGGTGCCTGGTTGGACACGACGACCGTCGCCTGGGACTGGCTCGTCGAGCAGGTCGGGGAGGGACTCGTGGTCGACCGCGACATGCTGGCTCGCTGGCTCGAACGAGTCGGGGACAAGCCGGCTACTCTCGTCGCAGAGCCGTTGCAGGTCCATGTGGCGCGGATGATGCTACGGTGGCTCGATCCCGCCGTATGGCAGGCCCGACCACATCTTCCTGGCAAACTGCTGCGACTGGTCAGCATATCGAGGGACGCCGCCTATCCGCGCGACGTGCGGGCCGATCGAGTCGTCGAGGCCTTCACGCCGCGCGTGGAATTCGACAAAAAAACCCGGCTTGCTCTCGACCTGCTGTTCGTCGGAGATGCAGCTTCTCTCGAGCGTGCCAGCAGGCTGGTGGCGGAGTGCGAGGCGGCGTTCAAAGAGATCAATACGGTCGCCGACGAGGCGTCGAACTCGATCCGTTTCAGCGACGTGATGCATGATGAACTGCCCTGGTTGGTCGCCTGGTACGTTCGCGAGATGCGGTTCATCGCCGGTACTGGCAGGGAGGGCGAAAACCGGGGGAATGCCTTCGTCCAGTCGTTCGCCTGGGCTCCGCTGTTGGATGCGCTGCACCGGTTAGACGATGCCATTTTCGAGCGTTTCTTCGTCACGAGCGTGAAGGAGAAGGCCTTCACGTCCGTCGAACTGATGTCCGCCCTTGCCGAGTGTCGCAGGGGCGTGGAGCAGTATTACAGGCCCCTGCGGGCCGCCTTCGATGCCTCGTGCGAGGATCTGGCCTCCTTGGCAGCGGATACGCCCGCGACGCTTGCCGGCATCAGGCGGGTGCTCTCCACGCCGCTTGTCATGGGCAGCGTGCGGATGCAGTTGATCGAGCGGGCAGACCGCCTGCAGCGGCGTTTCTCCCGCGTTGAGACGGCGACCGCCGATGCCAAGGGGAGTGGCCTGCCCAAGCCTGTCGCCGCCGCAGCGGTCGCCGGATGGATTCCATGGCGTGAAACACTGATCCATCCGCTGCTGCCCCTCCTGCGGCGGGAATTCCAAGGGGCAGCGACGACACCGGCACAGCCGCGGCAGGTGGCGGTCGCCTTGGGACGGCAGGTGGCGGACGTCCGGGAGGTGGTGCGGTCATTACCGAGGGAGCTCGCCAATCTTCAGGAGCTTGAGTTTAAGGTGGACTCGAGCGGGCAGGGGGGCAGTGCGCAGTCGCTCGAATACATGCAGCGGGGTGAATTTCTCGCCCGCTGCGTGGCGGCTATCACCAGCCACCAGAACATGTTCAACGAGACCACTCCAACCCAGAGAAGCCTGACGTCGGCATGGCACGATCGCCTCGTGAACGCTGCCGACACGATTCTCGACGATTTCTGGGCGGGCGTTGAGCCCGATGATCCGATGTGGTGCTGTGATGCCAGCCGCATTCTGCTGCAGAAAGCGGTCGATATGATTCGTGACGCCAAGATCAATCACGGAGATTTTGCCCGCCGGAAGGTCGAAGAACGGCTGCTCAAGGTGGAGGCCGCGGCGAACGATTTCGGCCGGGTATCGTTCGCGCCGAGGTCGGTGCTGTTGTTTCCCGCCGAGATTCGGGACGACTCGCCCTCCAATCGCACGCGTCTGACGGTTGACCGGGAGGTGCCTCCCGGCATTTCGTCGATGTGGCTTGCGGAGTCGATGCGGAGCACGCCGCTCCCGGTGCTCCGAGGCTCCGGTGCGACGTCGGTCCCGCGACTGCCGGTGCCGGTTGGGACGGACAATAACTCGACGGAGACGGCCTGGCGGCTCGATGCTTCCGGGGAGCGGCTGCTCGGCCCGCAAGGCAGCACGCCGCGGGCCAACTCCAGCGTGCTCGACATGGTGCTTTGGTATCGGGGGCATCGCATCGTGACCGGGATGCCCCTGGAGACCGCGGCCACGATCCGGACGACGGAGTGGCGGGCGGCCGAGGCGGCGTCGCCGCGAGTGACGGTGCGGGGCGATCTGCCGCGCAACCAGTCGGTGTCGATCGTGTTTGACTGCTCCGGCAGCATGGGCGAGCGTCTGCCTGATGGCCGCACGCGATTGGAGGCAGGCCGTGAGTCTCTCTACGAACTGCTCGAAGCGATCGCGAAGGACGGGGGCTGGAGCGGGTCGCTCTGGCTGTATGGCCATCGGACGAAGTGGTCGCGTGACTCCCGCGGACGGTACACGCCCGGCCTGACGGAGGCCGGCAAGCGGGAGCGAGACAAGACGGTCGCCGACGGCAAGCCGTTTCGACTGGTGCCCGGCAATGATGTCGAGCAGGTCATGGACATGCAGCCGCTGTCCCCCGTGCAAGTGCTCCGCATCCGGTCGATTCTCGACGCCCAGGAGCCGGGCGGCGAGACGCCGCTCTATAGCGCGATCAACGAGGCATTGCGGGTCGACTGCGGCGGGGCGAACCCCGGGCCGGCCCACGTGCTGGCGGTCACCGACGGTGCGAACGACCAGAGTGGTGGCACGATCGTGACATCATCGGACGTGCTGCGGACGCTGTCGCGGGTGAATTTCAAGCGATCCACGCGAAACGAGGTACGTGTGGACGTGATCGGGTTCAACCTCGTCGCCGGCCGCTTCGACCGCGAAATTCGCGTGCAGGAGTTGCAGAGCCTCGCCGGCGATTCCGGCGGGCGGTATTTCGACGCCAGCGACCCAGCCAAGCTGGCCACCTCGCTGAGAAACTCCCTGCGGATCAGCCGCTGGGGCGTTGAGGGTGGGCTGGCGTCACGCGACCTCGTGGAATTGGACGAGGCGATCTCGCTGCCGCGGCCGGTGGGCGGCAGAACCGACACCTACGATGTGAAGCTGGATGCCGGACCGTCTTCGCCGCAGCGGCGGGTGTCGGTGTCTGGAAACGAGGGCCTCGAACTGTTCCTGGCCGGCGGCGGGCGATCGCTCGAGTTCCGCCGGTACGACGGCGGCACGGAGCAGGGGCTGCGTGACAGCGTCACCAATCTCCCCGATCCGAGCGACCCGAGCCGACGCTCTTTCATCGGTGCCCACATGGCGGTGCGAGACGGCACGAGCATCACGCTGCCGGTATCGATTCAAAACGCCGACGCCAGCGGGTTTTCGCCGCGGCCGGTCGAGGCATGGGTGGAAGTTCAGCCGAAATCGCCGGGCGGGAACGTCGGCCTGCCATACGTCTTCTACGACCTGTCGTGGCAGCCGTTCCGACCTGTGCCGGTCTTGAACCTGACGGCGACCAACTGGCCGTCGCTGGCGACCACCGCCGAGATTCGCTGCTGGTTCCGCTTCCGGACGGCGGAACCGGAGGTGGCGGTTCCCCTCCAGGATCTGGTGCCGGGGGTGGAGCGCAGGTTCGACATCAAAGGTCTCCCAGGATCGACGGTTCGCGCGCTCGTCTCGGCCAGTGAAAGCACCCCGCGGTCCCTGCGGCTTTCCGTGATCGAGGAGCATCCGCAGCCGACGGCCAACAGCCTGCCGCTGCTGAAGGTGGCGGTTTCACCGGGATGCATGCGGGCGGTGCATATCCTCGAGCCTGGCACCGGCCGCGTGCGGCATGAATTCGAGGTGGCCATGGTCGACGGTCAGTTGTCGGGGGATGTGCGGCTTTTGGTGACCGACCGCCAGGCGATCGTGAAGAGCGCGGTGGGGTCGCTGACGGCGACTGGCGCGCCCGAGCCGCTCATCGTTCCGATTCCGGCCAACTAGCCGGCCGAGCCATCTGGCACGAAGCCGGCCATCACGCCCGCGACCGCCGTGGCACCCAGTTCTCGGCCTCGAGGCGGTCCTGGTCGGTGCGTCGTGCCCGAACAAGGTTTGCCCCGGACCAGTCCGCGTGGCTGTCGCGGATGTCGTGCAGGTTGGCCCCGGAGAGATCCGCATTCGCGAAGATCGCCCCTTCGACATTCGCACAGGAAAAATCGGCAAACTTCAGGTCGGCCTTTTCAAAGCGGGCGCCGGTCGCGCGGGCACTCGTCCAGTTGGATTGCACGAGCCCGCAGCCGGTGAAGTCGGCCCACGGCAGGCTTGCGTCTACGAACATCGCCTGGGCGAGAGAGGCGGCGCGGAAGTCGGCGCTATCGAGCACTGCGGCCGAAAAATTGGCGTTGTCGGCGAGGCAGTTCACGAACGTGGCCTTGGTAAGCAGGCCGCCGCTGAGATTGCAGCGGCTGAGATTTGCCCCCTCCAAGTGCGATTCCGTGAGGTCAACGCCCGTCATCACCGAATCGTGGAAATCAATTCCTGAGAGATCGAGCCTGGCCAGATCGACACCGCGGAACTCGCAGGCGATGAACAGGGGCTTGGCGAGCACCGCGTCGCGGAGCGGCAGGCCATCGAAGGCGGTGCGGTGAAACTGGGTGCTGTTGAAGTCGGTTTGCGTCAGCCGCGCACCGTCAAACTCCCCCCACTCGACCGTGGCCCGGGAAAAGTCGGCGGCCGTGAGGTTGGCACCCCGGAAGCTGGTGTGGTCCTGCACCGACTCGCAAAGGCTGGCCCCGGTCAGGTCGCAATCTGCGAAGGAGGCATGGTGCAGGGCGGCCTTCGCGAGCGAGGCGTCACGGAAATCACAGCGGGTGAATTCGCAGCGGGTGAACTCGCGGCTGTCGCCGACGAAGCCGCGGAAGTCGGCTCCCTTGAACCGCGTCTCGGGGATCGAGGCCCGCTCCAACTGTTTTCCCACGAACACACTGCTGCTGAAATCCGCACCTTTGAGCGTGGCTCCGTCGAGCACCGCATCGGTGAGAATCGCCTCACGGAGGTTTGCGTCAGTGCCATCGACTCCGCGGAGCAGGGCGGCCGTCAGATCACACTTCGCCAGGCTCGTGCCCGAGAGCGTGGCGCCGGTCAGGTTCGCCCGCTGCAGGGTGGCCTGATTGAGGACGGCGTTGCTGAGATCGCAGCCCGACAGGTCGGCAGCCGACAGATCGCTCTGGAGCAGCCTGGCGTCGCGAAATGAGGTGCCCGCCAGCCCGAGCCCCGACATGTCGCACTTGATCAGGTGAAACCCGTCGCAGACTGTCGGCAGCCGCGATCCGGTGAGGTTGCACCCGCTGAGGATCGTCTGCGAAAACACCGCCTCGGAGAGGTCAGCGCCGGTGAGCGAACAGTCGATCAGCCGTGCCTCGGCGAGCGACGCCCCATGGAAGCTCGCCCCTTCGAACGAGCACTTCATCAGGTTGACGCCAGCGAGATCGGCATCCCGGAACGACGCTTCTTCAAACTGGGGCTCCGCACCATACGCCTTCGCCATCCGGCAGCCGGCAAACGACACCTTCGCTCCGCGGCACATGATCAGGCCGGTCTGCTCCATGCGGCAGACGTCAAGCCGGGCGTCGGTCATGTCGCAGGTCGTGAGGATGGCGTCCGAGAGATCGCAGGCCTCGAAATGGATGCCCTGCATGCCACACTCGGTGGCGGTGAGGTGGGCCATCGACGCCCGGCTGGCCCGCACCCCGGCAAGCGAGCACTGAGCCAGCCCTGCGTGGTCGAGCGTGGCGCCTGAGAAATTGCAGCGATCGAGGTTCACCATCTCGAAGCGGGCCCGGCGCAGGCTGCATCCAGAGAGATCCCGGCCCGAGAGATCGACATTCTGGATGATCGTGTTGTCGAGCATCGCGCCCCGCACCACCCGCTCGATCGCCTCGGCGGCGGAGAGCACGGTGTAGGTCGGCGGCTCCGGCTGATTCCACGGATCAAATAGTGGTGGTGTGTAGGTCATGGCGAGTCACTGTGTTCATGGTGCGTCACTGGGCGAGGCGGGTGCGCTTCACGTTGGCCCCGGCATACGTGGCCCCCTCGAGCCTCGGCTCCCAGAGGCCGGCCTCGAAGAGGTTTGCGCCGTCGAGCCTGGCGTTTGTGAGGTTGGCGCGGTCAAACGTCACCCGCAGCAGATTGGCATGCATCAGCACTGCCCGTTCGAGGTCGGCGTCGTCGAAGACGGCGTTTGCCAGATTGCAGTCGTCAAACATCGCCCCGCGGAGCGACGCCTCCGAAAACTGCGCCCGGCGCAGACTTGCCTCCCGAAAGTCGGCCCCGTCGAGGATCGACGTCCCCCAGGCCGACTCATCGGCCACCGCCCCGGCCACGATCGCGCCGGTGAAGTCAGCCTTCTCGCGGGCCCGCAGGTTGGTCAGCTCCGCGCCGCGGAACACGATGCCAGCCGCATGGGCGCCGCCAAAGTCGGCCCGCGTGAGCTTGGCCGCCGAGAAATCGGCCCGCTGCACGATCGCTCCTGAAAAATCTGCCTGTGCAAGGTCGGCCTTGGCGAAACACGACTCCGCGAGCACTGCGTTTGAGAAGTTGGCCTGCAGGCCGTGAACGCCGGTGAAATCCGCCCCGGCCAGCTGCAGCCCCGACAATCTCGTCCTCGAGAGCGAGGCCCCGGCCCAGCGGGTGTAGGGCACCACGGCACCGGTCAGGTCGGCGCCGTCGAGCGTGGCGCTACGGAGATCGGCGCCGGTCAGGTCGGCGCCCGTGAGATTCGCTCCCGTGAAGTCAGCCTTCCCCAGCGTGGCTCGCACAAGCTTCGCTCCGGCGAGCCTGGCATCGCGGAAGTCGATGCCCGAGAGATCGAGCCCCGAGAAGTCGACGCCCGCCAGATCGAACTTCGCGAAGCCGGTGGCACGGGCGGCCTCGAGGTCGATCGGCTGGCCGTCGGGAAGTTTCCTGACCGCGAGCAATTCAGGAGGCATCTTCGAGAGGATCTCCTGCTCGCGGGCACGTATCTGCTGGGGAACCGCGGTGAGGAGTGCCGCCGCCTCCTCCGTCTCGGTAATGGCCCGCTTGAGGTTGGCAATTTCCTGCGTAACGTCGAAGCCGGTAAACGCCTCGAGTTCCGCCAACTTCTGCCGCATCGCGGCGATCCCCTCCTCGGGCGTTTTGGGCGCTGCCGCGATTGCGGCCGCATCGGGCAGCTGCCAGTCGATTCCCAGCTTCCGGGCCGTGGCCACGCCCTCCTCCTGCTTGGCGGCCGCAAACGCCTCCACCTTGGCTATTTGTTCGAGCATCATCGCCTCGATGTCGGCCCTTTCCTTCGCCCCCTGGGCGAGGGCGGCATCGATCTCGGCCCGCAGGGCTGCGGGGTCGAGCGGCGGCGAAAGGTCGGCGGGGGTCAACTCCGCGGCAAGCATCTCCTCGAAAAACGGGAGGCCTCGATCGGGCTCATCGAGCGGCTCGAGCACCGCCAGGAGATGCTCGACATCGAGCAGCTTGAGCGAGGCCACCGGCAGGCAGCCCCGCCACGCGAGCACCAGCTTCTCCTGGTCGGCGTCGATCCAGACCGTGTCAAGGTGGAGCGGCACCTCGCGAAAATGGAGTTCCTCGCCCCAGTGGCCCGGCCTTCCGGCGGCCCCGGCGCCGCTCCGCTGCCTCACGAAGCACCGCGCCCGCAGGCCCGGCAGCCGCGACTGGTAGACCGCATGCACCGGGTGCATCTGCTCGAGCACGATCGGCTCATCGCCGCGAAAATAGCCGTCGACCCACTGGTCCTCTGGCGCCGCCATGAAAAACCGGACGTCGAAATCGGGCGGCAGCCACGGCCAATGGACGCGAATCCAGCGGGCGTTGTATTTGCCCATCCACTGCTTCCGCTGGGCCCAGGTCGACGGCAGCGGGCCGAATCCCGCGGGCAGGGCCAGCGACGAGCGGGAATCGACCCAGGCTCCCGGGATTTCGAGATTGTGCATCGCGTCGCCGACCTGACCGCGGCCGAGCGGATTCGCGGCATGGGCGGGGCCGCCCCAGGCCCGGTCGTAGGTGAGCGGAACCGCGGCGATCGCCGCGGCCGGGCCGGGCTCCCACCGCAACAGCGTCGGCTGCCACGATCGGTCGCCGACCACGTCGACGAGCTTCGCGTGGTCACCGATCCGCACCCGTGCGCCGAACTTGTGCGGATCGCCCCAGCCGGCGTTGTAGGCGGTGCCGATCGCCATCCACTCGCCGAGCGGCTTGTAGGGCACATAGTCGGTCGGATAGGCGAGCCCCTGCCGGGCCTCGGCGTGGGGCACGTCGCCGCTGCAGACGATCGGCCGGTCGGTGATCGGCTCGGCAGCCTCGCCGTGTCGCAG